>BNJV01000135.1_pt1 | contig 159948 bp, 182 predicted proteins | sample 8540591 | NCBI WGS metagenome assembly BNJV01 (sample SAMD00202457, study PRJDB9452) | human saliva metagenome | host: Homo sapiens
CAGGAATAATAATTAGCAATTCTGAAGTTCTCAATACTTCTACATTCCCTTCTAAGCATATCACTTCATTATACTATATTTAAGGCTTATTTTCTAGTTCAGGACAATGCTTAGAAGTACGCAAACTACTAAAAAATCAGCTCCCCTAAAAAATAGGAAAGCTGGTGATTCAATCTATGTGATTAATTTTCTCTTTCTTTAGTTGGACGATTCCCATTCCGACTAAAAGAACGATTCCCAACACACTTGAAGTGACTTCAAAGTTGGTGGTCATTCCAGTTTGCGGCAAATAAAGTCCTTCCTTATGAGTACTGCTCACTTGAGGGAGCTCTACATCCACCGTCTCTGGTGTTTCTTGTTGGTAGTTGACAGCTAGTGGTGCCAGCGTATCCTTCTTGCTAGACTCAACTGCTAATGAACCTGGCTCGTATGGTGTATAATCCTTGTTTGGTATCTGCTCCTTCTGATTCACGGATGGTACAAGGGGATCCAATGGATACTCTGGTAGGGGTTCTTCAACCAGTGGAAGGACCTGATAAGCCTCATCCTTCTCATTTGGAACATACCAAGCATAGCGAAGACTACTTTTTTGAACAGTTGGTATTTCTGCTACGATGGACCGTGTTTTCAAACGATAGGAATACGGATCATCCGTCCAGACATAGTTACTATCAAAGGTGGTAAAGACTAAGCCCAGTTTATGCCCCTTCTTAACCGTGTAAAGATTTGGTTGTAGATAGACAGTGTAGTTCCGAAACTCTCCGAGCTTGGGATCGATGCTACTACTTGAGCTAGCGGAGGCATAACCTGCATCAGGATTGGCTAGGTTGATCCAACCAGAAGAGATGACCTTATACTTGGTTTTAATGGTTCCAAATTGTTTGTTGGCAATATTTTTTAGATTGCTTCCCATCCAGTAACCTGATTCAGAAAGCGTGTTAAGAGGCATTTCTTGGTATTTATAGCCAGCTTCATCATAGGTAATCTTATTGGAAGCGACATCAAATTCCTCATCGGAGAGATCGACCAGTTGCACATTAACTTGGTAGTCTTTGATCTCTTGATTGGTTAGCTTGGCTAAGGCAGCTTGGAAATGGACGGGAATATGCCCTTTAATAGTCACATCTTCGGTAGCCTCAGCTGCAAACAAAGCATTGGCAGTAGACGATTGCTTGGTAGTATGAGAATCCCGATTGGTCCAATCCATCCCTGCCCCATAGTAATCATTATCAATGGTTTCTTCCTCTCGTCTAGAAGGGTCTTCAGGGTCAATTGATTGCTAGACTCCCAGCTAGAATAGTGTTCCCACTTAGATGGATCGTAGTTATTAGACACGGTTACTTCTGGTAAAGACTCTACCTGATTTTCTGCATCATATAGGTAGTGACTAAACCAAAGATTGAGAAGGTCACTAACACTTTGTTGTCCCTCTTTAATTCCGAAGCGTTTATTGACAGGATAAATATGATCTCCTTGATAGAGATAGAGCTTCACAGGTTGCCCAGCCTTCTTCAAAGTTTGATACATGAGGTCAAAGTGTTTGGTTCTGACATTATCATCATTTAGCCCATGCATGACTAGGGCACTGGCCTTGAATTTTTCTGGATGAAGGGTATAATCGCGATTTTTCCAGATGTCGCTATAATTATAGCCATGTTTATGTTGATCGCGATTCAACTGAGTAATGTAGCGGGCATAGTCCTCTTTAATCTTGCTCCAATCGGCTGGATCTAGAATCCGATTGGATACATAGACAGACAAATGAGACAAATCTCTATAAGGACCGACGTTAAAGGTCGTACCTTGACTGTTGTAATAATCATACCAACTTGCGATTCCAGCTGCAGGGACAATAGTCTTCAAGCCTTCGACTCCTGTCGCAGCCACCCCAAAAGTAGTGGTTCCTGCCCATGACAGGCCTGTCATACCGACTTTTCCATTTGACCAGTCTGCTTTAATAGCAATATTCGATGTCTTATCTGTATAAGCAACACGTTTGCCATTTAGCCATTCAATGACACTCTTATAACCCGCTACTTCCAGGTCGCTCCCTGTTGTATTAATTCCCTCCGACTGATAGCTTCCCAATCCAGATGTGGTGACGACCGCATAGCCCCGAACTAAGAAATAGTTGTACCAGTTAATATTTCATAATCGTAGCGAGTGAAGGTCGCATCACTCTCGTTTGGATTTTTATAGTACCAGTCTTTGGAATCCGCCTTTTTGGCATGTGCTAAAGTCGTAGTAGAACCATTTTGACGACGAGGATCTACATAACGATAGAGTTTCTTGTTGTCAAACTTGCCCTCTTCTTTTAGACCAATTTCGCCAAGGGTTTCCTTATTAGTCGTTCCCGCTACGTAAGGACTTGCCTCATAGATAGTCGAAGCCTTATAATCTCCATTGGCAACAGCTTTCGGCAGTTGAACAAATGTTTTAATTAGATCTCTTTTACCATCTCCATCTGTATCATAGTCTGATTCGACATAGACCACAAATCGGACAATATCACTCTTTTCATTGGAATAGCCAGTTTCTACATCACCCGGAGTAAAAGGAAAAATAGGCTGAGTCTTTCCATTTAGGATTAGTGGTGCTTTCTTCTCTGCACGGTAGGCCTCTTTTAATTTCTTAGCGATTGAAATCATATGGTTTAGATTCTGGACAGGCCCATCCTTGCCTACCCCATCTGGAATCATCCCCAAGCTCTTTGCAAACTCAAGACGATCTTCAACCGTTGCACCCGTTTGATCCGGTTTGGCCTCTGCCCATTTGAGTAACTCAACTGCTGTTTCCCCTATACTTAGATTCTGATTTGCAACATGTGGGTTTTCAATCAGACTAGAAAGTTTTTCAGGCGTTTCTGATACCGATAAATGTTTCGGTAACCCTCCTAAAGTATCGTCAGTTTCAGTTAGCTTGCTAGCGTCCACCTCCACTGGGCGCTCTTTCTCAGCATCTACTTCCTCTACTGACTCAAGGCTTGTAGCTTCATACTGGGCATTGATCTGAGGATTTTCTGTGGAAACAAGTTCTGGCAAACCGACTAGTTCAGTATCTGCTCCAGTAGACTTTTCGGAGACTTCATCAGCCCGAACCTGAGTGGCTATTACTATAGGTGAGAGCAATAAAGCAGACAAGATAATAGACAACTTCTTTTTCCTCATAATAAAACTCCTTTAAGTTTCTATAGTTTGAAAGAAGGAAGACCTTTCAAATATAATGACAGCGTTTACATTCCCATTGTAATCCCTCCACACTTTATAGTCAAATCAAATAAATAAGTATCATATAAATATAATCTTTCTGAAAGTTGAAATAATTGAAAGGACCTATGATAAATATTTTATTGTTTTCAACCCCTCTTTTCACACAAAAAAGCAAGTTTCAATCCGTTTTTTTCCGGTAGAAACTTGCTTTAACTTTTATAGAATTTTATCCTACTTGCGATACATCTTCACTTGTAGATAGAGGTCGTTATAGACGCCCAACCACTTCTTGCCAAGTTGTTCGTAGACTTCTAAGTTCTTTAGCGTATCATCACTTGGGTAGAAGGCCTGGTCCTCTTGGACCTCTTCTGGTAGCATCTTCTTAGCTTCTTTATTTGGTGTGGAATAACCGACATAGAGAGCATTCTTATATGCATTTTCTGGGCGAAGCATGAAGTTGATAAAGGCATAAGCTGCTTCTTTATTCTTCACGGTCTTTGGAATGACAATATTATCAAACCAAAGGTTGCTAGCTTCTGATGGAACGACATAGCGGAGGTCCTCATTGGCCTCTAGCATTTGACTGGCTTCACCGGAGAAAGTCACCCCAATAGCCGCATTGTTCTGGATCATGTAGCCTTTCATTTCATCGGCTACAAGGGCCTTGATATTGGGCATCAAGGTATAAAGCTTATCGACAGACTCTTGCAATTGATGAGGATCCTTTGAGTTGAGGCTGTAGCCTAAGCTATTGAGTCCAATCCCCATGACCTCACGCGCCCCATCGTACATCATAATGTCATTCTTGTACTCTGGTCTCCATAGATCAGCCCAGTGTTCTGGTGCCTTGTCGACCATCTTGGTGTTGTATATGATGCCAAGGGTCCCCCAGAAGTAAGGAACTGAGTACTGATTGTCCGGATCAAAATCCAGGTTCAAGAAGCGTGGGTCGATATTGTCTAATCCTTTCAGTTTAGACTTATCTAATTTTTCAAGCAGATTCTCGTCCATCATCTTGGCGATCATGTATTCACTTGGAATCGCTATATCGTAAGCTGTTCCCCCTTGCTTGATCTTGGTGTACATGGCTTCATTGGAATCAAAGGTATTGTATTGGACTTGAATGCCTGTCTCCTTTGTAAATTCCTTAAGCAATTCTGGATCGATATAGTCTCCCCAGTTGTAGATGACCAGCTTGTCACTGTCTTTTGGATTGGTCTTGGCTTCAAGACGGGCACTTAACCCTGCTAAAACAAGGATGACTACGACAATCCCTAGCAAGAATGAATAGAGTTTTTTCATACTGTCTCCTCCTTCTCTCTAGTGATGAAGTAATAGCCGACCACCAGTAAGATACTGAAGAGGAAGACCAAGGCAGAAAGGGCATTGATATTCAACGAAATCCCTTGACGAGCCCGTGAGTAGATCTCAACAGACAAGGTCGTAAAGCCATTTCCCGTAACAAAGAAGGTCACCGCAAAGTCATCCAAGGAATACGTAAAGGCCATAAAGTAACCAGCAATGATGGCAGGTGTCAAATAAGGAAGCATGATTTCCTTCAACATCTGTACCTGAGTAGCTCCTAGTCATAGGCCGCATTGACCATATCACGGTTCATTTCCTTCAAGCGTGGCAAGACCATCAAGACCACGATTGGAATAGAAAAGGCCACGTGACTCATCAAGACAGAGGCAAAGCCCAGCTGGAACTTGATGGTCGTAAAGAGGATCAGGAAGCTAGCCCCGATCATCACGTCAGGTGCCACCATAAGGATGTTATTGATGGACAAAAATGGTCCTTCAAACTTCTTCTTAGACTGGTAAATGTAGATCGCCCCAAAGGTCCCAATAATGGTCGCAATCAAGGCTGACAAGAAGGCTAAGAGGAAGGTCTGTGAGAGGATCAACATGAGACGCGTATCCTCAAAAAGACTCTGGAAATGCTCCAAGGTAAAGCCTGTAAAAGCATTCATATCCCCGCCAGCATTAAAGGCATAGGCAATCAAGTAGAAGATTGGCAGATAAAGGAGAAGGAAAATCAATCCTAAATAGATACGTGAAATCTTTTTCATCGTTCACTCCTTTCTCTCGTTACCCACATGACTAAGAGCATAGCAAGGATCAAGACTACCCCAATGGTGGATCCCATTCCCCAGTTTTGCGTCGTAAGGAAGTGCTGCTCGATGGCAGTCCCCAGGGTAATAACTCGGTTTCCTCCAATCAAACGCGTCAACATGAAGAGACTCAAACTTGGAATAAAGACTGACTGGACACCGGAGCGAACCCCGTTCATAGACAGTGGGAAGACAACTCGACGGAAGGTATCCCACTTGTTAGCTCCTAGGTCATAGCTAGCATTGATGAGGTTTGGATCCAAATCATCCAAGACATTGAAGATTGGAAGGATCATAAAAGGCAACTCAATGTAACTAGCAACAAAGATGAAAGAAAAGTCCGTAAAAAGGATCTGTTGCGGACCAATTCCGATGAAACTTAAGAATTGGTTAATAGATCCCCCTTGACCAAAGATCCCGATAAAGGCATAAGCCTTGAGCAAGAGGTTGACCCAGGTTGGAAGGACAATCAGCATGAGCCAGAGTTGGCGATGCTTGAGCTGGGTCAAAATAAGCTGTCGGATAAGAAATCAAGAGCGTCACAAAGGTGACGATTCCAGCATAGAGAATGGAGTTAAAACTCATCTTGAGGTAGGTCCAATTCTGCGCAGTAAAAAAGGTTTGGTAGTTCTCTAAGGAACCCTGTCCCTGGACATTGACAAAGGATTGCCAAATAATCAAAACTACAGGAGCCAAGACAAAGAGGAGGATCCAGAGAAAGTAGGGAACCACAAAGAGGTTAGAGGTTGTTTTCTTCATCTCTTTCCTCCTCGATGGCATTGATCAATCCAGCTTCTTGCTCTTCCACTTCGACGTACTCTTCGATCCGAGCATCAAACTCTTCTTCCGTTTCATTGAGACGCATGACGTGGATATCTTCTGGCTCAAAGTCCAGACCGATTTCCTCTCCTACGATAGCCTTACGGGTTGAGTGGATCATCCACTCATTGCCCAATTCATCATAGGCGATGATCTCATAGTGAACCCCACGGAACAGTTGGGTATCTACTTTCACCTGGAGCTTGCCTTCTTCAGGCAGTGTAATCTGCAAGTCTTCGGGACGAATCACGACTTCGACCGGTTCGTTTGGTCTCATCCCTCCATCGACTGACTCAAAACGTTTACCATTAAACTCTACTAAGTAGTCTTCAATCATGATCCCTGGAAGGATGTTGGACTCACCGATAAAGGTCGCAACAAAATGGTTAATGGGCTCATCGTAGATATCGACTGGCGTCCCTGATTGGACGATTTCTCCTTCGTTCATGACAAAGATCCAGTCACTCATCGCTAGCGCTTCTTCCTGGTCGTGGGTTACAAACAAAGGTAATACCCAAGCGTTGTTGCAATTCACGGAGCTCATACTGCATGTCAGTCCGTAACTTCAAGTCAAGGGCAGACAAGGGCTCATCCAAGAGGACTACTCGCGGTTCATTGATAATCGCCCGTGCAATGGCTACCCGCTGGCGTTGACCACCAGAAAGTTTCTGGATGGACCGTTTCTCAAAGCCTCCCAATTGCACCATCTTGAGGACTTCTGTTACTCGTCTCTCGATTTCAGACTTGTCAACTTTCTTCAAACGGAGAGGGAAAGCAACATTCTCAAACACATTCATATGTGGGAAAAGGGCATAGGATTGGAAGACGGTATGGACGTCCCGTTTATTGGTCGGTACATCATTGATCCGAACACCATCCAAGAGGACATCTCCTGTCGAAGCGTCTAACAAACCAGCAATGATGTTCAGAATCGTTGATTTACCAGATCCTGAAGCACCGAGGAGGGTATAGAATTTCCCTTCTTCCAACTCAAAGTTGATGTCTTTGAGAACCACTGTATCACTGTCTTCAAATACTTTTGAGACATTTCTAAACTCAATAATTGGTTTTTTCAATTCACATAAATTCCTTCTTTTTCATGCGTTTCCTTCTGAGACCAACCATTAGTCTCATAGGCTGACGAGCAGACTCGTCAGGCCACCAACACCTCTCGGGGACTTATAAGACTGCCCCACCTATTTTCGGTATCGATAGGCACTCACCCCCCTTCTAAAGTAGGACGGGTCTACCCTAGAGTAGCCCCTATTCCATCTCGAACCGTTAATCTTTCCCAATAATACGGACTTCGCGCTCCAAGGTCACCCCAGCTGATTTTTCTACTGTCTCGATGACATGGGCAATCAAGTCTTCATAATCTTTGGCAGTACCATGATCGACGTTGATCATAAAGCCGGCATGCTTTTCAGAAACCTCCACACCACCAATTCGATGCCCTTTCAGTCCAGCTTCACTGATCAACTGTCCCGCAAAGTGCCCGACCGGACGCTTAAAGACAGAGCCACAAGACGGGTATTCCAGGGGTTGTTTCATCTCTCTCAAATGCGTCAAGCGAGCCATTTCTTGATCGATCTGATCATAATTGCCAGGTGCTAAGGCAAACTTAGCCGAAATCACCACGTCACCAGTCTCTTGGATCTTGGAATGGCGATAGCCAAAAGATAATTCTTCTACTGTTAAAGTTTTAATTTCTCCTTCTGGCGTCAAGACCTTACACGATTGGAGAATATGGGCAATCTCACCACCATAGGCGCCAGCATTCATATAGACTGCTCCACCGATGCTACCTGGAATCCCACAAGCAAATTCAAAGCCTGTTAAGCTATGGTAGCGGGCTACATGAGTCACATCGATGAGCTTAGCTCCTGCCTCTGCTTCAATCACATAGCCATTGACCCGGATGTCATGGAAATGATCAAACATGATCACAAAACCTTCAATCCCACCGTCACGGACGATAATATTGGAAGAATTCCCCAAGACCATCCAAGGAATTTCCTGAGCATTAGCAAAGGTGACAATTCGTTTTAATTCATATTGATTGCGAGGAAAGGCTAAATAATCTGCCGCTCCTCCAACCTTGGTATAGGTATATTGTTTGAGTGGCTCATTGAACAAAATTTCAATACCAGCCAACTCCTCTTTGATTTGCTTTAGGATTTCCATCTCACAACTCTCTTCTATACGTTATCTTATCCATTATAACAAAAACCAGCTCACTTTTCGACTCAGAAGTAAAAAAACAGAAGCAGTCAAAGGACCGATTCTGTTTTAATTTTTTTAAACAAGGATTAAATGAATTAGCCAATCTTACGTGCAATGCCACGTGATTTTTGAGTAGACAAGGCTGAGCTAATCGCTCCCCATGCTCCAATACCCGTAAATACAGCCAGCAAGAGGAAGTTAATGAAATATTCTTGTGGAGCATCCCCATTTAAGACTGTCGCGTTAACCGCATCAAAAGAATCAGCGAAGCTCAATTCATATTCACCCATAAGATGTAGAGTATAGTCAAATTGGTGAACTAATACAATGGTCAACAACATCAGAACTGTTGAGATCACAGCACCTTTTTTGCTAAATTTCTTTCCTAAGATCTCATAACCTTTGACAACGCAGACACCCAGAACCAAGCCAGCGATATAGGATACATAGCCCGAGGCGAGCGATGAAAAATAGTGTAACTGCTCCCTCCAATAATGGCCCCAATAAAAGCTCCTACTGTTCCAATAAGAACATTTTCTTTCTGACTATTATACGAATCGGTTTCAATCTTTAGTTGAGTACTTAACTCTTTAAAGCATTCTTCGTTCGTCAAGAAGAGGGAGTCATCGATTTGGTAGAGACCAACCAGTCCTTTTTCACCAGAGTAGCCACAAACAGTGTAGAATCCATTGGTTTGTAGGAATTGCAATATTTCTGTTAAGGCTTGACGAATGTTTTCAATTGTTTTTGCTTTAGTCATTCCAGCTTTAGCAGTGAAAGTTGTGACATATTGGTTGAGGCTGATGCTCTTCAAAACAGAAGAGTCTTTCACCATTTGATGCAATTGAGCAGCTGCTTCTTCTGCATCATCACGCGACACAGAAAGCGAAATGGTAAAAACATTTTTTGTGTCTGTTTCTCTCAGTAAGAAGAAATAGCCAGAGTTTTCCCCATAAATAGATGATGTTTCAGGATCATACTGGAATCCAAGTTCCGTAGCAAGTTGATGACGTTCAAAGTCTTTCATTAGAATTACAATCTCCTTTACAATTCTATCTATCTTTCGAATAATTGTTTAGGGAACTTTATCCTAAAATAATTTGATAGACAAATGATTTATAGAACTATTTTATCATAGATAAATAAAATTAGATAGACTAATTTAGCCTATCTAATCATTTTTTTATTAAATCAAGATTCGCTGTTCTCTACCTTCACACCAGTTGTGTCAATATTTAAAGAGAAGACCTGACCATTTAAGCCCTTCGATTCTAAGTCTTTGGCAAAGGCTTCTGCATGTTCAACAGGGAGCAAGGTCATAATAGTTGGACCTGCACCAGAAAGGTAAGTGGCATAAGCATCGTGTTGATGTGCAACTTCTTTCACCTGAGGGAACTCTGCAACCAACTGTTGGCGGTAGCGTTCATGGAAGCGATCTGCTTCAATAGCTTTTCCTGCGACTCTTAAGTCTCCCTTAGCAAGGGCAGCAATGGCCACGTTTGCGATCGAACTAGCTGCAACAGCCTCCTTATAAGTCCATTCACTTGGAAGGACATTTCGGCTATCACTGGTCTTGAGTTCGTAATTCGGAACAAAGGCTACCAAAGCACATTCAGGGAAGGGAAGGAGCAAATGATTGGTATGCTGATCCACATAGCTCGCTACGACCAGATTTCCAAAAATGGCTGGCGCTACGTTATCTGGATGGCCTTCGATTTTTGTCGCAATTTCTAGTTTATCTTCATCACTTAGGGATAATTTGCCCAGTTGATTGGCCAACTCAATCCCCGCTACGATAACAGAGCTGGATGACCCCAAACCACGCGCCAAAGGCACTTCACTGGTCATCTTGAGACGATGAGGAGCCATATCTGGCGCAACTTGGAGAGCAGTTTGAAGCAAGAGATTCTCTTCATTGCTTGGTATCTCCTCCCCCAAGTCATGTTCAATCCACCAGTTTTCTTGCGCTTCTAGCACATCAATGGTCAAATAGCGAGTCACGGCAATCCCAACAGAATCAAATCCTGGACCGACATTGGCACTGGTCGCTGGTACTGTAATTCTCATCTTATTCTCCCAATACTTTAAAGGTATTCAACAAGGTGAAGTCAGCTTCGGCATCAATTTTCTCAATGATATGGTGCAATTGTGTTTGATTCAATTGGTGAGTGATAATCACAACACGAGCCACAGAATCTTTGGCACCTGCTTGGAGAACCTGCTTAAAGGAAACATCTTCTTGGTTGAAAATTTGTGCCAACTTGAGCAATTGTCCCTTCATATCTGGAGTTTGAATAGAGAAGTAATAATCACTCTTCACATCTTCTGGTTTAGCCAACTGCACAGGACGGCTGTATTCGTTAAAGGCTTTTCCAATTGTTCCCTCATTGAGGCGACGAACAATGCGAATAATGTCAGCGACTACACTAGTGGCTGTTGGTTTTTGACCTGCTCCAGGACCATAGTACATGGATTCCCCGATTCCAATAGACTCCACATAAACGGCATTCATGACACCATTCACGCCAGCTAGTGGATGTGCTTTTGGTAAGAAGGTTGGAGTTACTTCTGCTGAGAGACCAGAAGGAGTTTCTTCGATAGATCCCACCAATTTGATTACATAGCCTAAACTTTGAGCCACAGCAACATCCTCAGGAGTAATGTTGCGGATTCCCTTATGACCTACTTGGTCAAACTGAACGTTCATCCCAAAAGCAAACTGGCTCAAAATCACCATCTTGTAGGCTGCATCAATCCCATCTACGTCATTGGTTGGATCACTTTCCGCATAGCCCAACTCTTGAGCCTTAGCTAAAGCATCTTCATAAGACCAGCCCTCTTCGACCATCTTGGTCATCATAAAGTTGGAGGTTCCATTGACCACACCGAGGACGCGAGTCACTTTATCAGCAGCGAGAGAGTTTACCAAGGTCCGAAGAATTGGAATGCCTCCAGCTACTGCTGCTTCATAATAGAGGGCAACGCCATGCTCTTTGGCAATCGCAATCAACTCAGCTCCATGAACCGCAAGCAAATCTTTATTAGCTGTTACGACATGTTTTCCAGCTTGAAGAGCACGTGTAATAAAGGTCTTAGCTGGCTCAATTCGACCCATCAATTCAACAACGATTGAAACTTCTGCGTCTTCAATAATTTGGTCAATATTTGTTACAAAGTTAAAATCGTTCCCTGCAGCTAATAAGCGGGCTTTCTCTTCTTCATCCTTGACAAGAACTTTAGCTACTTCAATTTCAGACTGAGCAGCTTGGAAGATCTTATCACCATTTTCTTTTAATAGAAACGGCACACCACTTGCTACCGTCCCAAATCCTAGTAAGGCAATTTTTACAGACATGTTGGTCTCCTTAAAAATCTAATATAGTCTATTATATCAAAAACTAGCCCCTTCTGACTAGTTCTATGGCCTTCTTCCTCTACAAGAACTCCACTTTCTCAGATTTATATCTTCTCACTAAACCTACTAGCAAGCCATTCCTTCAAAAGTCAAAGAGATTCCCCGTAATTTTAGTCCATTTGTAACTTTGTCTTGAAGAGATTTCCTGCCCCTATGATATAATGATAATGAATAAGAAAGGGGTCTCTATGAATCACCGAAAAAGACGTGTCCCAAAGAAAATACGCTTACTACTTATTTTAAATGCTTTTCTCCTATCTTGCATCTTCATTTTAGGCTTTCTCCTATTAAAGCGAGCTGCTAGTACTCCCGTTACAGACAAGCAAGAAACAAATACAAGTCAGACTGTGAATCAGCAAGGCTCCACCACTAAATGGGTAAAACAAGATCAACCTGTAAAAATTCCAATTCTCATGTACCACGCTGTTCACACGATGGCTCCCTCTGAAGAAGCCAATGCCAATCTCATCGTGGCACCAGAAACTTTTGAAAGTCATCTCAAAGCCTTAAAAGAGGCCGGTTACTACACCTTGACGCCTGAAGAAGCCTATCGCGCACTCACTAAAAATGAACTGCCTGAAGGGGGAAAAGTCGTTTGGTTGACCTTTGATGATGGAATTGCAGACTTTTATACCATTGTCTATCCTCTCCTAAAAAAATACCAAATGACCGCAACCAACAATATCATTACTTCTTTTTCTGACGAAGAAAGACCCAGTGTTTTAACCTTCGATCAGATCAAAGAAATGAAAGCGCAAGGTATAACCTTTGAAAGTCATACGGTATCTCACCCAGACTTGGCACAATCAGATAGCTCTCGTCAGGAAACTGAACTCGCAAATTCCAAACAAGTATTAGACAAGAAACTCCATCAAACCACTACCACCATTGTTTACCCTTCCGGCCGCTACTCTGATCTCACCATGGAACTAGCAGAAAACAATGGTTACAAAATGGGCTTAACGACCAATAATGGACTAGCCAGTCTAGATGATGGCCTTTACTCACTAAAACGCCTGCGGATCTTACCGACTACGACAGCAAAAAACCTACTTGCAGAAATGCAAACCAATCCATAAACATGTAAAAAGCACGAGTCCGAATGACTCGTGCTTTCTTTCTCCATAATGGAGGCTTTTATTTCGATTTGATGTAGTTCACACCATCTGCTTTCGGTGCAACCGACTTACCAAAGAAGGCTGCTAGTACGATGATGGTCAATACATACGGAGCAATACGAAGGTAAACTCCTGGAATATGGGCAAGGAAAGGAATCTGCGTTGATACAACTGCCAATGCTTGTGAAAGTCCAAAGAATAGACTGGATAGCATGGCACCGATTGGGCTCCATTTACCAAAGATCATTGCCGCTAGGGCGATAAATCCTGGTCCCACAATGGTAGTGGCAGAGAAATTGACAGAAGCAGATTGTGCATACAAGGCACCCCCAACTCCTCCTAAGAATCCAGAGATGAGCACACCATAGTAACGCATGAGGTAAACATTGATACCGAGGGTATCCGCAGCTTGAGGATGTTCACCAACTGAGCGAAGGCGAAGACCGAATTTCGTCTTAAACATAATAAACCATGCTACAAATGAAAATGCAATCGCTACATATCCCATTAAGCTTGTATTCTTGAAGAAGATATCACCAATGACAGGAATATCAGACAAGATAGGAAAATCAAATTTACCAAATGACAAATCGATATTGTTGGTTTGGCCTTTTCCGTAAATGGCTTTTACCAAAAAGACAGCTAGGGCAGGAGCCAACAAGTTCAATACCGTACCACTCACCACATGGTCAGCACGGAAGTTAATAGTCGCTACCGCATGGATGGCGGAGAAAATGAGACCAACCAAACCACCTGCAAGAAGAGAAAGCCAGATTGTCATGCCTCCAAGAGAACTAGCAAAAGTCAAGTTAAACACGACTCCTGTGAAAGCTCCCATAACCATGATCCCTTCCAAACCGACATTAACGACACCAGCATGTTCGGAGTAGGCACCTCCGATACTAGTGAAAATGAGGGGAGCAGCATAGACCAGCATATTCGATACAAGAATCGTTAGTATAGCAACAATATTCATCCTTACTCTACTCCTTTCATTTGTTTTTTAGGCTTGATATATTTTTCGATAATATAGTGAGCACTTACAAAGAAGATGATCGAAGCTGTCACAATATTGACAAGTTCTGGTGGAATAGTCGCTGTGGTCATACCTGGTGCACCTGTTTGCAAGGTTCCAAGCAAGAAGGCCGCAAAGACAATCCCAATAGGAGAATTGCTAGCAAGGAGAGCCACTGCCATCCCATTAAATCCAACAGCCAAAGAACCAGCTTGAACATAAACGTTCTGGAAGGTACCAATCCCTTCTACAGCTCCACCGATTCCACAGAGGGCACCTGAAATCACCATAGAAAGAATGATGGTACGTTTAGCTGACATCCCTGCATAGTCTGAAGCATTCGGGTTAAGACCAACGGATCGGATCTCAAAACCAAGTGTTGTTTTCTTAATAATGAACCAAATAACTGCAACAGCAATCAAGGCGATAAAGATACCGATATTCATCCGTGACTTAGTCAATTCCGTCAGAAAGCCTAAGCGATAACTTGCATTTGCCCCAACTGTAATACTGGATTCAGAATCGACCATGAACTTTTTAGGGAAGTTCCGGATAATTTCATTTCCAGCAAACAGTACGATGTAGTTCATCATAATGGTAACGATGACTTCACTCGTCCCTAAATGCTCGCAGAAGTCCTGGAATCAAACCAATGAGACCACCGGCAATTGCAGCTACAAGGACCGTCAAAGGAATCATTAGGATACGCGGAATATCTGGGAAGGACAAAGCAAACCATACTGCCGCAATCCAACCAGCTAAGGCTTGACCTGGTAAGCCGACATTGAAAAATCCAGCTCGACTGGCTACCGCAAATCCGAGAGCGATCAAAATCAGCGGCCCCATAGTACGGAATATTTCACCCACATTTTTAATGGAACCAAAAGCTGTCTTGAAGAGTTCTTCATAACCCCAAAGAGCATCATAACCAAAGATCCACATGATAATGGCTCCGAGGACGATTCCTAGGATTACAGAAATAAAAGGAATAGCAATTTGTCTTGTATTTTTATTCATTTGAAGCCTCCTTGATTTCTCCACCAGCCATAAGAATACCAAGCTCTTGTTTGTTGGTCTCAGATGGCTTCACAATACCTTGGATTTTTCCATCATGAATAACAGCAATCCGGTCGGATAGATTTAGAATTTCATCTAATTCGAAGCTGACTACGAGGACGGCTTTCCCTTTATCACGTTCACCAATCAAACGTTTATGGATGTACTCAATCGCACCAACGTCCAATCCACGTGTCGGTTGGCTAACGATCAACAAATCTGGATTCCGATCAACTTCACGAGCAATAATGGCCTTTTGTTGATTTCCTCCTGATAGAGCGCTTGCTGGCACAATCTCGTTGGCTGCACGAACGTCAAACTCTTCCATCAACTTGCGGGCATAGGAATTAATTTGATTGTAATTCAAGACACCATTCTTGCTAAGTGGTTCTTTGTAGTAAGTTTGAAGTGCGATGTTTTCAGAAAGCATCATTTCGAGCACAAGACCATCACGATGACGATCTTCAGGCACGTGGCTGACATTCATTTCAGTAATCTTACGTGGGGAAAGGCCAACAACTTCTTGTCCCTTAATTTTGATACTACCTGATTTGACTTTACGGAGTCCGGTAATAGCCTGGATCAATTCACTCTGACCATTCCCATCAATCCCTGCAATCCCGACAATTTCGCCTGCGCGAACATCAAGAGATAGCTCTTTGACCGCAGGAACACCACGGTTTTCATTCACGACTAAGTCAGAAATTGCAAGAACCACTTCTTTAGGCTGTGCTTCTTCTTTTTCTGTTACGAAAGAAACTGAGCGCCCAACCATCATTTCTGCCAAATCTTTATTGGTAGCACCTTCGATACCAACGGTTTGAATAGATTTACCACGACGAATAACTGTGACACGGTCTGCAACGGCACGAATTTCATCTAGTTTGTGAGTGATAAGGATGATAGATTTCCCTTCTTTAACAAGGGTTTTCATAATTTCCATCAACTCCAAAATTTCAGCAGGAGTTAACACTGCAGTAGGCTCATCGAAAATCAGAATATCAGCTCCGCGATAGAGCGTCTTCAAGATTTCTACACGTTGTTGAGCACCGACAGAAATATCTTCAACTTTTGCGGTAGGATCCACAGCCAAGCCGTAGCGTTCTGACAACTCAAGGATATCTGCATTAGCTTTTTTCAAATCTAATACACCTTTATTAGTAACTTCGCTACCAAGAATGATATTTTCTGCAACAGTGAAAGCTTCCACCAACATGAAGTGCTGGTGAACCATTCCAATTCCTAGAGAAGCAGCCTTAGAAGGAGAATCTAGTTTTTCAGACTTCCCATTGACCACAATTTCTCCGCTCGTTGGTTCCAAAAGACCAGCCAACATATTCATCAGGGTTGATTTCCCAGCTCCATTTTCACCAAGAAGTGCATGAATTTCACCTTTACGCAATTCGAGGTTGATTTTGTCGTTTGCGACAAATTCACCAAAGATTTTGGTAATTTCACGCATCTCAATGACGTTTTCGTGTGCCATTCGAATATTCCTTTCTAGAAAACTATATTTTATTTCAGTAGGACCTGCTAAACGAGTTAGTAAGTTCTATTGAGACAAAATGTCCCAACACCTCATAAAAAAGCGACCCAAGAAGGATGGATCGCTTCCGGAAGGTTTTATTTCTCAGGTGCTTTTACACTACCATCGATAATTTGTTTTTTAGCATCTTCTACTGCTTTTTTAGCATCTTCAGAAAGATTAGAAGTTGTCAAATCAACACCACCATCTTTCAAACCAAATGTGATCACTTTTCCACCTGGGAATTTGCCATCAGCAGTTTGAGTTGCGATTTCTTGAACAGTTTTACCAACTTGTTTTAAAGTTGAAGCCAATACGAAGTTAGATTCTTTACCATCTTTTGAAGTGTATTTACCTTCGTCGACTTGGTCACGGTCTACACCAATAACCCAAACTTTTTCGTCTTCATTTTTCTTCTCGTTCAAGTCTTTAGCTTCCTTGAAGACACCAGCTCCTGTACCACCAGCAGCTTGGTAAATAACGTCAGCTCCTGCAGCGTATTGTGTCGCTGCAATAGTTCTTCCTTTTTCAGGGTTGTTGAAGTCTTCAGCATATTGTACGTCTACTGAAATGTCTTTGTTTACAGACTTCACGCCTGCTTCAAATCCTTTTTCGAAACGAGTGATAACTTCACCACGTGCTCCACCGATGAAACCAACTTTGTTAGTCTTAGTTGTTTTGGCAGCAGCAACCCCTGCAAGGTAAGCAGCTTCATTATCCGCAAAAACAGCAGATGCTACGTTCTTTTTATCACCTACAACAGAGTCAATGATAACGTAGTTGATATCAGCATTTTCATCTGCAGCAGCTGTAACAGCTGGAGCAAGTTTGTAACCAACACCGTAAACTAATTTGTAGCCGTTTGTAGCAGCTTGGCTAAAGTTATTCGCAAAATCTGCTTCACTTGTAGATTGGAAATAAGTGAATCCGTTATCTTTAGAAAGACCGTTTTCTTTACCCCAAGCTTGTAGACCTTCCCATGCAGATTGGTTAAATGATTTATCATCAACACCACCTGTGTCAGTAACGATAGCAGCTTTTAAATCAGTTTTTGCATCTGAAGAATCTTTGCGAGACGCACGATTTCCACATGCAGCAAGTCCGATTGCAGCGACAGTTACTAGACCTAGGCCTAACCATTGTTTCTTGTTCATTTCTGAACCTCCTAAATAAGATATGCAACTAAGTTGCGGATTAATGAAAGGGTCAATAGACCGCCTTTACAGATGTTACTAGGTAAGATCTGTAAAGGAATATGGAAGCAATTCCTTGACCGTCATCACGACCGTCGATTTATCTTTGGCTACCAGAGTAACCGGTAGGTCTGGCTCGAAAAATTCAGCCATCACCTGGCGACAAGCACCACAGGGTGAAACTGGTTTTTCCGTCTGACCATAAATAATTAATTCCTTAAATGAACGCTCTCCTTCTGAAACAGCCTTAAAGATGGCTGTCCGCTCGCCACAATTGGTCAAGCCGAAGCTCGCATTTTCAATATTGACGCCTGTATAAATCTTCTCATCATCTGTCACAAGAACAGCTCCAATTGGAAAATGAGAATAAGGTACATAAGCATTCTCACTTGTTTTTACAGCTAGGTCAATCAACTCAGTAGTCGCCATGGGCTACTTCTCCCTTCATGATGGCTACTCCAGAGGAAGTGCCGATTCGGTTAGCACCCGCTTGGATCATGGCTTGTGCATCCTCATAGCTACGAGTACCTCCAGATGCTTTCACTCCCATATCCGGTCCAACAACCTGGCGCATGAGGGCAACATCCTCAACAGTTGCTCCTCCAGTAGAGAAACCAGTTGAAGTTTTGACAAAGTCTGCTCCTGCCAATTTGGCAATCTGGCAAGCCACTACTTTTTCAGTTTCAGTTAACAAGCAGGTTTCGATTATCACTTTTACCAAGCGATCACCACTTGCATCTACAACAGCCTGAATGTCCTCTTCTACTAATGTCAGATTTTTTGATTTCAAGGCACCGATATTGATGACCATATCAATCTCATCGGCTCCATTTTGGATGGCATTTTGAGTTTCAAATGCTTTAACAGCTGGTGTATTTGCGCCAAGAGGGAAACCAATCACTGTACACACTTTTACATCTGAATCCCGAAGTCCTTCTGCAGCGAAGTTGACCCAGGTCGGTTGGACACAAACACTTGCAAAATCATATTCTTTCGCTTCTTCGATCAAAGCCTCGATTTGTTCTTGTTGTGCATCAGGTTTTAATAATGTGTGGTCAATATATTTGTTTAATTTCATTAATAAATCTCCCCCAAATGAATTACGAAACAATTTCAATAATTTCTGAAACGCTTACAACCTTGTCTAGTATTTTAACATTTTTTTGGAATTCTGCAATGGTTTTTTGACTAATTTCTAAATTTGTATAAATAGTTGCAACAAGGTCGCCTTTTTGAACAGGATCCCCAACTTTCTTAGCAAAAACAATCCCTGTTTCATAATCTAAATCATCTGATTTGACTGCTCTGCCAGCCCCAAGACGCATAGCGAAGAGTCCGTGTTCCATCGCAGGCAAGGCTGCAATATAGCCATCCTCTTCTGCATAGACAGGCACTTGTTCTTTTACCTGAACTGGACGATAGAGATCGTCTAAATCTCCACCTTGAGCAAGGACCATTTCTTCAAACTTCTTCAGTGCTTTGCCGGCTGTCAGATGCTGCTTGATTTCTTCCAAGCTGGCCGTTACCCCGCCGAGTTCCAGCATAATTTGAGCCAATTCACAAATGAAGTGAGTCACATCTTCTCTGCCTTTGCCTTGAAGAATATCTAAGGCTTCAAGAATTTCGAGACGGTTCCCGATGCTGGTTCCTAAAGGCTGGCTCATATCTGTCAAAACAGCTATGGTCTTACGACCAACAGCATTACCAAGATCCACCATGGTACGAGCCAGTTCACGCGCCTCTTCAATGGTCTTCATAAAGGCTCCTTCTCCAACGGTGACATCGAGAAGGATGGCATCCGCTCCAGCCGCAATCTTCTTACTCATGACCGAGCTGGCAATCAATGGAATTGTATCAACCGTCGCTGTTACATCCCGAAGTGCATAGAGAAGCTTATCCGCCATGACCAATTGGTCCGACTGTCCAATGACAGAAAGACCAATCTCTTGTACTTGTTTAATGAACTCTTCCTGGGTCCGCTCAATTTGGAATCCTTTAATGGATTCTAGCTTATCGATGGTCCCCCCTGTATGTCCAAGACCACGACCGCTCATCTTGGCAACTGGGACGCCAAAACTAGCCACTAGAGGTGCCAGTACAATTGTTACTTTGTCCCCTACACCACCTGTTGAGTGTTTGTCCACCTTGATGCCTTTAATAGCGGAAAGGTCGAATTGCTCCCCTGTCTCCACCATCTTCATGGTCAAATCTGAAATTTCTCGGGTCGTCATCCCCTTGAAATAAACCGCCATGGCAAAGGCAGCCATTTGATAATCAGGTACTGTTCCAGCCACATAGCCTTCGATCAACCAATGAATCTCATCTTTACTCAACTCAATGCCATCACGTTTTTTCTGAATGATATCTACAGCTCTCATGTGACTTTTTCACTCCTTAAAATATAATAACCTTTGTCTTTTTTGAGAATTTCACAATTCCCAAAGACTTCCTCCATTTTGGCCTTCGCACTTGGAGCTCCCTGTTTTTTCTGGATGACAATGGTTAAGTCTCCACCAGGATTCAAATGGTCAAAACTCCCAGAAAGTACTTGATGGACTACCTTTTTTCCAGCCCGAATGGGAGGGTTACTGATAATATGATCAAAACTTCCCTCAACCTGATCATAAACATTGGATTGGAAGATCTTTGCTTCAACTTGATTTAAATCTGCGTTTTTCTGAGCTAGATCTAAAGCCCGTGTATTGACGTCTACCATAGTCGCATGGACCCCTTGGGCCTTAACCAAAGAGAGACCAAGTGGACCATACCCGCAACCAACATCCAAAACCGTCTCTCCTTGCTGGAAGGACAAACAAGATAAAAGGACCTGGCTACCAAAGTCGATCATTTTCTTACTAAAAACACCGGCATCCGTCAGAAATTTCATCCGCTCCCCTAAAAGAACCACCTGTAACTCATGGATATCATGTTGGGCATCTGGATGTTCGTCATAGTACATTTTACTCATATTAGCATTATAGCATAATTTAACCTATTTTTAAATCGTTTACAGAAGATCTCAAAACTGATATACTAAAGGTCACTATGGAGGAAAGGCTTGCAATGGATAAAGAATTTCTACACTTCGAAAAGATCAATCGACAAACTTGGCAAAATCTCCACCGGAAATCAACCCCTCCTCTATCTGAAGAGGAATTGAATTCAATCAAGAGTTTTAACGACCTCATTAGCTTGCAAGATGTAACAGATATCTACTTACCCTTGACACATCTGATTCAAATCTACAAAAAAGCGAAAGAGGATTTAGCATTCTCAAAAGGCATTTTTCTCCAACAGGAAAGTAAAAAACAGCCTTTTATGATTGGAATTTCAGGGAGCGTGGCTGTCGGCAAATCAACGACTAGTCGTCTCCTTCAAATCCTTCTTTCTCGGACCTTTTCAGATTCTACTGTTGAATTGGTGACCACCGATGGTTTCTTGTATCCCAACGCCACCTTGATTGAACAAAACATTCTCAATCGCAAGGGCTTCCCTGAAAGTTATGATATGGAGCTCCTTTTGGATTTCCTCAACCAACTCAAAAATGGTCAAAGCTATCAAATCCCCGTCTATTCTCACGAGATTTATGATATCGTCCCTGACCAGAAGCAAACCATCCAAGCTGCGGACTTCATTATCGTGGAAGGGATCAATGTCTTTCAGAACCCCCAAAACGATCGGCTCTATATGACAGACTTCTTTGACTTTTCCATCTATGTGGATGCTGAGGTTGCCAATATTGAGTCCTGGTATATCGATCGCTTTAAAAAGTTGTTAGACCGTGCGAAAGATGACCCAAGTAACTACTACCACCGCTTTACTAAGCAACCTGAAGAAGAAGTCCTCGCCTTCGCTCATCAGGTATGGGAGTCGATCAATCTCTTAAATCTAAAAGACTATATCGAGCCCACCCGTAACCGAGCCGAACTGATCCTGCACAAATCTGCCAACCATGAGATCGACGAAATCTATCTCAAGAGATAAGAGTTTTAAGACAAAATGATCTTTAAAAAAATAGCGATTCGAAGAAAAATTAGTTTGGGCTTGTCAAAAGAAAAGTTTTCAGATATAATAAGAGAGTTAGATTATCATTGGAGGTGAAAAAATTGGCAAACATTAAATCAGCTATCAAACGCGCTGAATTGAACGTTAAACAAAACGAAAAAAACTCAGCTCAAAAATCAGCTATGCGTACTGCAATCAAAGCTTTTGAAGCAAACCCATCTGAAGAACTTTACCGCGCTGCTAGCTCAGCTATCGATAAAGCAGAAACTAAAGGTTTGATCCACAAAAACAAAGCTAGCCGTGATAAAGCACGTCTTGCAGCAAAACTTGGCTAATCAAGCATTGCATACAAAATGAGCTCCTCGGAGCTTTTTTTGTTACTTCCAAATAAGGAGAAGAGATGAAAATTACGATAATCGGCTATTCTGGATCAGGTAAATCCACCTTGGCTAAAAACTTAGCTCGTTACTACTCCATTCCAAAGCTCCACATGGATACCCTTCAATTTCAACCGGGTTGGATAGACAGTGACCGGGATTGGATGGAGAAAGAAATGAAACAGTTTCTCAGCGAGCATAGAGACTGGGTTATTGACGGCAATTACTCTTGGTGCTGCTATGAGGAGAGAATGGAGCAAGCCGACCAGATCATCTTTCTCAACTTCTCACGTTGGAACTGCCTCTATAGAGGGTGGAAACGATACCGCCGTTATAAAGGACGCGTCCGTGAGAGTATGGCAGTAGGATGCCCTGAACGCTTTGACTGGGAATTCATCCGTTGGATTCTCTGGGATGGCCGAACAAAAACTGCCAGAGAAAGGTATCAAAATATCCACTCCACCTACCCCGAAATTCATCTCTCTCAAGAACCAAAAGGAACTGGACCGTTTCCTGGATAACGTAAAAAATGATCTACTGGAATCGAAGTAAACACTCGATCTAGTAGATCATTTTTCTTATTTTCTTTTCTTTTGAGGAAACAAGGGAAGACCTAAGGAAGCCATCTTCTCCGCCGGCACCTTCATGCCATCCTTAATCCACTTGGCTAGGACAGAGACAATAGCTGAGCTGAGGAAGGAATTCAAATAACTAGCTGGGCCTTGTGAGGATTTTTGACTTTTACTCCTCTTTTCCAGAAATTCATAAACGGCCTTGGTGAGCAGTTTCTCAAAATTATAATCGACGGCCAAGCTGATAATGCGGGCTTCCTTCTTGGCCTCTTTAAAGAGATAAACCCATATCTGGTACAAATCGGTCTTGAAATTATAGCCTTCCAAAGACTTGGTAATCTTCGAAACAGTTGATTGGAAGATGGATTCGAGCAATTCTTCTTTTGACTCATAATTTCGGTAAAAAGCTGCGCGAGAAACTCCTGCTCTCTCCACCAATTCTGAAATGGTAATCTTTTTCAAGTCCTTTTTATCCAACAACTGAAGTAAGGAAATCTCCAAGGATTCGCGTGTGATGGCATTGCTTTCTTGGTTAGACCGTTTTAAATTTTCTAAGGATTTTTCGGATATCTTTCTTTCTGCCATAACACTTACTTTCTATCTGTATCATCTGAATGTATCTGCTTTCAGAGAATGCAACTTCATGATATAATTGTAAAAAAAGACTAACTACTTGTCAATGTACAATTTTTTACATTTTGAGGTAATAAAAATGAAATGGAAAATTATTGCAGATTCTGGCTGTGATTATCGTACTTATGAAAGTGCTGCACCAGATACTAGCTTTGTTTCAGTTCCCCTTACCATCCAGATTGGTGAGACCATCTATACAGACGACGCCAACTTGGATACAGACAAAATGATGGAAGATATGTATGCTACTACTACTGCTTCCAAATCAGCTTGTCCTAGTCCTGATGACTATATGAAAGCCTCGAGGGTGCTGATAATATCATCGTTGTTACCATCACTGGTACTTTGTCTGGTAGCCACAATAGTGCTCAGGTCGCTAAAAAGCTTTATCTAGAAGACCATCCTGCAAGCAATATCCATGTGATCGATAGTTTATCAGCTGGTGGTGAAGTGGATCTCCTCGTCCGCAAACTCCATCAACTCATTGCCCAAGACCTTGACTTTGATCAAGTGGTCGAAGTCATCACCAAATACCAAGAAAAAACCAAACTGATTTTTGTCCTGGCTAAAGTCGATAATTTGGTTAAAAACGGTCGACTCAATAAAATTATCGGAGCGGTTGTCGGCCTCTTAAACATCCGTATGGTCGGCCAAGCTAGCGACACTGGAACCCTTGAGCTCCTCCATAAAGCCCGTGGCCAAAAGAAAGCTATTTCCACAACTTTTGAAGAAATGCTCAAAGCAGGCTATAAAGGTGGACATATCACCATCGCTCACCGTCGCAACGATAAATTCGTAGAACAACTCTCAGCCTTGGTCCATGAAAAATTCGCCAATGCGGATATTGAAATTCTTCCGACCTCTGGCCTCTGTAGCTTCTATGCTGAAGAAGGTGGCCTCTTAATCGGCTATGAAATTTAACAACAAACTATAAAAGAGGCTGGGACAAAAGTCCTAGCCTCTCAATTGTCTTTGGATTATCGAGCAAGACGAAGTGGTTGAGTGGGCTCTACTACGCTGATTTCATCAGATTTTACAGCCCTACTCAACTGTGCGGAGGTGGGACGACGAAATCGAATTCTAACGAATTACCGATTTCTGTCCCACTCTCTTTTACCATAGAGATTCCCTTCGGTCAGGACCAGAGGGAATTTTTTTATTCACCAATCTCTTGGTTAAATTTATAAAAAGTATGTTTATATATATAAACAGTTGCAAAAGTTCCTATAGCTGCAATGAGAAGATAAATTACACTAGCAATCAAGGTGGTGAAGGCCACAGCGGATAGATAGAAAGCAAATCCTATCAAAATCAGCATGACGATAATAAAGATAAAGATTAATAAGCCTCTCAGGGCAGCATTTCCTCTATTACGGTTCATCAGATCTGTCACAGTCGACCAATTGGTCGTTAAGAGCTTGTAGTCTCGTCTAAAAGCGATCACACTCAAACTCAAACTGGTCAAAAACCAAATCAAAAGCATGGCTAGAAGGGAAAGGGGATGGACTCCAAAGTAGAAAGATACCCCTACTAAGAGTACAATCGGCAAAGCAGACTGAACCGAAAAGAGGATCCAAAATTTTTTCAAACAATAGCGTTTAAAGTCAATCGGAAGGGCACGGAGATAAGCGAAATTTTCCCGCTCCAAGGAGATTCCAATACTGGTCAAGCTTTCCACAGAGTTGAAGACTCCAATCATAAAAGCAATCAGCGATAAAGGAAGCAGGTATTGGGGCGTGAGGTAGTTTTCAATTTGGAGGGAAGCTCGCGATGCTCCTAAAAACAAGCCAAATGTGAACAGATAAGGGAAAATTGCCATCATGAAGATAACCTGCGTCAGCAAGGTACCATCACTCAGAAGCCGTTTATGGTAGGAAACGGTAAAGCGATGAAAGGCCTTCTGATCTCCTAGCTTCATCTGACTGACCCGCTCCTTGACCGCATGGCTAGAAGAAACCTCAAGGGCAGCATCATAGAAATGAGGCAAGACCTGACTTTTTACCAGCCAAAGGAGGACTGCTAGAACCAATACCCAAGCCAACATCCCCACTAGTGCAGCTGAATCCAAAGGATTCAAGATAAAGGTATGGAAGACCTCTATCGGAGGAAAAATGCTGGGTTGAGTGACCAAATCACCAGCTACCGAGTGCTCTGACTGGAGCATATTGATATAGAGATAGGCTCCAATGGAAATGAGACTACTCAATCCAATGATGAGGTTAGACACCAAACTCGTGTGTTTCTTAAAGACAGCTGATTTGGTAATCAGATGGGATAGGAACAAGGTGCCTAAAAAGAGGATGGAGAGGAGAATCATGGCACAAAGAAGGCCAAGAAGGAGCCCCACCAAAACATTTCCCCCTGCTTGGATGGGCAGAATGATGAAATAACTGATCATTGGAAGCAGGGCCATCAAGAGCACTAAAATGACCGAGATGCTCTTTCCTGCAATCACTTCTGCATCCGAAAAGGCATAGGGACGATAAAATTGCAAATCCTTGCTCTCGTAAAAGACATTGTAAAAACTCATCAAACCTTGGGATATGGCTAAGAGCGCAAAGAGCGTAATCATATTGACAAAGGGACCAGGGCTAGAGACAAAATCATTGGTACTCGAGAGAATTCCAAAAAGGAAGAGATAAAGGAGACCGATAAAAATATAGGTCCGAATGGACTGAGCGGAAACATTGACTTTCCTAGTCGGATCCTTTTCCTGCTTCTTACGAAATTTCGCTAATTGGGCTGGCTGAGTAGCATAAATGATGTTGACATCCACTAGGCGACGAACCATCTTAAGACGCATCTGGACTCACCTCTTCTCTTCGACCAGCCAGTCCAAGATAGATGGACTCTAGGCTTTGTTCTGGGTGTTGCCCCTTCAGCTCCTCGATAGTTCCATAAAAGATGAGGTTCCCCTTCTTCAGAATGGCAATCTTATCACAGAGTTGCTCTGCCACTTCGAGGACATGGGTAGAGAAGATGACAGTGTTGCCCTTGTCCGCATGCTCCCGCATCATCTGCTTCAGATCGTAAGAGGCTTGGGGATCCAAACCAGTCATGGGCTCATCTAGAACCCAGATGTCTGGATCAGATAGAAGAGCCCCGATGACAAAGACCTTCTGCCGCATCCCATGAGAGAAAGACTCGATGACCTCATAACGATGACTAGCAAAGTCAAACAGATGCAACAACTGCTCCAAGCGGTCATCACATTCCTGCTGGCTCATATCATAAGAAGTAGCGACCAACTCCCAAAATTCATTGGCCGTCAATCGAAGAAAGAGATCTGGTGAGTCCGCTACATAGCCAATTTTCTTCTTTATTTCTAAGCGATTGCTATAGAGGTCCTTTCCATCTACTAGGATGCTACCGGTCGTCGGGGTGATGACACTGACTAGGCTCTTAATGGTCGTTGATTTCCCAGCTCCATTATGGCCGATCAAGCCGACAATTTGCCCATCTTCAATGGTTAAGTTCAAATGGTTCAATGCCAGTTGACCATCGTAATCCTTGGTGACTCCTTGAAATTCAATCATAGATTCTCCTTCTCCTATTCCACTTCCCTAATGAAAGAAAGTGGTTACTTATTTTGCCTATATTTTAGTCCTCTTTTCCTCATTTGTCAATGGAAAACTTAAGTATTAAAGCAATTCATCAAAGCGATAGAGAAGGCCAAACAGATAACTAGGAATGGTATCTAGGAGATCCTCCATAAAGACCCGTTCCCCTCTTTGATGGAGTTCCTTGCCCCAAGGTCCCAAATTGACTGCCGGCACTTGGATCTGGGCAATTTTTTCCAAATCCAACTCGTAGACTTGAGAAGGGGTCGCCAAACTATCCAAGACGACTTGATAGCTTGCTAGGTCTCTCTCCAAGGCGCAATAACTGGTGTCACAAATGCCCATGAAGTATTCCTCCACCTTCAGGCTCAGGCCACGTCTTCCTAAATAGTGGCGGTAATCATCCACCAGGGTGCCAATTTTGAGACTGGTGTTTGGTAAATAGCGACAGTTCATGGATGGGTAATAGGGAGGTGCAAAGCCAATAACGACCAATGGAGTCTTCTCCGCTAGGAAGTCTAAGTAAGCTTGGATCTGCTGGATGGCAATGGCCTGATAGCTGACTCCAGCTAAGAAAGCTTGGTAGGCCCTTTGCTCACATTGCTCTTGGAAGCTTGAAAATCCTTCCTTCTTTTGGCAACGATCCAGCAATTCTTGATAGCTGATCACCCTTGGTTGACCTATCACATGTTCTTGTCCTGCTTGGTCCTGGAGGGACAGGTATTTGGCATAAAACTCATCAACCGCTTCCTGGCTCAACTCCTTGATGCGTTGCAGCAATTCCTGAGGGGTCTTTTTCAGATGCAGCACACTGAAATAGCCAACAGCGTAGAGGACAGTCGATACATCATACTGGTCCTTCAAATCTCGCAGATAAGACCAAGAAGGGAGAGGAGACTGCTCTCCCAGAGCTTGGTCGGATAGGTCTGGATGGAGGTCCAATTTCGATGCGACTGCTATCAGAAGAGAGAGGGCGTTGATTCCTTTAAGTGGCTCCTTCATATGGGATAAGACCCCTTGGGCCACGACGACTGGCATGAGCTTGCCGACAGTACCGATGTGCAGGACCTTCTCCTTGTCACTAGTGGCTTCAAAGGGTTCTGAATCGACCGCTAAGACATAATCCAAGTCAAACTCATCTTTTAACTGACAGAGCAAAGCCAAGGCTCCTCTCATCCCACGTGAATAGGACTCCTCATCTCCCACAGAAAGGTAGAGGAGGTTGACCTGACCCCCTTCTGGATCGGAGGCGTAGGCTTCTAAGACACCCAGTTGGAGCGCTAAGGCCGCCTTCATGTCACAAGAACCTCGTCCAAATTGCCATTGGCCAGAATCTAGGTCCTCCTGCATTTCTGATCGAAAATCAATGCCCTTCAAGGCATGAACCAGTGCCTCGGAATCCAAAGCTATAGGGGCTAGGGGGCCGTAATCTTCTAGATCTACCGTATCGTGGTGGTGAAAAAGGATCACTGTCTTTTTCTTGCCCTTATCGACCAAGGCCCAATTGACACTGCGATGAAGATGGTCATTGGGAAGAGGGTAGCGACCAAAGTGCTGGGGGTGACTCTTGAAATATGGAATAGACCCAATTCGTTGGTCTAGATAGTCTTCTATCTCCCTTTCTGTCTCGGTATTAGTAAAGCTCGGTATGGACATTGCCTCTTGAAAAATGGTGGCAATTTGTTCTTGGAAATGTTCTATGGATCTCAATATCAGCCTTGACCGGATCCGATAATACCCTGGGCGATCAGTCTGCATACGACCTCATACCAGACAATCCTTCATTGCTTAGTCAAAAGATCATGAAAAGTCAAACCGTCCAGATACTATTTCAGTCAGCAAGTATCTGCGCGATGACACTTTCCTCTCCTTGACTTTGCTTTCGCTGACGTGCCAATTGGTCAATTTTCTGTCTTTGTTCCACTAACCTTATCCAATTATGGTTGCTGTTCCAGATGACTAGCCGACCTGCTCAAACAGACCTTACCGCCTTCCACCATATTTTTGACAACAAGAGAACGCTGATCCCAAGCCGCATTATCAGTGATCTCAACATGCAGTAGCGGAATAAGAGCGACCGACTATTTATTGCTGGATGGTTGTTGAAATAGAGTCTGTCTATAATACTTCATATGGATCCGTGTAGAGTATAATCCACCATGGTGCAGGCTCAAGACCAGACGATGACCTTCTTCACGCATGCTTGCTGCAAAAGGAAATCATTTCGACATCAACAGAAATGATCAGAACTGCTGAGTCATAGCGAGACGGATTAGCCAACTGTCCAACCACAATCACACCTGAACTTGCATCCACAGAGTTCAGTCACAATGTCCCAGTAACCTGTCCTCATCAATACTTTTTCAGCATGCATCTTACTAGATTTTCCATCAAATCAACTTGTCTGTCCTCTAAAAGCCAAAATTAACTAATGGATTGTGGCTGCATAGGAAGCTAATGAAGAATGGAAGGCTGCATTCTGGTTATGTGTGGTCCAGTTGTTGTTTCGTGCCATAAACCTCTGTTACTGCTACTCTCTGGGATAGGATCCAATTTATTAGTCATGGACCGCATCCCGATTACTAAAAACGCCACTTGCTAGGATCCAAATTGTCCTGAGAGCTGTTTACTGTGGGAGATTTTCACGCCTTGACACTGGCCACACCAGAGATCACCATCACAGCTTGGTCCTGCCACTTCTGTCCCTGACCACCGTGATGTGACAGATGGTCCTGTGGCGCAACTGGGATCCTGCCTCTTATAGGCTTCCAGCACAAGTCTGAAACGTCAGGCTTGACGTTGTCATCACTAGACTTTGACAAATGAGAGATGTTACTAAGTTTGCTATAATTATGACATTGATTGAAGATGCAGCAACCCTAGACCTTGTCCCACCCTCCTGTCAAGGAATATATATGAAGATAAACTATCAACAGCACCCTATCATAAGATCTCTGGTTGTTGAAAATGGTCACACCACCGTGCATCGCATGTTTCGTTGTCATGATTTCATTTAATCATTGTTCGAATCATATGGTCTATCCGAGAAGCTTACGTTTGCCGTTGCTTACCCACGATATTCTTTGTAAGCTGCCACTTCAAGGTCTGAGTTATATCGCCGATCCCATCGATCCTTGGTCAGTCACTGTATGGATTGATATCGACCATCGCTTAATAATAGAGAGACCACCTCTGTCCTACAGTCAAAGATAGTCCACGACAGCTAAAATTGCATGTCTGAATCCGTCGATGATCTCCATCCGTATCATAGTCAAGGTTTCAACATAGACAATATAAGTGATGGAGATGTCACCTTATCAGAATAATGCTCAACACTTAGGAAATAAACATGGCCAGCCTCTGTCCATCCCCAGGAAATCAGCCTGCTGGTATGCGCAGCATGAGCTTTTTAAATACTCTACCATGCTGGAGAGATCCGTGACCCCGGTGCAGAACCCCACTCCCTCCTTGACCATTCCCAAGTTTTAGCAAATGCCAATCGATCTTTATCGGTAGACCCGACTTGATTCTCCTTGGTCGCGAGGCCCAGTTCAAGAGCTGGCTGATGCCCATCACTGTAGCCTTTCACATCTGACCTGCTACTGGTTGACCAGTCACTTGAAAGCTCTCCTAGAGTCACTTTAGGCGCGGCCAGAAACTGGAGAAGGATTCTTCTGCAACAGACACTTCATGATTGAGGAGCATCACGTAGGTTGACTGGAGCTTTTTCGCTGGCCAGCAAGGAGTCTCCTTGCCTGGAGAGGATTCATTTCGTTGTCGGCTTTAGAATCGTTGTAGACCTGTTGTTTCAGCAGTCGCTTGTCCAAGTTAGGTTGATTCGTAAGCTCCTTTCTAGGAGACAGCCTCACTCTGCGGGAACTGCATCTGAAATAGGAGGTTTGGCCAGCCTGTCCACCTGGGTAGTCAAGGCTTTGTCTTACACCATCTGTAGCTACCTCCGCCTGACACACATGGCGCGCCAAAACAACTGGACTCAGTAACAAACCTAAAACAATCGAAATAAGGCTAGATTTTTTATACATGTTCCTTTTTGAAAGGTGTCGTTTTAACGGTTTATCCGAAACGACAATAAGTAGACAAGATCATTTTTCAATAGATGCAGTAAAAACGAACCCTCCTTTCAACAACCGCATCTCCTCCTGTCCGCAAGCTAGAATTCCTCTCATTTGGTATACAGCTAGCTTTCAAACAGGATAACAACTTAACTGACAGCAGGGAAAATCCTACAGACATTCCTTCCTGTCAATCAAATGATGGAGACACTTCTTCGACTGATAGTCCCTTTTTAGACAGATTGAGCCAACTTGAACAAAACCGAAAAAAATAGTTCCTATTCATGAGGGCAAATTCCTCATTTTTCTCATGCGAGAGCTCGTTTCCAGCCCATTTATCCTTAATCCAATAAAGACAGCGTTTTCGAGAGTGCAAACCTTTGCCCTATCCTGTCATTTTTGGTAAAATAAGGCATTATTCACGAAAGATGAGAACAAAATGGAAAATCAAACCTTAATGCAATATTTTGAATGGTACCTACCCTCAGATGGCCAACACTGGTCCCGCTTAGCTGCAGATGCTCCTCACCTGGCAGATTTGGGCATTCGTAAAATCTGGATGCCACCTGCTTTTAAAGCAACATCTGCCAATGATGTCGGCTATGGCGTCTATGACCTCTTTGACCTTGGAGAGTTTGACCAAAAAGGGACTGTCCGCACCAAGTATGGATTCAAAGACGACTACTTGCAAGCCATTCAGGCCTTAAAAGAAGCTGGAATCCAGCCTATGGCTGATGTGGTCCTCAACCATAAGGCAGCAGCCGATGGTTTAGAAAAATTTGAAGTGGTCGAAGTGGACCCTAACGATCGGACCATTGTCTTGACAGAGCCCTTTACTATCAAGGGCTGGACCAAATTTACCTTTGATGGCCGAAATGGAGCCTACAATGACTTCCACTGGCACTGGTACCACTTCACCGGTACCGACTACGATGCTTCCCGCAATAAGAGTGGCATCTACCAAATCCAAGGGGAAAACAAAGGTTGGGCACAGGATGATCTGGTCGACAGCGAAAACGGCAACTATGATTACCTCATGTACGCTGATATCGACTTCAAACACCCAGAAGTGGTCGAAAACCTCAACCAATGGGCTGAATGGTTTATTGAAACAACTGGGGTAGAAGGCTTCCGTCTCGATGCGGTTAAACACATCGACTCCTTCTTTATGAAGAACTTCATCCAGCAAATCACGGACAAATATGGAGACGATTTCTACGTATTTGGTGAGTTTTGGAACGGGGATGAACAAAGCAACAATGACTACCTAGCTAGCATTGACTATCAGTTCGACTTAGTCGACGTTGCCCTCCACCAAAATCTTTTTAGAGCTAGCCAAGAAGGGGAAAACTTTGATTTAACCACTATTTTCAATGGTACGCTCGCAAGCAATCATCCAGAAAGTGCTGTAACCTTTGTCGATAATCACGATACCCAGAGAGGACAAGCTTTAGAGTCCACTGTTGGTGAATGGTTCAAACCTGCCGCTTATGCCCTCATTCTCCTCCGCGAGGCCGGACTTCCATGTGTCTTTTATGGAGACTATTACGGCATTTCAGGGGACTTTGCCCAGCAGGATTTCCAAGCGGAGCTTGATCAACTCCTTCGTATCCGCAAAGACTTATCCTACGGTGAACAAAGGGACTACTTTGACGATCCTAACTGCATTGGTTGGACTCGCTCTGGAACGGAAGAGTCTGCTCCTATCGCCTGCGTCATTTCAAATGCGGCTGCATCTGCCAAACGCATGGAAATCGGCCAAGCATATGCAGGACAGACCTACTACGATGCCCTAGGAAATTACCAAGAACCCGTTCAAATCCAAGAAGACGGCTGGGCTGATTTCCCAGTCTCAGAACGCTCCGTCAGCGTATGGATTTTAGCAGACTAACTAGAAAATTTAATTGACTGAAGAGGCTAGGACAAAAGTTCTAGCCTTTCAATTGTCTTTGGATTGTCGAGCAAGACGCAGTGGTTGAGTGGGCTCTACTACGCTGATTTCATCAGCTTTTACAGCCCTAATCAACTGTGCGGAGGTGGGACGACGAAATCGAATTCTAACGAATTACCGATTTCTGTCCCACTCTCTTTCTTATATTTTATGGCAAACCACAGGTTCATTCTAACACCTTAGGAAAGCGCTGTCAATTCCTTATCTTATTCTGTTAACAAATTCATAAAAAGAAAAAACTCGCCCACTTCCAACATCGGAAATGAACGAGTTTGATTCGCTAAGAAGCAAGGGCTTCTTTTATCTTAGCTTAATTCCGCAACAATCGCTTTGAGTTGTTCTTTGGTGTGAACACCAGCGACTTGTTTCACCACTTGGCCATCTTTTTGAACAAGAGTGTTGGGATGGACATGATGCCGAAGTTACGAGCAGTGTTTGGATTTTCATCCACATCCATCTTAAAGATTTTCAAGTCATCTTCATGGATTTCTTCTGCTAACTGTTCCAAGATTGGGGCCTGCATCCGGCAAGGACCACACCAAGTTGCCCAGAAGTCCACCAAGACCAAGCCTTGGCTAGTTTCTTGTTCAAATGTTGCATCTGTTAGTACGTGTACCATAGTTCCTCCTTTGATCAGTGCTTTCCACTAATCTCTCATTGATAGTTCTATTCTACACCAAAATTCTAGTTTTTAGAAATATTTGCTACGTTCTCAGCCTTGGACATCTTCTTTCTTTTTCTTCCAGAAAAGAAGGCTAGACAAGAGGAGGGTACCTAACCCATAGAATCCTATCCATTCCTTTTCAGTGCCTGTTTGAGGAAGCTGACCTGCTTTTTCTTGCGCTGGAACTACTGCTTTACCCGTCTCATAGACAAATGTTTGTCCATAAGCAACAGATAGAGATTCTGGTTTTGCAGTTTCTTTCTCAGCCGTTTTGACGAGTGGACGAAGATTTGTACCAGCAGGAAGCTCTGATCTACCATATCTTTCAGGCTCTGGAAGGACTGGCAGATGGTATTCTTCGATGTAATGAACTGCTGGTTCTACCAATTTGGCTCCTTGAATCTCTGGAAGGGCAGCATATGCTGTATCAGCCGCGTTAGGAAGATAAGTAGCTACTTGCGAACGCGTCCCTTCTACAATCGGAATGGTCGCACGGATCGAATCTGTCTTGAAGGTGACTTCGTAAGGATTTTCAACGGTTAAGTCAGATGGATCATAGGTATTGAAGACTAGGGCTAATTTGTGGCCCTTTTTAACCGTATAGAGGTTTGGTTGGAGATGGACCGTATAGTCGTGGAATTCTCCAACTTTTGGCTCGATACTATTTCTTGAGCTGGCTGAATCATAGCCAGACTCAGGGTTGGCCAGGTTGATCCATCCTTTAGCAATGACCTTGTATTTAGTCTTAATGGTCTCAAACTCTGCTACAGAGAGATTAGAAAGGTTACTTCCCATCCAGAAGCCGTCTGCTTTTTTTTCTGCTTTGACGCCACCGTTGCCGACCACATCAAATTCCTCATCAGAGACGTCGACTAAAAGGGCATTGATCTGGAAGTTCTTGCCTTTCCCCTTAGCCAGGGCTGCCTTGAAGTGCACTGGGATATGCCCTTTGATGGTAGTATCTTCTGTCACTTCTGACACAAAGGTCATGTTGGCTTTTGAAGAACCTTGGCTCACAGTTTCGTTGCGTTTAGCAATCTCTATGCCAGCTCCTGCGTAATCACTTGAAATCGTCTCTTCCAAGCGTTTCGACTGGGCATTGAGGAAGAGGCGTTGTGAAGTCTTCCAGTTATCATAAGTGGTCCACTTGCTTGGGTCATAGTTGTTTTGAGCCAAGACAGCTGGTAATTTGTCAACTTGATTCTCTACCCCGTACAAGTAATGACTAAGCCAGGTATTCAAAAGATCATAGAAATCTTGGCCATTGGCCTGAATACCATAACCACGAGACATGGCTGCTGGATAGACGTGGTCTCCCTGGTGGAGATAGAGCTTGACATTTTGGCCTGCCTTCTTGAGGGCATCGTACATGAGTTCAAAATGCTTGGTTTAACGTTGTCATCATTCAAGCCGTGAACCAAGAGGGCACTGGTCTTGAATTTTTCAGGATGAAGGGTATAATCCCGCTCCTTCCAGACATCGCTGTAATTGCGTTCGTGCGCATTTTGGTCCTTGTTTAGCTGGTTTATATAGTTGGCATAATTTTGCCAAATCCCTGCCCAATCGTCTTGATCCAGCATCCGCGTGCTAACATAGAGGGAGAGCCATGAAAGGTCACTATAAGGTGCATTGCCAAACTGGGTTCCTTGACTATTGAAATAATCATACCAAGAGGCGATTCCTGCTGCCGGAACGATAGTCTTTAGGCCTTCTACGCCTGTCGCTGCCACACCAAAGGTCGTGGTTCCAGCCCAGGATAGACCGGTCATGGCAACATTTCCTGTAGCCCAGTCTGCCTTGATTTCGACATTGCTAGTCTTATCGGTGTACGCCTTGCGTTTGCCATTGACCCACTCGATGATATTCTTGAAGGCATTGATTTCGAGGTCAGACCCTGTGGTGTTAAATCCTTCTGATCCCTTGGTACCAAGTCCTGCACTGGAGATAAAGCATAGCCTCTGACCAAGAAATAGTCGTACCAGTTGAGATTTTCGTAGTCATAGATATACTCGTAGGGACTGTAGTAATACCAATCCGAAGCCTTGGCCTTCTTAGCTGCATCTACAGTTGACGAGTTTCCAACTGCTTGTCGTTTAGCCGGTTGCTTCCGCAATTTCTTCATATCATAGGAGCCATCTGTCGGCAAGCCCAAACTTTCAAGGGTCACATAGTTCTCATCCAAGGTTCCTGCTACATAAGGACGTGCTTCAAGAATGGTCGCTGCCTTAAAGTCTCCCCTGGCAACTGCCTTAGGCAACTGGACAATGGCCTTGACTAGGTCCGGCTTGCCATCCGCATCTGTATCGTAATCGGTCTCCACATAGACTGGGAAGCGGACGATTTCGCTATCCTCATAGTGGTAGTCTTCATCTGATTTTTCCCCAGTTGTATAAGGGAAGATGGGTTGAGCCCGCCCATTTAGAAAGAGAGGAGCTTTCTTTTCAGACCGATAGGCATCATAGAGTTTCTTAGCAATGCTATACATATTGGTCAGCTCTTCTTGACTGACCTTGCGGTTCAAGTCTTCTTGAGTACTGATCATTCCTAGACTCTTAGCAAAGCGTTCCCGATCCGCCGCCGATTGACCGACCTGTTTGGAATCCGTCGCAGCCCACTGAAGCAATTCATCAACAGCATTTTGAACCGTTAATTCCTTATCCTTGAGCTCACTATTTGCCAAGCTTCCTGTGTAAGAGGTTAAGGCTTGTCCTGTCGCTGGAGTTGATGTTCCCGTCGAAGCCACTGGACTAGTTGGGACACCTGCCCCCTGAGGTGCCTGCGGGAGGTTTGTTTTTCAGTTACTGTCACGGTCTTTTCTTGTCCGACTGGCTGGTCAACCTTCTCCGTCTCTGCCGGAGCAATTGGACTCGGTCCTGCAGGTTCAGAAGTTTCTACTTCCTTCTTAGGTTCCACACTTGGAGCGGATGCAGACTGGTCTACTTGAGATGGGGAAGCTACCCCTTCAGAAGCTACAGGCTCCGGAGCCACCTGAGTCACCACGTCTTTCGTTGGAGCAAGCTCTGCTAGGTTCTCATCTGCTGCTACCACTTGATTTAAGACAAAGGGAGCTAGCAAAAGGCTTGAAGCCACCATGGACACCACTGTTTTCTTTTTCATAAAAGAGACCTCACTATTTTGTAATCAATACAGCTATTATACTATGTAAGCGTTTTTATAGCAAATTCTGAACAAGAAAAAAATCGAGGCAAATTTGCCTCGATCAAAAGATATTTATTTCACGTGATCTTTTAATTCTTCTTGAGCTTTTTGGTTAGACTCTGCTTGCTCTTTCTTCCATTTTTCAAGAGCTTTGTTGTAGTCTTCGGTTGTTACAGCCTTGTCTTGAAGTTCCATACCTTTGTAGACAACGTTGTCTTTCCCTTTACCACCGGTCCAGCCAAATGGTGCTGAGAATGGTACGACACGAGTCAAGAATGGACGACCAGTCTTAGAAGTGGTTGGGATGACCAAAGCACTATCCGTCAACCAAGCTTGAGCTGCAGCATATTTCTCATAACGTTTGTTAAGGTCTTGTGTTTCAGCTCCTGCTTCTGTTACCATCTTCTCAAAGTCGTACAAGCCAACTTTCTTAGCTGCCTCATTGTTTTCGCTTGGGTCAAATCCAAGGAAGGTACGAGTGTTTTCACCAGAAGAAGCTTTCAAGATATCAAGGTAAGTTGATGGGTCTTGATAGTCTGGGCTCCATCCGACGTTATCTGAGATATCCCAGTCTTCGTCTTCTGCTTTAGCAGCAAAGAGGGTTACGTTCAAGAGATCTTCTTTGATACCATATGGATATCGACAACGACATTTTCTTTTCCAAGCGTACTTTCAACCGATTGTTTGAAGGATTGAGCACGTTGAACCTTAGATTGAGTCGTTTGGTCTACTGGCATATCCAAGTGGATTGGGAACTTCACGCCATCTGCTTCAAGTGCAGATTTCGCTTTGGCAAACTCTTCTTTGGCTTGTTTTTCGTTGTAAAGACCATTTTGACCATCGTCAAGATTTGCATCTTTCCACTCGTCTCCATAAGTCACCAACTCAGATTTAACCATCTCACCGAAGGTCTTACCATCTGCTTGAACGAATGTAGGTGGGATGTACAAGTTACGGATCAGTTTGCTTGCTCCATCTTTACCATTTGCTTGGGCAGCATAGGCTTCACGGTCAAAGGCAAAGCTGATTGATTGACGGAAGTCTTTGTTCAAAAGAGCTTTCTTAGTAGATGATTTTTCTTCATCTGTTGTTTTTGCAGTGTACTTGTAAGACTGACGGTCGATATTCACACCGATAACGAAGGTGCTGGCATCTTGAGGTGTGTAGATAATTTCATCTTTAAATTTCTTAGCTTGGTCTGTAAACCCAGGTCCAGTTGGGAACAATTTAGCAAGGCTAAGAGCATTGTCCTCAAATGAGTTCGCCAATTTACTTTGGTCTTGACCATCATAGTACTCGAGCTTAACATCTGTGATGTGAACATTGTCCTTATCCCAGTAGTTTTCATTCTTGCTCATCTCGATAGATGATTTAGAAGTGAAGCTCTTCAAGATGTATGGACCATTGTAAAGAAGAGAGCTAGTGTCACTTGCTTGGGCAAATTTATCCCCTTTTGATTCAACGAATTTCTCGTTGATTGGGAAAGTGATCCCAAGAGTCAACTTAGAATTCCAGAAAGGCTCTGCTTGGTTCAAAGTGATTTGAAGGGTATGATCATCAACTGCTTTAATGCCTACATTTTTGAAGTCTGAAGTCTTACCTTCAACATAATCATTCAAGCCCTTGATAGAGTTTTGAATGATGTAGAGCATTTCAGACTTGTGGTCAGCGGCATACTTGATCCCTGCAACGAAGTCATCTGCTGTCACATCCGCATACTCTTCCCCTTCTGAATCATACCATTTGGCATCATCACGAAGTTTGTAAGTATAAGTCAAGCCATCTTGAGAAACTGTCCAATCTTTAGCAAGTGAAGGAATCAAATTTCCATACTTGTCGTTTTCAAACAAACCATCAATCAAGTTTCCTGTGATTTCGTGGGTTGCAGCTTTACCAGATGTGATGTAGTTCAAGTTTTCAGGTTCTGTCTCATAGACGTAAGAGAATTTTTGACCTGCTTCACTTGATTTTGAGCTTGAGCTTGATGATTTAGAACCACCAGAACATGCTGCAAGAATACCTGCTGAAAGAAGAGCTACTCCTGCAAGAGCAATGACATTTCTTTTTTTCATTGTTTACTCCTAATAAATTTTTAAGGTTGTCTTAAGATTATACCACAAAGATTTTCAGAAGAGAAGTAATTTTCTGAAAATTTATTAAATTTTGTAATTTTTCTTATCCTTAGCATTTATTAAAGTGTGAACCATAGTCTACAAAGTCCTTAACATCGCTGGTTTTGCCCTCATGAAGGTCCCGAACAATTTTTGACCCCACGATGACACCATCTGATACCTGATTAAAGCGTTGGATATCTTCTTGGGTGGAGACCCCAAATCCTGTCAGAACTGGAATAGTGGCCAGGTCTCTCAAGGTCGCCAAGTGCTGATCCAAGTCGTCCCGGTAATTGCCCATCTTTCCAGTAACCCCATTGATGGCTACCGCATAGATAAAACCTTCTGCTTCTTGGATCAAGGCCTTTTGGCGTTCGATGCCTGTGGTCAAGCTGACCAAGGGTACAAGGGCAATATCACTCCCTTCCAAGTAAGGTGCTATCATATCCGCATGTTCATTTGGCAAGTCGGGAATGATCAAGCCTTTGACGGAGGTAGAAGCCAATTCTTTTATAAAAGCCTCTATACCATATTGGAAGACTGGATTGATATAGGTCATGATGACCAGAGGAATCTTGGTCTCTTGTTCTTGGAGTTTTTTTACAATAGCGGTTAAGGTCACTCCCTTGGCCAAACTACGTTGCCCAGCCATCTCGATGACTGGCCCATCCGCTACAGGATCCGACCAAGGAATCCCCACTTCAATAGCCGAAGCTCCACTTTCTTCCAAGAGCTGAATGGTGTCAAAGAGGCCATCCAGTCCCTTCTCATGATCCCCCGCCATAATGTAAGGGACGAAATTCCACGCTTGCTGTCTTTAATAGCTTGTAAATGCTGAGTTAGTGTTTTGGTCATCTCTACTTCCCTTCTGCTTCAAACCGTTCTTTCACCTGCATGACATCCTTGTCTCCACGACCAGATAGGCAGATGATGAGATTTTGGTCCGGAGTCATTTTTGCTGCGACTTTTTGCGCTAGAGCGATAGCATGACTGGACTCCAATGCTGGAATGATTCCCTCCAAACGAGAGAGCAACTTAAATCCTTCGAGGGCTTCTTCATCCGTGATGGAATCATAGCTTGCCCGGCCAATTTCATTAAAATAGCAATGTTCTGGCCCCACACCAGGATAATCCAATCCAGCTGAGATAGAGAAAGCCTCCATAATCTGTCCATGGGCATCTTGAAGCACTTCCATCAAGGCTCCGTGAAGGATTCCTGGACGACCTTTGGCAAAGGTCGCTGCGTGTTTGTCCGTATCCAAACCAAGACCAGAAGCTTCTGCTCCGTACATGGCTACAGATTCGTCTTCTACGAAGGGGTAGAACATGCCAATGGCATTGGAGCCTCCACCGATACAAGCTAGGACCGCATCAGGAAGTTTTCCACCTGAGACTTCAGCAAACTGACGTTTGGCTTCCTTACCAATCACGGATTGAAAATCTCGGACAATCTCTGGGAAGGGAGCTGGTCCAAGGGCAGATCCCATGATGTAGTGAGTATCATCAATCCCAGCTACCCATGCACGAAGGGCGGCATTGACCGCATCTTTCAGCACGCGCGATCCGTCTGTCACACTATGGACTTTTGCTCCCAAGAGTTCCATCCGAAAGACATTGAGAGCTTGGCGTTTGACATCTTCTTCCCCCATGTAGATGGTACACTCCATCTCAAAGAGTGCTGCTGCCGTCGCTGTTGCAACTCCGTGTTGACCAGCTCCTGTCTCCGCGATGATCTTTTTCTTGCCCATCCGTTTAGCCAGCAAGACCTGACCTAGGGCATTGTTAATCTTGTGAGCCCCTGTATGGTTGAGGTCTTCCCGTTTCAGGTAGATTTGCGCTCCACCGATATGCTTGGAGAGACTTTTGGCGTGGTAAAGTGGAGTCTCCCGACCTACATAATTCTTGAGCAAATCATCCAATTCCGCTTGAAAGCTTGGATCTGCTTTGGCTTCTCTATAAGCCTTATCCAGTTCAATCACGGCTGTCATCAGGGTTTCTGGGACAAACTGTCCTCCAAATTTTCCATAAAACCCTTTTTCATCCGGTAGTTGATAGTTCATACTTTCGCTCCTTCTATAAATGCTTTTATCTTTTCTATATCTTTGTGTCCGTCTGTTTCGACCCCCGAAGAGACATCCAGGGCATAGGGCTGAAAGGTCTCTCGAGCTTGGCGGACATTGTCCACTGTTAAGCCCCCTGCAATAAAGAAATCCTGCTGGATCTTCTGATCTTTCAGCAAATCCCAATCAAAGGTTTGCCCACTCCCAGCTACGGGAGCATCAAAGAGCAGATAATCTGCCTGGCTTGACACTTGGGCTTCCCCACCTCTGAGCTGGATGGCTCGAATGACGGGAACTGAGATCTTTGGAATCAGAGTTTCATCAAACATTCCATGAATCTGAACGATGTCTAAGGGAACCTGAGCAATGGCTTGCTCCAAGTCCTCTAGACTGGGTGAGACAAAAACTCCGACAATTTTGGTCTTGCCAGTCACCAGTTTTGCTAATTCGTGGGCTTGCTCCAGACTGACTTGTCGCTTGCTCTCAGCGAAAACAAAACCGATATAGTCTGCGCCTGCTAGGACAGCCGTCTCCACTGCTTCCACTGTAGACAGGCCACATATTTTAACCTTTGTCAATTTGCAACTCCTTGACCTTTTCTGCTACATCCCCTGCTGTCATGAGGGCAGTCCCTACCAAGATCCCATTAAAGTAGGGAGCGACTAGAGCCGCATCTGCACCATTAAAAATAGCGGACTCCGATATATAAACCGGCTGGTCTTTAAAATGTGTAGACAATTCAAGACTAGTATTCAGATCCGTTTCAAAGGTGACCAGGTTCCGGTTGTTGACTCCGATGATGTCAGCCCCGATCCGATGAGCTATTTCGAGCTCGGGTAAGTTATGGGTCTCTACCAGCACCTCCAAACCAAGTCCCGTCGCAAAATCATAAAGCTCCTTGAGCCGGGCTTCTGGCAGAGCTGCTACAATCAAGAGAATAACCGTCGCTCCGGCATTACGAGATCGGATAATCTGTTTCTCATCAATGATAAAATCCTTGGCCAAGGTTGGAATCGTCACCTGGGAAGAAATCTCACGAAGGTAGTCTAGATCTCCCTTGAAGAAAACTTGGTCCGTCAGAACCGAGATCATGGCTGCCCCATTTTCTTCATAGGTCTTGGCTTGGGCGACAATATCTACATCCAGATTGATATCCCCCATACTAGGACTTGCCTCTTCACCTCGGCGATGATCTGCAAGTGCTCTTGATGGCTCTTGAGAAAATCATAGAGGCGATAGGTCTGACGGAGAGGCTGGAGATCTTCCATGACCATTTGCGCCACTTCTTTTTCTTTTTGTTCTAGGATCGTCGGTAGAAAGGCTTTACTCATACTTGAACCTCTTGTAAGTGTTGCAATTTAGCAAGGGCAGAACCATCTGCAATCAATTGACGTGCCAGCTCTACACCTTCTTTGATGGTTGTGACTTTTCCATTTGCATAGAAACCAAGACCTGCGTTGAGAACCGTTGTTTCCAGATAAGGGCTGGCTTCATTCTTCAAGACACTAAGGAGAATCGTAGCATTTTCCTTGGCATCACCACCAGTAATTTCGGACAACTCCACCTTGTCCATACCCAGATCTTCATAGGTAAAGGTATGCTGGCTGATCTTGCCATTTTCTAGCAGGGTGTAGGTATTGGTTCCATAAAGAGCCGCTTCGTCCATATTGTCAGGACCTGTGATAACGACGGCACGTTTACGTCCCAACTGTTGAATGGCACGTGCGACAATCTCTTGCAATTCGGCACGATAGAGACCCATGAGTTGCGTTTCTAGATCCAACGGATTAGCGAGAGGGCCGACCAGGTTCATAATAGTTGGAATCCCCATAGCTTGGCGAGCTGGGCCAATGAAGCGCATAGCCGGATGCATGGTCTGCGCAAAGATAAAGGCTAAACCAACCTCATCCAAAGCTTTCGAAAGGATCTCTGGTGAGGCAGCCACGTTGATGCCAAGTTCTTCTAGGACATCTGCAGAGCCCGACTTAGAAGAAACAGAGCGATTGCCGGCCTTGGCCATGCGGATCCCCCCAGCAGCCAAAACGAAGCAAACGGTCGTTGAAATGTTAAAGCTATAGGATTGATCGCCACCAGTCCCGCAGTTGCACATAGCATCTGAAAAGGTCTCGGGTAAAACCGTTGCATGGGCCTTTAAGGCGCGAACGATCCCCGTAATTTCGTCTGCTGTTTCCCCCTTGGTTTTGAGTCCCATCAAAAAGGCAGCGATTTGACTTTCTGATAGTTGGTTCTGCAAGATTTGATCAAAGACTTCTTGGACTTGCTCTTGCGTCAAGTCTTGGCGATTAGAGATTTGTAAGAATAGTTCTTTCATAAGGGTTTCCTCTTGTCTTTTCTACACGATTCAATTGAAATTTTATCTGGTTGGAACTGCTGGTCTAGTCTAGGACGAGTTTCACAAAATTTTCGATCATTTTTAGACCATCTGGACTACCGATACTCTCAGGATGATACTGAAGTCCGTAGATGGGCAGGCTCTTGTGTTGGATAGCCATGATTTCTTGGTCGTCCGTGGTAATGGCTGTTACCTCAAATTCTTCTGGCATTTGGTCAACGACGATAGAATGGTAACGCATGATGGGCACATCATTCTCAATATCCTCGAAAATAGGAGATGGTGTTTCAAAGGTAATCTGGCTTTGTTTGCCATGCATGACATTCTTAGCCAGGCGCAACTTGCCACCAAAGGTCTCCGCCAGGGCCTGGTGACCTAAGCAAATCCCCAACATAGGTTTCTTACCTGCAAAGTCTTTGATCATGGCTTCCATTTTCCCAGCATCTGCTGGCCAGCCTGGACCTGGGGAGAAGACGAGGGCATCTGCCTTTTCCGCTTGCTCATACAAGCGCTCATCATCATTTCGCAAGACCTCAACCTCTGTAAAAGTTCCCAAGTATTGGGCCAAATTATAGGTGAAGGAATCGTAATTATCCACTAATAAAATCATTGAACATCTCCTATTCTTGTCATTGATTTTGCCTTGTTAATCGTTTCGTAAAATTCATTCTCCGGAATACTGTCGTAGACAATCCCTGCTCCTGCTTGGACATAGGCCTTTTGATTCTTGAGGATCATGGTCCGGATGGCAATGGCAAAGTCCATATCTCCAGTCGCTGAGAGGTAGCCGATAGCCCCTGCATAGACACCACGTTTTTCCTGTTCCAATTCATAGATCCGACGCATGGCCCGAATCTTAGGAGCCCCAGAGACTGTCCCAGCTGGCAAAGTGGATTTGAGTGCATCGAGAGCTGTTAGGTGTGGCAGGAGTTGCCCCTTGACCACACTGGTCAGGTGCATGACATAGCGGAAATACTCCACTTCCATATACTTGGTCACTTCGACCGTCCCGTTTTGAGCGATTTTCCCGATATCATTTCGTCCCAGATCCACTAGCATGCGGTGCTCGGCTGTCTCCTTGATATCGTGAAGGAGTTCATGAGCCAGGGCTTGGTCCTCTTCTTCCGTCGCTCCACGAGGTCGGGTTCCAGCGATTGGATTGGTGGTCACCTCTCCCTTCTTCACCGATACCAGGCTTTCAGGACTGGCCCCAATAATCTGATAGTCGCCAAAGTCATAGAAATAGAGATAGTTGGATGGGTTGGTCACGCGCAAATTCCGGTAATAATCTAAAGGATCTCCCTCGAAGTCTGCAGAGAAGCGTTGACTGAGGACACATTGGAACATATCGCCTTCACGGATCAGCTTCTTGGCCTTCTCCACCATCTCCATAAAGACTTCCTTCTCGATATGGTTGGTGAAGTGGAGGGCCTGCAAGGCCTGAGGGGTGAACTCGTTGGGTGCTTGGGTTTGCAGATTGGTCACCACTTGCCCCAGTGATTGGCGGACCGCATCATTGCTTCGACCAGAGTAGATATTGTCTTCCACCACATAGACTTTTTCCTTCTTGTGGTCAAAAATCACATAGGACTCGTAGATGAAGAAATGCATATCTGGCGTCCCGATGGTGTCCTGAGGAATGGATCCAATCTCCTCATAGACTCCAATCATATCGTAACCTGCAAAACCGATGGCCCCACCAGCGAAAGGAAGATCAGACGTCAGCCCCTTGACCGTTACCTGGTGGAGGTAGTCAAAAGGATCTTGCTCCAGCACCTTGCCATTCTCATACAGGATGCCATCCTGATAGGTCACCTCAAATACTGGATTGTAGGCCACGATAGAAAAGCGGGCATTCTCCTTCTCACGCGGGATCGACTCAAGGATGACCTTATGGTCTCCTTGGACACGCATGTAGGCTAGAATGGGGGTTAAGGTATCAGCTGGTAAAACTTTTTTCATAGGAATTCCTTTCTTTTCCTAGGGACTAGGGACAAAGCGATGCAAGTCCTGATCCAAGCACATCCAATACTCTTCGAAGTTAGCAAGCTGACCAACTTCAACAGAATACAAAAAACCTCACAGAGTAACACTCTGTGAGGGCATTAAATCGGGTTTAACACGGTACCACCTCAGTTAATGGTCAAAAGGGTAGAAAGCGACCATTATCTCTATCTCCTCTAACAAGGAGTTGCACGATAAGGGGTGCCTACCGAGAAGAATATGTGTTATCCTCTCCTAGTCTAAACAATCAGCCCAATGTTCACTAATCCCGACTACCTGCTCACAATACCCGCAGGCTCCCTGAAAATCTTAAACTAGTTACTTTCTGATTTACTACATATTTTACTACATTTTTTAGGCTTGTCAAGAATTTTTTGACAGTTTCTCCTAAAAAATCTGCCTAGACTACTTGACCAGGCAGATTCCATCCTATGTTTTAATCTTGAAAACGAAGCTTATTTGACCAAGTCACTCTTGAGATAAGCATCGACCATGCGCTCTGTCGCCACGACAGAATCCACGTGGGTCCGCTCATAAGAGTGGCTAGACTCGATCCCTGCTCCGAGAAGACCATGTTTGACTTCTGCACCTGCGCTCATGGCTGCAGAGGCATCTGAGCCATAGAAAGGATAGATATCCAGTTTGTAAGGGATGTTTTGCTCCTTGGCCAAGGCCACCAAGTGCTGACGGAAACCATAGTGGTATGGACCAGAAGCATCTTTGACACAGATAGAAACTGTGTACTCGTCTGTCTGCTGGTCATCTCCCATCGCCCCCATGTCCACTGCCAAGTATTCGACAGCTTGAGCTGGGATACTGGAGTTAGCCCCATGCCCTACTTCTTCAAAGACAGAGAAGGCAAAGTGAGTCGTTACTGGAAGGGTCACGCCTTCTTCTTTGTAGATGCGGAGGAGATTGAGCAAGATAGCGGCGCTGACCTTGTCATCCAAGTGACGAGACTTGATAAAGCCTGTATCAGTTACAATAGTCCGAGCATCAAAACTGATAAAGTCTCCCACTTCAATCCCCAAGTCACGCGTTTCTTTTTCATTGGTTACTTTTTCATCCAAGCGCACTTCCATATTGTCCTGAGTCCGCTCCACGGTTCCCGCATCCTTGTAGACGTGGCAAGAGGTTTGGTGGACAAGGATAGTACCCGAGTGGGTCTTACCAGTATTGGCTACATGGACCGTACAGTTTTCCCCTTCAATCATGTTCCAAGGGAAGCCACCGATGCGATCCAGTTTGAGACGGCCATCTGGTTTCACAGCACGGACAATAGCTCCCAAGGTATCCACATGGGCCGTGATGTAGCGGTGTTGCTCGTCATTTTCACCCTTGAGGACAACGGTCACACCTCCCTTAGCTGTACGGATAGGACTGTATCCCATCTCTGTCAAAGTCTTGACCAAGTAAGCTGCTACTTCTTCCGTAAAGCCTGTCGGTGATGCGATGGCTGTGAGTTCTTTTAGATATTCGACTGTTTGATTCATGAATTTCTCCTTCAATAATCTGCTAGTACGATTATAGCACGACTGCCTTTAAAAGACTAGCAAAGCAAGACAGCAAAAAGAGTCAGCAGATGGAAATTGCAATCTGCTGACTCTTTTCTTACTTTCGATCTTGATCCAATCTATAGCTGCAGAAACTAAGTTCCCACAGAGAAGATAGGAACATTAGCTACTCAAACCTCCAACCAACTTATAAGCAGTTACCAAAGCATTTGTCATGGTATCACGGGTTGCTTTAAAGGATTCAATAAAGGCAGCACGGTGCTCTTCTGGGAAAAGCGTTGTATCGTCTCCAAATTGAGCAAGAGTTTCATTCAAAGAAGCCAACTCTTCATCCATCTTCTTGATACCAGGTTCCAAGGCCTTGAAATAAGATTCTTGTTCAGATTTTGGCAACTTTTCTCCCAATTCATTGGCATGCTTCTTATAATTTTCAGCTAGTTTTGCATAAAGTCCCTTGATTTCACCGATTGTTTTCGCATTTTCAATTTCTTGGTCTGTTACCAAAACAACTTCTGGAGCTGTTGCTTGAGCGCCAGATCCTGATGTAGACTGACTAGAAGAGCTACTTGTATCATCTGTCAATTCAAATTTCTTTGATGAAGATGATTTCTTCTTAGATGAGGAAGACTTCTTAGAAGAAGATTTCTCCACCTTACTTGAAGACTTCTCTGAAGAAGCCTTTGGTTTTGCAGTTTGATTTCCTGAACATGCGACCAAGGTTAAGGCCGAGAGAAGGGTAATACCGCTTGCGACTAATTTTTTCATGGTTGACTCCTATTCATAATTCATTTATAGAATTATATCTAAAATTATTTCGATTGTCAAAGCATTATAATATCTTAGCTCCTTCTGCTGACGGTATATTTTTAAGATGAGATAAACCTCCTACCCTCTATAGTCCTTTCTTAAATTGTCGGACTTTTATCATTTAAGACAAAAGACTTGCTAAACTAATTAATTTTAATTATAATCATTCTAAATAAGAAATCAGGAGACAAGTATGACTGAAACAAAACATGGCATTGATGCTTCATTTAACGATCGCTTAAATATCTTACGAGCTGGAGTGCTCGGTGCCAATGATGGCATTATCTCCATCGCTGGAGTTGTTATCGGGGTTGCCAGTGCGACCAGCAATCTCTGGATCATCTTTCTATCTGGCCTCTCTGCGATACTAGCCGGTGCCTTCTCTATGGCGGGTGGAGAATACGTCTCTGTATCCACCCAAAAGGATACAGAAGAAGCCGCTGTCAGCCGAGAGCAAGCCCTTCTGGACCGGGATCCAAAGGCTGCCCGCGACTCCCTCTATGCAGCTTATATCCAAAATGGGGAATGCGAAACGGCTGCTCAAATCATGACCGAGCGGGCCTTTCTCAAACACCCTCTCAAGGCCTTGGTGGAAGAAAAGTATGGCCTGGAGTTTGAAGAGTTTACTAATCCATGGCATGCGGCTATATCTAGCTTTGTTGCCTTTGTCCTTGGATCCCTTCCTCTATGCTGTCCATCATTCTCTTACCAAAAGAAATCCGGATCCCAGCAACGGTGATCATCGTCGCCCTTTCCCTTCTTTTTACTGGCTACACTAGTGCCAAGCTAGGAAATGCCCCTACCAAGCAGGCTATGATCCGTAACTTGGTCATCGGACTACTAACTATGGGTGTTACCTATCTCTTCGGACAATTGTTTAGTATTTAAAAAAGCTGAGACAAAAGTCTCAGCTTAATTTGAAGATTTAATCCTCAAAAAAACTTTCCTTAGGTGAGTACGGACGTCAGCGAAATTCGAAGAAGTTCCATGACTTAGTTTTGGACCTAAGGTTCCAAAACTCCCGACTGCCTGAAACAAATGCGTTTCAGGCACTTTCTCACAGCGGAAAGTTTTTTATCTTCAATGACTAAAAATAGAAGTTATTATTTGGAAGAATCATCTAGACATTAAATATTCTATGCTGGAACCTAAGTCTCAGCTTTTTTTACGCTTCCAATAGGGCTTGGGCTTGTTTTTCCAATCCTGCGATTGCTTCGTCTGTCAAGACCAATTCACCTGTTTCCCAGGCTTCTGGGTTAACGGTTGTTCCTGTGAAGTCTCCCACTACTTGGGTACGAACGAATGGTAGGAGGGCTTGGTAAGCCGCAAACATTGGCTCGTGTCCTGCATTAGCGACTGAAGAGACTGTTACGATCTTGTCTTGGAGGGCAGATGGACCACGAGTTTCTGATAGGTCAAGGGCACGGCTGAGCCAGTCGATCAAGTTTTTCACCACACCTGGAATGGCAAAGTTATAAACTGGTGAGAAGATCCAGATGGCATCCGCCGCAAGGACTGCATCACGCGCCGCTTGCACTGCTGGCAAGGTTGGCGTTTCCAAATCTTGGTTCATCATTGGGATGTCCTTGTAGTCCAAGTAAGTCACTGTTGCTTTTCCTTCCAGAAGGCTTTCTGCTTTCTTAGCCATTTGGTGGTTAAAAGATCCTTGACGAAGAGATCCGACGATAAATAAAATGTTTTTCATAGTTGTTTCCTCTTTCTGTTGTAAGTTTATTTATTACAAAAACTATTATACACGGCCTAGATGTAATGTCAAGAATTACATCTTGAGATATCACTAATTTTTACTATTTTTGTTTTTTCTTTCAAAAACCCTAATTTTTCAAGGTTTCTAACCCTTTCTGACGCGGGTCACAATCCCATCCAGATCTGTAAACGCGAGCTCGCCTGAGGTCAGCCAGGTGACTGGTGCCTCCTGCTCTTTTGCTCGCTCTGCGATGGCAACCAGATCTTCTTTCTGTTCTACGTGGATGACATAATAGGCAAGGCCGGGAAGCTGGGCTTCGCGTTTGGCCAAGTGCTTGCCGCCCCACTCATTGACTGCCAGGTGATGGTGGTAATCCCCAGAAGCAATCCAGCTGGCTGATGGAATGGTGAACTTATCCGATAGGTCTAGCACAGCTTGGTAAAAGACTGACGCTACTTGGCTATCACTCACCGAGAGGTGGATATGCCCCATGCGGGTAGCGGACGCTATCTGGAAAGGCTCCACCTTGCGGCCCATCTCATAGATCTCTTGGGCAGAGAGCTCCTCCGTCACCCCAATGATGCGACCATCCTCACGGATATCCCACTCCGCCACTGGCTTATCCCGGTAAAGCTCAATGCCGTTGCCCTCTGGATCTTCAAGATAGAGAGCCTCACTGTAGCCGTGGTCGGCAGCTCCGACAAAGGGAAACTTCAGCTCAGCGATATGCTTGAAGACATCCGCTAGGTCCTCCCGACTAGGTAGGAGAATGGCCATGTGATAGAGACCATAGCTAGCCTTAACAGACTCAGTCCTATCCGTTTGGATCAGGTGCACCAAGGGATTGCCTCCAGCCCCAAGAAGGACTTCCTCCTCAGTCTGAGACAAAATCTCCAAACCCAGAATCTGGGTGTAAAAAGCTGTCTGGCGAGCCAGATCCTTCACATTGAGGACTGCTTCTGCTAGGTAAATCTTGCTATTGTAGGCGTAGGTCATAGATGACTCCTTTTCGGTTTTGTTTTGTTGTAACTTTTTGTATTACATCATTATACACTCTTTTTCCAAGGAAGCAAGAAAAACAACTCGACAAAAAACCCTCCTTAGAAAACTAAGGAGGGAATTGTCTGTTAAATGTATTAAGAACTAACCCTTAAACTCTTGGACAAATTTCTTGAGTTCGGCATCGGATTCTGGTGTCGTTCCATGAAGCTGGCTGAGCATGTCTAGAAGAGAGGCTGTCTGGGCCTCAATGGTTGCGTTGGTTTGGTTGATCTTAGCCACGATCTCTGTCAGTGGCTCCACTTCTTCTTCCTCAAAGGTATCCACATAGCGTGGGATATTGAGGTTGTAGTCATTCTCGACGATCTCCTCAAAACTAGCCAGATGGGCAAACTTATCCATGTTCTCTCTGCTCTTATAGGCCTTGAGGATCTTCTCGATATGGGCATCCGTCATGATGTTCTGGTTCTTGCCCTTGTCAAATTCCTTAGAAGCATCGATAAAGTAGACGTCCCGATTGGTCCGGTTCTTCTTGAGAATAATGACCGTCGTTGGGATGCTGGTATTGAAGAAGATATTGGCAGGAAGACCGATCACCGTATCAATGGCTCCTTCTTCTAACAAGGCCTTGCGAATGGTTCCTTCAGCATTGCCACGGAAAAGGACTCCGTGAGGAAGGACGATGGCCATGACTCCTTTGTCCTGCTTGAGGTGGTAATATCCATGCAAGAGAAAGGCAAAGTCAGCCTTGGACTGGGGCGCCAGTTTCCCAAAAGGAGAGAAACGAGGGTCATTCAGGAATCCAGAGCTTGCTGACCACTTGGCAGAGTATGGCGGGTTCATGAGAACACCGTCAAAGTTAGTCGGCTCTTGAGTCGGCCAGTCTTCATCCAGTGTATCGGCATTGTGGAGAAATTGATTTTCAACCGGAACGCCATGTAGGATCATGTTCATCCGAGCTAGGTTATAGGTCGAGGTATTGAGCTCCTGACCAAAGTAGACAACTGTCTGCGGTTTATTAGAGTATTTTTTTGCATTGAGCAAGAGAGAGCCAGACCCCATAGTCGCATCATAGATGGTAAAGCCCTCCTGGTCTTCACGACCTAAAAAGGCAATCTGAGTCATGAGCTTGGCAACAGGTTGAGGTGTATAGAATTCACCAGCTTTCTTGCCCGAGTCAGTCGCAAACTGACCGATCAGATACTCATAGGCATCCCCCAGCATATCACCAGCATGACCAGCCACATCTAGCACAGCCAACTCTTTCATAACTGCTGCCACCGTTTGGTTTTGCTTTTGTGGAGTTGCCCCTAGCTTTTTAGAGTAGAGGTCGATATCTTCAAAGAGATTTTCATAGAGGTCGTCATTCTGCTCGATATCACGAAAACCTTGAGCCAAATCTTCCAGCTGGAAAGTCCCCTCATTGACACGTGCTACCAGAGCCGTAAAAGTCAAGTCAGGCTTGATGATATAGTTGAGCTCATCGTTCATGACAGAGAGCAGATCCTCATGAGTATCCGCATCCTCGTAGTAGTTGCGATAGACCTTAAGGGCATCCTCAAGACTATCTGTTCCCTCTTCCATAGTCTCAGCCACGAAAAAGAGCATCTTGTCTGACAGATACTTATAAAAGACCATACCCAAAAGATAGGACTTGTAGTCGTTGGCATCCATCTTAGAGCGGAGAACATCCGCTGAGTTCCACAGGGCTTGATAGAGCGACTGGGAAGTTTGTGTTGTTTCCATAGTGTTTCTTTCTAAATCATTTTCTTACTTTAATTTAATTTTTTTGCATGGTTAGCTTCCATTTTATGGTGGGTTATTGGATTAGTATATAGCCGTCCAAGTGCTAACTTTAGTAAACATGTTAATTTTCTATTACTATCAATTATGAAATTTTGATTATCGTCTAACTCAAACTCTTGATTAGGATACTGACTGTACGTTCTCAACAAAGTATTTTTAACAGCTATATCATTCAAATCTATTCCATAATCTTTTAAAACAGCTAACATCTTTAAATTATTGGTTTTTTTATCTTAAATTCCTTAATAAAACGTACTAGATTAAATTCTTTAAACTCATCAACTTCTGCCTGACTTGCTATACGATAGTAATCATCAATCCCCTTAAATAAGCTACGAATCGTTCTAAAATTTTTGAAATACAATTTATCATTTCCATCAAAATAGGCATCGTTCTCAGATTTTAATTCTATACCATTTTCAATAATTGTTCTTTCAACTCTTCTATGTCTCCATTTCAAGATTGACTTATCAACCAGTCTCTTTGATTGTGTAATTTTTTGAAAAACTAACCCATCATTTTCAACTTTACGAAAAATCAACTCAATTTTCGAGAACTCTTCTTCATTCACATCATTTAGACCCGCAGTATTTAAAAACTTGTCCCCATATTCTTTGACCATAGATATATGAACATCATCAAGTTCAATATAGAACCATTCCTCATGTTCTAACTTTATTTCTGGATCAAATTCTCTACTATTTTCAGGATCAATCTCCGGAGCAACTAATTCAGAAATATCATCCGTGTTATCCAATTTTCTATACGTTCGACCTACTTTTACTAAAAACATACTATTCCTTCTCCAAAAAAGTAAAATTATTTATTCTAACTAGTCCTTTTATAGTCCCAGTTTCTTTAACATCTTTTTTCTTGCTATAAATAATAAAGACATTACCGTTTTTATCAGTGACTCTGTAATAACGATACGAGAGTAACCATATCAAATTGAAATAATACGATCTCTCCATAAGAATCCACCATATTAGAAAAATGAGGACTATTACTACAATCTGATATAAGAAAGTTAATTCACCTAAACCCAGCATAATTACAAAAAGGCCTAAGTAAGTTGGAATGATTTCATTTTCTACCGGCTGTATACTTTCAACTTGAGCAGTATCATTTGCTTCTTTAAATCTTATCAAATACTGCAAGACTCCAAAAGAAAAAGAAAGCATCAGGAAAGTCAACACTCCTATTTTTAGAAAACTACATACATAAGTATCATGTGAGGGAAAAATGTCTATCGTAAATAGATACAAGACTAAACCTGGCGAAAAAGAACAAATTGATAAACAAAATGACAAACATAATCTTTTAAATTTTTTCATAACAAAATTTTATATAAACATATCCTGCAAGAGTTTCTTTTTCAGTGTTTCTAGCTGAGAAATTTTTTCTTGGTGAGAGTTAATGAGGTTATCGAGGTTTGAAAAAAATGAGCCTATGGCTTGTTGTTCAGCAATTGTTGGTAAATAAAATGGAATCTCCGAAAAAGTTGGAAACTGTACACGTTGTTTTTCAATTAAAGTTCCTGTAGCAAACTGTTTATATTGATAGATTGCGTACGTAGTTTTCAATAGAATTTTTAAAAAATCATTATCGAACTTTTCTATATCTATATTTTTCATCACAACATAATAGCCAGAAACCGAAATAGTAACGTCATTATTGTTTAGATCTAAGGCACCTAATGTAAGATTCATTGGATTATAAACAAACTCATTTACATCAACCTTTTTAAATTTATCATTCTTTTTTACCAAAAAATCTCTTTTATAACGTTCTGTTTTAGGTGTTAATCCCTTCTCAACTGTTAAACTCCATAACTCGTTTTCTACAGAAGGTTCAATATAATTTGATACTTGTTCAAAAATATCACCTAGGTAATACTTTCCCCACTCACCTTCAAATCCATCCAAACGAATCTCAGGAACCGTCTGACCAGCTTTGGGAAACATTTTGGTAAGCATGGTCGCCTTGAGAGATTGGTAGTTGGCAAGATTATCCTTGTAGCTAGCAAGAAGGTCGTCGAGGGTACGGAAGAGGGAGCCGATGGCGGATTGTTCGTCAATTTCGGGATGATACACTTTATAGTTTCCAAGTTGAGGAGCTGTCAGTTGAGGAACACCCGTAGATTCATTTAAAATTCTCATTGAATTAATCTGATTTTCAAGATAATCAACATCAATATTATCTGATTGAAGAGTCAAAAGTCTTACAATTGGAGTAAAATTTTCATGTCTTGCCACTGCATATCCAACATCTCCACGACCTGTAACAGTCACTGCAGGAGCTTTCACTTTATAATCGTCATAAAAGCCAACGATTCCTTTGTTTGTCAAAGAATTTGCAATAACGGGATATTTCCCACTTTCCTTCAATCTTTCTTTATCTACATCACCACCAGCAGATATTTTGACAATATCTGTAATTTTATTTTCTGTCCAAGCACCTTGATAGGAATAAAATCTTATTTTAGGAATATCTTGCTTTATCATATTTTTATCTAACCTTCATCAAGCTTTTTTTAATAAAATTAATCTTCAAAATGAATTTCTCCCTCAGCAACATTATAAATATCAATCATTTCCTGAATGTCAATTCTATTCACAAGCCAACCACGCATAGAACATTGACTAATGAAATCAGAAATCCTATTTATCCCTTTCATTTCTTTAAGTGTTACAACTATTCCAAACCTAAGTTCTCTACCATCACCATTGTTAAGTCGTTCCTTAGTTTTAAGACTAAACCCCCACAAACCATCACCATATGCCTTTTTAGCTCGCCCATTTGGCTTAACGTACTCTATAATTGATTTGATATTATCCCATTTTCTAAACAATCCTCGAGCATCTGTTTCAGAAAGAGACACATTATCATTTTGTTTATTATCATTCACAGTAATTATTTTCTGTCCATTAAGTCTACCAAAATAAATATCTAATTCTGTATTTGTATAATCAACTCCTTGATTCCTAGAACACTTGGGAAAATAACACAACGTTGCTTTAGCAATGTAAGGGTGCTTATCATCAACAACAGGCACTGGAAGATTATAATTGTATGTATCAAACATGATTGATTCTCCAGATATAACAAACTTAATCTCATCATCTTGGGCGTTAAGCACATTTTCGATTTTTTGAGGTACTACACCATACCCGATTAAATTCATAGAACTATTTGGTTTTGACCATGATATTGCAGAATCAATAATTAAAGCTTTCGCTACCTCCCTACTTAACCCTATCTTATGAATTAAATATGCCATTTTTCTAGTAATCCAAGGTGCTGCAAAAGATGTTCCTGCTACAAAATATTCTCCTGTAGGCATACAAACTCTTATTTTGTTTTTCCCATCCCCTCCAAAATAAGAAATGTCAGGTTTATTAAAGAAGGACAACACTTTACCTTCTCTAGAGTATGTCGCTGGTTTATTATCCTTATCAACGGCATTCACAACTAGAGAATTTATTGAATCTGCTGGTGCCCCTATTTTCATTCTAGCTTTATCGCTCACTCTTTTATTTGTTCCTGCTATCACAAATATAACATCAAATTCATATTGTATTTTATCTAACAAAGCAGCTTCTGGAGAAATGAAATTTTTTTGAATTTCTAATGCTGAACCTAATGATAAATTCCATACCTTAATATCTCTATTATCTGCAACTATTTCTTTAATTGACTTAAGTATAGAAAATGAACTAAACTTGCTACCCCTTGCAACTCCAAAATGTTTAACTCTAAAACGGCCACAACCATCATCTAATTCTGGATTAATTGAAGCACCGTCAACTATTAACGAAGATACAGCTGTACCGTGTTCATAATCAGTTGAATTAATTGGAATATCGGCATTTACCTTATCTTGAAATGTCACCCATTCGGAAAAATAAACACTAGTATCAAACATAGTATCAATAACTCCGACTACCGGTTCATCAGCAGGTGAAGGAATTGTCATTCTATGCCCGCTATCAAAAATCTCAAAATTCTGAGTATCCAATTTCGATAAATCGGTAGTAGCCATAGAAATCAGATAAGGAGCCTTTTCATTTAAGATTTCTAACTGATCCGGAGTCAATAATATCGTTGTCTCATCAATCACTCTGTAATCAGGAACATTTAAACCAACCCTCTTTAACAATTCACTTGTAGGTACTTTTGTATCAAAGATACTAATAATTGATGTTTTTAGTTCATCAAGTTCATTTTTGGGTATTGCAAAATTTTCAATCGAACTAATGTCTACAATAGCTTGTAAAAATTTTGTTCTAGCAATTATTCCTGGTTCATAATTATCTGTCCTGTCACTAATCGAATTTAATTTTTTTCTGTAGAAATTTCTCCATTAAAAATCTTTAATAAGTAATGATGCAACTATATTCAAAGTATTAATCGATTCATCCAAAACATCTAAATCTACGTAGTAAGTAATAACATGTTGCTTCTCTGTAGAAGTTTTTATCAATAAATTTAGCTCCAACAACGCAATCATTTGGTTGAATTCTACTATTTTTTTAAACAATTCTCTCATTCTTCTACTTTTTTTGCAACAACATCTACATAAGTTACTGAAATTAAAAGCTCCTTCAAAAATATGAGATATTTAACCAATATTCTTTAAGTTCTTCGAGCTCTTTTTTTAATTTTAATATTTTTTTTTCACTTACAATTTGATTAGCCAACAACTTTGGAGAACCTGGTCGACCACTACTTGATTTTTGCTCAAAACGCCCCTTTAATTGCAATAATTCATTCATTCTTTAACATCCTTTTAACTCTCTTGAAACCTGACTTTTTGAAATACCTTTCAAAATCTCTATTTCACGTACTGTGAAACCAAGCTCTTTTAATTCTTCAATTGAAACTTCATCTATCGATTTATATGCATTTGTAAAGATTCGCCTCAAATAATCGTATTTATCAGTTAAACTGCTAAAAGCTACTGCACTCTTTAAAATATTCTTTAGTTCACCTGGATAAGGAATAGGTTTCATCAGAGAGATAATCTTTCTCAATAATTTACTATTTTTCCCAGATTGTTTAAAATCTTTTAAAATATCACTCATTAAAACAATCGAAATATCCAATAAATCATCTTGACTATAATTATTAAAATTAATTACCGCATCAAAACGTCTTATTAAAGCCTTATCAAAAACATCAAACAGATTAGTCGTGGCAATTAAAACAACCTCATCGTTTAGTGAGTCGATTCCCTTCAATATCGCAGAAGTTGCTCTCCCCATTTCTCTCAAGTCATTGGTATCTAATCTATTTAAAGCGATAGCATCTATTTCATCAAACAATATAACTACTCTGTTTGGTTTAGAAAAACTATTTATTTCCTTAAAGAGTGAAGCAATATTCTTTGACGTTTGTCCTAATTTACTATCAACTATTGTTTCAAAATCTACAATATATAGTTCTCGTTCCAATAAGCGAGTTATTTGTTTTGTTGTCTCTGTCTTCCCAGTCCCTGGTGCCCCTTCAAAGAGAAACTTATTTACTCCAATATTCCTCCGAACAGCATTCACGATTCCAATCACATCTTTAGAGATAGGTTCTGGCAAAGGCAATGATTCTAAATTCAGCAGTGATACCTTCCTTAACGATTCAATATCTTCTTCATTCATTTGTGGAACAAAAGTATTAGCATCTGAAAGTAATGCCATTATATATTCAGCTAATTGATAGTCTCCATTTTTATCAAAAGATTTTGCTATCTCATACGCTTCGGTCCTGAATCCCGACTCATTCTTCTCTGTAAAATACTTAATTAAGTTAATCACTTGCTTTTTTTTCATTGCTAGACCTCCATTTAAAATACTAAACTAAGTATAACACTATGGGACAAAAATGTCAATTTAGGGACAAAAAAATAAAAATAACAGGTGTTGTACTTTACTATACAACACCTGTTATTTTATAACTTTGAGAACTTAAATTAGTTCTCCACCTCTAGTTTTGCTTTCACCCATTCCTCTTTCATATAACAAGAAAATTTATCAGAAACTATATTCAGCATAGCTTTATATTGTTCAGGCACATCATATCTTTGCAATTCCTGAAAACTTGGTACAAACTCCGAAAAAGTGATATCTCTATAGGAATACTCTAATTTTTCTTCCAGAAAATTAACTAATTCATTAAATATACTTACAATCTCAGAGTTTCTTCCATCACTGTCTTTTTTTGGGAAATAAGAAATTAATTGATAATAACTTGACCACAAATTTCCCCTCACCATATTAAAATTTTTTTCGTTATCACAAACTCTTAAAAACAATAACTCATTATGAAACTCTGTACTTAATTTAATAAAATTCGAGTAGATTTCTCTAACTTCCTTAATCCACTGAACACGAGAACTTGAGATAATCTGGGCTTGTATTTGAGCCTTATTATTTCTAATAGTTACAAAAACATTCACAAGTGAAACAAATGCAGCAACTCCTGCAAAAATCGTAGTCCAATTCATACTTTTTCTCCAAAACTACCTACCTCCCCACTCTCAGTGGTTCAATCACCTCTTCGATCAGTTGGGTATAGGCTTCTTTGATTTGTTTTTTGTAGCTGAGTGGGTTGAGGGCGTCTGCTACTTCTGCCTTGTAGTCTTTGTAGCGTTGGCTCTTGGTCAGCTGGCTTTCACCGGCTTGTTTTTTAGCACCTTTGCGGTAGTGTTGGATATAGTAGCGCAGCTCGTCGGCTCCGATATACCATTTTTTGGCAAAGCTTACGATATGGCTATCGATGATGGATTCGATCATCTGGTCCAAGACTCCGGTGATGGATTGTCCTCGGTAGCGTTCGGGCTCTTCTTGGACTTGGGTCCAGAGGTTTTGGATGATCTCGGCTAGGCTTGGATTGGTCCGGTTCAGGCTCTCGATATAGCTATCCACAGTTGCGATATCCTTGTCACTCAGGGTCTGCTCGTCATTTTCCTCCTGCTGGATCATACTCTGGATCAGCATCAGGATATAGGCATAGTTGATCTCATCGACTTGGACAGACTCTAGCTCATAGTGGATGTCCAACTCGTCTTGGCTGTCCACTTCTAGATCCCTGCTCTTGATCTCCGCCAGGATATTTTGATAGAGGCCTAGATAGGCTTCGAGCTGGCTGTCGCTGAGACCTGTTTCCCGATAGATCTCTTCCTTATCATACTCTGAGTAGACGCGGATCGAGGCTTGGTACTTGTCAAAGACCTGATAGGCTTTAGCCACCTTTCGGAGCTGGGCTGTTGGAGCCTGCTCGAGGGCGACTCCTTCTTCTTCAAAGTCTGTGACTTGTCCTTTAAACTCTGCCCAGGCTTTTAAGAAGTTGCGCTTCTCTTCTTCCCAGCTTGGTGCTAGGACCTCATTTTCTCCTCCATTGGAGTAGAGCTTGAGGGCATTGTCGACTGCTTCCTTGAAGGCTTGAGGACGCTGGAAGGTGATGATATGGCCGAAGTGCTTCTTGTCATCAAAGATCCGATTGGTCCGGCTAAAGGCCTGGATCAAGTCCTGTGGGCGCATGGGCTTGCGATCAATAAAGAGCGTAGAAAGACAAGGAGCATCAAAGCCGGTCAAGAGACGGTCAACCACGATGACCAGGTCCAACTGCTCATTGCGGTAGAGGTACTTGTCCTGCTTTCTGGCCAGGCGATTGTTGACATCAGTGTTAAAGCCCCGCAGATCCGCTAGGCTAAAATGCGTACCAAACTCTTGATTGTAGTCCTCCATGACCTGCTTCATGTGGTCTTGGTAGCCGATGGACTCTTCCTCATTTTCAGACACTGAGTAGGTGATGGTGAATTTTGGAAAATCTGGCAAATGGCGTTTGACCCGCTCGGAGACCTTGACCCGCTCCTTGCCAGCGAGAATGCTTTTGAGCAGATTATAATAGGCCTGTGCTCGTGGGATGGACTTAACCGTCAAGATAGCTTCATAGCTCTTTCCGACCCCTTTTGGGATATTAAGCTGTTGCTGACTCTTATTGAGGATGGCATCGAGAACTTCTAGCATGTGCTCCTTGTCCTCATAGGCCTGGTCTGGGATCTCTTCTTCTAGCAGATCAGAAATGATGGTGTTGCGGTAGTCAACCTTAAAGCCCAGAACCGCTCCATCATGGATAGCTTCCTTGACGGTGTATTCATGCAGGCGATCACCATACTGTTGGTGGGTAGTCTGAGCCAGGTCTCCCACTTGCTTGCGTTTGTTTTCCTTAAAGATCGGAGTCCCTGTAAAGCCATACCAAAGAGAGTTCTTGAAGTAGGCCTTGATCTCTTTTTGCGTCTGTGGGGTGACCGCCCGGTGACACTCATCCACAACAAAAGCCACGCGCAGGTCCTTGATCTTCCCAGCATCCCGCTGGTACTTCCCTTCTTCAAACTTGCGCATCATGGTTGTAATTTTCTGGATGGTCGTCACCACCACGCGCTTGTCATTGCCCCCTAGGCGCTTGACCAGTTCATGGGTATTGTCCGTCTCGTCGATGTCGATGACATCATTGGCCGCATAAGAGAGGAAAGACGAAGTCGTCTGCTGGTCTAGGTCTCTGCGGTCGACGACAAAGATGGTCTTTTGGATAGCAGGGATCTGCAAGAGATTGCGCGCTACCTTGTAAGAGGTTAGTGTCTTACCTGATCCGGTTGTATGCCAGATATAGCCCGACTCTTGACGACGAGAGGCTTCCTGTACAGCCTCGATGGCATGGATTTGATAGGGACGCAAGAGGATGAGGGCTTTCTTGCTATCGTCGATGACCGAGTACTGCATGACCATCTGGTGGGCCCGAGGAATAGAGAGGACCTCATGCGCAAAGCTATTGAGATCGATCATGGGTTGGTTGTCCTTGTCCACCCACTTGGTCAGGAATTGCTTGTTTAGCTTGCTTTCACGGGCTGCAGCGATATAGCGTGTGTCGATCTTATTGGTCACGACAAACATCTGCAAGCTGGAGTAAATCCCCCGGAACTTGCCTTCACGGTCGTACTTTTTGATCTGGTGAAAGGCATCTAGAAAGGCTACTCGTGGGCTCTTGAGTTCGATATGGATGAGAGGCAGCCCATTGATCAGAAGGGTCGTATCGAGCCGTCGATCCTGGTCTAGTGGATAGGCCTTGTCGCGTTCGACTTGATTGACCACTTCATAGCTTGACTTACCAGCAGCGATATTGTCCCGCCAGATGACCGCGAGACGGATGGTGCCTAGACTGGCATCCTCACGTTGAACTTCAACCTTGGCGATGCCATTTTCACCAGCAAGCCACTTGGCTGCTTCATAGTAGCTGACAAAGTTGAGCTGGTTCTTGATCTGGCGCTTTTCTTGGTCGGTCAAGGGATGGTCCGCTAGTACGGTGACATTGTTTGCGCCAGCTTGTCAAAGAAATTGTCCCACAACTGGTCTTCATTCTTGAGATCCTCGCGGTAGGTCCACTGACTCTCTCCTGATGTCAACTGCTGGATCAACTGTCTTTCGATCTCAAGTTCTGGAGTTGCTACTGCCTTCATCCGTCTATCCTTTTCCTGTACATAATCTCCTATTATTATAGCATGTTTGGGAAAGAAATTAACGCTTTCAAAGCATTTTGTTGGTTTTTCGCGCAAAAAAACGAACCTGGTTTGGTTCGTCTTTTCTTAGTCAAGTTGAATCCCTTTTTCTGCTAGATTGTCTAAACATTCTTGGAGGTAAGTAGTCCGGTGCTCGGGATAGATGGGAGTATTCAAAACTTCTTCTTCTAGCTCTGGGTAGGCTGGGCAGGTTTTGCCTCGGTAGGTCGGCTCCCACCATTCTGGGCTGACCTTGTAGCCACGAGCGGTCATCTCCTCCATGATCAGGCGGTGATAGGCATAGAGGCGATAGGGCGAGTAGTCAAAGACATAGTTGACCGTCGCGTGCTTCTTGCCCCAGCCATTGCCTCGAAGGGCGCAGCATTCCCGGTGTTGCCCTAGGAGCTGGGGTCGAGGGAGTTTGGGAATCAAATCTTGGTGCCACAGTCTCATCTATTGACCTCCTAGTAGTGTAGAGTCTTGCAAGTAGTGATTGGGGTAGCGCTCAAGGAGCGTTTGGATCCCCTTGATGAGATCTTCTTGGCTAACTTGCCCATGCTGGTATTTCTCAAGTAGCAGCATGAAGTCAGCCTTTTCCTCAGGAGTCGCCTGCTTTGAAATAGCCCCAGATATGCTGGAAGGCATTGGAGACCTGGCCACGATTTTCCGGCAAGGCCAGCGCTTGCTGGATCAAGTCCTCGACGTGACTGACCTCAACCTGGTCTTGCTTGAGGTATTCCCGGATCTCCTTGTAAATGTTGCTGGAATGACTCAGCACCAGGTATTTATTTTTCGCCCATAGGACTTGGCAGTGATGTTTTTGATCCACTCGTATCTCCTTTTGATCTTCTCTATCAATAGTCCTCCCATTATACCATGGAAATGAGTTAAGTCATAGAAAAAGTAGACCTACAAGGCCCGTTTTTCTCTCTGTTTTATTTATCAAAGGGAGGCTTTTAACTGTTCCAGCCTGAGACTAGAAAATAAAGAGGAAGGGGCTCAAAACGAATTGAACACGGGTGCGGATTGTGTAAAAAGCGCAAAATACATTATTACTATATCCAAGACAGACTAGCTGATTGAATCCTTCTCTCTCCTTTTAGCTCTGAAGAATCCTAATCAGCCTTGTGGGTGCAGGACAACGAAGCAATCCCATACAATAGTGCTTCTGTCCTGCTCCCTATTTTGACTTTATCCGCAGGCGCCCTTTGTATCTTGATTTAGTCATGGAACTTCTTCGAAGTTCGCTGACGTCCGATCTCACCTAAGGAAAGTTTCAAAGACAACATTATCCATAAGCAAAAAAGCCTGAGACCCGCTCAGACTTTTTTGTATTAATCAATTTCAAGGCCACCGGTATAGAGGCGGTAATAAGTCCCGCGTTCTGCCATCAAGGAAGCGTGGTTGCCTCGCTCGATGATGCGTCCCTTGTCCATGACCATGATCACATCCGAGTTGACGATGGTTGAGAGACGGTGGGCGATGACAAAGACAGTCCGTCCGGCCATCAGGCGATCCATCCCCTCTTGGACCATCTTCTCTGTCCGTGAGTCGATTGAGGAAGTTGCTTCATCAAGGATCAAGACTGGCGCATTGGCCAAGGCAGCACGCGCAATAGCAATCAGCTGACGTTGACCGTTGGAGAGACCGGCTCCATCATCGTTCAAGACGGTATCGTAGCCTTGGTCCAAATGTTTGACGAAGGAATCTACATTGGCAATGCGGGCTGCTTCCAGGATTTCCTCTCGGGTCGCATCTGATCGACCATAGGCGATATTTTCTGCGATGGTACCAGTGAAGAGGTGGGTATCCTGCAAGACGATCCCTAGCGAACGACGGAGCGAATCCTTCTCGATCAGCTTCACATCGATCCCATCATAGGTGATAGATCCTGATTGGATATCGTAGAAACGATTAATCAAGTTGGTAATGGTTGTCTTCCCTGCTCCTGTAGCGCCGACAAAGGCTACCTTTTGCCCCTTGTCCGCGTAGAGGTTGATATCGTAAAGGATTTGGTTCTTCTCATTATAGGAGAAGTCTACATTTGTAAAGACGACATTTCCGACCAGTTTGACCAGTTCGTAGTCGCCATTTTCCCGAGGGTGTTTCCAAGCCCAGAGGTTGGTCTTCTTATCAGTGATGACCATGCGACCATCGACCTCTTCATAGTTGACTAAGGTGACTTTCCCTTCATCCACTTCGACTTCTTCATCCAAGAGATCAAAGATCCGATCTCCCCCAGCAAGAGCCATGAGGACAAAGTTCAACTGTTGCGATACTTGGGTGATAGGCCCGTTGAAGGAACGGTTGAGCTGGAGGAAGGCCATGAGTCCCCCGATGGTGAGGCCACTGATACCATTCAAGGCGAAGATCCCTCCGACCAGTGAAGTCAAGACGAAGGAGACATTTCCCAGGTTCCCCAAGATAGGCATCAAGACATTGGCATAGCGGTTGGCTTGGTAGGAAGATTCAAAGAGTTGGTCATTGATCCTCTCAAAGGCTTCAATACTTTCTTTTTCATGAACGAAGGCCTTGACCACCTTTTGACCAGACATCATCTCTTCGATAAAACCATTTTCGATCCCCAGGTTCTTTTGCTGATCGGCGAAATAGCGACCAGATTTGCCAGAGATATCTTTGATGACATAGGCCATGACTCCGACCATCAAAAGAACGAGAAGGAAAAGAAGAGGGCTAATCATGATCATGCTGACTGCTACCCCGACAATGGTGATAGCAGATTGCAAGAGCTGCGGGATAGACTGCTCGATCGCTTGGCGAAGAGCATCGATGTCATTGGTGTAGATCGACATGATGTCCCCGTGTTGGTGGGTATCGAAGTACTTGACAGGGAGCTTTTGCATGCGGGCAAAGAGCTGGTTCCGTAGCGAGCGAAGTGTATCCTGAGAGACTGTCGCCATAATGAGGGAGAAACCATAGTTGGCCAAAACTCCCAAAATACCGACTACTGCCAGCATCATCAAGAAGCTGAGGAGAGGCCCAAAATCCTTGCTTCCACTATCCAACATGGGTTGGATGTATTGGTCCACCAAGGCCCGGATAGAGGAAGTAATATAGACCGTAGAGAGAGAGGCTGTCACGATGAGTGCAGCCGCTAAAAGAAGGACGAACTTATACTGTTTCCACATGTAGTCCAGTAAGCGCACGAGAGAGCCCCAGCTGGCTTTTTTCTTATTCTTCATCTGCTTGTCCTCCTTTCCCTTGGGTTTGCATGTCATAGACTTCACGGTAGATGGCATTAGTCTCAATCAGTTCTTGGTGAGTACCGATCGCATCAATCTTCCCATCATTCATGACCACGATCCGGTCTGCATCTTGGATAGAAGAGATCCGTTGACCAATGATGATCTTGGTCGTGTCCTTGAGACTAGACGCTAAACCTTGACGGATCAGGCTATCCGTCTTGGTATCGACAGCTGAAGTCGAATCATCCAAGATCAAAATCTTTGGATTCATCAAGAGAGCGCGGGCGATACAGAGACGTTGGCGCTGACCACCTGAGACATTGGCTCCACCACGTTCGATCATGGTATCATAGCCATCCTTAAAGTTCTGGATAAATTCATCTGCTTGAGCGATCTTACAAGCTTCCACGATTTCTTCGTCCGTCGCGTCCTTATTTCCCCAGCGCATGTTTTCCTTGATGGTACCAGAGAAGAGGACATTGGTCTGAAGCACCATAGCAACTTGCTTGCGCAAATGGTCTAGATCATAGTTTCGCACATTCTGACCAGCTACCTTGACACTACCAGACTCTACATCATAGAGACGAGGGATGAGCTGGACCAGACTAGACTTACCAGAACCAGTCCCTCCAAGGATTCCGATGACTTCACCCGAGCGAATGCTGAGGTTGATATCGGACAAGACATGAGCCTTGTCGCCATTTTCGTCTGTGTAGGCGAAGTTCACATGGTCGAAGGTAATGGAGCCATCTGCTACTTCTGTCAGACCATTCTCAGGAGAGACGATGGTTGACTCTGTCCCAAGCACTTCATTGATCCGCTCCACTGATGCCATAGAGATCGAGAGCATGACGAAGATCATCATAAACATCATGAGAGACATGAGGATAGTCATGACGTAGGCAAACATAGAGGTCAACTCACCTGTCGTAAAGCTTCCAGCCACGATGAGTTGGGCCCCGATCCAAGAGATCAAGATAAAGGAAGCATACAAGGACAGCATCATGGCTGGACTACTCAAGATCACGATGCGAATGGCCTTCATGAACATGTTGTAGATCAAGCGAGAAGCCTTCTTAAACTTAACCGTCTCTTCTTCTTCCTTGACATAGGACTTGACCACGCGCATGTTGGTGATGTTTTCCTGGATGCTGTTGTTCAAGTTATCATAGGCATCAAAGACCTTGGTAAAGAGTGGATAGACAATCTTAGTGATTACACCCAAAACCAGACCCAAGAAAAGAGTGATTCCGACAAAGATCATGGCCATCTGCGGATTGATCAGATAGCTAGCAACAATGGCAAAAATCAAGTTAAGCGGTGCACGCACACAGATCCGGATGACCATCTGATAGGAGTTCTGCACATTGGTCACATCCGTCATCATCCGGGTTACCAGACCACCTGAGGAGAAGCTATCGATGTTTCGAAGGAGAAGGTTTGGATCTTCTTGAAGATTTCCTTCCGTAGATTCTTAGCAAATCCGGCTGATGCAAATGCCCCATAGCGAGCCGACTGCATCCCACAGAAAAGAGAGAGAAAGGCGAAGACCAACATGAGGAGACCATAGGTCAGAACCGTGGTCATATCCCCCTTCTGAACCCCCTTGTCCAGAAGCGTCGCCATGATAAAGGGAATAGAAATCTCAAACATGACCTCAAACACCATATAGAGTGAGGCCAGAACTGAGGGTTTCTTATATTCCTTGATTTCAGCAATCAATGACTGAAGCATAGATACCTCCTAAAATACTAGTTAGTACAGTTTTCGTTAGCAAGACGTCCATTCCCAAACAAAGAGAAAATCATTTGAAGAGAATCGGCCATCTCTGCTTTCGAAAGCTATAGAAAGAGAAAGCGCCCTGACAGCGTTACTGTAGGGACGACTTTCATTATTCTTAACAGTTATTATAGCTTAACAATGGATAAAAATCAAACTTTTAGTCAGTCCTTACCAAATAGACTGACATTCTTCTGGATACAAGTTTCTACTCTTCACTGGTACTGAGAGACACCAAGCTCAAGAAGCGATCAAAGTAGGTCTTGTTCTTCTTCAAGTTTTTCTTCAGGCTTTGTGCCTCTGCTACTTCATCCGTGATGATCCCATCAACCGGCCGTTGAAGGTAGGCCGTTAACTTTTGCTCATCATTGATGGTCCAGACATAGAGCTCTTTTTTCATCTCATGGGCCTGGGTTACCAAATCCTCCTGGTAAGAAAAGTCTTCAATCGCAAAGAAATCAACCGAGTAGTTTTCAAACAGTCCAAACTGAATCGGAATGACATAGCCGGTCTTAATCTCCGGAGCTTTCTTCTCCACCTTTTCCATCACCGACAGATCCAAGGACATGGTTGGATAGTCCTTTTCAACTCCCAACTCCTTCATTTTTTGGACGAAGAGATCTACATAATTCTCTGGTTCTGCACCGTGAGGCTTGAGCTCAACCAAGAGGGGCATCTTCAGCTCCTTGGCCCGGGTGACAAACTCCTCAAAGGATGGGATATGACTGGTATGACCATCTTGTTGGATCTTCAATCCCTGCACCTCAGCCAGGGTCATATCTTTGACATCCTTGTCCACTCCAGCCAAGCGTTTGAGATTGTAATCATGCATGACGACGAATTGATGATCCTTGGTCAAGAGGATATCCATCTCGACATAGGAAGCCTTCTCCTTGGCTGCTGCCTCGAGTGCTTCGAGAGAATTTTCTACACCCTTAGCTACATAGCCACGATGGGCTACGATTTTTACCTTGTCATTGACCTCTAAGGTCGCTAAGTCAAATGCTGCCATCCCTGACTGAGCCAAGAGGAAAAGAACTGTCAGGACAAAGAGCCCCTTCATCTTGCGAGAGCCTCGAGTCTTGATGACCGAGCGACTCGGAGCTTCCCAGCCATTGTCCAGGATGATTCCCAAAGTTCCCAGTTTAGACATGACAGAAAAGAGGAAAATGTAGAGGCGGATCAAGACCAAAAAGATGGTCTGCACCCAGATATGCTGGCCCGTTTTGTCCAGCTGACTAGATGCAAAGACCAGGCCAAGGATCAAGAAAATACCCGTAACAGAAAGGATAAATTCAAAGGAGAAGATCCGCAGGATAAGGCGAATCCCACCTTTTTTAGTCATCTCCCAACTCTTGCGCATGGCAGCCCCAAAAGGGAGCTCTTCAATCACGATATTGGGTACCGTATAGATGAGACGCAGATTGAGATAGATCAGAAGCAATTGAACTAAGAAGAGACCGACGGTCCCAGTGGTCGTCTTGCTAAACTCCCCTGTGATAAAGTTCGGAATATAGAGACCGTCCGTCAGAGTAGAACCAATGAAGAGACCCGCTACAGGCAGAGTCAGAACCATATAAAAGAGAAAATGCAACAGATTCCAACCGCTAAAATCCTTTAAGCGACCAAAAGACTGGCGAAAGACCTTTTTAAAAGACAGGTGCTGATCCGTACGAGACAGATATATCAGGGCGATCATGGTCCGCATCTCCAGCATAAAGAGAAAGGCGAAGACGATGGCAAAGAGAATCAAAGCCACTAGACTCAATGGATTGGTCAAGGTCGTGAGGATATTGTTCTTGTCAATGTTGGACTCACCCGATAAGAGGAGGGCCAGTTGAAAGACCCAACTCAAGGCCGCAGCCCCTATACCAACCACAAACTGCAAAAGGATCCCCACAGAGATAAAGGACCATTTATTGCGCCAGATTAAGTAAAAGGCCCCTTTCAGGTCCTGCCAATAACTCCGTTTCATGCTGTCTCTCTTTCATTTCTTTTATTCCCCTAGAATAGCGGAAAAGCCTCTCCCTGTCAATGATTTATTACAAGCAAAAAAGGCTGGGAAAGCCAACCTTTTTCTAGTTATTCAGCTAAAAGCACTTCTTTGATGGTTTGTTTTTGGAGTTTTCTGTTAGATAGATAAAAGAGGCTTTCATAAATCACAGCAAAACCAATCAAAGTCCAAAAGCAAACGTTCCAGTCAAAGTTGTGCTCAATCTTTTCAGGTACTGTGTCTTTGATCACACCAATCAAGATTTCCATAATGCCATATTGATAAGCCGTCCCAAGGGCAAATCCTAGATAGGCCCAGAAACGATAGGGAGCGAGAATATGACTTTGGCATTCACGATCGGTGTAGCCAAAAGCCTTCATCAAGGCCAAGGTTTCGCGACTTTCTGAGACCACAATTCCCAATGACAAAAAGAGGATCGAGAAAGAAAGGATCAAACCAATCATAATCATCATCGTTTGGATAATGTCATCTGTGTAGTCCCTTAGGTCAAAAGACAATTGAACCATGGCCGCAAAACACATAGAGCCAAAGACTACAAAAAACAAGATCGATTTTCTCCCCCATATCAGCGATGAGGACAGCTCTTTTAGGAAGTCTTTCTCTTTCTTAGGAGCCTTCTTTCTCCTTTTGACCTTGATTGGACTTGGGGACTTTCAATAAGCGAAGCGCCGGTGTTTGTAGTTGTCTTCTAGCATACCCAATCGCGAGAACCATAAAGAAAGTCGTTGGCAGGATCACCAAAGCAAGCAAGAGTTGCCAGTGAAGGTGAATGGTAATTTCTGGCAAAATCCCCTTCTCATTACGGAAGTCGTAAAAATGTCCCATCATGAGAAATGAAGCGAAATAGCCAAGAAACGCTCCAACTCCAAAACTGAGTCCAAAGGCCCAAAATCGTTTAGCCAATTGGCCATTGCTGTATCCCAAAGCCTTTAAAATCCCTAATTGTTCCTTGTGGTCATCGACAAATTGTTTGATATAAAAACACATGAGGAGGACCGACGTCAAGGACAAGACGACTCCACTGACCATGGCCACCATCCAGGAAAGCGAAACCTGGGCATCATAGTAGGTCTGAATCATGGGATTGGTTTTCGAAATCTCCAACTGCTCGATATCCAGGTAAAAATTCAAGAAGAGATTGGCCACAAAGACCGCACAGGCTCCAATGATACTAACGACAACTAATTTTCGAATATCTTTTACTGAAAACATGACTTACCATCCAATCTCATAGGCAGTCTGAGGCTGATCATTGGTCACAACTTCGATAATCTTGCCACTATTGACACGAATGATGGTTCTGGCCATATCCGCAATATTTTGGTTGTGCGTCACCATGATCAAGGTAAAGCCTATCTTTTCTTTCAGTTTCCAGATATAGTCGAGAATCTTGCGCCCTGTTTCCTCATCGAGGGCTCCCGTCGGCTCATCTAAGAAGAGAATCTCTGGCTTTTTGGCCAAGGCCCGAGCAATGGACACTCTCTGCTGTTCCCCACCCGACAATTCACTCGGATACTTGTCCAGCTTATCGCCAAGTCCCAAATCCTCGATGATCTGCAAAAAATCATGATTGTTTGCTAGGTCTGCCCCCATCTTTACATTTTGTCTAACCGTTAGATTCGGCAATAGATAATACTGCTGGAAAATAAAGGCAATCTTCTCCCGTCTAAAAGTTGTCAATTGAGCATCCGTGAGTTGTGATAAATCTTGTCCTTGAATAAGGATATGCCCCTCGTCTACCTTTTCTAAGCCTGATAACACATTTAAGAGAGTTGACTTGCCCGATCCAGAAGGACCAAGGATAACCACATCATCCTGGTCTTGAATCTGCAAATCAATCCCCTTTAAAACCTTGGTTTGGCCGTAACTTTTGTGAACATTTTCTAGTTGAATCATTTCTTTCCTACCATTTCTTTGATGAGAGATTGACAAACCTCTGTCAGTAATCCAATCACTTCTTCCATGCCGAACTGATAAATACCAGAAGCAACCATTGAGGCCATCCCGTGCGAGTAGATAAATAGATGCTGGTACAAGCGACTAGCCTCCTCTACAGTCAAAGGATAATCTGCGACGATCGAATCCAGAACCAATTGGTAACTATGATCCTTCATGGGAAGAAAATCTTGAAAGCGACGAATCGGCTCTTTGCTAGGATTTTGGAAAAGCAATTGAAAGAGTTGGGGCTCTTTTGAGGCGAAAAGGATATAAGCAACCCCGACAGATCGGAAAGGCTTTTCATCTTCTAAGGCCTTGCGAATATACTCCACCACGACCATCTCCGCAGCAACAATAACTTCTGCTTGTAACTCAGCCATATTGGCAAATTGCCCAAAAATGACTCTCGGTGTGGCTCCCAGTTTCTCCGCTAATGCTCGAGCAGTTAAACTAGCCATGCCCTCTTCTCTCACCAATTGTAAAGCTGTCCCAATGATAGCCTCTTTACTGAATTTAACCTTGGGTGGCATAAGACTCCTTTCGCGCAACGTCTGTTGCGCAACACTTGTTGCATAAAGAATACCATAAAAATGAAAGACTTGTCAAGAAAAATCTGAAAACTAAAAAACAAAAAACCAGACCACTGATAAGAGTGGAATCTGGTTTGATAACCATTATTCTAAGGCAAATCATTTCCCGCCGCCAAGTAGATTTGGTACCATTCCTTGCGGGTTAGGGTGACTGTTGTCGCTTTCCCTGCTTCAAGGACATGCTGGGGCTTGGTCGTTCCGATGACAGCCTGCATCTTACCCGGATAGCGAAGGACCCAAGCAAGGGCGATAGCTGTCGGTGTAACTTGATATTTCTTCGCCAAGTCAGTAAGGACATGATTGAGGGCCGCAAACTCTTCTTTGCCGACAAAATTGCCCTTGAAATAGCCATGCTGGAGGACAGACCAAGCTTGAATCACCGTATCAGTTAAGCGACAATACTCAAAGACACTGCCATCTCGCACGGCTGCTTTAGGGCCTTCCATGTTGACATGAAAACCAGCTTCAAAGCTCGGTGTAAAGGCTGCACTCAACTGCAACTGGTTGACCTTGAGAGGTTGTTTGACAGCCGTCTTAAGCAATTCCATCATCATGGGATTTGATTGGACACCCCAAAATGACGGACCTTGCCCGCTTGCTCCAACTGATCAAAAGCTTCCGCCACCTCTTCAGGCTCCATGAGGGCATCCGGTCGGTGAAGGAGGAGGCTATCCAAGCGCTCGATCTGCAGACGCTCGAGGATGCCATCAACGGAATCCAAAATATAATCTTTGGAAAAATCAAAATAGATAAAGCCGTCCTTGCGAATCCCACACTTGGACTGGATCCACATCTGGTCCCGAAGATCTGGACGACGCTTGAGAACCTTACCCAGCAGGACCTCACACTGGCCATCGCCATAGATATCTGCTAAGTCAAAGGTGTTGATCCCAATCGATAAAGCTGCCTCCACCAAGGCCTCCACTTCATCTTCACTCATCTGGCTGATCCGCATCATCCCAAGGACAATCGTGGACAGATGCTCTTTTTCAGCAAACTCAATATAGTTCATGTCCGCCTCCTTTTCATTCTACTTTCATTATAAAGGAAAGAAGATCAAACAGCAATGATTTCACAAAGGAAAACACCTCCAGTATCTACTGAAGGTGTCTCTTTTAACGATAGCTCAAAGCTTTTTTGACTGTTTTGACCAAGCCTAGGTCATCCGTTTGTAAGATTAGGCTAGAATAGATTTTTTTCCAATGATCATGGTGCCGAGGAGCGTGAAGGCCAAGGCGATTCCGAATGAACCCCATGATTCAAGCCCACTTGCATAGCCATTGATGGTACGGAATGGCATGAAGAAGGTTGAAATGAATGGGACGTAAGATCCAATCTTCAATAGTGGGACATCTCCTGCGCTACCCAAGGTAGTCACTCCAAAGAATCCAACCATCACCAACATCATCAAAGGAGAGAGGGCCTTCCCTGTATCTTCAGGACGAGCAACTGTTGAGCCTAGGAAAGCTGAGAGTACAACGTACATGAAGATTCCGAGAATGATAAAGAAGAAGGTATTCAAAGAAATAGATTGTCCAATATGTTGAGTAATAGGAGAGTCTGGAGATAAAATATCTTTCACAAGCGGAATGGAATCTCTAAAGATCCAAACGCCTCCCAAACCTACTGCATAGATACCAATATGGGTAAAAATCACTCCGAAAAGACCAATCATACGAGCATAGAAATAGTGAGTAGCGCGAATGCTTGAGAAGACCACTTCCATGATCTTGGTTCCTTTTTCACTAGCTACCTCTTGAGCAGTGATACTTGAATAAAAGATCAGAATCATATAGAGAAGAAAACCAATTCCTCCAGCTACCATGGTCTGCACCATTTTCAATCCTTCTTTTTTCTCATCAATTTTTTCAGTCAATGAGACCTGTTGAGAAAGGGCTGTTAACTGCTCTTGGCTTAAGTCTGCCTTAGAAACATTGAGCATTTGTTGGACCTGACTCAATTTTGCCATGACGATTGATTTGAAATCTGGCTTCATGGCATCCTCACTCTGGTAGCGAGCCTCTAGCTGGCCATCCTTTTCTTCAACTGTGAGGATACCTTTGATCTCTTCCTCTTTCATGGCCTTTTTAGCTGCTGCTTCATCCTTATAGTCAAAGGTCAAGCCATCGGTATCTTTCAAGCCTTCCTTGACAGGAGCTTGATCTGTAATCAAGGCGATGTTGCTTTTAGCAGAGGTAGAAGAGCCAACGAAGTAGTTTATTCCGATCGTCAATCCAATGAAGAGAAAGGGAGAAAGGACCATCAGGAAAAAGCTCCATGATTTCACTTGGCGTAAATAAGTTTCTTTGATAACAATCAGCATCTGTTTCATACTTCTACTCCTGATTCTAATTTAAAGATTTCATCAATGGTTGGGGCTTGTTGGTCAAAGGTTGCTAGATAGCGCCCCTTGGTCAACTGGTCAAAGAGGTCTGGACCTGCTGTCTCATCATCCAATACCAACTTCCATAGACCTTGCTTGGTCATAGTCACTTTAGTCACATGAGGCAATACTTCCAACTCTTCTTTACTGAAGTCATTGGATACGAAGAGACGAGTCTTGCCAAAGCTATTACGAACTTCTTGTACGGGACCTGAGAGAATCACAGATCCATCACGGATCATGACCAACTCATCACAGAGTTCTTCCACATTGGTCATGACGTGGTCCGAGAAGATAATAGTTGCACCGCGTTCTTTTTCTTCAAAGATGACCTGCTTGAGGACTTCTGTATTAACAGGATCCAGTCCACTAAAAGGCTCATCCAAGATGATCAATTTTGGCTCATGGATCATGGTAATGATCAATTGAACCTTTTGTTGATTCCCTTTTGAGAGGCTCTTAATCTTATCGGTTATTTTTCCTTTTACTTGGAGTTTTTCCATCCAGATCGGAAGTTTCTCCTTGACCTCTGCGGTGCTCATTCCTTTCAAAGCAGCCAAATAACGGACCTGCTCATAGATGGTCAACTTAGGCATAAGGCTCCGCTCTTCTGGCAGGTAACCAATTTCCTTATAGGTTTCTTGACTGATTGCTTTGCCATCCAATTGGATATCGCCACTGTAGTCAAGGAAGCGGAGGATACTATGGAAGATGGTCGTCTTCCCTGCTCCGTTCTTCCCAATCAAACCTAAGATGGATCCTTTTTTCGCCGTCAAGTCAATGCCGAACAAGACTTGCTTTTTGCCAAAGCTCTTTTCTAAATTTCTGATTTCTAACATAGAAAACTCCTCTACTCTTTATAGTAACGTTTGGTAATCTTGTACTGAGAGACCAAGATATAGACATAAATCAGTGATACAACTACTAATGCTAACAAGATATCTGCCTGGAAAGCAATGCCAACTAAGAATATCACCATCAAGGAAATCGGTAAGACATAATTGCTTAACTTGAAGACAATATCGTAATTCTCCTCATAGCAAATTTGTTTCTCTGCCTCATCTATCATGCTCATTATTAGTTCACGGACTTCTGCCCCACTAGCATTGCGTGGGATTGCTTTTCCATAAATCTGTTTGAAGGTTTTTCGAAACTGATGTTCTAGCCCAAAAGTAAGAAGGAACAAAGCAAGAAAAATAAGCGGGATGGTGTATTTCCCAAAAGCACCTGTTAGTTTTTCTTCATAGACTAGTTTTTGGCAAGAGAAGAAAATCACTAATAGATAGGGAACAATCATGACGCCCTTTGAACATCGTAGCCAAGTCATAGATTCTTCTCGTTTGGCTTTCATAACGGTAGGCTTCGTCTTCATCTTCTGCCTCCTCCATCATCTGATAAGACTGGCGCGATGAGATGAGGTAGGTAGACGCAATCCCGAAAACCACCAGATATAAAATGATTGACCCTATATAGAGCATATCTCGATCAAAAAGCTTTTGGAATTCAATAGGATGGTCTGAACCAAAATAACCTGTCAAAAAACCAATGATTAATCCTGAAAGGATCATGGCCATGTTTCTCCAAAAACGAAAACGGGCTGACCTCTCTTTTAATTTCTTTTTCACTTTTATTCCTCTCCCTCTACTAGACTAAAGACATTCTCCACCGGTTCCTTGAAAATTTGGGCGATGGTGATGGCAATAATAACCGAGGGGGTGTATTCCCCTCGCTCCAAGAGACTGATGGACTGGCGCGAGACCCCTGCTAGCTTGGCTAGCTCGGATTGGTTGAGCCCATCACGCGCCCTCAGCTCTTTCAGTCGATTTTTTAAGATCATGGCTTTCGCCCCCTATAGTTGAATACCTTGAATATCTTCAATGCGAACTAATTTTGTCTCTCTTTGTTGTTTATTATTTACACGAGTCAGTTTGACCCAATCTTCATCGATATCTATAATTTCATACTCAAATCCAACACCATCTAATGTAACAGTGGCCGTTTGGCCTTTCAATTCTTCTAAAAGTCTAGACATGTCTTGATTTCCTTTCAATTGTTTTTCTAATCGTCTAATGCGTTTGTTCAACCTTTTAATCTTCTTTTCTGAGCTCGCATAAACCATAATCAGAAAAGGGATAAAAAGAATCCATATGGCTCCCATAAGAAACCTCCCCTTCTTTCAACTAAAATCATTGTAACACTTCTTTTTCTTTTTGACAAGTATATTTGTCAAAAAAATAAAAATATTTGTCAAAAATAGAAGAATGCTTGACATAGATATTTTGAGTACTTAAAGGAATTTCTCTACTTTAATAGGGTTTCAAGGCTTATAACTTGCAAATCCTATAAGAAAAAAACAGTTGAGAAATTCTCAACTGTTTCATCTTTTTACGATTTAACGCACCTCTGCGTCTACTTTTTCTTCAAGTGATGCTTGGATTTTTTCCATGTAGCGTGCGACTTCTTCGTCGGTCAAGCTATCTTCAGGATTTTGGAAGGTCAAGCTATAAGCCATGGACTTCATTCCGATACCCAGTTTTTCACCTGAGAAGACGTCAAAGAGTTTGATATCTGTCAAACGTTTCACGCCTGCAGCTTGGATGGCATCGACCACTTCTTGGTGAGTCACTTCTTCTTTGAGGAGAAGGGCGATATCACGGCTGACTGCTGGGAACTTCGTAATTTCCACAAATGGAGCGGCTGGTTGAAGGGCTGCTTCAATAGCTGAAAGGTTAAGCTCAGCTACATAAGTCTCTGGAATATCATAAGCCTTAGCCGTCACAGGGTGTACTTGACCGAGGAAACCAAGAACTTGATCCCCGAGTGAAATCAAGGCTGTACGTCCTGGATGGAGACTAGCTATTTCAGAGGTTGCTGTATAAGTCACTTCAAGACCCAAGCGAGCAAAGAGGGCTTCCAAGATTCCCTTAGCATAGAAGAAATCAACTGGAACAGCTGCAGTTTGGAAGTCTTTTTCAGCGACTAAACCAGTCAAAGCAAAGGCAAAGCTGTTGATCTCATTTGGCAAGTCTTCTTTTGGATTACCCGTTTGCTCGAAGACTTTTCCAATCTCGTAGAGAGCCAAGTCTTTGTTCTTACGCGCAACGTTGTAGGCAACTGTATCAAGGATACCAGAAACCATATTTTGACGGAGGACTGAACGGTCCACTGTCATTGGCCACATGAGCTCTGTTAAGTTGCTTGGCGCAGTTGTAAACTCAACGGCTTTTTCAGGAGTTGTCAGAGCGTAGGTAATGATTTCAGTCAAGCCTGCCCCTTCAGCAATCGTCCGAACTTGACGACGGAGTTTTTGAGTCGCTGTCAATTCACCTGCTGTCCCGTCATCTTTTGGAAGGGTTGCTGGTAATTTGTCATAACCATAGATACGAGCGATTTCTTCAAAGAGGTCCGCTTCGATGGTGATGTCCCAACGGCGACGTGGAACGCTGACAGTGAAGCTTTCTGCATTTCCAGAAAGACCAAATCCAAGACGACGGAAGACATCTTCTACGTCTGCGTAGGAAAGCTCTGTTCCAAGGACACGGTTAACGTCTGCAAGTGTAGAAGAAACTTCCACATCAGAAGTATCGAGCTGGCCTGCTGAAACGATTCCCTTACGAACAGTGGCACCTGCAAGCTCTGCAATCATGCTCGCTGCCGCATCAAGGGCTTCATTGACAGTTGCCACATTGATCCCTTTTTCAAAACGTGAAGATGATTCAGAACGAAGGTTGAGGCGACCACTAGTTTTACGGATTGATTTACCATTGAAGACAGCTGCTTCAAGGACAACACGAGTAGATTTTTCAGAGATTTCTGTAGCCTCTCCACCCATGACACCTGCAAGAGCTACTGGTTTATCCGCAACCGTAATCACTAAGTCACTTGTTTCCAACTCACGTTCTTCCCCATCCAAGGTTACCAATTTTTCACCTGCACGCGCTTCACGCACACGAATCTCGCTTCCTTCAAAGGTATCCAAATCAAAGGCATGCATAGGCTGACCAAAGTAAAGCAGGATATAGTTGGTCACGTCAACAACATTATTGATCGGACGGATGCCTTCGTTCATGAGGAGGTTTTGCAACCATTGTGGACTTGGTGCGATGGTTACATTGTCCAAGATACGAGCCGCATAATAAGGAGCCTTTGTCTGTGTCAATGCTGACAGAAAGAGCATCTGCTGCAACTTGGTCTGTTTCAGTCAAAGTAAAGTCTTTGAAGTTGACTGCCTTGTCATAGATCGCTGCTACTTCGTGCGCTACCCCACGCATAGAAAGAGCATCTGCACGGTTAGGAGTGATGGAAAGTTCGATGATTTCATCATCCAAGTCTAGGTAAGAGAAGACTTCTTCTCCTGGAACAGCATCTTGAGGCAAGATTTGGATCCCATCTGCAAATTCTTTTGGTACAACGGAGTCAGAAATCCCTAATTCACCAAGGGAGCAGATCATTCCGAGAGATTCTAAACCACGGATTTTCCCTTTTTTGATCTTGTAGTTGTCCGCGATGCGAGCACCTGGAAGAGCCACCATGACCTTGATGCCTGCTCGCACATTTGGTGCTCCACAGACGATTTGACGGGCTTCTTCTTCACCCACATTGACTTGGCAGACATGCAAGTGTGTTTCTGGCACATCTTCACAAGACAGGATTTCTCCGACGACAATTTTTGAGAGACCAGCAGCTGGTGATTCCACACCTTCTACTTCGATCCCTGTGGTTGACATTTTTTCAGCCAACTCTTGTGATGGCACATCAATGTCCACCAATTCTTTTAACCATTTATAACTAACTAACATATGTAAGATACCAAGGGCCATGCTGAAATCTAGATAGCTTTCCTAAATCTCCATCCACCCTCGTTTTGATCCTTTCATTTTGTGTTTTCCAGCTCGAGGCTGGCTTAGGAAGGTCTAGTAACCTCCCCATCTCTAGAATAGAAGTTTCTCATTCCTTCTAGGTCAATTTCTTTCTCAACAACCAGTCAATATCAACCGTATCACCGGTAGGATACTCGTGTTCACTAAATCGTTCAAATCCAAAGCGGTAGTAAAAATCTTGTGCCTTAAAGTTGCGTTCCCAGACACCTAGCCAGGCCCACTCAAAGCCACGGCTCTTGGCTTGATCCAGCGCAAAGAGAAACATTTCCTTGCCAAAACCAGCCCCATGCCATTCCTTTTTGACATAGATCCGTTGGATCTCAAAGGACTTGTCCATCTCTACTGGCTCGGTCTGCGCTTGACCCCAGTTAATCTTGAGAAAACCACAGATTTCTTGATCTTCATTGAGGACAAAATAAGTTTCGGACTCTGGATCTAGCAGATCCTTCTCGATTTGCTCCAAAGAGAGCACGGTAGAGAAGTAATCTTCCAAATCTTTCTCAACAATATAGGGACCAAAGGTATCCCGGTAGGTCTCCACCTCTAAGTCACGCAGGGTCTGTGCCTGGTCGATTTTTACTCTAACTAACATGATTATTTAAACTGTTCTGAGAAGCGAACATCTCCTTGATAGAAGCCACGGATATCATTGATTCCATAACGAAGCATGGCTACACGCTCCTGACCAAGTCCGAAGGCGAATCCTGAATAGACTGTTGAATCAATGCCACTCATCTCAAGCACGCGTGGGTGAACCATACCGGCCCCCATGATTTCGATCCAACCGGTCTTCTTACATACATTACATCCCGCTCCACCACATTTGAAGCAAGAGACATCTACCTCAACAGATGGCTCTGTAAATGGGAAGTAAGAAGGACGCAGACGGATTTGACGTTCTGCACCAAACATCTTTTGCACGATCAACTGAAGCGTTCCTTGAAGGTCTGCCATAGAAATGTTCTTCCCAACGACCAAACCTTCGATCTGATGGAACTGGTGGCTGTGGGTCGCATCATCTGTATCCCGACGGAAAACACGCCCTGGAGAGATCATCTTCAAAGGTCCCTTGCTAAAGTCATGCGCATCCATCGCCCGCGCCTGTACTGGTGATGTATGGGTCCGAAGCAAGATTTCTTCTGTGATATAGAAGGTATCCTGCATATCCCGCGCTGGGTGATCTTTTGGCAGATTCATGCGTTCAAAGTTGTAGTAGTCTTTTTCGACTTCAAAGCCATCTACGACTTGGTAGCCCATCCCGATAAAGATATCTTCGATTTCTTCACTGGTTTGGGTCAAGACATGACGATGACCACTTGCGACTGGACGTCCCTGGAAGGGTCACATCGATACTTTCACTAGCTAATTTAGCTTGGACTTTCTTTTCTTCCAAGAGTTTGGCTGTTTCTTCAAAGGCAGCCGTCAAGACATCACGGGCTTCATTGACGTGTTTCCCGATAACCGGACGCATCTCAGCAGAGACATCTTTCATCCCTTTGAGGATCTCAGTCAGAGATCCTTTTTTCCCAAGGACAGAGACGCGTAGCTCTTGCATCTCTTTTTCATTTTCAGCAGAGATCTGCTTCAAAGCTGCCAGCGTTTCTTCCCGAAGCGCTTTTAATTGTTCTTCAATCGTTGACATATTTCCTCCATCATGGTCCTCACTCAGACATAGAAAAAACCACGCGCCACACCCATATTCGGAGCGTTGACACGCGGTACCATCCGTTTTTTATCTGAAACTCAGACCTTAATTTCTAAATCCTTGCGCAAGTGAATTCACTCAGCTTTCATGCAAAGAGCTTTCAGTCACGGCTCTTCTCCCTGTTGCACTTCCCTTGAGGTACTAGTCTTGCAGATTTCTATTCAATTACTATCTAGTTTATCAGATTTTTAGTTAAAAAACAAGTTAGATGAGACTAATTTCAATAGACAAAGGAACAAGACGCAGGGCATTATCTATTTGCCTTGTCTGTTTCATCTGCTTTCCTTTTCAATAGAAGAGTTGCTGCTTGGTTAAAACCATCACACCAGTTATACCATTTTGCTTCATACTCATCTTGAGGTAAGATATGATGTTTTAAATCCATAACAGAGGATATCTTTCTTTCCTCACAAGCTTGCGCATAGAGATGATAAATTTCATCACCACCATCTTTATCAAACTCAGCAGAAATCGTATCCCGACCTGCCAATAAAGCCTGATAAGCCCTGTGATGCCCGTCTGTAATCAAGAAGCAATTTCCAAACGCAAGAATACTAATTGGATCAACATTGATGATTTCCGCCGATTGATCAAGCATCTGGATATCATGTAACTTCTTTTCTGATAAATATAGTTGGGTCGGATGAAGATCTGTTATTTTGATTTTCAATTCTTTCTCCTCTACCAAGAGTAAAATAAGCTGGTCCTGGGCACTGGTGAACATTTTTAAAGGTCAGGATTTAAAGACCTGCCAAAGCCAAATTCCTCTGCCGTTCTTGTTATTCAATTTGTTTTTATTCGATGACTTGTCCAGCTTCTTTCAAGACAGATTCTGGAATGGTAATGCCTAATTCTTCTGCCACTTTTTTGTTGATGACAGATTTTACCATCTGTAAAGATTTCGACTGGTGTATCCGCTGGTTTTTTGACCTTTCAAGATTTTTCGCAGCCATTTTTACCAGTTGCCACTCCAAGATCGTGTTGGTCGACAACGACTGAACCTAAACCACCAGCTTCGACCATGGCTGTCGCACTTGGGAAGATTGGTTTTTTTAGCTGTTTTGTTTGCTTCGACTACCGTTGAGAAGGCTGAAGCGATGGTGTTGTCGATTGGAACCCAGATGGCATCTACTTTACCAGTCATGACAGAAACCGTTGAAGCAATTTCATTTGTAGAAGGGACTGAATAAGGAACTACTTTGTAGCCTGCTTTTTTTCAGCCAATTTTGTAAATTCTTCTACTTGCGTTTTTAGAATTATCTTCACTGGTTGAGTAAAGGACACCGATTGTTTTTCACGTTTGGAGTCAACTCTTTGATCAACTTTCAACTGTTGTTCCGTTGGGTTGTGGTCAGATACTCCTGTGATATTGCCACCTGGTTTTTTCAAATCTTTGACCAAGTTAGCGCCGACTGGGTCTGTGATAGCACCCATGATGATTGGTTTGTCCTTGGTTGCACTAGCTAAACCTTGCGCGGATGGGGTTGCGATTCCGATCAAGACATCGTTGTTGTTTTGAACCAATTGTTTACTCATGGTAGCAACCTTGTTTTGGTCCCCTTCTGCATTGAGGAATTCGATCTCAATCTTGTCCTTGTCATAGCCTTCTTCAGCCAAGCCATCTTGAATCCCCTTGTAGATTTCGTCTAGCGATGGGTGGCTGACCAACTGTAAGACACCGACTTTTACCTTTTTAGTTCCATCTGCTTTATTGGCATCATTTTTATTGTTTAACATTGGATAGACTACTGCTACTAAAATAATAGCTAGCAAAGCACCGATCATTCCCAATACACGTTTGTTTTTCATATTTTTCACCTCAATTATTTATTTTTTTCGTTTTTTCGCATCTTTGTTAAAGACTGAGTCGCCATCGTTTCTTCATCTTCTTTTCTCCCTTCTTTTTGAAACAAAAAACACGCCCACACATAGCTATAGCTATGTGAGGACGTGTCATCGCGGTGCCACCTCACTTATGGGAAAATGGATAAACTCCTCCCATCTCTCTGTCTTGTCTAGCAACAAGTTGCACGATAAGGTGTGCCGACCGAATTTTTATTGTTTCAAATTCATCTCATCATTAGTCCAATTTCATAAATGTCCACTACCCACTTCCACCAACCGTGAGCTCTCTAATAAATTTTCATTTATTACTTTTCTAATTGAATCCATTGTAAATGTTTCCGTAAGCCTTGTCAATACTTTTTTATGTTTTTTTGAAAACGTTCGTCATTTCCTGAAATTCATTTTTCTAACGGATGCTTTTTACAAGGATTGAAAAAAACGCCTTCTTACTGGGTTTTCAGGCACTTTTTTTGATATAATTTACTAGAACTAGTCTAGAATGTTGAGGAACCCCATGTCTTTTGATGGATTTTTTTACACCATATGGTGAATGAATTACAAAGCGAACTCCTAAATGGTCGCATCCAAAAAATTAACCAACCCTTTGAACAAGAGTTGGTTTTACAAATTCGTAGCAACCGCAAGAATCAAAAACTCTTGCTCTCTTCCCACTCTGTTTTTGGTCGGATCCAACGGACCCAGACCAATTTTGAGAATCCTGCCTTCCCTAATACTTTTATCATGGTCATGCGCAAGTATCTCCAAGGGGCAGTCATTGAGCAGATTCAGCAACTGGAGAATGACCGTATTTTAGAAATTGCTGTCTCTAATAAAAATGAGATTGGAGATGATATATCTGTGACCCTGATCATCGAAATCATGGGCAAGCACAGCAATATCATTCTTCTGGACAAGACGACTGGAAAAATTATCGAAGCGATCAAGCATGTGGGCTTCTCTCAAAACAGCTATCGGACCCTCTTGCCAGGTTCTACCTATGTAGCTCCTCCAAAAACCGAAGCGATCAACCCCTTTACCATTAAAGACGAAGCCTTATTCGCCTTTCTTCACCGAGAAGAGTTGACACCTAAAAACCTTCAAACCCATTTCCAGGGTATTGGTCGAGATACTGCTCAAGAATTAGCCAGTCGATTAGAAACGGGAGAAAAATTAAAAACCTTCCGAGCTTTCTTTGAAGCTCCAACAGATCCCCGTCTAACGAAAAAATCTTTTGCTGCTCTCGCTTTTGCTGATAGCCAGGAGGAGATCTTTGAAACCTTATCAGATCTACTCGACCACTACTACTTGGACAAGGCTGAGCGCGACCGGGTCCAACAACAAGCTGGGGAACTAATCCGCAAGGTGGACAATGACCTAGAAAAGAACCGGAAAAAATTGGCCAAACAGGAAGCTGAACTAGCAGCGACAGAAAATGCCGAAGAATTCCGTCAAAAAGGCGAACTGCTCACCACCTTCCTCCATCAAGTCCCAAATGATCAAGACCAAGTCACCTTAGACAACTACTATACCAACCAGCCTATTACCATTGCCTTGGATAAGGCCTTGACTCCTAGTCAAAATGCGCAACGCTACTTCAAGCGCTACCAAAAGCTAAAAGAGGCCGTTAAACATTTGACCTCTCTCATCCAGGAAACCAAGGAAACCATCTCCTACCTGGAAACAGTCGAAACTGCTCTGGCCCAAGCCAGCCTTTCTGAAGTAGCCGAGATTCGCGAAGAGCTGATCCAAACAGGCTTTATCAAACGACGCAACCGTGAAAAGATCCATAAACGGAAAAAACCAGAGAAGTACTTAGCATCAGACGGCAAAACCATTATCCTGGTCGGCCGGAACAATCTTCAAAACGAAGAATTGACCTTCAAAATGGCTAAAAAGGACGAACTCTGGTTCCACGCTAAGGATATTCCAGGTAGTCACGTGGTCATTACAGGTAACCTCAACCCTTCTGATGAGGTCAAAACCGATGCAGCTGAGCTGGCAGCCTATTTCTCTAAGGGACGCCTGTCCAATCTGGTCCAAGTCGACATGATTGAAACCAAAAAACTCAACAAACCAACCGGAGGAAAACCTGGCTTTGTAACCTATACCGGTCAGAAAACCCTACGAGTCACCCCTGAAGAAGAAAAGATCAAATCCATGCGCATCAATGAGTAGACAATTTAAAAGGACTGAGAATCATCTCAGCCCTTTTGTTTTATTCTGATTTGTGGATATCCTCTTTGACCTGGTCAACATTGAACTTGGCAAAGAGATACTGGCGATCCTGGACGGGGAAGCGTTGGTCCAATTGATCAATAGCCCCAACTTCAACGATTCCCTCTTTGATGACAAAATCCATGACATGGCCCCCGAAGGTATGGTCATCTGAGATAAAGTGAAGGTGATAGCCTGCTACACTGACCCCATGGAACATCTCCGGCGTCCAAAAACCAACAATGGTTCCTGTAACATTTTCTCGTGTAAATTCTGGCTGATGGGTCGCCACATCTGCAAATTTGGTTTCCGAGGTCGATTTGGGAATCATGCGCACATGCATTGTGGCAAAATCACCATGAATCTTAATCGAACGAAACAGATTTTCGCCATCGTAATAAGATTCAATGCGAGCCTCTAATTCCTCATCTGTCATTTCAAAGCGTTGCCGAAAAATCACTTCGGCCTGGTGGGGAACAATAGCCGCATAAGGGACGGTCGCATCTGGAGATACTTCCACAATCTCTGGTTCCTCTCCTGAACCCTTAGCTTGATAGGCCTTACCATCTAAGACAATCAATTCGCCATCGATTGAGTCCAAGGTCCCAATTCCTAAATCTCCATGCTCCAGTAATTCTTTAATGGTAAAGGATCCCCCATAGAGACCTGCCATCAAAGCCCCCAAGGTATTGTATTGAAACAATTTCACCGGTTCCATTTTTCTCCCTCATTCATCTTGTCTTCTTTTTAGCCCTTCCAGTATACCATATTCTCAGGGACAATAACAGAAAGACTGATTAAAAAGAGTGGGATAGAACAATGATAAAACTTGTTCCTAGTCCCACTCCCACAAGAGCCAAACTCTTATTCTTCTAGCAAGCTCTCATAGAAAGCTTGCATTTGCCCATCATCTGGCACTAGCTGCAAATAGCCTTCTGCTACTTCCCGGGCTTTTGCAATATCCCCCAACTCTCTCAAGAGATAGCTATAGCTTTCTAAGAACTCTGGATTTTCTTTCAAATCTGGGTAGAGCTCTTCATAGATTGGATCTGCTTTTTCAACCTCTTCGAGTGCTACCAAGGCACGAGCAATATTCCAGCGGGTGACGACATTCTCCACTTCCACTTCTTGCCATTCAAGGACGTCTTCATAGCGTTCCTGTTCCAAATAAAGGGTTGTTAGGCGAAGGGCGATATCTTCGAGGTCCTCAGCTACTTCTTTGGCTTCTAGCAGATAATTTTCTGCCTTTTCTGGCTGATGTAACTCGTAGGCCAACTGGGATGCTAGAAGGAGGAGGTAAGCGTCAAAAGGATTCTTTTGGATCCCTTGCTCTGCGATCGCTAGCGCTGTTTCTCGGTCATTCTCAGCTTGTAGAGCCAAGGCATAGCCATATTCATATCCTTCAAAGTCTGGTGACAGTGTGTCAATCTGCTTGAAGTAGATCAGCGCCCGTTGATACTCTTCTCGGTCATAGAGAAGGGTTGCCAATTCAAAGGCAATCTGGTCATCAAACTCGATTTCCAAGGCCTTTTCTAAAAACTCAATGGCAGCCTCAAACCGACCTAGATTGGCATAAGCATAGCCGATCCGCTGATAGGTGGAAATGCCTGTTTCTTCTAAAATGAGACGGTTGTCTAATTGAGCATATTCTTGAATGGCTTCTTGGTAATTTTCGAGTTCCAGATCAATCTCTGCCAAGCCCAGCTGAATGATTGGATCATCTGAAAGCGTCGCTGCTTCCATCAGCTTTTCCCGAGCCACATCTGCAAGCCCCTCACTTTGGTAGAGATCTGCCTTGACTAGGAGACTGGCTAGATACCATTCCGAACTTTCAGGGATTTCTTCCAGATAAGCAAATGCTTCTTCCATAAGACCATCCTCGGCTACAATGGTCGCCAGACTCAGATAGACCTCTGGATAATCATCTTTTAGATGCAAGTAGGTTTGCTTGGCTTCAGGATAAAAGCCGATACTTTCAAAATACTGACCCAATTCTAACAAGGTTGCTGGATCGTCCTCTACCAAAGCCTTCTCCAAATAAGCTGGTAGGCGATCTAGCTCTTGTTTCTCAATTGCTTCTAGAATTTTTTGACTATTCTTCACGTTGAATTTCCTCAATTTCGTCCTTTTCGTACAAGCCACTGACATCTTTGTACCACTCAAATAGAGCACTGATGACTACTTTAGCTGAAGCGTAAACTGGGATTCCTAAGAAGACTCCCCAGATTCCAAACATAGAGCCAGAAGTAATCAATACAAACAGAATCGTGATTGGGTGGATATTGAGCTGACTACCCAAGACAAGTGGGGAGACGAAACGTCCCTCGATGGTTTGCTCAACAATAAAGACAATAACGACTTTGACAAACATCTCTGGTCCTGCTACCAGGCCTAAAACTAGGGCTGGGAGCATGGCCAGAAAGCTTCCTAGATAAGGAACCAGATTTAAGAATCCCGCCGTCACTCCTAAAGTCACTGCATAGCGTAAACCAATGATTTTAAAGAAGACAATGAACATAAGAGCCACTACAATAGCCACTGTAATCTGACCTCTGACATAATTGGCCAATTGTGTATTGACATCAGACAGCACCTTGCCTGCTGATTCACGAATCTTGGTTGGTAAAAAGCGAATGATCTGCCCTTTCAGGTTCTTTCCATCTCTCAAAAGGTAGAAGACGATGAACGGCATGATAATTAAAGCGATAATAACCTGAGAGGCGACAGCAATCAGATTGCTGACCCAGTTGACTGCACGGGCAGAGAAGGAACTCGCCCAACTAGTAATATTCTCTGACAACTGGCTGGTCCATTCATCCAGTTGAGGCTTGATTTCTGGCGACACTTTGTTGTCTAAGAAATCATCAATGGTCATATTGGCCTTTTCCAAGTAATCTGGCAGATTCTTCATAAAACTGAGCACCTGACGCTGAATGGCTGGAATAGCGACGGCCAAGCCCCATAAAATGAGAAGGGCAATCAAGATGAAGACGATGGAAATCGCAATAATCCGCTTAACTCGGTGCCTTTCCAAAAAGTCAACAATTGGATTTAACAAATAATAGAGGAGGCCTGAAATAATGACGGGTAGCATGACCGCTGCTCCAAACTCTAACAGCGGTGTAAAAATAAAACTAATCTTGCTCAGAACTAAAATATTTAATCCCATTAGCAAGGCTACTAGGAAAACAGTAATGGCCTTATTATCAACAAACCATTTAAAAAACCAGGATAAACTAAAATCTTTTTCTTTATGTTCCACAGGAATCTCCTTCATTTTCAATCTGTTTTTATTTTAGCATTTTTATTCTATAATTTCACGGTATAGCTGAATGTGAGCTTGTTTTTAATTCTTAACTTGTCAATCCTTCACCTAATCGTTTTCCATCCCCTTCTTTTCTGATATAATGGAGCTATCAACAAAGTCGAGGTGCATGTAATGCAAGATATTTATTTCGGAACCTATACCAAACGCGACTCCAAAGGAATTTACAAAGCTTCCTTCGATGAAAGAACTGGTCAGCTTAGCGACTTACAACTAGTCGCGCAAGAGCCAAATCCAACCTATCTTGCTTTTTCAAAAGCTGGTTTCTTATACAGTGTGGGAGCCGAAGAGGGTCTTGGTGGCATTGCGAGCTTTAACCCTGACCACCAGTTGATTAATCACGTGGTAGATGAAGGAGCTCCCCTTTGTTATGTCTCTGTTGATGAAGCGCGTGGATTGGTCTATGGAGCTAACTATCACAAGGGGCAAGTCCTCTCGTATCGCATTCATGAGGATGGTCATTTGACCTTGATCGATCAAGCGACTCATCAGGGTTCTGGACCTCACGAAAACCAAGCCAGTCCCCATGTTCACTATGCAGATCTCACTCCTGATAAACTGCTTATTACTTGTGATTTGGGGACTGATCAAGTAGTGGTCTACCAAGTCGATGATTTTGGAAAACTGACACAAGCTCAAACCTACCAAACTGCTCCAGGTGCTGGTCCGCGTCATATCATTTTCCATACTCATTACAAGACGGCTTACCTGATTAATGAATTAAACGCCACCATCGATGTCCTTTCTATGATGGACTTGGCTACTTTGAACATTTCCAAACCATCTCCACCCTACCAGAAGATTATGAAGGTCAAAAATGGGCTGCTGCTATTCGCCTCTCCGAGGATGGGAAATTCCTCTATGCCTCAAATCGAGCTCATAACTCCATTGCAGTCTATGAAATCTTGGCAGATGGTAGCCTAGTGCTTCTTGAAATCGTTCCAACCAATGGACTCAATCCACGCGATTTCATTCTTAGTCCTGACCAAGAATACCTCATTGCAGTTCATCAAGATTCAGACAATGCCACTGTTTTTAAACGTGACAAAGAAACTGGTCGATTGACTGAATTGAGCCATGATTTCTACGTACCAGAGGCAGTTTGCGTCCTCTTCAACTAAGAATCAAAACGCTTGCTAGTTTGGTTGAAAAATGATTAAATAGTGATATTAATAAATAGTTTATAGGAGAAGCCTCATGAACCCAATGGATTTGTTTAACCAAGTCAAAGAAATGATCGAAAAGAAAGATTTCGATGCTGCTAAAAAATTTATTGATGACAACAAGGATAACCTTGGTGACTACTTAGAACAAGCCAAAGCCCTTGTTGCTGGAAACGATCTCGTCAGCGGTGCTGTTGATAAAATCAAAGGCTTGTTCTAATCAAACGATTCCTCAACTAGCTAGTTGAGGATTTTTGTTTGGCTCGATAACAAAAAAATCCTTGAGAAAACTCAAGGATCTTTTGTATCTAGTTAACTAGATTATTTCTTAAGGTTGTAGAATGATTTCAATCCACGGTATTCAGCTACTTCACCAAGTTGGTCTTCGATACGAAGCAATTGGTTGTATTTAGCGATACGGTCAGTACGTGAAAGTGAACCAGTCTTGATTTGTCCTGCGTTTGTTGCAACTGCGATGTCAGCGATTGTTGAATCTTCAGTTTCACCTGAACGGTGTGATACAACGGCAGTGTAACCAGCTTCTTTAGCCATTTCGATAGCTTCGAAAGTTTCAGTAAGAGTACCGATTTGGTTAACTTTGATAAGGATTGAGTTAGCAGCACCTTCTTGGATACCACGTGCAAGGTAGTCAGTGTTAGTTACGAAGAAGTCGTCACCAACCAATTGAACTTTCTTACCAAGACGTTCAGTAAGAGCTTTCCAACCTTCCCAGTCGTTTTCATCCATACCATCTTCGATAGTGATGATTGGGTATTTGTTAACCAATTCTTCAAGGTAGTCGATTTGTTCTGCAGATGTACGAACAGCAGCGCCTTCACCTTCGAATTTAGTGTAGTCGTAGACTTTACGTTCTTTATCGTAGAATTCTGATGATGCACAGTCAAATCCGATGAATACGTCTTTACCTGGTACATATCCAGCAGCTTCGATCGCAGCAAGGATAGTTTCAACACCATCTTCAGTTCCTTCGAAACGAGGAGCGAATCCACCTTCGTCACCTACGGCAGTTTCCAAACCACGTGATTTAAGGATTTTCTTAAGAGCGTGGAAGATTTCAGCACCCCAACGAAGAGCTTCTTTGAATGTAGGCGCACCAGCAGGTACGATCATGAATTCTTGGAAAGCGATTGGAGCATCTGAGTGAGAACCACCGTTGATGATGTTCATCATTGGAGTTGGAAGAACTTTAGTGTTGAATCCACCAAGGTAGCTGTAAAGTGGGATTTCAAGGTAGTCAGCAGCAGCACGAGCTACAGCGATAGACACACCAAGGATTGCGTTTGCTCCCAATTTACCTTTGTTAGGAGTACCGTCAAGAGCGATCATTGCACGGTCAATAGCTTGTTGATCACGTACATCGTAACCGATGATAGCTTCAGCAATGATGTTGTTTACATTGTCAACAGCTTTTTGAGTTCCAAGACCACCGTAACGAGATTTGTCACCGTCGCGAAGTTCTACTGCTTCGTGTTCACCAGTAGAAGCTCCTGATGGAACCATACCACGTCCGAAAGCACCTGATTCAGTATACACTTCTACTTCAAGTGTTGGGTTACCGCGTGAGTCTAGGACTTCGCGAGCGTAAACATCAGTAATAATTGACATTTCTTACTCTCCTTATGAGTTAAATTTTTTACACCTCTATGATACCTTAAAAATACGCGTTTTTCAAGAAAAAACGTTATCTTTGTGCAGATTTTCCTTAACTCCAATAAGAAATCGCTTTCTTTTTGTTTGGATCAGCCTTTATTCGTTTGGCATTTTCAACCTAAAGTATGATATACTATTCTTATGACTGATCTATCTAAAGAAATTATGGAAAAGGCAAACGGTGGCCTAAAATTAAATCCTGATGAACAACGTCGCTTTCTAGGTACGTTTGAAGAGCGCGTTCTAGGATATGCCGATTTAAAAACAAGCAATAGTCCTCAGCTTCAGAAGGGCTTTTTGAAGGTGCTGAAAAGTTTGTGTGAACAAGCTAGCCCTCTCTTTGTAAAGATCTCTCCAAATGTTGATTCTAGCGTCCAGTTGAGCTATCTAAAACAAGCAAAAGAATTTGGTTGCCAGGCTACTATTGTTTCGGAGGAACACGACTCCTCTCCTTTTGGGCTCGTGATTCATACAGATGCACCAGTGACCACTACTGACAAGGACCTCCGAACTGCTTTTTCGGATCTCTGGGAGGAAGAAAAGAAGCTGACCAAACCTTCTCTTTGGAAAAAATGGTTTGGGTAATCAGATCTGTCCCTTAGACATTTTATTAGTATTAAACATCAGATGGAAAAAAGCGGTTTAACCGCTTGAGTATGAAGACAAGCTATTGTTTTACATAAAACAGTTAGATGTTTATCAAAAAATGACTTTTAATTTTTAGTTATTTACGAAGATCAAAAACTTTCCGCTGTGAGAAAAATGCCTGAAACATAATTGTTTCAGGCATTCGGAATTATTGAGACCTTAGGCTCAATAATTAGTCATGGAACTTTGAAAAAGTTCGCTGACGTCCGTACTCACCTAAGGAAAGTTTTTCTGAAGACTTTATCTTCAATTTGAAGCGGTTAAACCGCTTTTTTCTATGCTTAATAGATTTCCGATATTTCTAGCTGTAAAGAGAAGATTTTCCCTCGCATTCTTCAGAAGTTGCTCTAAACTATCGGGATATTTCGTAATAGAAAAGGCACCGACTATATTTTCAAATGGGAGACTTGGTAAATCATCTGAAAGACTACCACAAATGGCTATTACTGGGATCCCCTTTGGGGTTCGTCTCGCAACCCCTATCGGAGCTTTTCCGGATAGACTCTGATGATCCAGTCGCCCTTCACCGACAATGACCAAGTCTGCATTAGCTACTTTGGAGTCAAAGTCAATCAAATCTAAACAGCTATCAATCCCTGATACCAGTCTTGCTTGCGCGAAGGCACAGAGTCCAGCAGCAAGACCTCCACCAGCTCCCATCCCTGCTTGAGTCAAAATACTTGGACAATGCTTTTCGTAAAAGCTGTTAATAGCTTGATCCACTTGTTCAAACATATTGGGACTGAGCCCCTTTTGTTTTCCAAAAATATAGGTCGCACCATCTAGTCCACATAAGAGATTGGATACATCTGCTAAGATCTGTATCTGGACATCATCTGGGATCTTGAACGCTTTCTCTTTACGGATGGAATCCCATTCTAAAAGACTTTGTCCACAGGCCTTTAATTCTCTTCCTTCTCGATCATAGAATTGGTAGCCTAGTCCTACTGCAAGTCCCAGGCCCCCATCATTGGTCGCTGTTCCTCCAACCCCGATATAAATCTCCTTTTTTCCCTGTTTGATTAAATAACAAATCAGTTCACCAATTCCTCGGGTTTCTAAGTCAAGTGGACGGCGTTGATCAACTGGAATCTTTCCTAAACCAATCAAGTCTGCTACTTCAAAGAGAGCCAGAGAATCCTTCTCCATATACCGCATTTCTACCGGCTCCCCAAATGGACCTGTGACAAGGGTATAAGTTTCCTTCAATCCCAATGAGTAGCTGATGGCATCCACTGTCCCTTCCCCACCATCTCCAACAGGACAGGTGAGCGGTTCTACATCGAGGAGAGACTGACGCAAGCCTTCTACAATAATTTCCGCTACTTCTTTCGCAGGTAAGCTTCTTTGAATGAATCTGGAGCAATTAAAACTTTCATGGACTCATCTCCATTTTTCTATCCTTCCCTTTCCCATCACAGCTTCATTTCCATAAAAAAACATCCAGGAATGTTCTCCTGGATGTTTTGGATTAGAATCGGATGGATTCTCTTGTTTTTTCAAATGAGGTAACAAATCTCTCTGTTACTCCTGGTTCTACTGTTTCCAATGCTTCTGAAATGACTTTGAATGAAGCAGGATAGTCATACTCTTTTTCAAAGATATACAAAGCTTCATCAAACGCTGCTTGGACATGATCGTCGAATGAACGATAGCGATTTGAGTATTGAAGCAACTGCTCTGTTAGAGTAGCATATTGTACTAATTTGTAGGTTTCTTCCTCTAACTCTGTCATATCGTTGGTCAAAATATCCAGGAGACGGTTGGCGTTTTCAATATTGACACGACGACCTTCTAACTCAGCCAAGAGAGCTTCTGTGTTATCACTTGCAGTGAAGAAGATAGTAAGGAAGGATTGAGGAATTCCAGGTAAGTTACGCTTATCCATGTAACGCTTAATGGCATGTAAACGATTTGCGTAGATATTTACCTTTTGACGAGCATTGGTGTCGTCTTTCTCAATCTTAGACAAGGTTTCGCTCAATGCAATTTGATCATCTTCAATCTCTTTCAGACGTTCTTCAATCGCTTCTAACTCTTCTTGAAGGATAGAGTAGGCTTTTTGAGTTTCAGATGTATCCTTCAAGGCATCTTCTACAACGAGCTCTTGAGCTGTTAATTCAGCTTCTAACTCCTTCAAATGATTTTCCTTGAGTTCTTTGCTTTCAAATGTTTTTGCTGAGACGTTCAACTTCTTCTGCTAAACGCTTGTTATTTTCCTTCGCATGGGCAAGGTAACCTGGTAAGGCTTTTGACCAATTTTTTTCAACAACTTTGTGCGATTCAATTTCACGAGTGAAAATATCATACAAGGCGTTGATTTCTTCTTGAATCTGCTCATTTTCATAGAGCGCATTATCTAATTCAAGAGCAGCAACATTTTTGTAGATTGGCTTTCAAAGCTGCATGCAATTGTTGGAAACGTGCTTCCAAATCAGTCTCTGTAAAATGATAACCAGATTCCAAAAAGTTTGCGATGACCAGCTTCCAAATCTTCCAATTGATCAGGAAGAGTTGTTTGGACATCCTTCACAATTGCAGGAACTTTTTTTCAACAATATGCGTCAAGGCTACAATGTGGTTTTCAGCTGTATCCAAAATTTCAGCAGCTTCAACAGGGTCACCTGATGAATTCAAGGTTACAAATTTTGAAAACTCAACTTGAATATTTTCAGCTTGCTTCTCGATTTCGGGAAGCGCTGGGCCGTATGCGTCCGGATCAGAAGCTACTTGTTTTTGCAAGTTTTCAAACATATCCAAGGCATGAACAACCCGTCCACTATTCTTCTCTTCTTTTTCTTTTAATTCAGATAAAGCTTGACGGATGGCCTTGATGTCTTCATCAATCAATTGAACCTGACTCTCAATATTTCCAATCGCTTGCTTTGCTTTTAAGAAGCGGAAAGAATTGTTGTAGCCTTCTGCTTCAAAGAGGTTGTTCTCGATATCAGCAAAAGAATTGAGGGATAGGTCCACCCATTTTTGATTCCATTCACGAAATGCAACTTGACTTTGACCAATCAAATGCATATTCTTCACAGCCTCTACTTCATCATTTACCGGAAGGTTATACAACTCTTCTTTCCGTTCTTCCAGAGATGCCAGTAAGGCTTCGTTACGCTTTCTCAATAAGACTGCCACTACATATCCTAAAACCAAGAGGACCCCAATGACAATAATGAGAATAATTAGTCCACTAGACATATAAAAACTCCTTCATTAAATTACTTGAAAGTAATCGTAGTTATTATATCATAAATATTCGAATAATTGGCAAATATCGCAGAATTTTATACATCAAGTGTACTATATTCGGCATTTTCTTCGATAAATTCACGGCGAGGTTCTACTCGATCCCCCATGAGCATATCAAAGATTTTATCTGCTTCTGCTGCATCATCAACTGTCACACGCGCCATGAGGCGGTGTTCTGGGTTCATCGTTGTTTCCCAGAGCTGATGATCATCCATCTCACCCAAACCTTTGTATCGTTGAATCGTTGGTTTGGAACGACCTTCAGAATAGCGCTCCAAGGCTTCAGCCAATTCTGCTTCTTGGTTGGCTCCTGGTTGGATGTATTCTTTGATCTCACTACCGACTTTACACCATAGATTGGTGGTTGGGCGATGTAAACATAGCCTGCCTCCAAAACTGGTTTCATATAGCGATAGATCAAGGTCAAGAGGAGGGTTCGAATATGAGCTCCATCGACATCGGCATCTGTCATGATGACTAATTTTTGATAACGAGCTTTCGATACGTCAAATTCTGCACCAAAACCGGTTCCCATAGCTGTGAAAAGGCTACGAATTTCTTCATTGGCTAAAATCTTGTCCATGCTGGCTTTTTCAACATTGAGGATTTTCCCACGAATAGGGAGAATTGCCTGGAATTCGCGGTTTCGACCTGATTTAGCAGATCCTCCGGCAGAGTCTCCTTCGACGATGAAGAGTTCTGTCTCAGCTGGATTGTTAGATGAACAGTCTGCTAATTTACCAGGAAGGTTTGAGATTTCTAAACCAGATTTCTTACGGGTGACTTCACGGGCGCGCTTAGCAGCAACACGTGCTTTGGCAGCCAAAATTCCCTTTTCGACAATTTTCTTGGCAATCTGCGGATTTTCCAACAAGAAATCAGAGAAGGCATCGCTGAACAAGCGGTTGGTAATCTTCACCACTTCAGAGTTTCCAAGTTTGGTCTTGGTTTGTCCTTCAAACTGTGGATTTGGGTGTTTGACAGAAATCACTGCTGTCAATCCTTCCCGGACATCTTCCCCTGTTAGATTTTCTTCATTGTCCTTGAGAAGCTTATTCTTACGCGCATAGTCGTTGATAACACGGGTCAAAGCTGTACGGAAACCTTGTTCATGAGTTCCCCCTTCATGGGTATGGATGTTATTGGCAAAACTCATAACGGTTTCGTGATAACCAGTCGTGTACTGCATGGCTACTTCAACCGTGATATCATCCAATTCTCCATCGGTATAAATCGGAGTTTCGAAGATGACATCCTTGTTTTCGTTGATGTATTCTACATAACTTGCAATCCCACCCTCATAGTGGTAATCTTTCGTTTGCTCCTGCCCTTCACGCTTGTCCGTGATCGAGATCCGTAAGCCACGGTTCAAGAAGGCTAATTCTTGAATCCGTTTGTTCAACTTGTCAAAATCAAAGACGGTTGTTTCTGTGAAAATCTCTGGGTCTGGAGTAAAATGAACGGTTGTACCAGTTCGATCAGTTTCACCGATCACTTCAAGATCTGCAACGACTTGCCCACGTTTGTATTCTTGGTAATGAATTTGGCCATTCTTATGGACGTGAACATCTAACTGAGTCGACAAGGCATTTACGACGGATGATCCAACTCCATGGAGTCCACCAGACACCTTGTACCCGCCACCGCCAAATTTCCTCCCGCATGGAGAACGGTAAAGACAGTCTCAACCGCTGGACGGCCCGTTTTTTCTTGAATATCAACCGGAATACCCCGTCCATCATCGACGACTGTAATCGAATTGTCCGCTTCGATAAAGACTTCGATATGGCTAGCAAAGCCTGCAAGGGCCTCATCGATTGAGTTATCGACGATTTCCCAGACCAAATGGTGAAGACCTTCTTTAGAAGTGGATCCGATATACATCCCCGGACGCATCCGAACTGCTTCTAAACCTTCTAAAACCTGAATCTGACTGGCATCATATTCTTGACCAGTCGTTTCTTGCTTCAATTCTTCTGTCATTCTTTCCCTTTTCTAATTAAAAATATAGGCACTTAATTGATCCATTGAGTCGAACAAATAGGTCGCCATGCCAGCTCTCTGACCAGCTTCGATATCAATCGGGCGATCTCCAATCACCAAGCCAGACTCAATCGCATACTTGTCTTTTAGATACAACATGGACGTAGGATCTGGTTTACGTGGAAAACCATCATCAGCAGTCACAACTTCTGTAAAGTAATGACGAATCCCTGTTTTTTCTAAGATGGTCTCTACATGATGGTCACGGTGAGAAACCAAAAAATGACGGGCTCCTACAGCTGTTAGACGATGCAATAACTCCTCAGTCCCCTCGAATAAGCAGGGGATTTCAAGAGCTTCTTTCTCTCGCTGTTTATACTCTCCCAAAAAGTCTGGAAGGTCTGAGGCAAACTGCTGAACAGCATAATCCGTGGAAACCTTTAAAGCTGCATAAACGGAATCATGATCAGCCTCCCTTTGGAAATACTGTAAGGTCGCTACAAAAGCTTTTGTAGAGGTCTCATAATTGTCCAATAAAGTCCCACCAAGATCCCATATAAAATCATGATAATCCATAGCTTCAATTATACCATAATTTTCAAAAAATTGCTTGTAAAGTCAATGTTTTCACGGTTTTTTTACAGTCATCTCCCACCTGTTTTACTTTCATTCAAAAAGCATTTATATTTTGACAAAACTAGCCTATAAAAAAATGAAGACAGGAATTTTCCTACCTTCATTTTTCTTCTCAACAACTAAGGGGCCGATGTTCCAAAAACATCTTGATAGAGCATCCCTTCTCTCAATGCTGTGGCATCTCCACCAAAATGGTTGACCAGGGCATAGGAAAAAGCAAGTGCTGTCGCAGGACCCCGACTGGTCAAGATGTGACCATCCTGAACCACTGCTTCCTTCACATAATGCTCTCTTCCAATTTCTTTTTCGAAGCCATCATAGCAGGTATAGCGTTTTTCATCAAGTAGTCCAGCTCGATCCAACACAATCGGAGCTGCACAAATAGCTGCTAGACTTTTTCCTTGTTCATGGGCTTCTTTTAAAGACTGAATCAAGCCCTCATGGTCGCGTAGATTTGCTGCTCCCGGCATCCCTCCTGGAAGGACAATGCCATCAAAATGATCCAACGAACCGGACCAGACCTCATCTACCTTCACTGTGATCCCATGGGAACCTGTCACTTCTGGATCAAATCCAACCATCAAACACTCGATTGCTGCTCTTCGCAAAACATCGACAACGGTCAAGGCTTCGATTTCCTCGAAACCATTTGCTAACATCACTGCTACTTTTGTCATATCAAATTATTCCTTTCTCGTGTAGTCGACTCAATTGTTTCTGTCTCAATAGTCGACTTTCTTTTTTCCGTTCTTCACTCACCCTATTTTGATGGCTCATGGATAATAATAAACCAATCCCAATAAGGTTACTCACAATAGCGGATCCTCCTTGTGAGATAAATGGCAAGGGAATTCCAGTGAGAGGCAAGATCCCCGTTACAGCCCCAATATTCTCAAATATGTGGAAGACCAGCATCATGATGAAACCAGTTGAGATATAGGTGTAAAATTGATTATTAGATTTCAGGGTAATGCGCAACATCTTATAAACTAGAAACATGTATAAGAGAAGGAGGCACAGTCCTCCTACAAATCCAAAATCTTCCGCGATGACCGTAAAAATCATATCACTCTCCCTGACCGGGATCAACAGATTAGATACATTAAAACCTTGCCCCAATAGACCACCGCTGGCAATGGCCAGCTGTCCCTGAGCCTGTTGGAAGGTCATGGTTTGTGCATAATCAAAAGGATTCAACCAGGCTAAAATGCGGTTCATCTGATAGGTGGGCATCCCCAGAGTTTGATGGAGAAAGGCCCGCCCACCGTCGGATAGAAAGACGGCCAAAAAGAGAGCAATTCCACCTGCGAGGGTCAAAAAGACTGGTAAAATGATTTTCCAAGAGACCCCTGAAATAAGGACTACTCCTGAGAAGATAGCCATAAATACCAAGGAGGTTCCAAAATCATGTTGAAAGGCTAGAAGCCCTAGGACCGGTATGGTATAGGCAGCAATTTGGAGAATGAGAAAAAAGTCTTTTTTTAGCGTCCGATCTTCTTCCCTATTGTTTCGTAAAAAATGAACAATCGCACGAGAGACCATCAAGATATAAGAAATTTTCATAAACTCTGATGGCTGAAAAAGGCTGATCCCCTTGTAAGCCACCCAGTTTTTAGAACCGGTCGAAGCAACCAGGTTTGGGTTGTAAAAATAAAGGGGCAAGACCATTAAGACCAAGCCAAAGACATACAAATAGGGCGTTACTTTCCATAAAAATTCTGTATTAAAGAGCATAACGACAAAACTAATCATACATCCTAAAACAATCCAGGCAACCTGTTGGCCTAAAATAGACCAAACCAAGTCAGGATAATCATTCGAAACTGCAATGTAGACTGACACCACACCAAATGCTAATAATAACAAAACAGTGGTGATCAAGGAGAAATCTCCTTTAAGTTTGAAAGACTGACGTCTCTTCATTTTATCTCCCTTTCATTTAGATTCCTAAAACATGTTGAAGTAGCAAACTAGAAATGGATACAGCTACCCAGGCCACAAGGCCGATGAGGAGAGGAGCACCCCCCTGCTTACGGAAGGCCTGAATAGACACTTGACTTCCAATGCCAACCAAGGCCATAGCCATCAAATATTGTGACAACCATTTACAGAAGGGAATCCAAGAACTTGGAAACCAGCCAAAGGACGTCACTAAAGAAGCCAAAAGGAAGTAGAAAATAAACCAAGGAACAATTTTACTCAATGCCACTTGCTTGCCTTCTCGATCCTGTTTCGACCGTCCTAGAAGTTTTAGTCCCAACATCCCAAAACAGATAGGAATTATCATCAGAGCTCGGGTCAACTTCACAACCGTAGCCACTTCACCCGCTGCTTTACTATAGGAAAATGCGGCCGCTACAACAGATGAGGTATCATTAATAGCTATTCCTGCCCAAAAACCAAATTGCCGATCCGTCATAGCAAGGAGGTGACCAAAGAAAGGAAAGAGGAAAACCGCTAGGATATTAAAGAAAAAGATGGTCGACATAGACAGAGCAATGTCATTTTCATCAGCTTCTAGAACAGGAGAGGCTGCCGCTATTGCAGAACCTCCACAAATAGCTGTCCCCATTCCAACCAAGGCTGTTAAGATCTTCGGAGCTTTTAAGAGGTAGCCCATTGCAAAAGCAGAGAAAAAGGCAATACTGATGGTCGGTAAACTAATGACCAAAGAAGATAGTCCCAATTGAGTCACCTTTTTGGAAAAGACATGGTAAAGCCCATCAAGATAATGGAATATTGCAAGAGTTTTTTTCCCTGAATAGGCTAGTCCCGGCCTGCTATTTTTGAGGCAAGAGTTGACTAGCATTCAAGAGGATGCCACATAGGATAGCAAAGAGACTAGAGCCAAGGATAGGTACTGCTTTTCCTAACACCATAGATAGTCCTGCTGTGAGAGCGGCTAGCAAGACACCGGGAACATACTGAGTTCCATTGGGTTTTTGATTCATGTTAACTCCTAAATTGTTCAACAACTTCTTTTACTTCTCCTGTCTTAGCAATGACAAGAGGAGCTATTTTCTCTAAACTAGCTTGAATCTGCGAACCATATTGACGATTTAATAAGCGTTGATCTAATAAAATGACCAGAGATTCTTGCTCGCTCGAACGACTCGAGCGTCCAAGAGCCTGTTTCAAGCGTAAGATAGCTAGTGGCAAACTATAATCATAGAAAGGATTTTTCCCTTCTAGACGCAAGGTTTCATGCAGCTTTTGCACGAAGAAATCACTTGGATTATCAAAAGGAATGCGAGGAATGACTTGAATGATTTTTGCTTGCTGGGCAAAATCGACCCCTTCCCAAAAACTACCGGATCCTAAAAGGACGGAAGCTTCCCCTCTATCAAATCGGCGTTTAATAGTTGCTGCTTCACCATTCTTATACTGAGCCAGATGACCCACTGTCATCAGCTGAGAAGTTGCTAAAAGCAAGTCCTTGGAAGTGAACAAGGCAAAGAGAGGCAAGCCAGTAGCTGCTAGATCATCCAAATAACTTGCTAAAGAGCCAGCTAATTCCTCTTGCGTCAAATTGGTCAAATCAGGAAATTCTCGATCGATGAAGATGGTTTGCCCTTGATGGTAGGACAGTTCTTTCCCAATGAATTGGTAATTCTCAATTCCTAAAATCGAGGCTAGATTGACCTTTTTACTAATGGATAAGGTAGCTGAGACCAAGAGAAGTCTGGTAGTTGTTGGAATAAAGTCTTGAAGGGAAACCAAGCCCTCTCTACCAGACTGCAAGCGAATTATCGGATGCTGATTCTCTTGTGTACGATCAATCCAAAAAATTTGAAAACGAGGATCAAAGACCGTTTTTAATGCAGCCAAGACTGGACTATCTAGTTCAGATAAATCCTGGCGAATTTTTTTCACCTGTTCCGGTGTTAATTCGACCTTTCTGCTACCTAATTCAAGATGTTTGAGTAGAGCATTCAATTCAAATTGGAGACTCTCAAGGATCCGTCGTTTCAACAAGGATTTTTCTATTTCAATCTCCCGTTGCAGATCTAGCATGAAATCCGATAAGGATAAGGAAGCCCTTGAAAACTGCTCCAATGAAAAATAAAGTTTTTGTGCTTCATCCACCACTAGAGTCCGATTTTCTACTAGAGAAGGATCATCCTCTAATCGAGTCAATAAATAGGCATGATTGGTGAGCAAGACTCGACTCATTTTGGCTTTTTCTTGACCGAGACGCCAAAAATCTTCTGTGTAAAATAAAGATTTTTTTGATAGTTTCCCATCATGACGGATTCGTTGAACAAAATTCCCGTAACGATGGAGCTGTCCTACTTCGTTTAGATCACCCGTCCTTGTTTGGGTCAACCAGACTAGCAATTGCATTTTGAACCGATTCCATAGACGATTTTCCTCTGGTTCATGCAAGATTCGAAAGAACTCATCCAGTTTTAAATAATTTTGAGGACTCTTTAGGCTATGAAAAGAAGTCTGAAAAACGTCCTCAATCGTCTTAGCTTCCTGTTGCATGATTTGGTCTTGTAAGACCTTGGTTGGAACACTGACAACAATCTGGTCCTTTGTATGCGCTAGTAAGGTAAGGAGGTAGCCATAGGTTTTTCCAATCCCAGTAGGTCCCTCGATAAAGGTTGCTACTTCTCTTGAAGACTGAAGACTTTCTTCAATTGACTGGGCAAACTCTTGCTGCAAGGGACGGGGTTCCATGCCCATTAACTGGATATTAATAGCAAACTGATCAGAAAAATTCTTGGCATCTCTTTTGATCAGAGGCTTACGAAGAAAAATCCCATGGTGAGATGTCAAGTCCTCTTTATGAAAAGCTCCCGCATCCTCGAATGTATCCTCTATCAAGAGTCTCGACTCGTAAATCAGATTATCAGAAAATGATAGCAAGGTTTCAACCAATTCTCTTGGTAAGGAAGCAATCGTTTCACGAAGCTTAAGAAATAGCTGGGCGGTTGCTTGCGCATCTGAGATAGCTGAGTGAGCATGGTCTAGAGGAATCGCCAATTCTTCACACAGGCTACTTAAATTGTATCTTTCTAATGTTGGGAAAAAGACTTGGGCCAATTCAACTGTATCGATCCGGGGGGGTTATGAGCTCAAAGCCTTCCCAAAACAATGATTCTGCCAAGAGATTGGCATCAAATTTGACATTATGAGCCACAAAGACAGCATCTTCAATCAGTTCGTATACTTGTCTGGCCACCTGTGAAAAGTCAGGGGCCTTCTTTAGTTGCTGATTGGTAATCCCAGTCAGTTGGCGAATATGTTCGTCTAGTCCCTCATGCGGGTTGACGTCTGTCTCATAGGTCTCTACAATCTGCCTATCTTGAATGATGACAATCCCGATTTGAATAATTTTTGCATTGCTGCTTGCACTGGTCGCTTCCAGGTCCACGACAGCATATTTTCTTTTAACATTCGTCGTCATAGCACTTAAAATTATATCATTTTCCGACTCGCTTTGCTTGGTATTTTATGACATTGAAAGGACCAAATCCAGCCAAGCGACGATTCTTCGGTTTCAAGAGGCGTTTTAGTCAGCTATTTTACAATATTTTTGATAGACTAATAGAGAAAGGAGCTCTTATGAAAATCCACCGCATTGTCAATCCCATCGCTTATGAAAACACCTACTTGCTTGAAAACGAGGACTATCTTCTGGTCGTTGATCCTGGGAGTGCTTGGGAACAAATTCGCAGCCGCATCGATCAACTCGCAAAACCAATTGCTGCTATTCTCCTCACCCATACCCACTACGACCATATCATGAGTTTAGAGAAGGTGCGGGAAACTTATGGCCATCCACCTGTTTATGTAGATGCTCATGAAGCAGCCTGGCTTCAAAGTCCCGTAGACAATCTTTCCGGTTTAGACCGCCATTCTGATTTAATGGATGTGGTCTGCCAGCCAGCCGAAGAGCATTTTGACTACCGAACAGATTATCAATTAAAAAACTTCCATTTTTATGTTCTTCACACACCAGGACATTCCATCGGAGGGGTCTCCTTGGTCTTTCCTGATGACCACCTTGTCTTGACAGGAGATGCCCTTTTCCGAGAAACCATTGGACGGACCGATTTGCCAACAGGAAGCGGTCCCCAACTCCTTGAAAGTATTGAGACACAATTGCTCACTCTTCCATCCTCTTACGCAGTATACCCAGGACATGGGAATGATACCACTATCGGTCATGAAAAAATGTTTAATCCCTTCTTTCGAAATCGATAAAAAAGGAAGTTCATCTGAACTTCCTTTTTTGTATATTCTTAAATCTTCAAGAAACGTCTCATTGAAATAGAAGAGCCAATCGCTCCAATTAAAATACCGAGACCAAACAGTCCTCCGACCATAATCGGAACAAGAAGGTTTGGACTATATAAGAACAATTTCTGATCTTGTAGGGTATTGTACATGGACTTGTAGACAATATTATAGACATAATAAAGCAAGAGAGCTGGTGGAATTGCACCAATCAAGCCAATCCAGGCACCTTCCAAAAGGAATGGAGCACGAATATAGCCACTCTTAGCACCTACCAGACGCATAATCTTGATTTCTCGACTTCGTGAAATAATGGTAATCCGAATCGTATTAGAAATCAAGAAGACCGCGATAAAGATTAGTAAACCAGCACCAATCAAGCCCAAATACGGATGAAGTTTCCGAGAGCAAAGAGACGTTGAGTATCAACTCCCCCATCTTTTACTTCAGATACCCCTTCGATCTTCTTAGCGGCTTTAGAAACTTCTTTTACGTACTTAGGAGCCGTTGTTTCTACAAAATAGGCATCATAGAGTGGATTGGCATCCCCGTCAAAAATTTTCCAGTTGTTACCGGCAGTCTTGATCAAGTTTTCATATTGTTCTTCCTTGCTGGAGAACTCAACTTTATCAACATTCTTCATGGCTGTCAACGCATTATAGACTTTCTTGTAGTCCTCATTATCAACCATCTGGCCTTCTTTTTCGATCTGCTGGCTTTGATCTTGGATATCCTTGCGCATATAGACAACAATCCGTACACTATTTTGAATATCATCTGATAGCTTGATCGTATTCGCAATAACTGAGGCAAAAATCGCTACAAGTCCAAGTGTAATCATCACCGAACTAACCGCAGCAATGGTCATCCAGCCATTCCGTTTTAAACTTTTAAATGATTCAATGAGATGGCGGAAAAATCTTCTAATCATCGTATCCGTACTCTCCTTCCGCTTCATCCCGTACAACACGGCCATTTTCAATGGCGATAACGCGGTGACGAAGTGTATTTACAATTTGGCTATTATGAGTCGCCATCAAAACAGTGGTACCTTGCAAATTAATTCGCTCTAAGAGGTTCATAATTTCCCAAGAGTTATCTGGGTCCAAGTTCCCTGTTGGTTCGTCCGCAATCAATACTTTAGGATTGTTGACGATGGCACGCGCGATAGCGATCCGTTGTTGCTCACCACCTGAAAGCTCATTTGGGAATGAACGAACCTTGTGTTTCAAACCAACAAGGTCTAAAACTTCCATTACGCGTTTTTTAATGTTGCGACGACGCTCTCCGATTACTTCCATTGCGTAGGCAATATTTTCATAAACGGTCTTTTTAGGAAGCAATTTGTAATCTTGGAAGACTACCCCAACGTTCCGACGCAACATCGGAATATCGCGTTTTTTGATTTTATCTAAATCAAAACCAGCAACTTTCAAGCTACCTTTATCATGCTTCACCTCACGGTAAAGCAAGCGAATAAAGGTTGATTTACCTGCACCAGAAGGTCCTACAATATAGGCAAATTCTCCTGGTTCAATATGAACGGTCACTCCTCGAAGAGCTGTCGTTCCGTTGTCATACTTTTTGACAACATCTTTCATTTCAATCATTGACATGTATTGAAAATTCCTTTCCACATTTTATATAGAAGGAGGACTTTAATTGAGACGCCATTTTAAATAGGCATCAATAAAGCCATCAATATCTCCGTCCATTACTTTATCAACTTGGGCTACTTCATAGCTTGTACGGTGATCCTTCACCATGGTATATGGTGTAAAGACGTAGGAGCGAATCTGACTTCCCCAGGTGATTTCTTTTTTATCACCCTTTAAGGAGTCCACTTCAGCTGCCTTCTTTTCTTGTTCCAATTGATAAAGTTTCGCCTGCAACATTTTCATTGCACGGTCACGGTTTCCGTACTGAGTCCGGTCAACCGTCGAAGCAACTACAATCCCTGTTGGGATGTGAGTCAAACGAACACCTGTAGAAACCTTGTTGACATTTTGTCCACCAGCTCCACCCGAACGGAAGGTATCCATCTTGATATCATCATCTCGGACTTCCACTTCAATGGTATCATCCAATTCTGGCATCACTTCAACTGACGTGAAGGATGTATGGCGACGTTTAGCTGAGTCGAATGGCGAAATCCGTACCAAACGGTGAACGCCCATTTCAGATTTCAACAAGCCATAGGCATGCGGTCCTTCAAAAGACAAGGTAACGGATTTAATCCCAGCCTCGTCTCCTGCCTGATAGTCCAAGACTTCCACCTTGAAACCATGAGCATTTCCGAAGCGGGTATACATCCGAAGAAGCATATCTCCCCAGTCCTGAGCCTCAGTACCTCCAGATCCCGGATGGATTTCCAAGATTGCATTATTATTATCATAGGGTTCTGATAAGAGAAGCGTCATCTCATAACTGGTCATCATCTTATCCAACTCTGTCAACTTCTCTTCTAGCTCTTCGTGAACGGATTCATCTTCTGAGAGAAACTCAAGAAGGATTTCGGATTCATCAAACAAGTCTGTCATTTGATGGAAATTCTCATAGGTTTGTTTCAACTCATTTAATTCCTGGGACGTTTTTTGCGCCGCAATATTATCATCCCAAAAATCAGGTTCTGTCATTTTGTTTTCCAAAATGGCAATTTCTTCTTCCAGACCCTCTAAGTCAAAGAGACCCCCTGAAAGAAGCTAATTTTTCACGATTCGCGTCAATTTTCTGACGGATTTCTGAAATATCCATAAGTACCTCTTTCTAAGTATCAGTCTATTATACCACAAACCCCGTCATTTGCACATAGTAAGAGATTGTTAGATTTGTTACATGTTGGTTACCTTTCTCTTTCTGATCAACTTATGATACACTAGTGATATGACACGTATTGGTTTTATGAGTGACCTGCACCTGGATTCCAATCAGTTGGGCGAGGCCGAACGCATGCAACTCCTGCAGGTCCTACAAGAAGAACAAATTGACCACCTTCATCTAGCTGGAGACATCTCTAATGACTTTAAACAGATAAGCCTTCCCTTCATTCAGGACCTCCAAAGACAGCTTCCTGTCTCCTTTAACCTGGGCAATCACGATATGCTATTTCTTTCAGAAGAAGAAATCAAACAGTACGATTTTCAGGTCCAGACCTTTGGGGATAACCATTTAGTATCTCTTGCTGGATGGTACGATTATAGCTTTGTTCCTGAAAAGAGCCAGGAGGCCCATCTACGTACCAAGAATACTTTCTGGTTTGATCGAAGATTGGAACGTCCTTTAGATGATCCAACCATCACCCAAGAAGTTCTCTTCCGATTGGATCAGGTCCTCGCTTCTTTAGATGGTAGAATCATCGTTGCTCTTCACTTTGTCCCCCACAAGGACTTCCTCGTTAGCCACCCCTACTTTCAGAAATTTAATGCCTTCTTAGGTAGTCAAGCTTTTCACGATCTCTTTGTAAAGCACGAGGTAGCGGATGTCGTCTTCGGACACTTGCATCATCGCCATCCTTCCAGAGCCATCGATAATCTCCATTATCACATGCGGCCTCTTGGCTATATTCGAGAATGGCAACTAACAGAAGACTTTTTCAAGGTCTATCCACAGTACAAGATCCCTCACATGTATCGTCTTCATAAACGCTACAACACTGTGAAAGACTTACCTGAATTTCATCAATACAAAAGACAGCAGTTAGCAAGCGAATTTCGTCAGGCTTTAACCATCCTTGACTGCTAAAAAGAAAAAGATTTCGACCCCATAGGGAATCGAAATCTTTTTTTCGTTAAAATGGCTTAAGCTTCTGTTTCAAGGAGATTCTTTGCAACAAGCGCTGCCAAGACACCACCAACAATTGGAGCAAGGATAAAGATCCAAATTTGTTGGAGGGCTGCACCACCTACAAAGAGTGCAGGAGCCAAGCTACGAGCTGGGTTAACAGAAAGACCTGTAATGTTCAAACCAACAAGAATAATCAAGGTCAAGCTCAAACCGATGACAAGACCAGCGATTTTCCCGTTTCCTTTAGAAGCTGATGTCACTGTCATGATGACCAAGATAAAGATAAAGGATGCAATCACTTCAAACAAAAAACCGCCAAATGGAGTTACTCCTTTAGCCAAGGCATTTTCACCAAGACTAGCGGTTGACATCCCTGAATTAGACAAAAGGAAGAAGACAGAAGCAGTCGCAAGGAAAGCTCCTACTACTTGCGCTACAATGTAGTTAACCAAGTCTTTAGATGACAAGCGTTTGTTGACAAACATAGCAATCGAAACAGCAGGATTCAAGTGAGCACCAGAAACAGTCCCAATAGAGTATGCAGCTGCAACAATGGACAAACCAAATGCCAAGGCAATTCCTAAATGCCCAAGACCTTCAGTCCCATTTCCAAAAACAACGGCGCCAGTCCCGATAAAGACGAGCATAAATGTGCCGATTACTTCAGCAAAAAACTTTTTCATAATATAAGTTTCCTTTCTTCAAACTGTTGTCTAGTGTATCAAAAATCTAGTCTTGCCTCAAGAAATATGCCCAGACATTTCTGTACACAAAAAAGCCATCCGAAGATGACTTTTGATACGCGATTAAATGGCGTTTTTATCCTTACCAAGTGCACGTTGAACGGCTTTGACAATCTCAACCAAAACAACAATCATAAGGGCACCTACAGCGACCACCATCCATTGAGTCAAACTCAAATGTGAAACGTGGAAGAGATTATTAAATCCAGGAACCAAAATTGTCACCACAAAGAGGACGAAGGCAACTGGGATAGACCAGTTAAATGTCTTGTTCTTGAAGAGCCCCACTTTAAAGATCGATTGGTAAACGGACTTGACGTTAAAGGCATGAAGCAATTGGATCAATCCAAGAGTCGCAAAGGCCATCGTCAAAGCATCTGCATGAATTTCTGCCCGAGTAGAGTGTTCAGGAGAAATCAAAGCCCAGCCATAGACACCAAGAACCAGCATAGTTTGGAAGATCCCTTGATAAAGAATAGCTCCGAAGACCCCACCGTCAAAGAAGTTAGATTTACGGCCACGAGGTTGTGGGTCATGACACCTGGCTCAGCTGGTTCCACACCAAGAGCGATGGCTGGAAGCGTATCGGTTACCAAGTTGATCCAGAGAAGATGTACTGGTTGAAGAACATCCCATCCAAAGAGGGTTGCAAAGAAGATGGTGAAGACTTCAGCCATATTGGCAGACAAGAGGTATTGGATAGATTTTTGGATATTGGAGAAGACCTTACGTCCTTCTTCTACCGCTACGATAATAGTGGCGAAGTTATCATCGGCAAGGACCATGTCAGAAGCACCCTTAGAAACCTCTGTACCTGTAATCCCCATACCGATACCGATATCAGCTGTTTTAAGCGATGGCGCATCGTTAACCCCGTCACCAGTCATGGCAACAACTTTGCCTTCTTTTTGCCATGCTTTTACGATCCGAACCTTGTGTTCAGGTGATACACGTGCGTATACAGAGAATTGCTTGAAGACTTTTTGGAATTCTTCATCAGTAAGTTCATTCAACTCAGCACCCGTGAAGACATGGTCTTCTGTATCATTTGGATCGATGATTCCAAGACGTTTGGCAATAGCTTCTGCTGTATCTTGGTGGTCACCCGTAATCATGATTGGACGGATACCTGCTTCTTTAGCGACACGAACAGCTTCTGCAGCTTCTGGACGCTCAGGGTCAATCATGCCGACCAAACCTGAGAAGATGAGGTCAGATTCAACAATTTCAGATTCCAAGGTTGGGATTTCCTTGCTTGTCTTATAAGCCATCATCAAGACACGAAGGGCTTGTTTGGCCAAGTCTTTGTTGATTGCAAGGATAGCTTTCTTGTCTTCTTCTGTGATAGGGCGAACTTCCCCATTTACTTCAATACGTGTCACACGCTTGAGCAATTGGTCAGGCGCACCCTTGACAGCGATAAAGTATGAACCATCTGCTTCCTTGTGGATGGTAGACATGAGTTTACGATCAGAGTCAAATGGCAATTCAGCCACACGAGGCTCATCCTTCAAGACTTCACGAACGTCAAAATTGTGGTCCAAACCAAACTGAACAAGAGCTGTCTCAGTTGGATCTCCAATCAACTTGCCAGATGGGTCCACCTTGGTATCATTGGCAAAGTTCATGATACGAAGTGTATTGTTGCTAGCAGCAATTTCAGCTGCCGAACTTTGCAATTGACCGTTGGTATAGACTTTTTCAACCGTCATTTGGTTCATGGTCAAAGTACCTGTTTTATCAGACGCGATGATTTCTGTTGAACCAAGTGTTTCAACGGCTGGCAATTTACGAACGATTGAATTGCGTTTAGCAAGGGTTGTCGTTCCCAAAGATAGAACGATAGTTACAATGGCAGGAAGTCCTTCTGGAATCGCCGCAACCGCAAGGGCTACCGCCACCATCAAGCCTTCTAATGGATGCTCTCCACGAACGAAGACACCAACCAAGAAAGTGATAACTGCAATCACAACGATTAAGTAAGTCAGAGTCTTAGACAATTGGGTCAAGCTTTGCTTCAACGGTGTTTCCGTTTCATCGGCATTGGCCAACATGTCCGCAATCTTACCAACTTCTGTATACATACCAGTGTTAGTTACGACACCAATACCACGACCGTAAGTTACGTTTGAGTTTTGGTAACCCATATTGACGCGGTCTCCGATACCTGCATCCGCTTCGACAAGTCCTGTCACATCTTTTTCTACTGGGACTGATTCCCCTGTAAGAGCTGCTTCTTCGATTTTAAGGGAAGCTGCTTCAAACAAGCGCATATCAGCAGGTACAACATCCCCTGCTTCTAGCAAGACGATGTCCCCAGGCACCAATTCTTTGAGTCAATCTCAATGACATGACCGTCACGACGAACACGAGCCATCGGGCTAGACATATTTTTCAACGCTTCAATAGCTGCTTCAGCTTGCCCTTCTTGGTAAACACCAAAGGCTGCATTCAGGACAACTACGGCCAAGATGATAATGGCATCTGTTAAGCCGTCCATTCCTTCTGTAATGACAGAAAGTGCCGCAGCCGCAAGCAAGATAATAATCATCAAATCCTTAAATTGATCAAGGAATTTAGCTAGTAGGCTACGTTTTTCGCCCTCTTCCAACTCATTTCGACCATAAGTCGCTAAGCGTTCTTGAGCTTGAGCAGTTGACAAACCTTCGATAGATGAGTCCAAATTCTTTAGGACTTCCTCAGAAGATTGCGTGTAAAACAAATCTTTATTTTGTTCTTTTGACAAAATAGTCTCCTCCTTTTTGGCCTCTTTTTACAAAAAAAGAGACCTGTTTTTTAAAAAAACAAGTCTCGCTGTTTAATATAGTGCCGGAAATAATTCGGAATGACGACACTATCGCGGGAAATCCGCCAGCTACTCCCTTGAGTGGTTTCATTATACCACACCTCATAAAAAAATCAAGAAAAACTACTGATAAACTAGTCTTCCCATGTCACTTCTAAGCGATAGGTCGCAAACTGTTGACTTTCGTCTGCCGTTAACAACTGATAGGACAAACCAAGCTTATTTTGCTCCAATCTATATTCCTGAGTATCAATCACAAACTGCTGCATGCCTAGGGGAGTTGGAATGAGCGCATGACCTTTCTCTGAAGCTATAAATTTCATGATGGATTTGGCGTTGAAAAGCGCGTCATGGTCAATTCTTGATCATGAAATTTCAAAGCGACTTTTTCGCCTTCTTCGTTTACGTAAAGCAGATAGTGATAGCCACCTTTTTCCTTCCATTCCCCTTCGTAATATTGGTCCATCACTTCCACTTGATCATCAAATTGAATCTGATTTTGTATTCTAATCTTCAAAAGTTCCCATCCTTTCCCTCTTTCCTTTATTTTACCAAAAACTTCTTTCTTTTTCCTATTGCAACCATCTCTCGATACCAATTTAGGCCGTTTTCTGCTATAATAGAGGCATGAATGAAAAAGTATTTCGGGATCCTGTGCACAACTATATTCACGTGGATCACCCAGTCATTTACAAGCTCATTAATACGAAAGAATTTCAACGACTACGTCGCATCAAACAGTTAGGAACCTCTGGGTTTACCTTTCATGGGGGCGAGCATAGTCGTTTTTCGCACTGTCTAGGAGCCTATGAAATTGCTCGGCGCATCCTATCAATCTTTGATGAGAAATACACCGACCAATGGGACTCAAGCGAATCCCTTCTCACCATGGTTGCCGCCTTGCTCCATGATATCGGACACGGCGCTTATTCGCATACCTTTGAAGGGCTATTTGATACTGATCATGAAAAAATGACCCAGGAAATTATTACCTGTCCTGAAACAGAAATCTACCAGGTATTAATTCAAGTAGCACCAGACTTCCCTCAAAAGGTAGCCAGTGTTATCGACCACACCTACCCTAATAAACAGGTGGTGCAGTTAATCTCTAGTCAGATTGATGTCGATCGCATGGATTACCTTCTACGAGACGCCTACTTCACTGGTGCTTCTTACGGTAATTTTGATTTAACTCGTATATTGCGTGTTATCCGCCCAGTAGAAAATGGAATTGCTTTTCAGGTCAATGGGATGCATGCGGTTGAAGATTATGTTGTTTCTCGCTACCAAATGTATATGCAGGTCTACTTTCATCCAGCTACCAGAGCAATGGAAGTCCTATTGCAGAACCTGCTCAAGCGGGCACGTCATCTCTACCTTGCGCATAAAGAGTTCTTTCAAGCGACTTCTCCTCGACTGATTCCATTTTTGAGCACCAAGTTAGCCTGGCCGATTACTTGGCTTTGGACGACGGCGTTATGAATACCTACTTTCAATCTTGGATGGAGAGTCCTGACTCTGTTCTCTCTGATTTGGCCCAGCGTTTTATCAATCGCAAGGTTTTCAAATCCATTCTCTTTCAAGATAAGGATGAAGAACAATTAGCTGCTCTCAAACAATTGATTCAAGAGGTCGGTTTCGATCCAACCTATTATACGGCTATTCATCGAAACTTTGACCTTCCTTACGACGTTTACCGACCAGATTCAGAAAAACCTCGTACTCAAATTGAGATCATCCAAAAGGATGGAAATTTAGCTGAGCTATCCCTTCTTTCTCCTATCGTTGCTTCCTTAGCCGGTAGCAGACAAGGGGATAACCGCTTCTATTTCCCAAAAGAAATGTTGCTTGAAAATAGCTTATTTACACCTCAACTACAATTTTTCCAGTCCTATATTGTTAACGATACCTTCACAGGAGAAAAAGATGAACATTAAACTTGTTGCACTTGATATCGATGGGACCCTTTTAACATCTGACGGCCAAGTAACTCGTGAAGTTTTCCAAGCCATCCAAGATGCCAAAGCTCAAGGGGTCCATGTTGTCTTAGCAACTGGTCGTCCTCGTTCTGGTGTCCTTCGATTGTTAGAAGAACTTCATTTGGATCAACCAGGTGACCTGGTCATCACCTTCAATGGAGGACTGATTCAAGACGCCCATACTGGCGAAACGCTCTATGAAGAACACCTCTCCTACAATGACTATTTAGACATTGAAGCGCTAGCTCGCAAATTAGCGGCTCCTATGCACGCTAGTACCAAGTCTGGCATTTATACAGCTAATCGTAACATTGGTACCTACACTGTCCATGAAGCCAAACTGGTCCACTCGGATCTTTCTACCGCACTCCTAAAGAAATGGAGCATCATACGGTGCTCAAATGTATGTATGTCGATGAACCGGAAGTCTTAGAAAGAATCATCTCCTCTATACCAGATAGTTTTTACGACCGTTTTACGATTGTGCGTTCTGCACCTTTTTACCTTGAGATTTTGCCTAAGACAGTTGATAAGGGCCAGGCCCTCTTACACTTAGCGTCCAAGTTAAACCTAAGTCCAGACCAGGTGATGGCGGTCGGCGACCAAGAAAATGATCAGGCCATGCTAGAGGTTGCTGGTCTCCCAGTCGCGATGGACAATGCTAGTCCTGAATTAAAAAAGATTGCGAAAGTTGTTACGCGATCCAACGATGAGTCGGGTGTTGCTTACGCCCTTAGAAAGTGGGTACTCCATTAATGTATAGTTACAAAATCGGCATTACTGCCGAAGAACATGATGAATTCGTTAAAACTAGTCCCCAAACCAATTTGCTTCAGAGCTCCGATTGGGCAAAGATCAAAGACAACTGGGGCAATGAGCGCCTTGGCGTTTACCAAGATCACAAACTAGTCGCTGTCGCAAGTATTTTAATCCAGCCACTTCCACTTGGTTTTACCATGCTCTATATCCCACGTGGACCTATTATGGATTATCAAAACAGCGAATTAGTAGCCTTCATGCTCCAATCCATCAAAACATATGCTAAAAGCAAGCGTGCTGTCTTTGCCAAGTTTGATCCCTCTCTTTTCCTAAGAAAAGGATTAATCGGCCAAGAAACAAGTGATCAAGAAGCTACTTTGGCGATTATCCAATCCTTAAAAGAATGTGGAGTGGAATGGGTTGGACGGACAGAAGACATGGGAGAAACCATTCAACCACGTTTCCAGGCCAATATCTATAAGGAATACTTCACTGAGGACCAACTGTCCAAATCCACCAAGCAAGCCATTCGGACTGCTCGAAATAAAGGAGTTGAAGTCATCTTTGGAGGTACTGAACTCTTAGACGAATTTGCAGCTCTGATGAAAAAGACAGAAGCACGAAAGGCATCCATCTTCGTGGAAGAGACTATTATGAGAAACTGCTAACAACCTATGCAGGACAATCTTATATCACTCTATCAAGAATTAACTTGGCTCAACGTCTTGCTTCACTCAAAGAACAGCTGGAAAAAAATCAAGCCGAAGCTAGTCGTTTTAACGAAAAAACAAAACCAGGCAAGATCGATAATAATCGTCAAGAAAAAGAACGCTTGGAAGAAGAAATCCAATTTCTCCTTCAAGAGCTAAAAGCAGGCCAAGAGATTGTTTCTCTTTCTGGAACCTTAACTCTTGAATTTGGAGGCACTTCAGAGAATGTCTATGCAGGAATGGATGAGAACTTCCGCCGCTATCAACCAGCTATTTTGACTTGGTATGAAACAGCTCAGCATGCCTTTGACCGTGGAGCTACTTGGCAAAATATGGGAGGAGTTGAGAACCAGTTAGATGGAGGACTCTACCACTTCAAGTCAAAATTTAATCCAATGATCGAAGAATTTGTTGGCGAATTCAACCTCCCAACTAGCATGCTTTATCCCCTTGTTAACAAGGCCTATCAGTTACGAAAAAAACTAAGAAATAAACAGTAAGGTGACCTATGACATTCAAGATTATTAGTAGGGAAGAATTTACCAACACTCTCTTACTACTTCCAATCACTCTTTTTTACAGAGTATTGAAATGGCTGATTTGCTTCAAAAAAGAGGCGCAACCATTCACTATATTGGATGGGAAGAGCAAGGAACATTAGCTATCTCTGCCATTTTATACAGCCTACCTATGACGGGAGGCCTGCATTACGAAATCAATAGCGGGCCAATCGTTACGGATACTCATTACCTACCAGATTTTTACAAAGCATTGCAGGCTTATGTAAAAGAAAATGGTGGTATCGAATTCATTTTAAAACCCTATGACCACTATCAAGTTTTCGATAGCAATGGCAATCCGACTGAAGAAGAGCAAAAACAGCTTCTCCAATCATTACTGGATCTTGGCTATCAATTTGATGGCTTACAAGTGGGCTATCCTGGAGGAGAGCCTGTTTGGCATTATCTGAAGGACCTCACCGATTTTGATGCCAAATCTCTCCTAAAATCCTTCAACAAGAACTGTAGCCGGAATATTACGACTGCCCTCAACTATGATATTTCCATTCGAAATATTAGGAGAGAGGAAATCCCTCAGTTTAAACAAATTATTGAGGAAACTGGAAAACGTCAAGGCTTTGAAGACAAGAGCCTGGACTACTACTACGATCTCTATGATACCTTTGGAGACAAGGCAGAATTTCTCATTGCTGAAATCAATACAGCTGATGCACTCGCTTATTTAGACCAGAAGATTTCCTTGCTCAATCCTTCATCCAAACAATATGAGCAACAATTGCAAAAATTAGAGAAACAAAAGACAATTGTCCGGGAGACCTTGGCTGACGAAACAGTTGAAACAGTGCCCTTGGCCTGTGCCCTAATCATCTATAATCCATCAGAAGTGACCTATTTGTTTGGTGGTTCGTATACCAAATACCAAAAATTTTCTGCAGCCTTCTTGATTCAATACCATGCCATGAAGCGTGCATTAGAAAAAGGAATCACCTTATACAATTTTCTTGGTATTCAAGGGGTCTTCGACGGCTCAGACGGCGTTCTTCGTTTCAAACAGAACTTCAACGGCTATATCGTTCGTAAGATGGGAACCTTCCGTTATTACCCAAATCCTCTGAAATTTAAGGCCTTGTCCTTGATCAAACGGATCTTAGGACGCTCATAAGAAAACAAAAGCCAGCTTACTAGCTGGTTTTTTTAAGATAAAAAAAGACGAGAAATCTCTCGTCTTATTTATGTTCGATTAGTTTACGAAGTTCAACAATGCCAAGAAGCTTTCTGGATCAAGTGATGCACCACCAACAAGAGCTCCATCAACGTCTGGACAAGCCATGTATTCAGCAACGTTTTCAGGTTTCACTGAACCACCGTATTGAACACGTACTTTGTCAGCTACTTCTTGACCGAAGTCAGCAGCTACAACGTCACGAACCACTTTACACATTTTTTGTGCATCGTCTTGTGATGCAGATTTACCAGTACCGATCGCCCAGATTGGCTCATAAGCGATAACAGATGCAGCCACTTGCTCAGGAGTCAAACCAGCCAGAGCAGCAGATACTTGAGCACCTACGAATTCTGCTGCTTTACCAGCTTCGTAAGTTTCAAGACTTTCACCACAACAGATGATTGGAAGCAAACCATTAGCAAAGATTGCTTTTGCTTTTTTGTTGATGTCTTCGTCTGTTTCGTGGAAGTAATCACGACGTTCTGAGTGACCGATCACAACATAGTCAGTACCGATTTCTTTCAAAACTTGTGGGCTAGTTTCACCAGTGAAGGCACCAGAGTTTTCAAAGTAGCAGTTTTGAGCAGCAACTTTAAGGTTTGAACCTTTAGCAGCAGCAAGAACAGTTGTCAAGTCAAGAGCAGGTGCAGCAATCCCAGCTTCAACAAGATCAGATGAAGGAAGTTTTGATGCTACTGCTTCAACGAATGCTTTTGCTTCTTCTGGGTTTTTGTTCATTTTCCAGTTACCAGCAATAAATGGTTTACGTGACATTTCACATACCTCTTTTTTCTATTTTTATACTAACTATTTTACCATAATTTTCGTCATAATGAAAGGTTGCACAAACTCTTTTACTTTTTAAAACAATAAAAACCCCGTCTTCACGGGGTTTTCTGTCTGTCTATATAATTGTTAATCTGGGAACTAGATCGAATTAAGCTTCGATTTCAGTAACCATACCTGAACCAACAGTACGTCCACCTTCACGGATTGAGAATGTAGTACCTTGTTCAACGGCGATTGGGTGGATCAACTCAACGTCGATAGTCACGTTATCACCAGGCATTACCATTTCAGTTCCTGCTGGAAGTTCGATAGATCCAGTTACGTCAGTTGTACGGAAGTAGAACTGTGGACGGTAGTTGTTGAAGAATGGAGTATGACGACCACCTTCTTCTTTAGTAAGGATGTAAACTTCACCTTTGATTTAGTGTGTGGGTTGATTGAACCTGGTTTAGCGATAACTTGTCCACGTTCGATTTCATCACGTTGGATACCACGAAGAAGCACACCAACGTTGTCCCCTGCAAGACCTTCGTCAAGTTGTTTACGGAACATTTCAACACCAGTAACAACCGCTTTTTGGATTTCTTCTTTAATACCAACGATTTCGATTTCGTCGTTGACTTTAACAACACCACGGTCGATACGTCCTGATGCTACAGTACCACGTCCAGTGATTGAGAATACGTCTTCGACTGGAAGAAGCAATGGTTTGTCAGTATCGCGTTCTGGTTCTGGAATGTACTCATCAACAGTGTTCATCAAGTCCATGATGATATCTTCATATTTAGAGTCACCTTCAAGAGCTTTAAGAGCTGAACCTTGGATAACTGGAAGGTCATCACCTGGGAAATCGTATTCTGAAAGAAGGTCACGGATTTCCATTTCAACCAATTCAAGCAATTCTTCATCGTCAACCAAGTCAACTTTGTTCATGAAGACGATCAAGTGTTTAACACCAACCTGACGTGAAAGAAGGATGTGCTCACGAGTTTGTGGCATTGGTCCGTCAGTTGAAGCTACTACAAGGATAGCTCCGTCCATTTGAGCGGCACCAGTGATCATGTTTAACGTAGTCCGCGTGTCCTGGAGCGTCGATGTGAGCGTAGTGACGTTTTTCAGTTTCGTACTCAACGTGCGCAGTGTTGATAGTGATACCGCGTTCGCGTTCTTCTGGAGCAGCATCGATAGACGCATAGTCTTTAGGTTGGTTAACTGATGAAGGCAAGCGACGTGCCAAAACAGTTGTGATAGCTGCAGTTAGGGTAGTTTTACCGTGGTCAACGTGTCCGATAGTACCAATGTTAACGTGTGGTTTACTACGATCGTATTTTTCTTTTGCCATTTGAGTAAAAGCCTCCAATAAAATATATTTTATAGATAGACAGTAGGCAATACAGTCTAACTTTCCTTACTATTTTATCAAATTTCGTCTAAATTGCAAGTGTTTTACTAGCTTTTTTTCTTATTTCTTTTTTCTTAAAGGAATTTATCCAAATGAAAGTTTGTGAAATCTCATTTCCACTTCTTTTTTGAAATAAACAGCTAGATATTTCATTCTTTGCGACCAATTTTCGAGTTTTTTCACAATCATTTTCACTTTATTCCAGTAAAAAACCAATCCCTTTAATCGGGATTGGTTTTAAGGTTCACGATTAACCAGAATTACGCAATCCTGTCGCGACACCATTGATCGTAATATGAATCAACTTGTCCTGATCTGCAGGCAACTCGCCACGTCTCTGGCGTTTAATTAATTCTAATTGAATATAGTTTAGAACATTAAAGTATGGCATACGATAATCTAAACTATCTTTTAGATAAGGGTTCTCAGCTAAGAGTTCATCATGACCTTCAATCTGTAAAATAACATCCTTAGTCAATTGCCACTCGTCCAGGATAATATTGAAGATGTCACGAACCTCCTCTTCCTCACAAAGCTTGGCGTATTCAAAAGCAATGTTCATATTGGCTTTTGAGAGTACCATGTCTACATTTGAAAGAAGAGACTTGAAGAATGGCCATTTTTGGTACATATAACGCAAGGTTTCAATGTTTTCAGGATCTGCATCAATAAATTCTTTAAAACTAGAGCCTACACCGTACCAGCCAGGGAACATCACCCGGCTCTGTGACCATGAGAAGACCCAAGGAATAGCACGCAAGCCACCGATTTCTTTGATGGTCTTACGGGCTGCTGGACGGGAACCAATATTGAAACTAGAAATGGCCTTAATCGGACTGGATTCGAAGAAGTAATCATAGAAATGCTCATTGCCAAACACCAGTTCACGATAAATATCGTAGCTACGATTGACAATCTGGTCCATAATCTCATTGTACTGATTGGACATGCTCTTTTCACTCTTCTGCTTAGCAATCATCCGGTTAATCGTTGCAGATACCAACATTTCCAAGTTGTAATAAGCTGCATCCTTGTTCCCATATTTATTGCCAATAACCTCGCCTTGCTCCGTCAAACGAATGCGGTCATTAATGGATCTCAATGGTTGTGAGGTGATGGCTTCATAGGTTGGACCACCCCCACGACCAACCGTTCCCCCACGGCCATGGAAGAAGGTAATTTTGACACCAAACTCGTCGCCAATCGCTGTTAATTGTTGCTGGGCCTTATAAAGAGTCCAACAAGAAGATAGATAACCACCATCTTTGTTACTATCTGAATAACCAAGCATAATTTCTTGGTAGTTATTCTTAGAAGCAATCCAGCGTTTAGCAATTGGAAGTGATAGATACTTTCTCATTGTATCTTCAGATTGATCCAAGTCTTCGATCGTCTCAAAGAGGGGAACAATTTGCACACGTGCGCTTTCCTTGTCAATCAGTCCCACTTCTTTCAACATGATAGCCAACTCAAGCATATCCGATACACTGGTTGCATGAGAAATAATGGTTTGGCGAATAACATCTTCTCCTAAGCGGTCTTTTAATTCACGCGCTGTTTGGAAATAGCTAATTCTTTTTCAAGCAATTCTGATTTTTCTGCATGGGTAGCAGATAAAATACGAGGATCTTCTAACAACTCTTGTAAAAGCATCTCGCACTTTTCGTCTTCTGACAAATCACTGTAATGGTCATTGATTCCAGCTTCTTTGAGAAGTTCCGCAACACAAGCTTCATGGACACTCGAATCTTGACGCATATCGATCGAAGCCAAGAAGAATCCAAAGACTTCTACTGCTTCTAATAACTCAGCAAACTCCCCTGAGATTAAAGCTTCTGCCTTATTTTCAATCAATGACTCTTGAATAAGGGTCAAATCCTGTTTAAATTCTTCAACTGTTTCGTAATAAGGAGGGCGATCTTCTGCCAACTCTTGGATGGCACCACTGATTCGGGTACCGATATAATCGGAAACCACTCCTTGTTGATGGGTGTGAGCACCAAGAAGACGTTCGACCGGATGACGGTCATCTACTGTTGAGCCAACGACAGACCATTCCTTGATATTCAACAAGGTTTGGACCAACTGGATTGAATATAATGGAAGGCCCGACGGTAGGGCTCCTTCTCTCTAAAGACAGATGTATCACTGGAACGGGCTGCCATCTCTTCAACCGCTTGACTGGTTTTTGAAAGGTTGGTAGAGAGGGAGAAGTTCCGATAAAGACTAGAGATTTTCTGAATATAATAGTTCAGAACGACTTCACTTTGAATCGTAGCTGATCGCTTCAAGGTCTCTGCGGTTACAAAAGGATTCCCATCCCGGTCTCCACCGATCCACATTCCCATCGTAATCGGTTTGGGTTGTTGCAACTCAATCCCTTGCTCCTTGGCAAGACGTTTGTATTCCAACATTAAGTTAGGAACAGCCTGAAGGAAGGAACTATTATAGTATTCCATGACGTTGGTAATCTCATTGGTTACCTTGAGTTTCTTTTCACGGATCATATCGGTTTGCATCATAATTTCGATATTACGACGCAAATTGTTGTACCATTTGGTTTCGTTCATCAAGCCAGCTTTTACATCTCGATGTTGGCGTAAAAGACTGTGAATGTGAGTGGTTAAGTCCAACATGGTTTTCCGTTGCACTTGGGTCGGATGAGCGGTCAGTACCGGTACTACATTGAGGTGCTCCAAGATTTCCTGTGCATTTTCAGTCTCAGCCACCTGGCGAATGGTGGACGACAGCTTTCCAAGATAGTCCTGTCCCACATTATTTTGATGATTGATTTCAAAAGCCAAATCGACGTCTTCAGAGATATTAATCAACAAGGGAAGAATGGCAAAGTAGCGAGAAATCACAGTCATCTCTTCATTTGATAGCTCTTTGACAATTTGATCCAATTTTAAATAATCTTTTGAAACAGATAGTTTTTTCAATTCAAGAATCTTATCAAAGGTTTCTGGACTCACCAAATTTTTAGCAATATCTTCTAAAATAGTGGTTAAAATCTCAGCTTCTTCTTTGATAATCTCTTTGTTGGTATAGCTCTCTAGTTTTTGTAAAGTCATGATAACTCCTTTCTTTACTCACTCCGATTTAGTAATAGCTCTGAATTTTCTGAGGCTTCTCGTAAGAAGGGGCCTCTTGAGTAGCTAGGGCGCGCTTTTCACTCGCATCAATATTCAAGACAAGAGCAATCGCAATGGATAAGACCCACAAACTATTTCCTCCTTGTGAAAGGAAGGGGAAGGTGACCCCTGTCGAAGGAATCAGCCCAGAAATCCCACCAATGTTGATGAAGGTTTGGGTCAGGAGCATCCCTCCTATACCAATCGCCATCATTGAATTAAATGGATCTCTTGCCCGAATCCCGACAAGAATAATGCGTAAAATTAAGAAGAACAACAAGGCTAAGATGAGACTAGCTCCCACAAAACCAAGTTCTTCAATAACGATTGAAAAGACAAAGTCTGTATGAGCTTCTGGCAAGTACCCTTGCTTTTCAATCGAATTTCCAAGCCCCAAGCCAAACCAGCCCCCATTACTCATGGCGTAATAAGAATTGGCTAGTTGGTGTCCCGAATCTGATAAATCATTAAAGGGGTTGTAAAAAGCACTGAATCGTTTCGCTACATATCCAAAAACAGGGATTTTAGAGAAACGCTCTACCCCGATAAGCTGAATAGAATAAAGAAGAACGGTTGAACCTCCTACTAGGATAGCTAATAGGCTTGAAAACCAGCGGTAAGCTATCCCACTTGCACTAATCATAATTAAGGTTGTCAGTGCAAGAATGGTCGCATTTCCTAAGTCTGGCATGATGACCACAATAGCAATCAGGAAGAGCACCATCCAACGCCAATCCGACAAATCTCGAGGAAGCCATTGATTGTGGGTTAACGCTTGGTAATCATATCGTTGAATTTCTTCTTGCTTTTTAGAGAAGACCAAGGCCAAGTACCAGACGATGATAATCTTCAAATACTCAGCTGGCTGAATAGAGAAACCTCCAAAACTCAACCATCCATGCGCACCATTCACCGTATCTGTGATGAAACGCGATAGCAAAAGAAGGATCGTCTCAGCTATAATGAAAATTCCGATGAAGCCCTTTTTCTTAAGGACATTTAATTTCACCTTATAGGTAATCAGAATAGTGATCAAACTTAGAACAAAAAAGATCCCCTGGCTTCTGATCATCCCGAAAGGACTAAGCCCTTTTTGGATGGCTAAGGCACTCGTTGTCGAGTAGACTACTATCAATCCCAATACTGACAAAAGGAGGTAAGGGATCAGGATCGAATAGTTTAAAAAATGACGTTTTTCTAATTTCATGTAACACCCATACTTCTAATTTTCAAATTTCATTATATCACCTTTCAATAGTAAAAAAAAGGAAAGACCAAATAAGATTCGGTTTTCACTTTCAAAAGATGATCAAACAAACCAGTCTGACTCTTATTTCTACTCCAACTATTGTGAGGAAGCAAAGAAAATCGATCCTCTGATTCACTATCATATCATCTTGTTTTTCCTGTTTTCAGGCCCTTTGTTTTGCCTTTTTCCATCTTTTACGGTAAAATGATTCTGTATGAGAAAAAGGATTAAACCAATTGTCCTCTTTGTCTTTTTCGCAAGTATCTTTTCCTTTTTGATAATTTCTAAAACAGTAGCAGATATCCAAAGGAATCAACTTGCTAGAAACAAGACCCTACAAGAGGCAAAGAAAACCAATCAAACAAAAATCCCATCTTCCTCTTCTTCTGACTCAGTTGAAGAATTAGATCAAGAATTTTTGAATCGACCAATTATTGATATCTCTGGTTGGCAATTGCCAAGCGAGATTGATTATGATCTCTTAGCACAGAATGTTTCTGGAGTCATTGTTCGAGTTCATAGTGGCGCTCAAGCTAAAAAAGAAAATGCTGCGACTTATTTAAATGGAATTGACAAATCATACGAAACTCATATTAAAGAGTTTCAAAAACGAAATATTCCAGTTGCGGTATATGCTTACGTAGCTGCCAAGGACAAAAAAGAAATGGAAAAGGAAGCAGAAGAGTTCTATCAGGCGTCCAAAAAATACAAACCAACCTATTATTGGTTGGATGTAGAAGAAAAAACGATGAATGATATGAACGCTGGAGTGGAAGCTTTCCGTGCCAAGCTAGAATCATTGGGAGCCAAAAATATCGGAATCTATATTGGGACCTATTTCATGGAAGAACATAGTATCTCCACTGATAAATTTACCGCCCTCTGGATTCCAACTTATGGCTATGATGACGGCTACTACAATGCAGCCCCATCTACCGATGACGAGTATGATCTTCATCAGTACACCTCTCAGGGGCAATTGAATGGCTTCACCCACTACTTGGACTTGAACCAGATTGCGCCTACACAAGATCAAGAAAAGATCTACCGAAAACTATTTACAGTCGAAAAAAATTAAAAGAGGCAACTGCCTCTTTTTCTCTTGAACGGAAACTCAAAGAGTATGATATAATGTTAGGAAATTAAGAGAAAGAGAAGAGTGAGATGGCAAAAAAACAAAAAGTAAAAAAAACATTGGTTGAACAAATCTTGCAAAAAGCAAAAATCGACCATACAGGATTGCAAATCAATGCTCTTGAGGGAATCATTCCAGAAGGGATTACGACTGATCAAATCTATAAGACACTGGCTCTAACAGGTGATAAAACTGGTCCCGTCATTGGGATTGTTCCCATCTCAGCCCACTTGTCAGAAAAAAAATTGGCCAAACTATCTGGCAATAAAAAAGTTAGTATGATTCCACAAAAAGACTTGGAAAAGACGACAGGCTATGTCCACGGGGCCAATAATCCTGTTGGCATTCGACAAAAACACAACTACCCTATTTTTATTGACCAGTCAGCCCTGGAACTCGATCAGATGATTGTCTCTGCAGGTGAAGTTGGTCACAGTATTCAAATCAAGGCGCAGGATTTAGCTGATTTTGTCAAGGCTAGCTTCGAGGACTTAGTTGAGTAAAGGATAAAACTAATATGAAATTATATTTTGTCCGTCACGGACGTACTGAGTGGAATGAAGAGGGGCGTATCCAAGGGGCAAATGGTGACTCTCCGCTTTTAGAATCTTCCATCCAACAGTTAAAAGCCTTGGGCCAGCATTTATCTCAAACATACTTTGATGCAGCTTATTCAAGTGACCTGCCTAGAGCTGTCCATACCGCTCAAATCATTCTCGAGCAAAATCAACATCCTATCTCCCTCCAAGAGACTCCTGCTCTACGGGAATGGCGGCTTGGTAGGTTAGAAGGTAGAAAAATTGTGGAGTTGAAGGCTCTCTATCCGGAGGAAATGAAGGCCTTTCGTCATAATTTAGCTGAGTTTCACCACGATATTTTCGGAGCAGAATCCGTTGAAGAAACCACTCAACGGACCGGAAATTTTATCAAAAGTTTAAAAGACAAGTCTGGCGAGGCCATTCTAATCGTTGGCCATGGGGCTAATTTAACCGCTTCTATTCGGAGCCTACTTGGCTATAAAACAGAGGAACTCCGTAAAAACGGTGGCCTCAACAATGCTAGTGTGACCATTTTGACAACAGATGATTTGAGCACTTTTACTTAGAAACTTGGAATGATACCTCTTATTTGGAGACTAAAAAACACTGATTGCAAGATAATTGTTTTAGAATAGAGGCAAAGTTCACTTAGAAACTTTCCTTAGGTGAATGCGGACGTCAGCGAACTTCGAAGAAGTTCCATGACTTAGTTTTGGACCTAAGGTTCCAAAACTCCCGAGTTCCTGAAACAATTTAGTTTCAGGAACTTTTCTCACTGCGGAAAGTTTTTAATCTTCTTAAATAACAAAGAAATAAAAGATATTTTTTGAAAATCATCTAGTTGTCTTATGTAAAACAATAGTCTGTATACATTCAAAAACACTGATCTTGCGATCAGTGTTTTCTTTTAGCTTATTTCATAGTTGGGAAGAGCAATACGTCACGGATAGTAGTTGTATCAGTAAGGAGCATGCAGAGACGGTCGATACCGATTCCCAATCCTCCTGTTGGTGGCATACCATATTCAAGAGCTTCAACGTAGTCGTAGTCAATACCAGTTGCTTCGTCGTCTCCCAATTCTTTGGCACGTGCCTGCGCTTCGAACCGTTCCAATTGGTCGATTGGATCGTTCAATTCTGTAAAGGCATTAGCATATTCCTTGGTCATGATGAAGAGCTCAAAACGGTCCGTGAAACGAGGATCCTCGTCATTCTTCTTAGCCAATGGTGATACAGCTACAGGGTGTCCATAGACAAAGGTTGGTTGTGTCAAGGTTTCTTCCACATATTCTTCGAAGAAGGCATTGATAATATGCCCCACTTCAGTGTAGTGTTTTTCAACTGGCACATGTTTTTCTTTAGCAAGGGCTACTGCTTCTTCAAAGCTCATTTCCTTCCAGAAGTCAACACCAGCAATTTCCTTGATCGCATCCACCATGTGGACACGCTTGAATGGTTCATTGATCTTGATTTCAGTTCCTTTGTAGTTAACAGGACCATCCCCATGAATAGCTTTCGCAGCGTGTTGGATAATCCCTTCCGTCAAGTCCATAATATCTTGGTAGTCAGCATAGGCTTGGTAGACTTCGATGGAGGTGAATTCAGGGTTATGAGTAGCATCCATTCCTTCGTTACGGAAGATACGGCCAATCTCATAAACGCGTTCCATCCCACCAACGATCAAACGTTTCAAGTGAAGCTCGGTCGCGATACGAAGGACCATGTCAATGTTTGGGCATTGTGATGAGTGATAAACGGACGGGCAGATGCTCCACCAGCTTCATTGTGAAGGACAGGCGTTTCTACTTCAAGGAAGCCTTGACCATCCAAGTAACGACGGATTTCTGAAATGATTTTCGAACGGGTTACAAAGCGGTTAAAGCTTTCACGGTTAGAAATCAAATCCAAGTAACGTTTGCGGTAGATGGTTTCCACATCTGAAAGTCCGTGGAATTTTTCAGGCAAGGGACGAAGGGCTTTAGACAAGTGTGTGATGTGAGTAGCTTTGATGGAAAGCTCACCCATGTCAGTCCGCATCACTTCTCCTTCTACCCCAAGGAAATCTCCAAGGTCAGCCTTTTTGAAAATTTCATAATTTTCTTCACCGACCGCATCTTTCCGAACGTAAATTTGGATTTGACCTTCACGGTCTTGAAGGTGGGCAAAACCAACCTTCCCTTTCCCACGTTTGGTTACAAGACGACCCGCAATAATGGCCGTTTCGTTCAAGTCATGAAGTTGTTCTTTATCTAGTTCTGAATATTTTTCTTTCAATTGACCAGAATCTGCAGTTCGTTCGAATCGCTTTCCAAATGGGTCGATTCCTTGTTCACGAAGGGCCGCCATCTTTTCGCGACGGACAATCTGCTGGTCATTTAATTCTTCCATATGTTCAGTAGTCATTTGGAACCTCCTAAGTTATTCTCCCCTATTTTATCATATTTGACGGGGAAATACACTATTCTTGAGCAGGAAAAATGAAAAAAGGAATGGAAGGAAAGGGTTCCTTCTCCCTTTTCCATCACATTCCATTCATTCATAATCAAATTTTACTTCATCCGAGTCAACTATATAGGTCATTCATCCTTATTCATAGCGAAGAGCTTCAATCGGATCGAGTTTTGATGCCTTGCTTGCTGGTAAGATACCAAAGACAATTCCGACACAAGCTGAAAAGATGATACTTCCGATAGCCACTGACATGGAGACGACTGGTGGTCCTTCTAGAGCACCTGCGGCAGCTGTGGCGATGAGGGCATTGACACCATAGGCCAATCCCAGACCGAGAATTCCTCCCATCATGGTCAAGACCATGGATTCGATGAGGAATTGAATCAAGATTTTTCCACGAGTAGCTCCAAGAGCTTTTCTCAGACCGATTTCACGTGTCCGCTCAGTCACAGATACCAACATGATATTCATGACCCCAATCCCACCAACGAGAAGGGAGATTCCTGCAATCGCTCCGATGACTGTTGTCATAATACCGAGCATTTGATTGGTCTGCTCCAAGATACTATCCATGTTAAAGATTTGGAACTCTCCTTGGCGAACTCCCGATAACTCGGTTAATTTTTTCGCCGCTTCGATCCCAGTTGGTTTAATCTGTTTGACATCCGGGATATGCACCACAATAGTAGAAATTTCTTCTGTTCCAAATTCTGAAGCTACTTGGGTATTGGCCATCAAGGCACTTCCTCCAGAAGAAACCCCGTATAATGCAGATCCAGCATTTGGGTCCTTGAAGATCCCTACCACCCGATAGTTGTTGTCTCCGACAGCAACCACTTGGTTGAGGGCACTTTCCGTCCCAAATAAGGTCGAAGCTAAGCCTTCATCCAACATGATGACCCGTGAGAAACTCTGATAATCTGAAGGATTCAGTTTTCTTCCTGAAATCAATTCAAATTTTCTTACTGAGAAATAAGTATCATTGACCCCCATGATATTGACCCCTTCAGATTTTTTCTTCTGATAGGAGATAGTGGCATTGGCCGTATTTCCAACATAGTAGCCATCAATGCCAGGAATCTTGGTCAATTCCTTGACCCATTCTTCTTGAACGACGGGTGGTGTTTCAAGGATTGGGTTGTCAACGTCCTCGCTAGTTTCCTCTCCATAGCCAGCTGGCGGTGACATTCCTTGGTCTTCTTCACTGGCAACACCGCCTTCGCCACCACCTTCTGCGCCTCCTTCTTCCGAGACAGGTTCTGGTCCAAGATTAAAACCAGTCATGTAGCCACTCTTTCGGGCGGAATAGGAAATCTGAACATATTGCTGATCCTTGGTGAAGGTCTTAGTCACTCCAGCTTTCATCCCATCTCCGAGAGCCATGATGACAACGACTGAGGCAACCCCGATGATAATCCCTACCATGGTTAAGAACGATCTCATTTTATGTCCCATAATGGAACTAATAGCGAATTTCCAGTTCTGCATCAGGCCCTCCTTTCGTTGCGGCTATCCGAAGAGATCACTCCATCTCGAATGACAATCTGACGTTTGGCATAGGCAGCAATCTCCGTTTCATGGGTCACCATGATAATGGTTTTGCCTTCTTGATTGAGGGCTGTCAAAAGCTCCATAATCTGATCGCCGGTCTTGGAGTCAAGAGCTCCTGTTGGTTCATCCGCTAAGATAATAGAAGGATGATTGACCAAAGCACGCGCGATGGCCACCCGTTGTTTTTGCCCTCCAGACAATTCCGAAGGAAGGTGGTGCATCCGCGTATCTAGCTCAACTTTCTTTAAAAATTGTTCAGCTAATTCTTTTCGTTTAGAAGGATTTACTCCTGCATAAATCAAGGGAAGCTCGACATTTTGAAAAGCATTGAGTTTCGATAGGAGAAAGAATTGTTGGAAGACAAAGCCTATTTGCTCATTGCGAACCTGGGCTAATTTCTTCTCACTAAGATTTCCTACTTCTTCCCCCTCTAGCCTGTACTCACCGCTGGTCGGACGATCCAGAAGACCGATGATATTCATTAGGGTAGATTTCCCAGAACCGGAAGGTCCCATAATAGCTAGAAATTCCCCTTCTTCCACATCTAAATGGATATCCTTTAATACCTGTAGGGTTTGATCGCCATTTTGATAACTTTTATTGATGTTTTTCAGCTCAATCAATTTTGTCATATTTTCCGACCTCTTTCCCATCTTCCAAATCGCCAGAAGGGTTGATGATCACTTGCGCATCTTTCTTCAAACCAGATAAGACTTCTTGATTTTCTGCATCTGCATTTCCTAAGGTAACATTGACTTTTTTAGCCTTGCCAGCTTCAATCGTCCAAACATAGCTTTGATCGCCGTCTGATAAGACACTTGTCACAGGAACTAAAGGATGGATGGTTGAACTTTTTACTTCAATATTGACAGAGAAACCTTGTTTCAAATCACCAATCTCACTGGTAATATCGACCGTAAACGGATATTTAGCTCCCCCTGTTCCTTGTCCAGAACCTGCGGCATTTGCACCAGCCTGACCAGCATCTGTCGGATAGTTGGCAACGTAGCTAATCTTTCCAGTCCATTTTTTTCCAGGATAGACCTTAGAGGTTAAGGTCACTTCTTGACCAACTGAAATGTTGGCTAGATTGTATTCAGACAACTCACCTTTTACTTGAAGGTTACCGTTGCTGACGATATGAACCAGGGTTTGGTTGGTTCCGGTTGTTGATTTGGAAACATCTTTATTGACTTCTACAACCGTTCCATCTGTACTACTTTTACGGTTGTAGCATCCAACAAGGCCTTGGCTTTTTCCATATTGGCTACTGCATCCGCACGAGCATCGCGTAAATCTCCCACTTGTGTATCCAAGGAGCGTTGGGCTTGAGAGGCTGAACTGCTATCTGCTTCCTCATCCCCTGTTGTATCGATGGTCACTCCATTGGTCAAGAGATCGTTCAATTGACGATCTGCCTTATTGACCGCACGTACCGCCGCGTCATAGGCAGATTGCGCTTCTGTACTACTATATTGAACAATAGCTTGGCCAGCGGTTACTTGATCCCCGACATTCACTAAGATCGATTGCAAATCTCCTTTGGTTCCGTCAAAGTAAATATATTGTTCTTGATTGGCTGTGACCTTACCTGTCAATAGAACAGAGGAAGCAATCGAACCTTCTTTCACGGTTTGTACCATAGGTGTCATATCGACCATTTCTTCAGGGCCACTACTTGATTTTCCAAAAGCAAGCCAGCTCCCCATTCCTACAACTGCTATTGCAGCACCTGTCGCTGTAATAATTTGCCATTTTTTAAATTTCTTCATTTCTTTCCTCCAGTATTCGAAAGCGTTTCAATTTATAAGTTTAGTATATCATATTTCCTCATTTTTCAATTCAGAATCATCTGTTTTGCACGTTTTTTTTGCTATCTTGTTTTCTCCTCCTATTCAACGATGGCAATTTCTTGATTTTTGTAACCTATGTTGTTACAATGAAAGTGTAAATCAACAAAGGAGTACTAACCATGAAAGAATTTGATATTATCTCCATTGGTGGAGGTAGCGGAGGTATTGCTACCATGAACCGAGCTGGAGAACATGGAGCCCGCGCTGCTGTTATTGAAGAAAAGCAACTAGGTGGGACCTGTGTCAACAAAGGATGTGTCCCTAAAAAAATTATGTGGTATGGCGCCCAAATTGCTGAAGCCATTCGTGATTACGGTCCAGATTATGGGTTTACTTCTGAACAGACCCATTTTGATTTTGCAACCTTAAGAAAAAATCGCGAAGCTTATATTGATCGGGCTCGATCTTCTTATGATGGCGGTTTTAAACGAAATGGTGTGGAGTATATCCAAGGTCGCGCACGCTTTGTCGACCCTCATACAGTTGAAGTCAACGGGGAAACCATCAAGGCTAAACACATTGTGATCGCTACAGGGGCTCATGCTTACATCCCAGATCTAGTTGGAGCAGAACTAGGAGAAACCTCTGACGATGTCTTTGCTTGGGAAGAACTACCAAAATCAGTTGCCATTATTGGCGCTGGCTACATTGCGGTAGAACTAGCCGGTGTCCTCCATGCCCTTGGTGTTAAGACAGACCTCTTCGTTCGAGGGGATCGTCCTTTAAGAAAGTTTGATTCTTACATTGTCGATGGCTTAATGGAGGAGATGGATAAACAAGGATTGCCTCTCCATCCTCACAAGGTTCCTGTTCAACTCACGAAGGAAGAAAATGGTCAAATCCGAGTCTATTTCGAAGACCAAACATCTTTTGTTGCTGATCATGTCATCTGGGCGACCGGGCGCAAACCAAACGTCCAAGACCTCCATCTAGAAGCTGCAGGTGTCACCTTAAATGAAAAAGGATTCATTGCAGTGGATGAATACCAGAATACGGTTGTTCCTGGCATCTATGCTCTTGGAGATGTCACGGGCGAAAAAGAATTAACTCCTGTCGCTATCAAGGCAGGGCGTACCCTATCCGAACGTCTCTTTAATGGAAAAACCGATGCTAAAATGGACTACGCAACCATTCCGACCGTCATCTTTCCCATCCTGCTATTGGTACAGTCGGTCTCACTCAAGAAGAAGCCGAAAAACAATATGGAAAAGAAGCTATCAAGGTCTATACTTCAAGTTTTGCCTCGATGTATTCAGCTGTGACCCAACATCGTCAGTTGGCTAAATTTAAACTCATCACTGCAGGGCCGGAAGAAACCGTTGTCGGTCTCCATGGTCTTGGGTATGGGGTAGATGAAATGATCCAAGGATTTGCCGTTGCTATCAAGATGGGAGCGACAAAAGCTGATTTCGATGCGACCGTCGCTATTCATCCAACTGGATCCGAAGAATTCGTTACCATGCGCTAATATCAGAAAAGGTTTGTTTGACAAGCCTTTTTCTTATGTTTAAATTTTAATGGATCATCATTGGAGCTACCATAGTCTAATCTTTCATTTTAACTTTCTTTCCTTACATTTTTGTAAGATAACAAGGTTTGATAAGATGACCATCAGATTCACTAATAGATTTCAACATCCATATAGAAGAGCCTGAAGATACGCTTCAGGCTCTGTTTATTTAAGGCAAGATAGCAATGGCACGGACAGGTGAACCAGTTGCCTTGTCCCAGTGAGGGAAAGCAATTGAAATCAAGGCACCTACGGCTGGCACTTGATCCAAGTGGTTCAAGACTTCTACTTGGTAGATATTTTGCTCCAAAAGGTAGTATTCATTGACCAAGCCGTGTTCTGCTGCTGGAATACCAGCATCTGTGTCAAAGGTTTCATGACCCACAGCCTTAACATGGCGTTCATAAATCAAATTCCAAGGCTTCACGGCTCCATCCTGGACTTTGTTGAACCCCATTTTCATCGAGGTTACGCATAGCATCTTGATCTGGCCAACGTTTTGACCAATCACTACGGAAGGCAACAAAAGCTCCTTCTACAATTTGTCCATGTTCTGCCTCAAAGTCTAAGATATCTTGTTTGCTCAAGATAAAGTTTGGATTGGCTGCAACTTCTTTAGACTTGTCGATAACATAGAGTGGCAAGAGGAGATCTTTGAGGTCAATCTCATCCAACCAACGGCCCCCTTCTACAAAGTGAATTGGTGCATCAATATGCGTTCCGTATTGACCAACCACTGTAAATTTTTGAACATGGAAACCATCTTTTAATGTGAAAAGGTCTTCTTGTTGCAAGGCAGGAAGAGCTGGGAAGTGTGGGCTTTCTGCATTGATTTGGTGACTCAAGTCCACCCATTTTTTAGCTTGCAATTCTTTATAAATACTTAGTAAATCTGACATATGGATTCCTTTCCTATAAGTGCTACATGGCATAAATGAATAAGGTTATTATAACAGTCCATCCCATCATCCACAATGATTTGCGTTAATCTTGTTTTCTTGAATGGGATATAGTTTCAAACTATAATTATAGAAAGCATCAAAAAAAGAGGCTGGGACAAAAGTCCTAGCCTCTCAATTGTCTTTGGATTATCGAGCAAGACGCAGTGGTTGAGTGGGCTCTACCACGCTGATTTCATCAGCTTTTACAGCCCTACTCAACTATGCGGAGGTGGGACGACGAAATCGAATTCTAACGAATTACCGATTTCTGTCCCACTCTCTTTCTTACTCAGCCTATTACTGTTTAAATGCATCTAGCAGAACTTGGAATTCTTCGTTGGTGAGCGTGATCCCCTTGCCCATCTTCGTATGGTCTGGGCTCCAAGTTCGGATATCATACTTGGCAGGTGCTCCATTAAAGCTAACCCGGTTTAACTCCTTGGTCCATCCTTTTTCATTTTCAGATAAGACCAAGAGTTGTTCTTCAATTTCAAAACTAAAATCTGCCATTTCATACTCCTTTCAATGTCTTTCACCTTAATAATTCGTAAAAAATTTTACAAAATGAATGAAATTTTCTATAATATATTGTATCAACTTATGGAGAATTATGCTATGAAAAGATTTCTTGAGCTTCTCAAGGACCGAGCCAATGAATTTTTCAACGATAAAACCTCTCAACCAGCTCCTTTAGAGGATGGTAAAACGATTCAGATTATTGAACTGGCCCTTCGAAAAAAACAAGGAGTCCATGTCATCTTCCAAAATAAGAGTTTTACAGGCGATATCGTGAAATATGATCAGGAACGAAAACAACTCATTGTCAAGAATTTTAAAAAGAGTATGTCAACCATCATTCGAATTTCTGACATTCAAAAGATTAGTCTCGTTCCACATACGATTCGAATCGCACAACAAAAAACACCGTAAACTTCCAAGCTTGGGAAGCATGCGGTGTTTTTTTACGTTTTAGGCACGAACCGTTTGGCTGGTTCCATCTTCTTTATAGAGGTTGATCAAGCCTTCTTTGAGTGCACGGATCATATCACCTGGTTCAACTGGTGTTGGCATATGAATAGTCAATAACTCCATTGGATTTGGAGCCCGATCAATTTTATTACCCTTGGCATCATGCAAATCTTCAATGACTGTTTCAAAATGACGGAACCCAGGTCCGTAAAATTCTACTTGGTCTCCTTCATTGATGACATTCCGTTGTCGAATGGTCGCAATTTGCTTGTCCGCATCATAGGCTACCACTTCTCCGACAAACTTGTACTCTGGAATCTTCCGACGAGCCCCAAACAGTTGCTCGTTTTCAGATGGTGTTCCGTAATAGAATCCTGTAGCCAACTCACGTTGGGCTACCTTCCACATTTCATCTACTAGATCTTGCTTAATCGCTTCAAACTTCTCAGGACTTTCCAAATAAGCATCAACAGCTGCCTTGTAGCAGTTCGTTACGGTAGAGACATAGTGAATGGACTTCATCCGACCTTCAATCTTGAGGCTGTCCACTCCATTTTCAATCATATCAGGGATATGGTCAATCATCGACATGTCCACAGCTGACATCGAGAATTCTTCAGGGATTTCCCCTTTGAGACTCTTACGTTCTTGGCCAAATGGCATATCGTAGAGATCGTACTTCCAACGACAAGATTGGGAACATCCTCCACGGTTGGCATCACGCATACTCATATGATTGGACAAGGTACAACGGCCAGAGTAGGAGATACACATTGCTCCGTGAACAAAGGCTTCAATTTCAACATCCGTCCGCTTACGAATTTCCGCTAGTTCTTCCATCGAAACTTCGCGAGCCAAAACGACCCGTGTCAAGCCCAAGTCTTTCCAAAACTCTAGAGTTTCATAGTTGGTGGCACTAGCTTGGGTAGAGAGGTGAATTTCCAAGCCAGGAGCTTCTGTCGCTGCGATCGTAATCAAGGCAGGGTCTGAAACAATGACTGCTGCGATTCCAATATCCCGTAAGCGACGGAACCATTCACCAGCTCCAACTTCATTTCCTTCATGCATGACCATATTGGCCGCAACATAGACCTTGGCACCATATTTGGCCGCAAATTGGACTCCTTCTTCCATTTGCTCGAAAGTGAAGTTCCCTGCACGGCTACGAAGACCATAGGCCTGACCACCAATGAAGACGGCATCCGCACCATAGCGCACAGCAACCTTTAGTTTCAAGTGTTCCCGCAGGTGATAGAACCTCAGGACGTTTCAATTGTTTTGTCATCATATCTCCTAGTATATTACAAGTATATTAGTTAGATTATCAATCTTGTCTATTTTATAGCAAATCCAGTCGAAAGGCAATGGTTTGGGAATTGTTTTGACAATTCTCATTCTTTACCATCACTAAAAAGGAAGGCCCGCACTCCTGGCAGGCTTTTCTCCTTTATTTAACCATGTCTGGATCGTAATCATAAAATCCAGTGTCAAGGAAACGATTCTTAGGATGCAATTGGTGAATCTGCTCATCCAATAAGAAGGCTTGATCAGATGTGAAGGTCCCAGCTTCTAGAAGCTCACGTGCTTTCACAAAACACTTGGCAATTTCCACAAAGTTTTGACCAGGTGTATAAATCCCCTCTAACTTCCAGTGGGTGAAACCATGCTCGACTAACTCAGAGAGTTTGGTCATCAAATCCAAGTCATTATTGGCAAAAATATGAGTTCCATGCTTGTCCTCAAAGATAGAATAGTGGCTTTCTGGATCTCCTGGTTCTGCCAAAAAGAGATCGCGCTCTCTCGTCTTTTCGTCATCGATGTGAGTAAAATTATAATAATTTTGTAGAAGAGGACGTTTAGAATGGTGAATCACACTGGCACCATAAACCAATACTTCAGCAGGAATCTCTAAGATTTCTGGCATCTTGAAAAGCTCTGCAGATGGGATTTCTCGAGCAAGAACAGCTTCTGAAGCACCAGCCTTTTGTCCCCAGAAATTAATCTGACGGCTACTTGTCACCATAGTTGAAGCATCATAAATGGTTTTAAAGCTGTAGCCATCCCGCTTCAATACATAAAAGACGCCTGCATCTCCTACCGTGATATAATCGACGTTAATCGAAGCAAGGAAATCTAAAAATGGTTTGATACGATCCATCATGTCTTGGTGCATCAAGGCATTGACAGCCACTGTCATTTCCTTACCTGCCGCATGGACTAGATCAGAAATTCGACTTAATTCGTCATACGAGAAAGTGTGAGGAAGTCGTAATCCAAATTCCTTTTCTCCGACATAAATACGGTCCACACCTACTTCTAGAAGGGCTTGAACCTGTTCAATACTTTCAGCTGTAGCTGTAATAATTATCTTTTTCATGAAAACTATTATACCAAAAAAGTCATTTTGCTCTCTAAATTTCTTAATTTTGTAAAAATTGTAACAGTTTTGTAACATTTCTATGCTTGAAAACGTGTTAAAATAATAGAGTACTGTTAGGAGAGAGAAATATGCCCGCAAGAAAACTTAGAGTTGTTGAAGAATACGACTATGTCGAAATCCCTCTTCAACAAGAGAATACAACAACTAATTATGATTTTAACCTTGATACTGAACCAGCTCCGCAATTAAGTGAGCTACTATTTTTCCTTAATATTGCTGTGTTTTGTGTCTTAACTGTTTTATTTAGTTTCGTCTTTTTATCAATGAAGATGAATACCTTCTTTGCTTTTGCCTCAGCAATTGCTTGTAGTTTGGGAAGTATCCAAGCTTTCCGCATTTTCCAGTTAAAACGGAAACAGGACTAAGATTACATTTTTAGCCTCCTTCGGGAGGCTTTTTGGCATTTCCCATCCTCGTTTGTCATTTCATAAAAGAAATCCCTCACCAATGGTGAGGGATTTTTGAATGTGGACTAACCATTGTGTCACATAAAACAGCTAGACGATTTTCAAAAAATGACTTTTACTTTTTTAGCCATTTGAGAAGATTAATAACTTTCCGCTGTGAGAAAAGTGCCTGAAACAAAGTTGTTTCAGGCACTCGGGAGTTTTGAGACCTTAGGCTCAAAACTAAGTCATGGAACTTCTTCGAAGTTCGCTGACGTCCGTACTCACCTAAGGAAAGTTTTTCAGAAGACTTTATATTCAATCTGAATCCCTCACCATTGGTGAGGGATTATTTTATTCTTCTTCTACAGCTGTTTCTTTGCTATCTTCTTCAACTTCTGGAAGAGCTGTTTCTTCTTCTAATTCAAGGACAATCTCTTCACTTTCTTTTTCCTGTTTAGGCTGGAAAGGACTTGCTTGATTGCCGGTCTTTTGCTGGATTTTTTCCTTAATCGTTTGGATAGCATCTTGTGAAAATTCTACCACATCCTGCGTCTTATCTTTCACTGTCTCGATAACAGTGTCTTTGTTGATCTCACCACTTTCAACTTTTTCCTTGGTTTGCTGAATAGCGTCTGATGCTTGCTTGGATAGTTCAATCGCAGATTGTTTCACAGAATCATGAACTTCTTGTGGATTTTCTTGGTATTCTTTTACAAAACCTTTGACTTTCCCAGTCAACTCTTTCCCTTTTTCTGTTGTCAGGAAGTAGGCAACAGATGCGCCAGTAATCGTTCCAATTAACAATGATGATAAACGTCCCATAAGGTACCTCTTTTCTTATTTAAATAATTTCATAGCCATGCGAGCTGCCTTTAATCCGACAGATGTTTTAACGGTTTTCCCACCAACTACGACAGCTTTTTTGCTAATCTGACGCGCTTGATCATTCAGATCTGATACAGATACAGATAAATCTGCCACTGCAGTGAAGAGTGGATCAATGGTTGCAACTTTTTGATTCAAATCTTCTGTCAAAACATTCACTTTTGCTAACAACTCATTGGTTTGGTGTAAGGTTACATTCACATCTGATGTCAAGGTCTTAATCGTTACCTGAGTCTCATCTACAACTTTCCAATCTTTGAAAACAAGATAATCAAGTAGATGACCAAAACTACTAAAGCTAACCCTAAAAGCCCATAGGCAATTTCAATAAACATTTCTTTTCTCCTTAATCTATTTCCGTTCTATAAAATGGTGCATTCTTTTTTCGTTGATAGATCATGATGCTGATTCCAAGTAGGATGAGGATCAGGGAAAGCCATTGTGAAACTCGAATTCCCAAAAACATCAAGCTATCTGTCCGCATTCCTTCAATAATCATTCGACCAAAGCCATACCAGATCAGATAGAAAGCAGTAACTTCGCCCTTTCTCAACAGTTTCGGACGACGACGCAAGTAAAGAATCAGCACAAAACCAAGCAAGTTCCAACAAGATTCATATAAGAAGGTCGGTTGACGGTAATGTCCATCAATAAACATCTGATTCCGAATGAAAGAAGGTAAATAATCTAAATTCTTAACAATGGCTCCGTAGGCTTCTTGGTTAACAAAATTGCCCCAACGGCCAATACTTTGAGCAATCATGACACTCGGTGCAGCGATATCTAAAAAATCAACTGGATCAATCAAACGACTGCGTGAAAATAGATAGAGGACCAGAGCTCCTGCAAGGAGTCCACCATAGATAGCGATCCCACCGTTCCATACGGCAAATCTCTCCTGGATTTTCCCTGAAATATGACCATCGAAAAATAACATAGTAGAGACGGGCCCCTATGATCGCTACTGGAAAAGCAATCAGAATGAAATCAATGATATCGTCTGACTCTATCCCTTTACGAGGGGCTTCTTTCATAGACAGGATAACCGCCAAAAGGAGACCGAGGACGATACAAATCGCATACCAGCGAATGCTAAAGGGACCAAGTTGAATGGCTACTGGATTCATACTTTCACCTCATTCTGATCAATCAACTGGGTCAATCGATCTTCAAAGGTTTTAGTAGCATCATATCCCATTTCTTTGGCGCGGTAGTTCATCGCAGCTGCTTCAATGACAACGGAAATATTGCGACCTGTCTTAACAGGGATGCGAATTCTTGGAATAGTCACTCCACAGAACTCAATTTCTTCTGCATTATTGCCAAGACGATCATAGGTTTGTTCCTTGGTGTAGTTTTCCAAGTAAACCGCGATTTGAACTTGAGAAGAATCTTTCACTGCACTAGCACCATAGAGACTCATAACATCAATGATCCCTACTCCCCGAATCTCTAGCAGATGGCGTAGAATTTCAGCAGGCTCACCCCACAAGGTCATCTCATCACGGGCGAAGACATCTACCCGGTCGTCTGCTACCAAACGATGGCCTCGTTTGACGAGCTCTAACCCAGTCTCACTCTTCCCGATTCCGCTATCTCCTTGGATCAGAACCCCCATACCATAGATATCCATCAAGACACCATGGACACTGGTTCTTTCCGCAAGGAGAGAATCTAGGTAGCTTGATAGTTCACCAGACAATCGACTAGTGGGAACGCGACTGCTGAGAATAGCGATTTGCTTTTCCTCAGCGGCGAGAAGCATTTCTTCGGGAACCTCTAGATCCCGCGCGATGATGAGTACCGGTGTTTCCGGCTGGAACATCTTTCTCAAAACTTGGTGACGATTGTGGGAGGTCATTTTGATGAGGTAAGACCACTCTTTCATCCCAACCAATTGAATTCGTTCTGGAGTATAGTAATCAAAATATCCTGTCATTTCAAGTCCAGGACGTGAAATATCTGCCGTTGTGATTTCTTTTTCAAATAGGCTTTCATTGCCGTACACAACCTTCAAACGAAGCTTATCAATTAAATCTCGGACTGTTATTGCCATAGGCTTCTCCCTTTTTGTTTTCTCTTACTATTATAGCAAATTATCCCAGGTAAGACTTGCTCAAGCATCTTTTTTTGGTATCGAAACTGATGCTATTATTCTCACACTTATTCCAGTACTCTTTGATGTTTCTCTTTATCCTTGTTATCCCATTTTTCCATCGTCCTCTTTTTTAGTTAAAAAAACAAAGATGGAGAAAGGCCAAGCCCTTCTCCACATTCTTATTCGATTCATGAAAATTCTTTAAAAGAATGGATCATCGTCTTTGATTACTTGTGCATCCTTCCGTTTACGAGGTCCGAGGCCATACTTTTCTCTTTCAAGGTCTTCTTTATACGGCAAGGAGAAGGCACACAGGCAATAAATAGCCAAGCCTACAAGCCCATAAGCATGAAAGATACTAAAGAGCACAAAGAGAAAACGCAATAGGTTTGCATCGAGCCCAAATCGATCCGCTAGTCCAGCAAATACTCCGAAAACGATTCTGCCTCGACGTAATTTATAAAAAGTTGGATTCAAGGGCCTACCTCCTATTATTTTAGAACAGTATATCCCGAAATCAAGTCACTGTCATCCGACTCAAGGCCGATTTCCTGGATCAATTGTCCCTTGATACTTAAGTAGTCCTCGACACCGCCCACAGCGGTACTTTTGCAAATCAATCTGCCGCTTTCTCCTGAATTCTTGCCCACAGCTCGTACAAATATAAATCTTATAGTTTCCCTTATCAACTGAAGGGGCATACCGCAAGCCGTCTACCTTTTTGAGCAAGGCCTTGAAATCTTGATCCTGATGGCGATAGCCCTTTTTCATATAGTAGAGATGGTAGTGACACAACTCATGGCGAACAATCTTTCGAAAAATTTCCCAGCCAAATCTTTCTAGGATTCTGGGATTGAAATCCAGATGGCCATCTTTTGGAAAAAACCGACCGCCAGTCGAACGCAAGCGAGGATTCCAGATGGCTTGGTGAAGAAATGGGCGACCAAAATCTTCCAGCGACACTTCTTGAACGTATTTAGTCAGATTCATGTGGTGCCAAGAGGGAAAGATTTACCTTTTCCCGTTCTAAATCAATCTTGTAGACCCAAACGGTCACTAGATCACCAACTGAAACAACTTGACTTGGATGCTTGATAAATTGCTGACTCATCTGTGAAATGTGGATCAAACCATCTTCATGAATCCCAATATCGACAAAGGCTCCAAAGTCAACAACATTGCGGACAACTCCTTCTAGTTTTTGACCAATCTTCAAGTCTTTCAAATCAAGAACATCCTGACGAAGGACAGGAGCATCAAAAGAATCACGTAAATCGCGACCTGGTTTGAGAAGATCTGCGACAATATCTTTCAAGGTTTCAGGGCCAATTTCAAGTTCCTGGGCCATAGAAACCGTGTCAATTTGTTTCAATTTAGCTTGGGCCTCTTCATCCATTTCCCGAATCCCTAGTAAGGTAAAGAGCTTCTTCACTGCAGGGTAACTTTCTGGATGGACCCCTGTCCGATCGAGGAAATTCTCACTTTCTGGAATCCGTAAGAAACCAGCTGCTTGTTCAAAAGCCTTGGCTCCCAGACGAGGAACCTTTTTAATCTGTGCCCGAGAAGTGATCAACCCTTCTTCTTCCCTGTACTTCACGATGTTCTCAGAAATGGTTTTATTGAGACCAGCCACGTGGGACAAGAGGGCTGGACTAGCAGTGTTAATATTAACTCCGACTTGGTTTACCACGGTATCAACTACAAAATCAAGGCTTTCAGATAATTTCTTCTGGCTGACATCATGCTGGTACTGGCCGACTCCAATTGATTTTGGATCAATCTTAACCAACTCAGCCAGTGGATCCTGCAACCGACGGGCAATGGAGATGGCTGAGCGCTTTTCAACCGTCAGTTCTGGAAACTCATGGCGAGCCAATTCACTAGCTGAATAGACAGATGCCCCGCTCTCGTTCACAATGACATAGCTGACATTTGGAACTTCCTTGAGAACTTCCGCAACAAAGGCTTCGCTCTCTCGACTAGCTGTCCCGTTCCCGATCGCAATGATTTCCACACCGTATTGACGAATCAGCCGTTTCAGTTCTTCTTTGGCCGCTTCAATTTGTGCTGGTTTAGCCGGCGCAACAGGGTAAATCACCTGGGTGGTCAACATCTTTCCTGTCTGATCGACAACAGCTAATTTAGCTCCTGTCCGAAAAGCTGGGTCAAATCCCAAGACCACGCGCCCCTTGAGGGGAGCAATCAGCAAGAGGTGTCGAAGATTTTCAGAGAAAAGCTGAATGGCTCCATCTTCTGCCACTTCTGTCAGTTCTGTCCGAATTCGACGCTCCATAGCTGGAAGCATTTTCTTTTTCAGGGCTTGGTTAATGACTTCTTCAATGTAGCTATTCTTCGATTTAAATCGGGCTTCAAAGTGACGAATCAAACGGTCTACAGGATGCTCAAATCCAACCTTTAATACCCCCAATTTCTCTCCACGGTTTAAGGCAAGGGTTCGGTAGCCCTGCATGTTTGCAATCTTCTCAGAAAAATCATAATAGATTTGGAAGACTTGCTTCTCGTCTTTGCTTTCATCCTTCAAGCTAGAGGTGATCAAAGAGTGTTTGCGAATCTCCTGGTAGGTAAGGTTGCGCAATTGTGGGTCTTCTGCAATGGCTTCGACCAAGATATCGATAGCACCAGAGATTGCATCCTTTACAGTTGGAAATCCTTCAGATAGGAATTCTTCTGCTGCTGTTTCCAAGTCCTTTTGATCTTGCAGAATCATCCGAGCAAGTGGGAAAAGTCCTGCCTCACGCGCAATGGTTGCCTTGGTCCGGCGTTTTTCCTTGTAGGGAAGATACAATTCTTCCACATCCGCCAATTTTTCAGCTTGCTCAATCGCTTCTTTTAAGGTTGGGGTCAATTTCCCAAGCTCTTCAATCTTAGCGAGAACCGTTTCTTTCCGATCGGCTAAGGCTGTTAAAGACTTGTCCATGTCGATAATAGCTTTGATGGCTACTTCATCTAGATTCCCTGTAGCATCTTTTCGATACCGAGCGATAAAGGGGATGGTGGATCCCTCTGCTGTTAAGGTCAAAACAGTATCAATTTGTTTGAGACTGACACCCAATTCTTGGGCTATTTTTTCATATTTTTCCATAGCTTCTATTATACCATAGAAGGCCTTCTATACTGCTTTTTCATCTTACTTTTAGACTTGATTTTCCCCTCTTTTATGAGAATTTGATATAATGAGAAAAAAAGAAAAGGAGACCTATCATGGCGATTAAATTTTCAAAAACAGACGATTTAGACAAACTCTTTGAGGAATTTGCTGTCTTCCCAGATCCCCCTCAAGTCACTTCACCAGATGACAAGAAGAATGAAACAACAGGGGAAAAAGAGCAGAAGGATTCTAACAAATGAGTTTCTTCCAACAGTTGCCAACCAGTGTCCTTCAGGCTGGAGCGATTTTTCTTTCGATTATGATTGAAGCCCTTCCCTTTGTTTTAATTGGAAGTATCATTTCAGGGGCGATTGATGTCTACATCACCCCTGAAAAAATCTACCGAGCCCTTCCCCAAAATAAATGGGGGAGAATTCTATTTGGGACCTTGATTGGCTTTATTTTCCCTTCCTGTGAGTGTGGCATCGTCCCCATTATCAATCGTTTTTTAGAGAAGAAGGTGCCCAGCTATACAGCTGTGCCCTTTCTAGTGACAGCCCCGGTTATTAACCCCATTGTCCTCTTTGCCACTTATTCTGCCTTTGGCAATTCTATTCAAATGGCTCTCTTACGAGCGATCGGCTCTATCCTGGTAGCGACTGTTCTGGGGATTTTCCTAGGATTTTTCCAAACAGCTTCTATTCAACGGGCCAACCGCAAGGAAGTCCATATTCATGACTTTTCAAAACTATCTGCCGGTCAACGCTTCTTCCAAGTGTTTGTGCAGGCCATTGACGAGTTTTTCGACACTGGACGCTATCTGGTCTTCGGTTGTTTATTTGCCAGTGTGGTTCAGGTTTATGTGCCAACTCGCGTGCTAACTTCTATTTCAGCGACGCCACTCCTAGCCATTCTCCTCCTTATGCTTCTCTCCTTCCTCCTCTCCTTGTGTAGTGAGGCGGACGCCTTTATCGGCTCTTCCCTTCTCTCGAGTTTTGGCTTAGCTCCCGTTTTAGCCTTTCTGGTTATCGGACCTATGCTGGACGTCAAGAACCTCTTGATGATGAAGAATTATCTGACCAATCGCTTTATTGTCCAATTCATTAGCATCGTCAGTCTCGTTGTCTTGGTTTATGCTTGGTTTGTGGGGGTGGTCCTATGATTCGATTTCTCATTTTAGCAGGGTATTTCGAAATTACGATGTATTTGCAGCTTTCTGGTAAGCTCAACCAATACATCAATATGCACTATTCCTATTTAGCCTATATCTCTATGATTCTTTCCTTCCTCTTGGCTGTCGTCCAGCTCTATATTTGGATGAAGAATCTGCCCGTTCATAGTCACCTTGCCAGTAAAAAAGCCAAAGTCATGAGTATTCTTCTGCTCCTGATTCCCTTGATTGTAGGGATCGGCTTCCCGACTGTGACCTTGGATTCCCAAACGGTTTCAGCCAAGGGCTATCATTTTCCCATCGCGGCTGGCTCTTCAAAGGATATTCAAAACGACGAAGGAACAACCAACCAATACCTCAAGCCTGACACTAGCAGTTATTTTACCAAGTCTGCTTATGAATCCGAGATGAGAGCTGCAGCCAAGAAGTACCTCAAACAAGATCATATCCAGATCACGACAGAAAACTATATGGAAGTCATGGAAGTGATCTATGACTATCCAGATGAATTTGCTGGAAAAACCTTTACCCTAACCGGCTTTATTTATAAGGACCCTCAGGATCCGGGTAGCCAGTTCCTTTTCCGTTTTGGGATTATCCACTGTATCGCCGACTCAGGAGTCTATGGTCTCTTAACCAAAGGAGCCTCCCAAACCTATGACGATAATACTTGGGTCCAAGCTACTGGAACTCTAAAGATCCAATACCATAAACAACTTGGCCAAAGTCTTCCTGTCTTAGATATAAAAGAAGCCCACTCAGTAGAAAAACCTACTAATCCTTATGTCTATCGGGTCTTCTAAAGACTGTTAAAACTCTCTAGGTTGTGACCTTTTGGTCCAACCTTTTTTTGTGCTTTCTTCTCCTTTTCTTTCCTATTTTAAAGTCAGAATCCTTTTACATTCAAAGGGAAATTTTCTGAATTTTATGGTAAAATATGGTTTATCAAGTTAGAAAATAGGTATGAACATGTCATCTAAAGTTATTGTAACAATTTTCGGTGCTAGTGGAGATTTGGCTAAACGCAAACTCTACCCTTCACTCTTTAGACTTTATAAATCAGGTAATCTTTCTGATCATTTTGCTGTTATCGGAACTGCTCGTAGACCATGGAGTAAAGAGTACTTCGAATCTGTTGTTGTCGAATCTATCTTAGACTTGGCAGATAGCGCAGAAGAGGCTCAAGCATTTGCTAGTCATTTTTACTACCAAAGTCACGATGTTAATGACACTGAGCACTATATTGAATTACGTAAGCTTCAGGCTGAGTTAAATGAAAAGTATCAAACTGAACACAACAAACTCTTCTTCCTCTCAATGGCACCTCAATTCTTTGGTACCATCGCCAAGCACCTCAAGTCAGAGCAAATCGTTGATGGTAAGGGCTTTGAACGTTTGATTGTTGAGAAACCTTTCGGTACAGACTATGAGACTGCAAGCAAACTAAACGAAGAACTCCTTGCTACTTTTAACGAAGAGCAAATCTATCGTATCGACCATTATCTTGGTAAGGAAATGATTCAAAGCATTTTTGCCATTCGTTTTGCCAATATGATTTTTGAAAATGTTTGGAATCGTGAGCACATCGATAATGTTCAGATTACCTTTGCAGAGCGTCTCGGTGTTGAAGAACGTGGTGGCTACTATGATGAATCTGGTGCCCTTCGTGATATGGTACAAAACCACACACTTCAACTTCTTTCTCTACTTGCCATGGACAAACCTGCAAGCTTTACAAAGGATGACATTCGCGCAGAGAAAATCAAGGTCTTCAAGAACCTTTACCAACCTACAGACGAGGAACTTAAAGAACAATTTATCCGTGGCCAATATCGTTCTGGTAAAGTCGATGGCATGAAATACATTTCTTACCGCAGTGAACCAAATGTCAACCCTGAATCTATGACAGAAACCTTTGCTTCTGGTGCCTTCTTTGTTGACACTGATCGCTTCCGTGGTGTACCTTTCTTCTTCCGTACAGGTAAACGCCTAACTGAAAAAGGAACACACGTGAACATTGTCTTCAAACAAATGGATTCCATTTTCGGTGAACCTCTAGCGCCGAATGTGCTTACCATCTATATCCAACCGACTGAAGGATTCTCTCTTAGCCTTAACGGTAAGAAGGTGGGTGAAGAGTTTAGCCTTGCGCCAAATTCTCTTGACTATCGAACAGATGCGACTGCTACAGGTGCTTCACCAGACCCATATGAAAAACTCATCTATGATGTTTTGAACAATAACTCAACCAACTTTAGCCACTGGGATGAAGTAAGCGCATCATGGAAATTGATTGACCGTATTGAGAAACTTTGGGCAGAAAATGGTGCTCCACTCCATGACTACAAGGCTGGTAGCATGGGACCTCAAGCTAGCTTTGATTTACTTAAAATATACGGAGCTGAGTGGACCTGGCAACCAGATACAAAGCTCTAACCAAAGAAGCGACGTCCTCCATTACGTCTACGACAAAATCGGACAGATTGAAAAAACGTTTGAGTAAGCCCATATCTGTTGGAGGATGTTCATCTGTCAACTCACCAAAACGATTATCTTAAGAGGGTATTATGAAAAAGTTATTAGTATGGGGATATGCTCTGCAAAGTATGGATAAAGCAGGAAAAATGGGGTTGCCACGAGTAAGTAGTGGAGTCCTAGGGATATCAGAGGAATTCAACCCTAAAAAAACGCATCCTGATTTTGACTTTCCATGGAGTTGGTTCGTAAAGGGGCAAGAAATTCCTCCGATGCCTGAAAAGGTTTATGTCTGCTTAAAGAAAGCAAGAGGTGTTACTTTTGATTTTCTTCCATATAATGATTTCTTTATCATGTCAGCGCGCTTTTTGGAATTTATAAAAAAATATGGGTTTGATCATGATTTTGGTATGAGCAAGGCAATTATTGTCAATACAAAAGGTGAGCTATTGACGAATGAAGTCTATTATTTGGTAAGAATAGTTAGCTGGGAAATTGAGGATGAAATTGTTTATCCAGATTTAGGAAGAGATGAAAAAGGTTTTTCGCTGGAGGCATATACTAATTCAGATAAGGATATTTTGCTGTCTTCCAAGTATAAGTATATGGATGCATTTATGGTGTCAGAAAATTTAAAAAGAAAAAAATATTGGAAAAATTTTTTTCTTTGCCTTTTTCTTTATACTTTGAAGGAATGGAAGGAGCAAAAATTATTATGAATTTATTGGATTTGATGAATTATAGCAAAAAGGAAATTTAAATGTCAAAATTACTTTTTTTACTTCTTCTAAAAACGCCACATAGTATTGGTTATATTGGAGGAGGAGCTGAACATATTCCGTTAGAATTATGGCCTAAAGTTCCAAATTCTGATGCCTATCAAACGCATCTGTTTACTCTTTATTCTGACTTTTTACCTGAAAATGTATTCCCTCGTAGAAATTATTATATCTCTGTTTTTATTTCTATAGAGGAGCATGTACTGGGAGGAGTAAAAGACTCTATTTCATCTAAATATACTGTTAATTGTCAGGATGATTTAATTTTACTAAATGATGGTTTTAGTTGTGCTATCCTTTATGAAAGGGAACAAGCTATCAACAAGCAAGATTTAGGAAATATTTCTTTGGAAAGAAAATTTTTTGAAAGGCTTGATGAAGTTGATAAAGAAGCTGATGCAAAATACAATGAAGATGAACATTTATTCTTTGAAGATAATGGGATGGGCTTGGATGTATCCAAGATTTTTGGTAATCCTTATTTTGAACAAGATATAATATATCCTTCTCCTAAGTTTAGTTTTTGCTTGCAATTATTAGAAGAAGATATAGATAAAAAGTTACATATTTTTCAGAATGGTATTGGTTATTTTTATTATGACCAAAATATTAAGAAAAAACTTCTATCTGGAAGCCAAGCAGGTATTTTCTTTATTCAAAACACTTAATAATTAATATGAAACCTTCAGTTTCAACTTAGCAAGCCGTAGCCTGCAAAACCTCCAATCCCGACGTGGGGTGTGAGCGGTACGCACGCACGCGGCTTTTTTTGGTTTATTAGACGGCCTCTGTAATGAAATAAATTTTAAATTAAATTTTCAATAACTGAGAAAGGACGATTAAAATGCTTGATTCAGATACAAAAAATATGATTTCTGTATGGATAGGAACATCAAATAAGACGTTAGATGAATTTAATAAATACACTGAAGGAATGGAAGATTCAGATTCTCAATGTCCAGCATTTGCAGATTTTGGGGTTTCATTTATTGATTCAGACTTTTTTGTAGCTTTTCGTACCAAAAACGGAGAGATTGTTCCAATTGAAATTTTAGCTGAAGAAATTGGTACGCATTCGAAAAAAGCCACAGAAGAAATTATAAGAGCATCTAAAGAAAAAGGTGTGAATGAAGGGAATTCTTTGTATTATTATGCAAACGCTACTTTTAAACCCGATGATCCAGAAAAACTTTATAATGACTTAAAATTTATAGGAACGTTTAAAGATCCTAGAAAAAAATATCGCTAGTGATTGTGAAACATTAGTCAGGATAAAGGCCGTCTGAAAGTTTGTTTTTCAGATGGCCTTAAACAAAATTAGATTAACGGCAATCTGATGGTTGCACCATCGACTACGCCTACTACCCTTTCGGCAGACGCCTTTCCAAAGAACGCCAAGACAAACTCGCCTGGACGAGTACCGAACCGAAACGCACCCACTTCGTCTGGGACGGCGCCACCTCTTGCAGGAAGTCCAACCGGACGACAGATATACCTATATCTACGACGCCGATCCCGACAGCTACGAACCTTTGGCGCAGGTCCGCAACCACACCAATGCTGAAGGCGAAAGCAAACAGGAAAACAACTACTTCCACTGCGACCAAGCCGGCATCCCGCGCGAAATGACTGATAAAGACGGCAACCTGGTTTGGTTTGGCAACTACACTGGTTGGGGCCGTCTGAAAGAGGAAACCCGAGTAACAGACAGTGCTTACCAACCCTTCCGCCTTCAGAACCAGTATTCCGACCGTGAAACGGGGCTGCATTACAACTTCTTCAGGTATTACGAGCCTGATGCGGGTCGGTTTGTGGATCAGGAAAAGATTATGCTATGGATAAAGCAACAGGATGTTGTAAAGGACATGATGATCCACAAGGGACAGGACATGGAAAGTACCCGAATATAAATATTAGACATCTGGATGGAAAAAAAGTGCGTATTGATGTTATAGGAGAATAGATATGTTAAATTTATCTAACTTACAAACAAAAGGATATGATGAACTTATTGAAATTAATGGAGAAGTTGTTTATCAAGTGTTTGCTATTAAGAAAAGTAATGGAATTTATATTACATATTACTATACAGTACCCAAAAATAAATTGGATCAGGCTGAAGATTATGAGATAGAAGAATTCAATGAATTTAATGAATTTGAATTAGCTATAAGACATATTCAATCAAAAGGTGCAAAACTATCAAGATTTAATGTATTTAAAGGTAACAAGCCTCTTTAAGACCATTTTTAGACCGTAGGTTGGATCGAGACCCCCAAAAAACATCAATGTCGTCTGAAATCAATTCTCAGATGACCTTCCCTATAATTTTTATCCAAAAAATACTGACCGAGGTATGTCCGGGAAAATGTCGGTCAGCCATCAGTAATGATAACGGGGCGCGCTACTGCTTTACTTACGACGTCCTCGACCGATTGATTGCTGAAAGCGATTTTGACCATAAGTTCACCAGCCACCGCTTACTACGACCACTTCGGCAACCTCATCCACCGCGAACTGGCAGACGGCGAAGTGCAGAACTATTTTTAACTTCTAAAAGGCAAAGTTGTTAATGTAAATGGAAGAAACATAACATTTATTTTTATTGAGGTATAAAAAAATGAAGAAAAAAATATTAAATAGCTTCTGCTCATATTTGGAAGCTAACCATATTTCATTTAAAAAAACACGATTGTATTATTTCACTTTTTAATGACATTTTTTTGGAAAAAAATTAATTTCCAATTTAAAAAAAGGTAAGCATGTAAAAATTGGGGCATTATGCTCATTTTCTATCGTTTCTTATATAAATGAGAAAAAAATATTCTAGACCAAAAAAATTTATAGAATTAAGTACAACTATCCCAAAAATTTTTATCCTGAAATAAACGATATTTTTTTGATGAGAATGACACACCAAGTAATTTTTAAAGTACATGGTTCAGAACTTGGAAAAATTTGATTCTATTTTTTTAAAGATTTTGGCATTATCTCTTTATATCCAGAAACATCCGAAAATGAAATAAATGAGATAATTATTGCCATATTCGATAATTATGTATTACCAATGAAAAAAATTATTATTTTTGGAAGTAATTTAGCAATAGAGGATATTTTAAAAAAATCCTTCCTCATATAAATACCCACTATCTACAATTATACTAATAAGTCATTTACACAACTTGAAATTAATAATTTCTTAAACATAAAAAAATCCAAAAAAAATTCTCTGACTCAAAGAATATATCTAAAATTTTTAGATTTATTATTCGCACATAAAAAAATATTGAGATCCGCAACCGCAATGATAACAATAGTAAAAATGGCCAACAAATAGAACTAGATTAAGTTAGCAAGCCCTAGTCCGTATGAAACCTCCAATCCCGACATAAGGTGTGTGCGGTACGCGCAAATCCTTGGCACAGGTACACAACTGGATCAACGAAGAAGGCGAAAACCGACAACACCCCCACTACTTCCACTGCGACCAAATCGGCATCCCGCGTGAGATGACCGATAAGGACGGCAATTTACTGTGGTTTAGCAACTACACCGGCTGGGGTCGTCTGAAAGAAGAAACCAAGGTAACGGATATCGCTTATCAGCCCTTCCGCCTGCAAAACCAATATGCCGACCGTGAAACGGGGCTGCATTACAACTTCTTTAGGTATTACGAACCTGATGCGGGTCGGTTTGTGAATCAGGATCAAATTGGGTTACTTGGAGATGAGAATTTTTATCTATTCTAGCCCAATGTGCAGGAATGGATCGACCCTAAAGGCTTGGCAGTTTTTGCAATACCTCTTAATTGATTGCGTTAGGTAAAGCTGCCCTTGTAACTTTAGGTATAGGTATTATTTATGAAAAAGGGAAAAAAGCTCTTGATACAGTAATGGTGGCAGCAAATGAAAATTAAGTCGATACTGGGGTTGCTAATCAAGTTTATGAAAAAATAAATGAGTATTTTTCAAAGTACATGAAAAAAAACAGATAAATGTGACAAATTAAAAAGCAAGAAATGATAATTTCAAAGAGGAAAAAAATAAAACGTAAACCTACAAAAGTTTCTATGCTTGCAGTCCGGTTACATAAACTATTAAGAAGGAAATAATATGTTTTTTTAAAAAAACTACCAAATAGACAAAAATTTTTAAATATTTCTCCATAACTCTTTTTAGTACGAAATGACATTCATAGTTATTTAAATATAAGCAATTGGTTTCAGGAGAATATAATTTTTAATTAATGAATTATATCTAAATAAATTTAATTTAAGACTAGATGATATTGATATAAATTTTTGGAAAATATCATTTTTAGTTCAATAGAAAATGCTTTTAAATAAAATTAAACAACAAAATTTATCATTCTTTCAAGCACAAACGAAAAAAATAGATAGGGTTTTTAATTATATACGATAATCCCTTTTTGAATCAGGAAGAGTTAAATTACAATAATACATATGAAGCAAGATTTGTAATTATGTGTCCATATGAATATAAGGAGGTATTATTGGATTTCATTACTAAAAAAATATTGATCTTGATAACTGGGATTATGGTTATGGCATGAGTCTACTAGAAAGCCAAACGCTTGAAGGCTCTCAGATTAAATCTACAATATTTTCAAGCAGAAATATACCATTACTCTCAGAAAAAAATATGGAATGAAATGCTTTTTGACAAAAGGATTCATTAGCTGAAAAAAAGGGTTCATTAAAGATATTTACGAATTTAATATTCTAAATCATAAGCAAGCTGAAAATATTAATTTAAAAAAAGTTTTTTTAAAAGAGGGATTGGAAGTTATTCTATACAAAATGAAAAAAATATTTGGAAATTAAATTTTACTGAAATTAATTTAGTAAAACGTTTAATTAGTACAAACCCCTTCCTGCTTTCAATGACAAAAGATAAATCATGACAATAAGCTTGGAAATTTCGCCATTCTCAGCATTCGAAAGATAGGAGTAACAGGAAAAAAATAATATGGCAAATAACAGAATTTCAAGTTTTTGACGCTTTTTTTAGAATGTAAAGATCTATCAATCAATGACTTGTTGGAGAAAATACTACATTCTAATACTATTATTCAATATGAAGCAGCAAAAAGACTACAATTTTTTTCAGTATAAAGAGATTATTGATATAGTCAGAAATATTCTCTTAACAAATCGATATAGTAAACATAGAGAAATTGCAATTTTTTTATTTTTGGGACAAATACAAGAAAAACTTAGCACCACGGAATTGAAAGAGATTTTTCTCCATATTAATTCACTCTATTCAAAATGATAAAAAGTATTAAAAGTAAAAATCATCTGCAATATCTTCCTTAGGACATCTATTTAGAAAAATATAATCTAGGAGAAGAAGAATTTCGTACTGTGGAAAATAATATTAGTTCTATTTGGAATATGAATAGATATTCTATAATTATTTCTATTGCATTTAGTTCCGCATATTTCCCAAAAAGAACTTATATAAAAAGAATATCTAATAAAAAAAATTTAAACAGCAAACATCACAAAAATTATCTCATGGATATTATATGGATTGAAAGAAAAAAACAATATAAATCAGAATCAATTGAAAATTTACTAATACATAAACTAAGCCAATTTAGTGAAAAATCCTATATTTACAATGAAATTATTGCATTTTTAATTTCAATTAATTCTAAAAAAGTTATCCCTTATGTTAAAAAGACACTATTCACTCAAAGTAAAATTGATGATGAAATTTATACTGAACTTAAAAATAATCTGTCGGATGAATTTGCGGAATTGAGAAAAAAATTATTAGAAAAATTTAAATAGTTTCTTGACGTCCGCCTTAACCGCAAGCCTGCCTTCGTCTTCAAAGTCAGTAAGACTACTCGCACAACCGTCAACAAACCCGTTACTTCCACTGCGACCAAATCGGTATCCCGCGAGAGATGACAGACAAAGACGGTAATTTACTGTGGTTCGGCAACTATACCGGCTGGGGTCGCCTGAAAGAAGAAACCAAGGTAACGGAAAACGCATACCAACCCTTCCGCCTGCAAAACCAGTATGCCGACTGTAAGACGAGCTGCACTACAACTTCTTCAGGTATTATGAACCTGTCTGCGGAAGATTTATCAATCAGGATCCGATTGGGTTGTTTTGTGGGGAGTATCTGTATCAATTTGCTTCTAGCTCTCAAATGTGGATTGATCCACTTGGATTGAATCAATTCAATCGAATCACGGGACAGACTGTACAACGTGCAACTGACCTATCGACTCTCCGCCCAGGAATGCAAGGATTGAAAGATGCACTAACGGCTCTTCAGAAAGAAAGAAAGAAAGAAAGAAAGAAAGAAAGAAAGAAAGAAAGAAAGAAAGAAAGAAAGGAAGGAAGGAAGGAAGGAGGATTAATTTATGAAAGAATTCTGTTATGAAAATTTTTTGGATGAAAAACAATCTAAAAGAATCGTACGACGTTTAATATATACTTTTTTTAAAGGCAACATTAGAAAAAAAGAAAAATAATGGTAAATGGAAAATCTAAAAAGATAAAACCTACTTTATATTCAAAAAGACCTTTTCATCTAGGAGAAGGCAACCTATGCACACCAATCAAAAATATGTGATTTATTTCCTGTAGATGAACTATATATACTTCGACACTATAATTATAAAGATCAAACAACTCCTGTATTTTTTTAGCACCAAGCTCACAAATTTTTAAGTGATTTAGAAGATCTAGACTCTCTATGTTTCTATGAGTATTCTTATATTTTTTTGACAAAAAAATTTTTTTCACAATGTTTCTTTATAACGGATTCTACTACCTTGGAAAATGGAAAAAAATCGTACCAATTCTGCAAAATATTTGAACCTATTTAGTAGGGAGCATAGAGAGGTTGCATTATGAATACCAATCATAGATATAAATTTATTAAAATTTAAAACAAAACAAAAATTTTTTTAAATATATTAAATCAAGAACTTAATTTTTCCAAGTTATTTTTGGATCAAATCTAGATGCTTTAGACGAATGCATGAGAGATTTGAGTTGGATTCAAGAGAAAGAAATTATTTTGAATTTTAATAATATTAATAAACTAAAGGATAGAAATAGTGAGTTATATCATTTAATACATGATGCATTATCTTTCTACAAACAATACTGGGAAGAAAATAATCATGAAAAAATAGTTACAATAAATTTCTAACCTACATGGTTGTCTGAAATGATTTGATGGAAAGCGGTAAAGGCAAAACCAAAGTAGCGGCGGGCTATGCCCAAACCGCCGTGAAAACCCACTACTTCCACTGCGACCAAATCGGCATCCAAAGAGAGATGAGACTCCGACAGAATGGGGAATAATTCATTCATCCCAAAAAGAAGCTCTTATTGTTCCTGCATTGCCTGATATAACATAAATTCTATATTTTATTGGAGAAATTAATTATGAAAAAACAAGAAATTATTTTAAGTATGCAAAGGGCTTTTCTTGGGGCAATTTGTAACAAAGTCAGACTTATTGCATTTGATATGACCGAAGAAACATTTGCTCTTTATGTATATATTGATTCACCACTGACAGATAATGAGTATGAAGCAATAGATAGTGCAGTTACAGATGTATTGGCTGACTTTCCAAATTTTCTATATGAAAAAATATATATTATTGAAAATAATGATAATATTCTTTCATTAAATATATATAAAGGATGTTTTTTTATGCGATTTGAAAACCAATTTGATTAAATAACACGTTGTAAAAAACAGCTTCTTTGGGAACTCCATTTTCACGAAATGCCACTGCGTCAGATGCAGATTTGTTAATTAAGGAAAGTGTTCCTGCAAATGTTGCCATACCTTAAAAATGTAGAAAGTAAGACATGAAAAACAATCTAATTTTATTGATTAAAAATCAAATGTCAGATAAACAAAAAAATGAAAATGCTTTACATTTAAATACACTTTTACTAAGCTCGATAGAAAATCCTAGTATAGATAATGATTGTTTCATAGAATTATTTAGCTATTATTCTAACATATCCCAAGGAGAAGTAAGTGAACTATTTAATTTACTACAATCTTTAACCAAAAAAATGAAATTAATATAATTTATGATTTTTTTAGAATATATCTCCAAATTTGTCAAAGACTTAGGACTATATTGTGAATTTGAAAAAAATTTCTTATGGAGGTAAAATATATACAAGAAAGAAATTATATAGAGGAAAAAAATTGAGTCTACTTTTTCCAGTTTTTCAAAGTTGATAAAAAAATAACATCATAAATTTTGATGATAGTGATAACTCTTATATATATTCTATGATGCAACTATCTACTAAAAACTTGGATTGAGATAACATACGATGATTTTTCTCTCAATACTTGAATCACTAGAGTGGCAAGCTTTTTACTAATAAGGCTTTATTATATTTTACTCCTTGCTGTTTAAAATATATTTTTTCTAATTTATCTAAATTTTATTTATATGGTTACGTTGTTGACTTTTTATATATTGCCCTAAGAAACCAAAGTACGATATTTAACACTAGTCAAATCAACTTAATTATTGATTTTTTTAGAATTAATCCAAAAATTTTTAACCAGGAAATTAGTGTTGAAACACAAAAAATAACAAGTACGATTCAACTTTATTTATAACTTCCCAGCTGTAAAGGGCATACTTTCCCCACCGCCACCAATCCTGGAGCTAAAACTTGAAATTTTGTAGGAGAACACCAACCTAATACTGGCTTGCTACGAGGAAATGAGTCTCAAGATCTGTATCCTCAATGTTTAAAATGTAGTCAAATACAAGGAGGGGTAGTGGGGAAAATTAAGCGGCAAGCTAAAAAGCTAGGTATCCATCCTAGAGGTCACTACTTATCTTTATTAAAAAAGCACAAGAAGAAGCAGCAAACTCTGAAGCTCCAAGTGTATGTTGATTGCTGCCTTTTAATATCAACTATAGTTTTTTCTTGAAGTAACTTTAGTTAGCTAAAATTTAGATTTTTTATACAGAAAGGTTTTGCAATGAATTTTTTTAAAACACATAATATTGACACTTATGGTGGTCCATTAGTTATGTTACCAAAATCGGATGCCAATATATGGCAGGGCTGTGTAGATTTAAAACCAGAAGAGCATTATTCTTTAGCTTGCTCTCAGCATAACTATTTATCTGTTTTAGCTGTAGAAGGTGTACAAACTATTATTTTAGGAGACGAACCTTTACCAACTTTTGCAGTACACAAACTAGACACTAGTGAGATTTTTATATTCAGAGCTTATTGGATTAATGATGAATCACACATTGATACTCATATAAAAAATATAGTGGATGGTCATCATAAATATCAGCCATTAGAAGAAACATCAATTTTCATTAATGATGTTGAATGGGTTATATTTGATAGTGCTTTTACTTTTTAAAGATAAAGAAGATAGTATAGAAGTAAAAATTTACTCATAAAAAAATTGCTTGTATAAAAATCCAAACGTATTTGTACGAAGCATATGATATTTCTTTTTTAATTCATTCATTTAAATACTATAACGAACTATAGCCTAAAACACTCATTTTATAGATAAGGTGTAGTGCTGATTGTATGCGTTTCACCTTTTTAGCAAACTGCAGCCTGTATAATATGCCGGTTTAATATGTATGGTACGTTCCAGCAGCACGCACGCGTTTTTATATATTATTATTTCAGCATAGACTCTCCATGGCATTCAAAAAAATCGCCCGTAAAAGCAGTGACTTCAAGGTCGTCTTTACCGTACCCGATTTCTGTTGGTCGCCACCAAACTCTATATCGTTCGTGCCGGCGGTATGTTCTTTATGAACAGCAAGTTCAGTAAAAGACTCCCCCGTCCAATCAGACCAAGACCTGATTAGGTTGCTAGGGGGCTTCAACCTATATCAACTTGCATCGAATACGCATTGAACATTTTACAAAAATAAGAGAAACACAAGCTTCAAATGATAAAATTCTTAAAGCGGATTTAGAGATTTATTTAAAACAACCTGGTTTAAAAATTGTATTCAGCCTACTTTTAAAGTAAAATATTCTTGTATACGATGATAATGATAAAATAGGTTTAGAGTTATTTATAAATCGAGTGAATTCAAAAGGAATGGTTGACATATCTGACTCAAGAGGATTTTCTTTTTTCAAAGGCAAAGAAATAAATATTTGCCATGAAACTATTCGTTATTTGGAAGAATAAATGTATGATTCTATAAAGAATATTACTAAAGTTTAACTGAAGCAAGTGCGAATTGTTACATCAAGATCCTACAGTAGGTAGCAAGGTTATTTAAGGTAATTAAAATGAAAAAGCTTTTTTTAAATCTAGAAGTAATTGATGGTTATCCTCCAGTATCTATGGAAAGCATTTGGGCAGAAGTGACTGAGGAAGGCTATTTTTAAAATAAATAATATTCCTTTTTTTATAGCAAAGAAATCTCTTTTTGGTGATATTGTTAGCGGAATACAAACGGAAGAAAATTACTTATTATATGATAAAACCATCATTCATAGTCAAAAATAGTACATTGCGGATTGTTTTCTTTAATGAAAATCAGAAATTTAAAGATAAAATATTAACGAAACTAAAAGATCTTGGATGTGAGTTTGAAGCATTTAATGTCAATTTCTATTCAATAAACATACCCATTCAAGTAGATATAGAAGAAATCTATATTTTTCTTAGATGAGTTTGTGGAAACTGACGACTTAGATTATGATACAGGGTATTTGGCACAATAATTTGTACAAGCTATAACTTGCGAAATATCGTAATATTTAGAAAATTCTAGCATTGTTTACGTAGTAGGAATTTTAAGACTATGTGATGGACAAGGAAGATTAATTATTAAAAAAACATTAACTTTAATAAGTTATTTTTTTCTGTTGCGATGAGTGTATGAGTTGCTGGGAAATGAAAAATGTCTGGTTGGGTACTCCTGCTTTGTTAGCTAAGAAAATTAATAAATTAAATGGTAAATAAATTATGAAATCAATTTTAAGTTCAATTTTATCTCTAATAGTACCTCCTTCTTCTAAATTACCTTATGTTTCACATTACTCTTATGATTTTCAACATGGCTGGTTAAATATAGTTGTATCAGAATATAATAGTCAAAAAACTTGCGGAGATATAGGGATAAGTAAAAATGAGTTACAATATAAGCTTTTTTGTGGGAAAGAAAATGAAAAAGGAATGATCCCGTTAAGTAAAATAAAATTCAGATATGAGAAAGATATTTTTTCTGCTCAAAGTATTATAAGTGGAAAAATAATTTTTTCAGTTAAATGTACGCAAGAGCAATACAGATATATAGAAAAGTATCTTAAGAAATAAAACGGAAAAAAGACAATTAAATTCTGTACAAATATAGAATTTGTAATAATCTGAAGCAAGCCGTAGCCAGTATGAAACCTTCAGTCCTGACGTGGGGCGTGTACGGTGCGCGCGAACCCTTGGCACAGGTACATAACCGGACCGACAAAGACAGAGAAAACCGCCAACAACCCCACTACTTCCACTACGACCAAATCGGCATCCCAAGAGTTACCCGATAAAGACGGCATCCTCTTGTGGTACGGCGAATACACCGCATGGAAAAATCACTATAAATGTAAAAGTTATCTAACATAATGGAGATAAATATGCCCTTCCTGAAAATTCCCTATAGAGATTATCCTAAAGAAGGATTGTTCAAAAAAACCTTTATCGAGAAAAATATCTATAAAATAGAGGAATTTAAAGATGAATTTAAGTATTACGAATATACCCCAATAGAGAAAAATTATCATTGATGAACATAATTTAGTGCCATTCATCTTTTTCACCAGAAGGAATAAATTATTTAATGCCTAAAAATTTTTTTGATAGCATCAGCAATGGCATTAGAAATGATGATATTCCAGTAAATATAGAAGAATTTATTATAAATATACCTACCGCAGAAAAACATTATTCATGCTTTTAAATCTCTTAAAAAAAGATGAGCTGATAATTCTTAAAAAAATATTTAGAAAAAAATATTATTTGGGAGCTCATCAAATTTGATACAGCAAATAGGTGAACATTATTTATTTAGAAGTATTGAATATCTCGAAAAGTTAATAAGTAATTCCTAAATCTACTTATTATTTTGTTAATCGAATACATGAGCCTAGGTTTCTAGAATCGGCAATGGATAATATTGAGTTAAATACAAATTTAACTAGATATGGAATCTATATAGGCTTGTTAAGAAGAGGATGGGAAAAAAATCATCTGCTCGTGCTTATGCAACCAAACTTGCTTCAAATTTAAGAGCTTCAGCAATAAATTTTGCTAGAAAAAACAACTTATAAGTTTAATACAAGAAAGGAATTAAAAATGACTAAAGCTATTCAAGAAAAAGTTATTTTGAACGAGATTAAGGAGATTAGCCTTAATCGAATAGGAGGAAATATTCCTAAATATTTTTGATGATAAACAAGATTGTATTTCAGAAATGATGTTTTTATGGATGTTTTGAACATCCATTAAAAAAACTAATTTTATATTATCTATTTTTCTTGCCTAAAAAAATCATGATATTATGCTTGATAATAATATCTATCCCTAATTGTGCAATAAAAAGTTTTTTTACTCATCCAAAAATCTGAGGAAAGTAAAAATTACTTCATTTACAAATATGGACTTAAATAGGATTTATTTTTGAACCGTATAGAAAAGCAAATAGTGATGATTTATCAGGTTTAGTAACAGTAGGAGGAGAATTGCAACTAATTCAAGAAGAAGATTATTTTTAAAAAAATCTAGAAGAAGATGGATATTTGTACTTGATGAGTATAGACGAAGATTATTACCCAGATAATCTTCTTAATGGTAATTACCCGTTTGATTATGGAAAATTATATATATATTATAAAGAAAAAGATAAGAAGGGTAATATTGATGTAATAGCTGGATTTTGGCAATATTCTTAATTGATCAATAATATAATTTTTATCAGTAACAAGCAGTAGTCATTATATAACTTTCAATCCCGACGTAGGGTGTGCGCAGTACTGCATTACCTACACAAGCACAATCGATTTTTAAATTTTGGTATTAAGGAAAGAATGATGAACAAAATCCGTCTCTTTACTATATTAGTATTTCTTTGTTTTACTTCAGCTTTTGCAAAAGAAATTTAGACAAAAAGGAGAGCAATATGTTAGTCAGTTCAAAAAATATGGCGCTTGACCTTGCTGAAATATACATAAAAAACGTATATGGAAATACCGTTTCAATAAATCAAAAACCATACCGTATTATTGAAGAGAAAGATGTCTGGATTATTAATGGAGCCCCTCCAAAAGCACTAGGTGGTAATTTCCATATAGTTATTTCTAAAAAAGATGGGAGAATAGAAAAAATAACCCATTCAAAATAGCAAGCCGTAGCCCGTACGATACCTCCAATCCTGAAGTAGGGCATGTGTGGTACG
>BNJV01000164.1_pt1 | contig 159947 bp, 211 predicted proteins | sample 8540591 | NCBI WGS metagenome assembly BNJV01 (sample SAMD00202457, study PRJDB9452) | human saliva metagenome | host: Homo sapiens
TATATAGTCTTATTATGAACAGTTTTAAACGTTAAAAAAAGAGCATTATCTTGAATAAAATTTTTCATTGCTAGATTATTTGTTTTTGCTCCTGTTTAGCTGCCTGAAATTTCGGTGACAAGCAGCGTTATCAGTAAAAAAATTTAAATGAGTTTGTTTTTGTCTTGCTTTGTGATTTAAATAAGAAATTTTTAAAGAAATTAAAAAAACTTATAAAAATTAGTTGGATATATGATATAATATGTGTAGCAATAAGAAAAGTTTTTAGGAGAAAAAATTGTTAAAAATAGGAATTGTTGCTGAATATAATCCATTTCACAATGGTCATTTGTATCAAATCAGGAAAATTAGGGAAATATTTGGTAAAGATGTCTTTATTGCTGTTGTAGTAAGTGGGGATTTTGTTCAGCGGGGAGAAATTTCGTTTTTGGATAAATGGGAAAAAACGCAGGTTAATTTAGAGTGTGGTGTTAATTTAGTTGCAGAACTTCCACTTTACTATTCGATTCAAAATGCTGAGATTTTTTCAAAGATGGCGACACGAATTTTGGATTATTTGGGAATAGATATTCAGGTTTTTGGAGCAGAGGAGGAAAATATTGAGGTTTTGCAAAAGGTGCTTGATTTGCAGAAAAGGCAGGATTATAAGGACAAACTTATGGGATATATGAAAAAAAGGCAATAGTTACAGCACTTCTCAAAGATTAGCATTGAAAGGAATATGAGTTGGACGGAATTGTGAAGTCGAATAATATTTTGGCTTTGGAATATATGCGTGAGATTGAGAAAAGTAATCTTGGAATAAAAGCCGTTTATTGTAAAAAGGGAAATTTCAGAATATAATGAAGAAAAAAAGTTGAAAAGAGAGGGAGGAGTTTGCCAGTGCTTCGTTTTTACGGAATGAACTGGAAAAATTTTGGAAGAATTTTTGTATCGATAAAAAAATTTAAAATCAAAAAAACTTATTTTGGAAAAAGCTGGAAAAAAATTCAGAAATTCGTGCCAAAAAGTCTTTTGAAATAATTCTTGAAAAATTTAGAATTTAAAAATAAAAAAATGGAATTAATTTTCAAAAAAACTAAAGGAAGAAATCTTTAAAATCGTAAAATATAAGATTTTAACTGAAAAAGAAAAATAATGGAAATTTATGACATTAATTGTGAAATTTATGCTAGAATATATAAGGGAGCGGAAATTTCAAAAATTATAGGGAATTTTTGGAAAATACGAAGTCAAGAAACTTATCAAACAGGCGTGTGGAGCGGATTATTTTTAAATATTTTGTTAAACATAAAGGCTGGAATGATGGATTTTGAGATAAATTATGTCAGAATTTTTGGGATTTGATAAAAAGGGACAGGAATATTTGAAAAATTCGAGAAAAATAATAATTTTTGAAGATATCGAGGGGAAAAATGGTTTTGAGAAAAATATTTTTGTAAATTGGAAGGATATTGAAAAATTTGGAAACTTTTTGAAAATAATGGAAATATGGAAAATTCAAAAATTTAAAAAAATTCAGAAAATAAAAAAATATAGGAAAAAAAGAAATTATAAAAAAATTTTTAAAATTCAAGAAAATTTTTTAAAAATAAAAAAATTGAAAAAAATGGATTTCTGTTAAAAGAATTATTTTGGGAGAAAAAAAGAAAAAAATTGAATCCAATTGTTTATTTAAATAATTAAAATTAAAAATTAAAATATAGTCAATTGTAAAAGTGAAATCTTTTAAAAATTAAGTAACAGTAATATTTATAACAGTAAGGGTCAAGATTCCCTGTTAAAAATTAATAAAAAGTGAAAAAAATATTGTTTGATGAGATTTTATAAACTTTTATAAATGTCTAAAAATTAAAAGCAGAATGGGAGTGAATTATGGGAACGGAGTTGTTAATAGCAGTTAATGTGCTGTTTATGATATTTTTTTCTTTGTGATTGCGTATTTGTCAATAAGGTATTTTATTAATCAAATTGAGAAGTATCCGAGAATTACATTTGAAGAGGTGTATAATAGTAAAAAGTTAAGACAGAAGTATAATATTGAGAATAATAAGGCAAATCCTTATGATTATGGTTACAATTTTAAGGAAATTGAGTATAAATCGGGGAAAATTCAGCTTTATGGATGGCTTATTGAAAAATAAGGATGCTACGAAGACTATGATTATTTCTCATGGACGTGGTGTGAATAGACTGGCGGCATTGCAGTATTTGGGTATGTTTAAGGACATTGGGCTTGATAAGGAGTATAATTTTTTTATTCCAGATTTGAGAAATTCCGGGAAGTCTGATGTGGCTAGAACTAAGATGGGATATTGCTTTGGGCAGGATATTTTTCATACGATGGAAATGTTAAAAGAAAGATTTGGAAAGAATAATTTTACGTTGTATGGGTTTTCACAAGGGGGAATGGGATCTGCCATTGCTTCTAAAATGTATGTAAAGGTACTCAGAAAAAAAGGGATAGTTATTGAGAAATTAATATTGGACAGTTCAATTTCAAATATAAGAAAGAGAATTAAGGAAGATGCAAGAAAACGTCGTGTTCCAAAATTTATTGTAAGTGTTATTGTGAGAATCTTTAATTTTAGAGTTGGAAGCCATCTTGATAAATTGAAGCTGTCGTATTTGCTAAAAAGAATACCGACTTTAATTATTCAGTCTAAAAATGACAAAGCGACAACTTACGGAATGCTTATGGAAGAATACAATGAATTGGCGCAAAATGAACATATTAGATTAAAGGTTTTTGAAAAAGGTTCACACACTAGAATTTATGCTGATCCTGATTGTAAAGATGAATATGCCAAGGCAGTAAAAGAATTTTTGGTAAATTAATATAAATTAAAAGTAGAAAGGTAAAAAAATTAATGAATTCAAGATTAACGAAGAAAAGTTATATAATTTACGGGCTTGGTGTTTCATATTTTATGATTGACCAGATCTATAATCAATGGCTGTCGTATTATTATTTACCGCCTGAAATGGAAAAAAACCTAGTTCCGTTGTTAAAGCCGCAATATTTGGTTTTGGCCTTTATTTTTGCGAGGATTATTGATGCAATCTCAGATCCTGTAGTAGGATTTTTATCAGATAATTCCAAATCTCGTTTTGGAAAAAGGTCAATATTTATGCTAATTGGAGGATTGCCGCTTGGGATTCTTACGATTATGTATTTTTATCCAGTTAAAAGTTCACAGCTGGCGACACTTATTTATTTGTCAATCGTTGGAGGGCTGTATTTTACAGCTTATACTCTAGTTGCAGCCCCGTATAACGCTTTAATTCCTGACTTGGCTTCAAATAAGGAGGAGAGGCTTAATCTTTCCACAATGCAATCGACTTTCAGGCTTATATTTACTGGAATTGCGATGGTATTGCCAGGTATTTTGATTTCAAAATTAGGTATGGTAAATGGGGTGCTGAATACAGAAGTTGGAATACGTAAAACAGTAATTTTGATTACGATATTGTCAGTTTTGGGGATTTATGCGTGCATATTTTTCTGAAGGAGAAACAGCTTACGCAAAACCGTCCTAAGACTGAATCGCTAGGATTTATGAAATCAATTTCACATTTGAAGGATAAGGAAATTATTTTGTACTTTTTAGGATATTTCTTTTTCTTTTGCGGGTTTAACATACTTCGTGGGGATTTAACATATTATTTGAGCACTGTAATGCAAAAGGACATTAAGTATTTGACTGTAATATCAGTTGTGCTGTTTGGGATGGCTGGGATGTTTTTTCCGATTACGAATAAGTTTGGGAAAAAATATTCATATAAGAAAATATTGATTGTGGATATGCTGCTTTTAATAGTTGGAACTTTTGGGCTGCTGTTTATTAATAAAAATAATTCGATTTTTGCTTATGTGTTTTTTGTAATTTGTGGAGCAGGATTAAGTGGTGCGGCATTTATTTTTCCGCAGGCAATGCTTAGTGAAATTTCGGCAAAATTGTCTGAAATTAAAAATTAGTCTGGAAGGATTTATGTTTTGGAATACAGGGAATGTTTTTAAAATTGGCATTTCTAGTTCAGCAGGTTGTTCAGTCAACTTTGCTAGTTGCTGGAAATCAAAATGTTCAAAATGGTGTAAAGGGTGCAACTGAACTGGGAGTTAAGGTAACGCTTGTTGTGGCATTGTCATTGTTTGGTGTTTCTTTTGTTTTTTTATAATTTGAAAAAGGAAGATTAGAATAAGAAATATTGAAAATTACGATAGTAGAAGTTCTTTTAAAAAAATCGAGTTTATGGTTGTTTTAATAATAAAATCAAAAATTAATAATCAATATAAATATGATAACGGAGGTTTTTATGAAAATTGAAGATTTGCAAAAAAAGTCAAAAACATTGAGAAAAGACATTATTGAAATGATTTATGGGGCAAAGTCAGGGCATCCAGGTGGTTCGCTTTCCATTGCCGATATTTTGGCTGTGCTTTACTGGAAGGAAATGAATGTTGACCCAGAAAATCCAGAAATGGAAAACCGTGACAGGCTTGTGCTTAGTAAAGGGCATGCAGCTCCTGCACTTTATGCGGCTTTAATTGAAAAGGGATTTTTAGGAAAAGAAGGAAGAGATCTTATTCCAACATTGAGAAAATGGCATTCTCCGCTTCAAGGACATCCTGATATGAAAAAATTGGCTGGAGTTGAAATGTCAACTGGTTCACTTGGGCAAGGGCTTTCTGCTGCAAATGGAATGGCTTTGAGTGCAAAAATTTATAAAAATGACTATAGAGTTTATGCGATTTTGGGAGATGGAGAATTGCAGGAAGGACAAGTTTGGGAAGCTGTAATGACGGCTGCGCATTATAAACTTGATAATTTAGTTGCGATAGTTGATTATAATAATTTGCAAATTGATGGAAAAGTTTCGGATGTAATGGATGTTGCTCCAGTCGGAGAAAAATTTAAGGCATTTAACTGGAATGTAATTGAAATTGACGGACATAATTATGAAGAAATCATAAATGCCCTTGATACAGCGAGAACAGTTAAAGGTCAGCCGACAGTTATCGTTGCAAATACTGTAAAAGGTAAAGGCGTTTCATTTATGGAAAATAATGCAGGATTTCACGGAGCTGCTCCAAATGAGGAAGAATATAAAAAAGCGATGGAAGAATTAAGCTGAAAGACTGGTGCTGAAGGAAAAATTTAAGGTTTGCAATAAAGAATATGAATATTTAAAGTTATAATTTTTTTGATTCAATATGCGAATATAAAAAAATTTAAAGTATTGCATTAATTGGATTTTATAAACTTTAAAAATGACCAAAATAAAAATAGGAGAATATGAGAATGGAAAAAATCAACTAGAGTAGCTTACGGGGAAACATTGGTTAAATTGGGGAAAATAAATAAAGATGTAGTGGTTCTGGAAGCTGATTTGTCAAAATCGACAATGACTGCATATTTTTCAAAAAGGAATTTCCAGAAAGACATATAAACATTGGAATTGCAGAAGCTGACATGATTGCAACCGCAGCAGGAATTGCAACAACTGGTAAAATAGCATTTGCTTCGACTTTTGCACATTTTGCAGCAGGACGTGCTTTTGATCAAATTAGAAATTCGGTAGCATATACTCAATTAAATGTGAAAATCTGTCCAACTCATGCAGGAGTTTCGTTAGGAGAAGATGGAGGTTCGCACCAATCAGTTGAAGATGTGGCTTTAATGCGTGCAATTCCAAGAATGGTTGTATTATCGCCAGCAGATGCGGTTGAAACAGAAAAAATGATTTTTGCAGCGGCTGAATATGAAGGGCCTGTCTATGTAAGACTTGGAAGATTGAATATTCCAGTATTATTCGATGAAGATTATACATTTGAAATAGGAAAAGCCGTAACTTTGACACAAGGTGATGATGTAGCAATATTAGCTACAGGACTTATGGTTTCAGAGGCTTTAAAAGCTGAAAAACTATTGGAAGAAAAAGGAATAAAAGCAAGAGTAATCAATGTTTCAACAATAAAGCCGCTAGATACAGAAACTGTTTTAAAAGCTGCGAAAGAATGTAAATTTATTGTAACAAGTGAAGAACATTCGGTAATTGGAGGATTGGGAAGCGCAGTTTCAGAATATTTATCTGAAGTTCATCCCACAAAAGTGATAAAACATGGAATACAAGATATTTTTGGACAAAGTGCAGATGGAGAAACTATGCTTACAAATTATGGATTAAGAGCTGAAAATATCGTAGAATTAGTTTTGAAAAATATGTAATTTTTAGAAATTATTTTTGGATTTTAATTAAATAATACTTTATACTATTTCCCATTTAAATAACGGATTAATTATGAATTTTTTTATAAGAGGGCAAGCCTTTTTGCCAGTAATATAAAATATAATTTCTGTTTTTTTAAATGGGATTTAGTATTATAATCAATGTTTTATTTATTCTTTTTCTAAAGACTTTTTTCAATATCTTTTTCCACTTCTTTAGTTAATTTTTAGCAATTCCTATTTATTTTTATAGATATTTTTTTGTAATATTATAAAAAGACTAATAAAAATGTAAAAAAATATGATAAAATATATTGTATATTCAAATTTAATTTGAAATATAAATGAATTTGTTTGAAATTGAACTGATTTAATGCGATTTTTGTTTAAATAATATATTTTTTTATTATAAAAATTATAAAAAAATAAAAATGGAGGGAAAAATGAAACATACGGTAGCAATTGTTGGTAGGCCCAATGTGGGAAATCAACGTTATTTAATAAATTAGTGGGGGACAGGCTGTCAATTGTGAAGGATGAGCCTGGAGTTACTAGAGATAGGCTGTATCGTGAGATGGAATGGAGCGGGAAAGAATTTATACTGGTGGATACTGGTGGGCTTGAGCCACGAACTGAGGATTTTATGATGGGGAAAATTAAGCAGCAGGCACAAGTTGCAATTGATGAAGCGGATGTAATTATATTTTTAGTTGATGGGAAGGCTGGTATTACAGGACTTGATGAAGATGTAGCAACTGTACTTAGAAAGCAGGATAAAAAAGTTGTTGTAGCTGTAAATAAAATTGATAATTATATGCGTGATCAGGAAAATATTTTTGAGTTTTATGGACTGGGATTTGAGGAAGTTATTGGAATTTCTGGTGAGCATAAGACAAACTTGGGAGATTTGCTGGATGCTGTAATTGAAAAATTTGAGGATAAAAAGATAAAGCAAACTGAAGATGGACTTAGTATTGCCATTTTGGGAAGACCGAATGCCGGGAAATCTTCGCTTGTAAATAAACTTTTGAATGAAGAGCGTTCTATTGTAAGTGATATTGCAGGGACAACAAGGGATACGATTGATTCCAGCTTGAAATATGATGGAGAAACTTATACTTTAATTGATACAGCGGGAATCCGTAGAAAGTCAAAAGTGGAAGATGATATTGAGTATTACAGTGTATTACGTGCAATGAAATCTATAAAAAGGGCGGATGTATGTGTGCTTATGCTGGATGCGACAGAACTTTTGACAGATCAGGATAAGAGAATCGCTGGAATGATTTATGAGGAGAGAAAGCCGATTATTATTGCCATAAATAAATGGGATTTAATTGAAAAGGATAATAACAGCGTAAAGGAATTTACTGAACTTGTGAAGGCTGATCTTGCGTTCTTGGATTATGCACCGATTGTTACAATTTCGGCATTGACTGGAAAAAGAACTTTGAATATTTTGGAGCAGGCTAGGTTTATTAATGAGGAATATCATAAAAAGATAACCACTGGTCTTTTGAATCAGATTTTGTCAGAAATAATAGCGCAAAATCCAGTTCCTACGAGAAAAGGGCGAGCAGTAAAAATAAATTATGCAACGCAAGTAAGCCAAGCACCGCCAAAATTTGTATTCTTTGCAAACAATCCAGAATTGATACACTTTTCATACCAAAGATATATTGAAAATAAATTGAGGGAATATTTTGGATTTGAAGGATGTCCAATTGATATTGTATTTAATAAGAAGAGTGAAAAGTCTTTTGGATAAGTTTATAAATTTAGAATTACTGTTTAATAAAAATTTTTCTATATTTTTAGAAACTGGTATTATAGAAAGGAAAAGTGAATGAAATTTTACAATGAGGAAAAGCTGTTAAAATTAAGAAATATTTTAATTGTAACGGTATTGGCGCTTTTGGCACTTTTTGTTATTTTTTTAGAGTTTATGATAATTTTTGCAAAAACAGATAAAGCTTGTTACAAGCACGATTTTTTTCCGTTTATTTTGTCATTTATAATTGTATATTGCCTTATGCCTTTTTATTGATATGATAAGTGAAAAGGACAAAAATGACAGTTTTTTTAAAAAAATAGTAAACTTGATGAGCTGGAAAAAGTGGAAAAAGATGAATATAAGCGATTCAGAAAAAAAGAAAAAAATAAAGTTGTTTAATGAGATTTCACAGAGTAAGAAGAAAAAGAATTAAATTAAATCGTACATTTGCAATTTTACTTGTACTGACTATATTTTTTTGTAATTTTTTTCTTTACATTGTTTTTGACAATTGTGCTGATATTTACAAAGCAGGTATCGAGTCTTATTGATTTCTTGCTAAAAAAATCAGGAAAAGCTTCAAAAATAATTTTTTTGGATTTCTTAAAAAGTAATAATATCGACCTTAAAAAGTTCTCTGATGAGTTCTAAGGATATAATTGTATCCAATGTCATAAAAGTATTAAGCTCAAGTTTTTCGCTGATAAGCAGCACATTCAGCCTGCTGTTTATGACTCCTATTTTTACAATAATGCTTATTTTCAGTTATGATAACATGGAAAATGGAGTTAAGAGAGCATTGCAGAATATGGATAGGGAAGACTTGATTGTTCTTATAAAAAATATGGATGAAACAATTGGGAAATATATTCTTGTAACAGCACTTGACAGTATGATAGTTGGAGTTGTATCATTTATAATATTTTTATTTTTTTGAAAATGGATTACAGTATGCTTTTTTTCAGTAATTATAGGTTTTGGGAATGTGATTCCGTTTATTGGTCCGTTTATTGGACTGATTCCGGCTATACTTTTATGCTTTTTACAAAAATCATTTAAACTAGTGATTTTTATTGTAGTGCTAATTACGATTGTACAAACAATAGAAGCAAATATTGTAAAACCATGGCTTACTGGAAAATCTGTAGAAATGCATCCAATTACGACGCTTCTGGTAGTTCTTATTGGAGGAGCTTTATTTGGAATTGGAGGAGCATTTATTGCAATTCCCTGCATATATCATTATTAAATTAACTTTCCTGTTTTTGGGAAAAAAATATACTGTAGATAATAAATTAAATAAAAAAATAGAAAATGAGAAAAGGGAGTGAAAATTTATGGATAATAAGGAAAAAAATGGAAATTCAAAAAAATGTATTTATTTTTTTCAATTTCAAAGATGTTTAGAATAGTTAATAAAATAGCGGAAGAATCATTTGAAAAGATAGATATTTATCCAACGCATGGATTTTTTTGATGATTATATTGAAGGAAGAAGAAAATGGGCTTTACAGTAAAATCAAATATCTGAAACATTGGCAATAGCTCCATCGACAGTTACACGCTTTGTGGATAAATTAATTTCAAAGGATATGTGAAAAGGGAAAAGTCTGGAAAAAAATTCAATTACGAAAAATAACTGAAGAAGGTCTGAAAAATAATACCCTGACATTTACAAATCGTGGGATGGAATTTCAGAAAAAAATAGAAGAAGTTGTAGGAAATGAAGAGTACTTGAGAAAAACTGGCGAAGATTTTAAGGAATTTGCAGATATTCTTGGAAAAAGATAAAAAAATATGATCAAATAAGTGAAGATTTTTGATTTTTGGATTATATAAATTAATTTAAACTCTGTTTAAAGATAGAAGTTATATTTTTATATTATTTGCTATTAAGAGTTTTTTTGGATTCTTGTAAGCCTGCTATTTAAATGGGAAATAGTATAAAAATATTCAAGAAAAAAATTCGATGTATCAGCATTGATAAAAAAAGGTAATATATGGTAAAATAAAAGAAAATGTATTAAATAAATAATGGAGGAAAAACTATGAGAAAAAGTAATAGTAGCTGGAAACTGGAAAATGAACAAAACTGCCAAAGAAGCAGCAAAATTCTTTAATGAATTGAAACCTTTAGTAGCAGATGTTAAAAATGCAGGAATTATAATTGGAGCACCTTTTACTGCATTGGAAACAGCAACTAGAGAAACTGCAGGAAGCAACATTAAAATTGCCGCTGAAAATATGAACGCTAAAGAAAGTGGAGCATATACTGGAGAAGTTTCACCATTAATGTTAAAAGATTTAGGTGTGGAATATGTAATTTTAGGACATTCTGAAAGAAGAGAATATTACCATGAAAATGATGAAATTATCAATGAAAAAGTAAAATCAGCATTAGCTCACGACTTAAAACCAATTTTATGTATTGGAGAAAAATTAGAGCAAAGAGAAGCTGGAACAACTAACGATGTTGTAAAAACTCAAATTGTTGGTGGATTAAAAGACGTTACAGCTGAACAAATGGCAAATGTTGTACTTGCTTATGAACCAGTATGGGCAATTGGAACAGGTAAAACTGCAACTCCTGAACAAGCTCAAGAAGTTCACGCATTCATTAGAGGATTATTAACTGACTTATACGGAAAAGAAGTTGCAGAAAACGTAACAGTTCAATACGGTGGATCAATGAACGATGCAAATGCAGCTGACTTAATTGCTCAAACAGACATTGACGGTGGATTAGTAGGAGGAGCAAGTTTGATTCCTGAAAAATTCGCTGTAATAATAAAAGCTGGAGATGCAGCAGCTAAATAATTGTTTTGAAAAATAAAAAAATAATTAGCTATTCTCTTGTTTTTTAGATTATAGGAGGAACTAATAAAGTGTTAGAAAATTTATTAATTGTAGCTTTAGTAATTTTATCAATCATTATGATAAGCGTAATTTTACTACAGCCAGACAGAAGCCAAGGTTTAGCAAAAAGTTCTGCAAATATCTTGGATGAAGAAAAAGAAGGAATTGAAAAATTTACAGAAATCGTTGCAACATTATTTCTAGTCGTTGCAATTTTATTCCAAATCGTAAGATAAAAAAATTTTTAAATTGAAAATTTTTAAAAAGCAAGTTTTTTTGATTTTTTTGTAAAAATATTAGAATCACAGTTAAGAATATTGGCTGTGATTTTTTTCAGTTTTTAGAAAAAAATGTTATAATAATAAAAGATAATTTATAAAGTGAATTTTTGTCAATAAAAATTTTTTTCTGTAGTTTTTGTTTTTCATTTTTTTAATGTAAAGGTGATCAGTTGTCATCCCTTTTACAATCCCCCGCTTGTCTAAGCGTTTTTTGAAATAAAATTGAAACTCGCTTTTTTTAATAAGGATTTTTTTAAAAATTTTTTTAAATTGATTATAATTAAAGGTTTGGAAAAAAAGTTCAAACAGTCAATTTTGTTCTAAAAAAATCACGACAATTTTAATTTGATTATAGAATTAAAATTTAAAAGAAAAAAATTTTAACATTAGGGAGGGAAGAATATTATGAAAATTAGTTATAAAGAAATTGGATCTAATTTAAAAGAGATATTATTTGAAAAAAATTTAGGAAAAAAATGAAGATGTTCTTTTTGTGTTTGAAAATTCGGCTTCATTTTTTTGAGATTAAAAAGGGAATTTTTACGAGATGAGGAAATGCAGAGGGAATTAGGGATTTTTCAGAATTTTAAGATGATGAATAATTATGATTTTTATGAAAATCTTTTTGTTACAGACAAAATTGTTGTGAAAGAGGAAAAGCAAGTTGTATTATTTTACAATTCATTGAACGAGAAGTTGAAAAATTGAGGTGTCGAGTTATTACGATATTATCGACATTGCCTATAATTATTACAACTTGTTTGCAGAATTACAAGAATATAAGATTGATTTGGAAAAAGTTGAGTTGGAAAAAAATGGCAGGAAGATTTGTTTGAGACGCTGAAAAATGGTGGATGAAAAAGGTGAAAGAAACTTGTCAGTTAAAAAGGACTGATTTTTGCCGTATATGCTTAGAAATGTGGAAAATATCTCAGATAATTTTTTTGAAAAAGATACAAAAAAATTTATTTTTGTGAATAAAGTGAGATTTTCTCCGTTTGAAAAGGAAATTGTGGAAAAAAATTTGAGGAAAAAAAGGTCTGATTGTGGAAAAATATTTTTGCAATTGTCAGAAAAATGATTTTAATGAAAAAGAATTGAAAATATCTGAAAAATTTTTTTCATTGCCAGCGAAGGAAATTTTTGATAAAAATATAAATGTGGAAATTCATGAATTTAGTAGTAAATTTGGAGAATTGTTGGGGCTAGTTAGAAAGTTGGAGGAAGTTGAGAAAGAGAATAGAAAAGTGAGCAAGGAAAAATGCTGATTTGAAAGAAAAATTATCGGATTTTTTTGAGGCACAGGAAAATGCTGAAGAGGCAAAAAGTGATTATCAGCTTTTGAGACAGAAAAAGATTTCTTCAAATTTGGAAATAACGATGAAGGATACGAAAAATCTATCGAATTTTTGAATTTGATTTACAATTTGCTAGATAACGTGAAGGAAATTGATAGGAAAGATAAGGAGAAATTACTTTTTATTTCGAGTGAAAGATTTTTTTATGACGCTTATAAATCAAATGATTTATTGGAGATTTTTTTGACTTGGAAGGAAAGTTATTATATTTTTTTCAAGATTTGGTTTCAAAGGATTATAAGTACATTTCAAAAAGAGGAATTGGAGCGAATAAATCAAGAAGTTTTTAGAAAAAAATTAGAAAAAGAGAACCAAAAAGGAAAAAAATTTAAGGAAATTTACAATCAAAGAATGACAGCTGTTTGTAAAATTATTAAATTTGTTGAAAAAGTTGGAAGAAATTTATGGATATACTACGTTGAAAGAATATAGCGATTACTTGGAAAAAAATTTATTTGGATAATGAGAAGAAAGTGAAACAGGACAAGAATGTAAAAAGACAAATATTTTTGAGGCTTTGTCAGAAATGGTTGTGCTTGAAGATTTTAGTTTTGATAATCTGTGGGATAAATTTTTTTAATGAGAATGTTTCGGCTAATTTGTTGAAATTATTTTTTTGAAATATTTGGATAAGAAATCGATTGGATTGACTTTTGGAAGATAGTGCTGAAGATGAATCTGAAGACAGCTTTTTCGATAAATTCATTTGAAAATATTTCTGAAAAATACGAAGGAAAAATATAATTATTTTTGAATTTACAGGATTCATTTCCAAAAGTAAAAATTCATAATTTTTTTGTTTTTCAAAAGTTCAACGTGCAAAAAAATGGGGCTTCCTACAAGTGATGATAAAAAAATTGATTGAATTGTTTAAAATTTATCAAAATATTCTTGCGGCGAAAAAAATGTTTATTTGGCGTATGTTAAGGATTTGGAGAAAAAAATATTGATTCGGCGAGTGTTATTGAAGAATTGAAGTTGAAGTATGGAATTGAAGTTACGAAAGGTGAAATAAGTGAAGCGGAAGAGCTTTATTTTTGTAAAAAAATATTTCTTGAAGGATAGAAAAGAGAAATGGGAGAAAAAAAGGAAATTGGAGAATTTATTCCATCAAAATTGGAGAAAAAAATCTTGAGAAAATAAAAAAATGAAAAAAATTGAGTTTAGGATATTATTCGTTTGAGAAAATGAGAGATTTTTGAGTATGGATATTATTTGGAAAAAAAGCGATTGGTGAGCAGGAAGTCGAAGAAATTGAAGATGAAATAAACGTTAAGATTTTTGGAACTATAATTCATGCTTTTTATGAAAAATGTTGTAATGGAAAAATAAGGTTGCTTTTGGAGAATAAAACTTTTAAAATTGATCGAGATCAATTATCAGAAATTTTGAAAAAAAGTTCTAAATTCGTTTGATTATAAGGTTCCTAAGGAATATTTGGAATTTTTATAGAAAAGTTTCGTTTGAAGAAATTTTGAATTCGGCAGAGAAATATTTTTAAGGAATTGATTGAAAAAAATTAGAAGCAGAAAAAGGATATCGAAATTCATTTTGAGGAGAGAATAAAATTGTCTTCAGAAAAAGAATTGTTTGAAAATGTGTTTATTAATGGGGTTACGGATTTACATATAAAAAAACGAGTGGCAAGGATTATTTGTTTGATTATAAGTCTGGAAAATTGAAAGATAGTAACAATAGTTATAAAAAAATGATAAGGTTTATAAAGCGATGGAACAGTTGGATTATTATTCGATAATGTTGGAAAAATGATGGCAAAGAAAATGTTGAGAAGATTGTTGTTGATACTTGGGAAGGTAAATTGGTGCTAGATAATAGAAGTGAGGATAAAATATTGACTAAAAAAAGGCTGTTGAAGAGGTGGTTAGTAACTATCGAAATTCTCAATTTTATGATTTAGGAAGAAATTTAAATGGTAAAGATCTAAGAAAAAAATTTTAAAGATCCAAAAAAATTATTTTTTTACAAAGAGTATAAAAAAATATTTGTAGAGGGGAGGATGAATTAGGCGATGAAGAAGAATAATATAATTTTTGAAGGCTAGTGCAGGAACGGGGAAAAACGTATAGATTATCGCTAGAATTCATAGCTAATTTAATAAGAGGTATTAATTACAAAAAAATATAGTTGTAATGACATTTACGAAAAAAAGGCTACTGCTGAAATTAAAGAGAGAATTTATGATTTTTTTACATCAAATTGCTTTTGATGAAGGAAATGGGGCAGAATTAGAGAAAAACTTAAAAAGAAATTTATAAATTTGATGATTTGAATAAAAAAAGGAATTGCAAAATATTTATTTTGAGATGATAAGAAATAAAGAGGATATTAGAATTTCTACAATTGACGGATTTACAAATAAAATCTTTAAAAATGCAATTGCACCATATTTTTAATATTTATAATTACGAAACTTTGGACGAGGAAACTGATGAATTTTATTCAAAAAAATTTTGATTAAAAATCATTGAAAAATAAGGATAATTTTGAAGATTTTAAATTCATTTTTGATGAGAAAAAAAGAAAAAGAAGAATATTAAAAAGGTATATGGAAATTATTAAGGAAATATTGGATATGCGTCCGAAGTTTGTATTGACTAAAGGTTTTAAAATGTCGGAAGTTAAGAAGATGTCTTACAAATTTATAGATGAATTGGATGGAATATTTGAAAAAGATTGAGGAAGTTGCTAATGAAAAAAATAAAAAAATGTTACAGATGTTTTGACAAAAAGCATTTTTATAATATTTATGGAAAGTATAGCAATCTGTCGAAGGATGAAAGTAAAAATGAAAATCAAAAAAATAAAAAGAGAAATTGGAGTTAATCGTTCCTGAAATTGATTTGTTTTTTTGAAAAAGAAACTTTGGAATGGAACTCAAACTAAAGGGGAAAAATAAAGATGACAGGGAAGAATTGGAAACAAAATCTGAAGAGCTAAAAGAAAAGTTATCAGAATATGTTTTTCATCGAAAAAGTTTTACCATTAGATAAAAAAATTAAAAAAATATAGCTCAAAACAATATTTGATATTGCTAAAAAAATAAAAAAATTTCTTCAAAAAGACTTACTCACAATGATATTTTTAGTGTATACATACGAATTTATTTTTCAATAAAGATTTAAAATTTGTGGAAAATGATAGAGTCACAGAAGAATTTCTTGAGTTGATTGGTGGAAAAAAATAGACACAATTATGATTGACGAGTTCCAAGATACGAGTATTTTACAATGGAAAATTTTGAAATTGCTAATGAATACTTCGGAAAATATTATTTGCGTTGGTGATGAGAAACAGAGTATTTATAACTGGCGTGGTGGTGAAAAGGAATTATTTGAAAAATTGGAAACGATGATCGAAGGAAATGTTCAGAATTTGGATAAATCGTATAGAAGTTATAAGGCTATTATTGAAAATGTTAATAAAATCTTTAATGGTTATGATACAAAATGGAATTATGTTGATTCAGGTTATAGAGATGATGAAGAGTATCAGAAAGGATATTTTTGGATATTTTTATACGAAATACAAAAAGAAGAAACACCGAAAATTTATACAAAAAAATTATTGAAATGATAGAAAACGGTCAAGTGAAAAAAATTTAGGAAAAAGTGCAATTATATGCCGTACAAATCCACATTTGAAGGAGATTGCGGAATTACTGAATGAAGCGAAAAATTCCGTACACGCTTGAAAGTAAAAACGACAATTTTTAGAGTATAAGCCAATTGTTCCAATGTATCAGTTAATTAAATTTTTTTGCATTTGGTAATTTCAAATATTTGTTGGAATTTATGAGAAGTGATTTGATTGGTGGATTGAATAGTCATGTGAAATATTTGCTTGAGAATAAAAAAATGAGATTATGAGATTTATTAATGGATATCAAAAATAGAAGATTCTAAAAAAAGGCTAATAAAAAAAGAAAAAAATGATAATAAAGATTCAAAAAGCAATTAGTTTTAAAGAATTTATTGATATGCAAAAAGGATGAAAATGTAAAAAGAAGAACTTTTGAAATATAAAAAAATTAATGTTTTAGAGAGAAATAATTTGATTTTTTGAGGAAATTCTTGAGAAGGTTAGGGAATTGAAAAGATTGTCGAAAGACTTGAATAATAAATATGAAAAATGAAAAATTTTTTTCGAGAAAAACTTGTAGAAAATTTTGAAATAACAAAATATTATTCGACAAACAGTGATTTGAAAAAAATATTTTTTTATATTTTTTTAATATTTTGAAAAAAATACAATAATTTGTACGAATTTATTACGTTTATTGAGGAAGAAAAGGAAAAATTTGAGACAGGTTAGCAGTAGGGATGTTAATGCAATAAACTTAATGACGATTCATGCTTCAGAAGGATTGAGTTTGATACAGTATTTTACTATAAACGTAAATCAAATAAAGGAAATACTGACAAGAGCAATTTAAAAAAAGCTATTTAGATTTTTGATGAAAAAAATTTAATGATGTGAAAAAAATTTATGCTATTATTTTCAGGTTATGATAAAAAAATGATTGGAAATGACTTGAGTAAATTAATAGATAAAAAAATATTCAAAAAAAGAAGAAATGGAAGAAATTAATAATGATTATGTTGCGTTGACTCGTGCTAAGAAAAAAATTTGATATTGCTTTTTTTGATGCCGAGGTTACAGAAGGAAAAAAAGGGCATACAGATCCTTTGGCAAAGAGAATAATTGATGTTTACAAAAATGAAAATGAAAAATGAATATGAAACGGGTCAAATTATAGAATCGGAAATTCCAGAAGAAACAACAGATACTTCAGATGTAAAAAAATTAGCGATAGTTTATTTTAAAACATATTTTAACGATGATAAATTAAGAATGGAAAAAAATCTTCAAATACGTTGGAAAATGAGTTTAAGCGTAAAAAGGTCTTGCAATGCACTATTATTTTGAGCATATTTTAAATGATTTGGAAAAATGAGAAAAAGATAGCAAAATCTGCACTTTTGAGCCGATATGGGAATATGCTGGGGAAAAAAATTGTGGAAGAACTGATTGTCAGAATGGATAAATTTATTGAAAAAAATATCAATATTTATGATAAGAAATATAAAGTTTATAATGAATTTGAAGTTTATGATTCTGAAGGGAAGAAGCGTATTATTGACAGAATAAATATTGATGAGAATAACAGGAAAATCTATATTTATGATTATAAGACTGGATTTGAGCCTGAAACGAAAAAAAGAATATCAGAAGCAAATTGAGGAATATAAGAATATTTTTAAGGGAAAAGTTTCAGAGGATTATGAAATTGAAGTAAAATTGCTGGAAGTTTAAGAATAAATTATTAAGGGTATTTGATGAACTAAATTAGCAAGGAGTTTTGATCCCGTGTTTCAAAAACATTTATTTTTAAGTTTTTTTCAAAAAAATGGTTTTTTCTATTTCAAAAAAATAAGATTAATAGGTTATAATAATATAAAAATGATTAAAATTTAGGAGGAAAAAAATATGTCAATATTAGTTTTTTTGGACACAAAAAAATCCAGATACAGATACAATTTGTTCGGCAATTGCTTATGCGGAACTAAAAAAATAAATTGGGAAAAAGATGTAAAGGCTGTAAGACTTGGAGAAGTTAATGAAGAAACTAAGTATGCCTTGAACTATTTTAAAGTTGAAAAGCCTGAATTGGTGGAAAATGTGGCTGGAAAGGAAATTATTTTAGTAGATCATAATGAAAGAACTCAAACTGCTGATGGATTTGAAGAAGCAAAAGTTTTGGAATTGATTGATCATCACAGAATTTCAAATTTCAATGTGGATGAGCCATTGTATGCAAGAGTAGAGCCTGTTGGATGTACTGCGACTATTATTTTAAAATTATTTAAGGAAAATGGTCTTGCACCAAGTAAAGAAACTGCTGGACTTATGTTAAGCGCAATTATTTCAGATACATTATTGTTTAAATCTCCAACTTGTACACAATGTGACGCAAAGGCTGGAAAGGAATTGGCTGAAATTGCTGGAGTAGATTTGAAGGAATATGGACTTGAAATGTTAAAGGCTGGAACTGCGCTTGGAGATAAATCTGAAGCAGAACTTCTTAATATGGACATGAAAATATTTGAGATTGATGGTGAAAAAATTGGTGTAGCACAAGTCAATACTGTAAATGAAGCGGAAGTTTTAGAAAGAAAAGAAAAATTATTGGCTGAAATTGATAATATTATTGCAAAAGAAGGGCTAAAATTCTTTATGCTTGCAATTACAAATATTTTGACAAATAATTCTACAGCATTAGTTTCTGGAAATGGAAATGATGTTATTGAAAAAGCATTTGGAGAAAAAGTTGACAGTAATTTAGTAACTTTGAAGGGTGTAGTTTCAAGAAAGAAACAAATTATTCCGCCATTGACAAAAAGCAATTCAAGGATAAGATTACAAAAAAATAAAAAAATAAGGATTTTTAAAAAAATGGCAATAATAAAAATTTAAAAAAGGGAAGAGCTGAAAATTTTATTTGCGGTAAAACTGCCTATGATAATTTCTGAGCTTTTATAAACAGTCTAGAAATAAAAAGGGAAGCGAATGAAATAATAAGAAATGCCTTTAATATGAAAAAAATAGAGTAATTAACACATTGGAGCTAGTTGACGGATTTGGAAACCAGTTTTCCGTCCTTGTCATTTACGATAATATTATGGAGGAAAAGGAGCTTTTAAAATATAATCTGGATGTTGAGGAAATTAACTTTAGAATTTTTGGAATTTGACTTTAATAATAAAATTGAAGTTGAAGAAACTATAAAATATATAAAAAGGACATATTAGCTTTTCTTATAATTATATGAATTTTGAAAATACTTTGGCAAGGGTAAGTTCCCCCTTGTCATAAAGCAAATAAAATCGGTCTATAATATAAAAAAGTGAGGGAGAATAATGAAGAAAATAGCGATATTGGTTAGCATGTTAATGATTATGATGGTTAGCATTGCTGAAGCCAAAGGAAGTAAAAATCATCAAAAGAAAGAAAATAAAAAATTTGAGAAAATAATGAAGGATTTTCAAATGGAAGCTGTAATGAAAACTACAAAAGGGGATATTACATTTTTTTTATATCCTGAAGCAGCTCCAAAAAATGTTGCGAATTTTGTATTTTTGGCAAAAAATGATTTCTATAATGGATTAAGGTTTTTTAGAGTTGTTCCAAATGGACTTGTTCAGGGAGGAGATCCTGCTGAAAATGGAACTGGAACGACAGGATACGTTATTCCAGATGAGAAAAAGAAATGGCTAAATTTTGATGTTGAAGGAATATTGGCAATGTCAAATTCAGGGCCTGATACTAACAGCAGCCAGTTTTTTATTACTATGGAGGCAATGAAGGAACTGAATGGAAAGTATACAATTATTGGTGGAATAAAATCTCGTGAAGACTTGAGAGTAATAAGAACTTTAAGGGAAAATGACAAAATATTGAGTGTTGACATTAAAGGAAAAAAAGTTGACAATTTCTTGAATTATTTCCCTGATGAAGTCAGTGAATGGGAATCAAAACTGAAAAAACCATCAAATCAATAAAAATATTAAGACTTTTTAATTTTTTTAAATGAAAAAAATTTATTAGGGAAATTTAAGCCTATAGTAAAAAGTTATTGATATATTAAGAAAAAAATGTTAAAATATTTGATATAAATTAAAAATAATGAAAAGGGAGACTGAAATGAATAGATTAAGAAATTTATTAAAAAGTGAAAAGTTAAGTTTATCTCAATATTTTTGAGGAAGCGTATAAACTTTTTTAATGAAATGATTAGAGATGATAATAAAGATATAATGATTATTATGTTTTTTTATCATTGATTTCAGTGCTATTAAGAAATATCATTGGAACTTTGGTATCATTTGCTATGTTGATTAGAATATGGTTTTTTTATAGAAAAGTTATTTTTTTAAAATTGAAGGGAAAAGATATGAAACAGGTGATGCAACTGTAAAAATCATTTGTGTTGCTTGGAATTAGCTTGTTGGCAGGACTTTTTGGTAGGCCTTCTTATGCTTCCGTATATAAGTGGAATAATAGGGATGACATTGTATGGCGGAGGAGGAATTGGAATTTTTAGCAGCCATAATCATTCCAATTATTATTCTTATAGTGGTCTTTATTGTTGTGCTGCTATTTATATTATATTTTATACCTGCATATATGTCTAGAAATGGAAGTATTGGTGAAACATTTAAATATAATCTTTTCCTTTGTAAAAAAATGATAGAATGAGAATGTTTTTACCTGTAATTATCTTGCTTGTTTCAGGATTTGTATTAGGAGTTGTATTTGGATTTTTTTGGAACTGTAGGAACTGTTATAGGAGCGCTTATAAGTTCGGCTATCAATTTGTTTCAAGTAATAATAGTTTCAATAATTTATTTAAATGTAGAATATAATACTGAAATTCCTGAAGAGTTTTCTTTTTGCAAAAAGAAAATTATAAAAAAATAAAGCGAATAAAGCTGCAGATGAAAGTAAAAAAATAGAAAATAAAACTTTAACAGAAGAAAAAAAGATGATGAAAATAATTAATAAAAAAATATTTAATTTTATAAAAAAACTGTTTTTGACTATGTAACGATGGCTTGAAACAGTTTTTTTCTTTAAATGCTATTTTTTTAGTATTGCTACATTTTTTTACTCTGTCTTCAAAGACAAAAAAATTTGAAACATTTGGTCACTTATGATATAATAAAAAAACAATAATTAAGTATGTCAAATACGGATGATTTTTGAACTGGAACAGTAAGGAAATTGAGAATGTCTAGAAAAAAAATAAAAAAAGGGGCTTAAAAAAAGTTGTGATTTAATTGGGGCAGGTTCAAAAACATAGAGGTGTGATATAATTTTAGTGATTGATAAGGTATTATATAATAAAAAAATAAAAAGGTTGAAGAAATGAAAAAGGATGAAAAAAAATATAAAGTATTGTTTATTTTGCTGTTTTATATCATACTTTGTGGCAAGCTGAATGCTGCTGGGGAAGTAATAGATTTGGAAACAGAAAAGTCTAGAATAAATCTGGAAACGGAAGAAATAGAAACAGAAGGTAACGTTACTGTAAAAATATGAAGATTATACGATAAATGCTGACAAATTAAAAAAATTGCTAATAAAAAAATATTCTTTCAGGTTCTGGAAACGTTGAATTTTTCTCAAGGTTCTCAAATTATAAAGGCTGATAACTTTATCTTTGATATGGATACAAAGCTGGCAAAAATATTTAATTCAGAAAGTTATGATTCTAACTTAAAATTACGTTATGGTGGAGAGGAAACTTTAAGTTTAGGGAATAAGGCAATTTTTATAAAAAATGGATGGTTTACTACGAGTCCTTATGAAAAACCTAATTATAAAATAAATGCAGAAGAGCTGGAAATTTATCCAAATAAAAAGGCTATTGCAAGAAATATTGGCTTTTTTGCTGGAGGAAAAACTTGGTTTAAGCTGCCATATTATGTAACTTCTCTAAAGCCGTCAACTCAAAGGGCTACATTATTTCCTTACATTGGGATGGATAGCGACAGAGGGCTTTTTGGAATTATGGGGTTTGACTATGATTTAGGTCCGCTTGCACAAGGATTTGTTGATTTTGAATTAAGTACAAAGCAAAAACTGGCTTTAAAAGTTTCAAATGATTATTCCTTCTGGGGAAATAATTCTGGAAATATATTTGTAAACAGGGTTGTTGTTCCAATCGGAAATCATAAGCAGGAATGGGATTTTAAATGGAATCATAAAGTTACAAATGTTCCGAAAAAAGCCAAGGAAGATAGAAAATTTTACGATGCAGGTTATGGAATCTGGAATTTAAATTATCAAAATATTACAACTAATTTAATGTATGCAGTCGACGGTGCAAAATTAAAGGATGATTATACTGCATTTGTAGATAAATATAGACATATTGGTTTCTGGGATATGAATATTAATCAGGAGCTTGGTCAAAATGGAGAATTTAATGCAAAAATATTATTGGACACAGGATAAGCATGCATTAAAGGCATTGACTGATATAAATGATAAGATTATGAAGGATGATGATCTTGATCCACGTAGAACAGACGTTGATTTGTATAAGAGCATAAAGTATACAAATGGTAATAAAGATGTGGAAATAACAGTGGATAATGAGGATTTTCGGGATATTAATCCTGGATATGTCGGAGATTTGAACTCATATAGAAAAAAAAGAAATTATGGAATTGACTTTAGGGGGCCAAAAATAAAATTTGATTATCTTAATTCGGATAAGGATGAATATGGAGAACTTTTAGGAATGCGAGATCGTGGTGATGACAAGACGATTCATTGGGTTCAGAATGTTGCTTATGACAAGAGAAAGGAATGGGGATTGACATTTGGAAATTATTATCCATTCAGGGAAAGTGACTTTTTTGGATATCAGCCTCGTACTGGTTATCAGAATTTAACAAATACGCTGTATTTTGGAGCACAGGCAAAGCAAGTTGAGATAATAAAAAAAGAATATGAATATGATTATACAAGAGATAATGAAAATTATAATGCATTATTCTTAAATCCATCAACAACTGATGAAAGCCGTATTTATAAAGTTTATGAAGATAATGAGATAATACGCCGTCCTAAGAAAATCATTTATGAAAAATATAGATCACAAAGATTTAATATGGGTAATGACAGAATTGATATTCCATTGAGAGAATCTTTTGTCGGGTATAACTTAGCTTTTGAAAACCGTGATTATAGCAGTTTACCAGTGCCTGAATTTAGAAATGGAAGAAAAGTAGAAGATCTGAATTCAAAAACAGGATATAAAGTTGCAAGAGATGCAAGCGGAGATACTATAAAGCAAAATCCATCAATGAAAAATTTTTTTACATTGGATACAAGATTATTTACAACAATTTTTTTGACAATACTTCCAAGAATAATAATAAATACGATGTAAAAGTTACAAATGATGCAACAGTAAGTTTTCAGCGGATAACTGCTGATAGTGCAACTTATGGAGGGTATGACATTGTAGAAGTTCCAACAAATGCTATCGGACTTAGAAACGATTTTAACTATCATATAGGAAATGTAACGTTTAATTATAATTTAGCAATGAGAGATGACAGACATTTTATGGATCACTGGTTAAAAAAATAGATATGTTAAAAAAACTATTTTTAAAGCTGATATTGCAAATAAACGTTTTGTAAGCCTTTAATTTTTGAAAAATAATGATGAATATGAATTTAAAGATTTTTAAATCTGAAAGGGATTTTTAATAGAGAAATTCAATATGGATATGTATCAGATGCTGGAGATAACTTCCTGTATGAGTTTTTCTGATAAAAAAATAAACAGTTATTTCCATATAATACCAGTCTTGGATGCAACCAGAAGATATACAAGGAATCTCTAAAGGAAAGAAGTTTTGGAATCAATTTTTAATGAATGGGGATTTGAGTATACAAATACATTGAATAAGGCAAATGATATTTATGGAAATGTTGCTACATTTGGATATCCGGCATTAAAATTAAAGACAAACTATCACAAATTAGGATTTGTTTATGATACTTCAAAAATGAAAAAAATAAGAAATTTGAATCGGATCATTATTTTAGAGTAAATCTTGGATTTGGTAAAAAAATATACAGAGATTTGAAAAATACTCCAATTATTACTTCAGATGACAAATATATACGTGGAAATGATTATACTACAATTGGATTTTTTTATAAATATGAAAAATAATGCTAAACCTAGATATGCTGCTGATCTGGACAAAAAAAGGAAAAAGACAGGGAAGCAGAAATTATAAAAATCTGAAAAATCAAATTAAAGATGTAAATATGGTAAAAAAATTCAAATACACAGGAATTTTTCTATTAACAATGCCAATAAATCTAATATAGATAATATTGTTGTAAATAGTGATAATAGGCTATTTTTGAGCAGTGATGAGGAAGAAGCGTATAAAAGTTATGTGGAAGAGGAAAATTATCGTCAAAATAAGTTCAGCTTAAATGATTTTAATGCTAAACTTCAAAATTTGAGAAGTCATAAAAAATATTTCCAAATTGGGATGGATATGCAAATAGATGGTTCTGATGCGACTAATCCTAGCGGAATGAAGGGATTTGACAAAATTAATGATTTAACATTTAAAGTTGAAGCGGGATATTTGGAAAAAATGTTTGTAAGATATGCCTTTATAATGGAAAGACCAGACAGAATATATCGTAATGACTCGACACGTAACAGCACCTTTGATTTTAGAAAACATGAATTTGAAGGCAAGTATATGTTTTCGCGAGATCCAGACAAGCCATGGTGGGTCGGTGGAAAAATCCAATATGTACAAAATGGAGCACCTAAATCTTCTGATCCTGAAATCTATGAAAGTTCATGGTATGCTAAAAAAGTTAATAAGTTGACTTTAGGAATGGTGACATTGACACATAGATTCGAAAATGTTGAATGGGAAATTGGAACAGGAATGAAATGGGATAAGCCTAGCAACAAAAAATTAGGATATTATCCAGTAGTTTCATTAAAATTTGGAGTAACTCCATTCCCGGAAAAGAATGTTCAATTTAACTATTCTGGAAAAGGATTTGAATTTGGAGCAGGATTATAAAAAAATTATACTTATTTTTGAATATTATTTATCAAGGGATTTTTGATCCCTTGTTTTTTTATTTTTTTATTTCTTGTTATACTATTCCCCGTTTAAAAAAAGCGAATATTTGTTTTTAATTGTTTATTATTTGAAAAATAAATATCAGGTTTAATCTGCTAAAAAAAGATTTACAACATATCCATTATTCAAATTGGGTTTAGTATTAGAATAAGGAGAAGCACGAGATAGTGAACTACTCCCGCTTTTAGAAGCGGGAGCTTCTTGGGAAGTATCTGCTTTTGTTAGCCAAATATATTTACCAAGCTCTTCGGGCAGTCCCTGCCCTGTTTTCTTTTATTTTCTTAATATTCCAACATCGCTTTTCCAATGTTTTTTATATTCAATGCCGCATTGTAATCTCTATCAATTTCAATCCCGCAGCACTCACATTTATAACTTCTTTCTGATAATTTCAGTTCCTCTTTAATATTTCCACATCTACTACAAGTTTTCGATGACGGAAACCACTTATCTATCTTCAAAAATTGTTTCCCTAAAAACATCAGTTTATACTCAAACATCCTCAAAAACATTCCCCACCCATTATCTCCTACACTTTTACCAAAATTTAATGCCTGGCTCATCCCTTTTCATATTCAAATCTTCAACAACCACAGCATTATAATCTTTCAGACAATTTTTTTCGATAATTTATGCAAAAAAATCTCTTCGGCAATTTTTGATATATTCATGCAATTTTGATATTTTTCGCTTTTTTTGTCTATACCAATTTCTTTAGAAAATTTTACTTTTCCTTGATAATGATTTTTTTGTAATTTCTTTAATTTTTTTCTTCTAACATCCTAAAATATTTTGGATAATCAGCCCTTTGGTTTTCAGAACTGACAAATAATTCAGACATTGAAAAATCAAGTCCTATTACTTTATCATTACTAGTTACCTTTTTGGATTTCTTTTTCAAATTCTGTCAAAATAGAAACATAGTAATTTCCATTACTGTTTGTCAATGTTACTGACTTTATTCTATAATTCTTTGGTATTTCTCTATGATATTTCAATTTTCACTCTTTTTCAATTTTGGCAAAATCAAATATTTATTTTCCTCAATTCGTATTGAATTATTCACACAATTTGTCGTGTAACTTTTTAACACTATTCTTTTTAGATTTAAACCTCGGAAATTTTCGCTCTCTTCTGAAAAAAATTCATAAACGATCGTTTTACATTCAATTGAGCATTTGAAAGTGCTAAACTGTCTACTTCTTTTCAAAAAAATTGATTTTTCACTTTTCAAACTAGCAGGTGTAATTATTTTATTTTTTTCCAGTTTCTTCATAAATTTTTATTCGCAATATGCAAAAATCGTATTGTAAACAAAAACGAACACATCCAAAAAGTCTTATTTATCAACAATTCTTGCTCTTTATTTGGATAAATTCTGTATTTGAATGCTAAATTATATTTCATGAAATTACACCTCCTTTTGATTTTTGAATATTATTTTTTTAATTATTTCTCTTCGATATTTTTATACAAAAAAATTGTATCATAGGCATATCCTTTTTTTCAATTTTTTTACAAAAAAAGCAATTCATCTCCCACTTATAGAAAGCCTACGACTTCTTGCTATCTTTTTGTTAAAAAAACGCCAGTCACCACTTTATAAATGGAAATTCTGGCGTAATTTAAAAAAATTATAAGTTTTTATGTGAATAAAAAAATTATTAATTTACAAATTGAACTTCAATCCGTCTATTTGCTGCTCTTCCTTCTTCTGTATCATTTGAAGCGACTGGGTTAAGATCACCATTTCCTTTTTGTTTCAATTATTTTTTTCAGGAGCAAGTCCAAGTTCAATTAATTTTTTTCTTCAACACTTTCAGCTCTTCTTAAAGATAATTCTTTGTTATATTGTTTAGTCCCTTTGGAATCAGTATATCCGATTATAGAAACTTTATAATTTTTTTAGATTCAATATAATTTTTTTAATTTTTTTCCAGTATAGGATTGTATTCTTCCTTTATTGTGGCACTATTAAAATCAAACTTTAATTTACTTGTATCCAGTACGATAACATCAGATTCATCTTTGCTTTTTGATACTTCAAGATCATCTATATTGTTTTTCTCCGTCAACTTCAACTGCAGTAGTTCTCATCGCATTATCACGAAGATTTGATGTTGTAATTTTTTTGCTGTAGTTGGAGCAGAAACTAATAATACAGATAACATTGCAGTTATTTTTTTGATTTTTTTCCATATTAGACCTCTCTTCCTTTTTTTATTATAATATATTTTTTTAAAAATCTAAATTTTTTTACAATTATATAACTAAATAAAAAAAGTATAAACATATTTGAATTATACTTTCCTTTATTTAGTATAGCATATTCTTTTTAATTTTCATAGATTTTTTTGATAAAACTGAAGAAAAAGTAAAAAAATTGAATTGCCTTGTTTTTTTGTATAGAATATGATATTCTAGTAATATGATTTTGAAAGCATAATTAAATTTATTTAAAATCAAATTGATAAAATTAATACTATAACGTAGTGTTAAAATAGAAGAGGGATGTAAAAAATATGGAAAAATCAAAAATAATTAGAGGGACAAGCAAATGTGCACGTTTTTTCGTTTGTGATACGACAGAAATCGTGAGGGAAGCAAAAAAAATACACGATCTTGATCCGATAGCAACTACGATTTTTGGGAAATTGCTGACTGCGACTGCTATGATGGGGAAAGATCTGAAAAATGAAAAGGATTTGGTGTCGGTTAGAATTAACGGGGATGGTCCTTATGGAAATATGCTTGCAACTGGGAATATGAATGGAGAAGTAAAAGGTTATATTGCAAATCCTGAGGAAAAATTTCATCAGATTGTGGATGAAAATGGTAATTTTATAAAGGACGAAACGGGGCAAATAAGATTTATTGGAAATGGAACAATGCAGGTTATAAAGGACTTGGGATTACGTGATCCGTTTTCTGGCGTTACTCAAATAAATGAAGAGGATATTGCTGATATTGTCGCCCATTATTTTCTTTTGTCTGAACAAATAAAATCCGTTGTTGCACTAGGAGTGAAATTGGATGAAAATGGCGAAGTGAAAAGGGCTGGCGGTTATTTAATCCAGTTGCTGCCAGGAGTGGAAGATGGATTTATTGACAAATTGGAAAATAAATTGCAGCAAATTAGAACAATTACTGAACTTTTAGAAGGTGGAATAAGCCTTGAACAGATTGTGGAACTGCTTTATGAGGATATTTCAGTATTTGAAGATGAAACAGATGTTGATGGTGCTCATAAAAAAGTTTATGTGGAAGATTTTGAAATTTTGGAAAAATCAGATTTGGAATACAAGTGTAACTGTACAAGGGATAAGTTTTACAGAGGATTAATTACGCTTGGGAAAAGATGAAATTAATAAAATTTTTGGAAGAAGAAGGGAAAATTGAGACTGAATGTCATTTTTTTGCAGAAAAAAAATATGAATTTACAAAAGATGATTTTAATTGGAATTAATTATAAAATAAGAAGGAGATGAAAAAAATGTCAAAAATTAAGAGTAGGTGTAATACGTGGGGGAGTTTCGACTGAAAGAGAAGTGTCGCTAAAAACAGGAAGTGAAATTGTAGCAAATTTAAATAGAGATAAATATGAAGTTTTTTTGATATTGTAATTGATACTGAAAAGGAAGTTTATGAAAAAAATAAAAAGACTTGAATCTAGATTTTTGCGTATATTGCTTTTACATGGTGTATTTGGAGAAGATGGAAGAATACAAGCAATTTTACAAAGTTTGGGAATTGCTTATAGTGGGCCTGGAGTAATGTCAAGTGCAGTTTGTATGGATAAGGAATTTTCAAAAAGAATTGTTTCTGAATACGGAGTTAGAATAGCAAAATGGAAAAGTGTTCGTGTAGGAGAAACAGTTGATTTTGAAACAGTAAAAAAAGAATTAGGAGATCATCTTATCGTAAAACCAAATAACGGTGGTTCAAGTATTGGAGTAAGTTTTGTGGAAACTGAAGAAGAATTGAAAAAAGGGTTAGAACTTGTATTTGGAATGGATAAAGAGGCTTTAATTGAAGAAGTATTGCATGGAGTGGAAATAAGTGTGCCAGTAATTGGTGGAAAAGTTTTCCCAACAATAAGAATCGAAGCACTTGCTGGAGATTACTTTGACTATGAGTCAAAATATGCAAAAGGTGGAGCAAAAGAATACGTGTTTGAATTCCCAGAAAAAGTACAAGCTGAAATTAACAAATTTGCACAAGATAGCTATTATGGATTAAAATGTGAAGGATTCGCAAGAATTGACTTTATGGTAGTAAACGAAGAAACACCATATTTCATGGAAGTAAACACATCACCAGGAATGACAGCTGCAAGTTTATTGCCAAAAAGTACAGCTTCAAAAGGATACAGCTACTCAGAAACATTAGATTTATTAATTGAATCTTCATTAAAAGTGGAAAGATAAACTAATATATCAAAATATGGAGGAAAACATGGAAAGAATAGCAAGTTTTACAGTAGATCATAAAAAATTAAACAGAGGAATTTATGTGTCAAGAATTGACGAAATTAACGGAAATTACATCACAACTTTTGATGTGAGAATGAAGTTGCCAAATAGAGAACCAGTTATAAATATTGCAGAACTTCACACAATGGAACATTTAGGAGCAACATTTTTAAGAAATCATCCAACTTGGAAAGATGAAATTGTATATTTTGGACCAATGGGTTGCAGAACAGGATTTTATGTAATTTTAAAAGGAAAACTAGAATCAAAGGACATCGTTGACTTAATGAAAGAACTTTACAAATTTATGGCAGAATTTAAAGGAGAAATTCCAGGAGCGACTGCAATTGAATGTGGAAACTATTTAGATCAAAACTTGGCGATGGCTAATTTTGAATCGAAAAAATTTTTGGAAGAAACTTTGGAGAATTTGACGGAAGCGAATTTGGTTTATCCTGAGTAGAATATAAACATTTGGATGTGTTCTAAAAATATATTGAATAATTTATTTGATAGTTTTTTTAGGCACATCTTATGTTGCATAATAGATTATTATAAATTTTTTTATCTTAGCAAGAGTCAAGACTTCTTGTTAGAGAGTAAATAAAATTAAAAAAAGAATCAAATTGTAAATTGGTTATTTTTGAAGGGTGGGATAGTGAATTGAATAAAGTTTATAAGTTATTAATGAAGAAATTATCAAAAAGTGGGGAGATAAAACTTATAAATGAAGAAAAAAATTATGGATAAAAAAAGTAGAGATAATAAGGCAAAAAGAAATAGCCAATGAATTTTGTGGAACTGTAAATGGAGAAAGACTTTGTGGAACTGGTTATGGTTTGACGTATACTCAATCATTAGTAGAATCAACTAAAGATAGAGCGATTGAGTTATCAAAAAGATATGAAAAAAATTGAAATAAATAGGAAAAAAATGAGGAGAGAAGTAATGGATAGTAATTTTTAAGAAACAAATTGAAGAAGACATAGAAAGATACCAAGAGAATTTATATTATATTGACAATATAAAAAAAGATGAATGGGCATTTAATTATTGGGTATTAGATAAACTTTTTTTATGAAGAAGAAGAACTGATTGAAAGTAAAAATAATAGATTACAATGATATGGGAATAGATGCTTATGAATTTTTATGAAGATACAAAAGAACTTTTTAATACAAAATAAATATTATTCAGAAAAATACTAAACTGGATACAAATTATAAAAAAATGATTTTTTTATTAAGAGGAATTACAGCTTTGGAAAGAGGAACGTATAACCGATCAGAAGAGTTACAAGGAATATTCAATAAATATAAAAAAATGATCCCAAATTTACAGTATACTTAGAATTGTATATAACAAATGATTTAGAATCAAAAGAAATTGAAGAGTGTATAAAGGAATTTAATAAAAAAATCCTAAATACATTGCTAAAATATATTATTTAAAGGATATAAAAGAAAAAAATATTATGGAGAAGGTGAGCAAAACAGAAAGCAACTAAAAGTACGAATTGATACTGTAAATAGAGGTACAGTATTAAATATAAATACAGAAGCATATAATTTAAAAAAATATTATAGATGCAAAATATGTATTAACACCTGTTTCAACTATATTTGAAATATATAAAAAAATCTAAAAAGAGGGATACCCAATATTCGATAAAAAAATATAAGAGAGTATTTAGGAAATAGAGGAATTAATAAACAAATTTATCAAACACTTTTTAAATAAAGAAGATAGAAATAATTTCTTTTATTATAACAATGGAATAACAATAATTTGTGATAAAATAAATAAAATTAAATCAGTAAAGAATACTAAAAATGATAAATTTTCGCCAAGTATAGAAATAGAAAATCCACAAATAGTAAATGGATGTCAAACAGTAAATTCAATATACGAAGCTTTTAAAAAAATAGTGATGAAACAAAAAGTTGAGAAAGAGTATGAAGATACATTTGTAATGGTAAAAAAATTTTAGAAATTGATAGAAATAACAATGAAGAAGAAGAATTGTATAATAATATTGTGAAGTATAATAATTCACAAAAATTCTATTAATGAAAAAAAAATTTTTGTAGCAAATAATAAATTGTTTGAAAGATTGCAAGGTGAGTTTGAAGATAAAGGATTTTTTTACTTTTAATTAAACAAAGTGACAAACAGAAATTTAAAGACAAGTATAAATCAATTTCGGGATTAAAGAAATTAAATGATCAAAAATATCAAAAAAATTTAAATTGAAAGAGATAAAAAAAATTGGCAGATATGCATATTGATTTGGATAAATTGTTGCAAGTAATAAATGCTTTTTGTAGAAGGTGGTTATATTGCGTATACTAAAAAAAGGAAATATGTTGAAATTAGATACACCAGAGTATAATAGAGCTGTAGAATTTATGCAAAAAGTAACGAATGATGTTATATTGAATTTATATTTACTATATAAAAAAATTAGAGGAAGAAAAAAAGAAGATGAAAACCGTAGAACACCAATTTCATATTATGCAATAGATTGTTTTTGCTAAATTTGAATGTGGAGATAGAGATAGTAATAAAATAAAAAGAAAAATTTAAATAATGCTTCTAAAAATAGAAAAAAATTAATAAAATTATCAAAACTCACAAGTAAAAAAATTATATAAGAGATTATAAAGAAAAAAATATGGAATAGAATATAATATGATGATAAAAAAACAAATTGATTATGATATGATTTCGAAAGGAAGAGAACAAGCAAGTGATGCATTGGAAACGTTAGGAGTATAAAAAAATTATAGTTGATAAACTCTTTTGAAGTTTTATAGAATAATTTTGATGAATAATAGAGAAAGGAGAAATTGTTTTTAAATTTTTAAAAATAATTTATTTTTAGAAAATGGCAAAAAAATAATAGACACACATACACACATTTACGACGAGTAACTTGCAGAAGATTTTTGATGTGGAATTGAAGTTGAATAAAATTTAATTTAAAAATTTAATATAGAAAAAGGAGATTTATGAAAAAAATACTGATTTTTATTTTTTTAGTTGTTTTTTTCATTAAATTTTTTTCATTTGAATTAAAAAAAGAAAATTTTGAAATTATGAAAAAAATAAGAGTTTAAAATTATCAGAAGAGGAAATGAAAAAAATCAAAGTGAAAAAGTTGTTGAAGTTTTTTTAATAAAGAAATTTCAGATAGGATAGAAAGTAAAAAAATAAGGGTATTGAATATTCGGAAAAATACTAATTTGGAAACAGGTGAAAAAAAATTTTTAAAGTGAATGTACCTGATGTTTTGATGAATAATAAAGTCTATGAAAAAAACAATTTATGAAATTGAAAAAGATTAACTTTATTTCAAAAAAATAAAGTGGAAGTAATTTATACTGAAAAAAATCTCCAAATATTTTTTTGAAATTATGTTTTCTGAAGAATTTAATAAAAATGCTAGAAGATAAAGTTTCGAAAGAATTGGGATATAAATTGGATAATGAAAAAAAATTCAAAAATTATCCAATGAAGAAAGAATGAAAGCAAATGCAATAATTTTTGTCTGAATATCAAAATGAAATGATAAAAGATATTGGATAGTAATCAGTTTGAGTATATGACTAATAAAAAAATAAGATGATTTTTGGAAAGAAAGAAAAAAAGGATGGGAATATAAAGATGAAGAGACATTAGAAACTGATGGACTTGATATTTTTTTGATTCTATGTTTGAAAAATTTGGAAAAATAATTTGAATAAATGAGGATGAGGTATGAGTAAATGAAGAAGATGTTAATGTTATTTTTTTACTAACAGCAAGTCTTGGATTTTTCTGCGAATTACAAGGTTGAAGTTAAGCCTAATGTGAAAATTCAACAGTCAGAAATTGAAAAGAACAATTTGGAAATTGAAAAAGTTTTTTTGGAAAAATACAAAACGAGATACTCTTGAAGGAATAAAAAGAGGTTGACAATCAGATTGCAGAACAAAAAAAGATGAATTGGGAGCAAGATTTTTTTGGTGAAATTTTTGAAAGAATATATGAGAAATATGGAATATCGTATTAAGGAGATAAATTATAATTCTAGTTCAAGTGCAGATTTAAAATTTGTTTTTAAAAGCACCTAAATTAAATTTTAACTCTCTTTTGGGAGCTGAAGACCAAGAAAAAAATAAATAAAACATTTGAGCAAAAAAACTGGAAAATCAATAAAATATTTGTCAAATGTTTCAGGGAAGATTTTCAAAAGAAATGGATGCCAACCTTGATAGATATAGTATCAAAAAAACGGTTTCAGATAAAATTAAAAAAATATAAAAGAATTTGATGAAAAAGAAGGAACTGTCGAAGTAACAAAAATTAATGGAAAATGGAATATTATAATGAATAATTTAAAAATAGAAAAATCTTAGGAAATTAATAAGATTGAATTTTTTTAATATAAAAATTAAAAATTTTTTGTAACAAAGGAAGGATTGAAATGGCAAAAATAATAGACACACATACACACATTTACGACGAGCAATTTGCGGAAGATTTTGATGAAGTTGTGGAACGGATTGAGGAGCAATTGGAAAGTGCTGTTGTTATTGGATGTGATTTGGAAACTTCGCTTACGAGTGTGGCTCTTGCGAATAAATATCCGTTTATTTATGCAGTGATTGGAGTTCATCCTGTGGATATAAAAAAATATAATGATGAAGTAGAAAAAGAACTCGAAAGATTGGCATTGACTGAGAAAAAGGTTGTTGCGATTGGGGAAATCGGACTGGATTATCACTGGATGGAAGATCCGAAGGATGTTCAGATTGCTGGATTTAGAAAGCAGATGGAACTTGCTGAAAGAGTGAAAAAGCCTGTTGTGATTCATACGAGGGAAGCGTTGCAGGATACGATTAATGTTTTGAAGGAATATCCGAATGTTGGCGGGATTTTGCATTGTTATCCGGGATCGCTTGAGGCGGCAAAACCACTTTTAGATAGATATTATATCGGAGTTGGCGGAACTTTAACATTTAAGAATAATAAAAAGACGAAAGAACTTGTGAGAGAACTTCCTTTGGAAAAGATTGTCCTAGAAACAGATTGTCCATATTTGACGCCAGTTCCTTTTAGAGGGAAAAGAAATGAGCCGATTTATACAAAATATGTGGCGGAAGAAATTGCTAGAATTAAGGAAATTTCAGTGGAAGAAGTTATAAGAGTAACTACGGAAAATGCGAAGAAAATTTATGGGATGAAATAAAAAGGAGCAATAAGTGAAGAAGATAAGGTTTTTAATAATTCTTGCGAGTATGATTTTGAATGTAAATATATTTGGGGCAAAGTTGATTTATACTGATAAAAAGACAAAAGTGTCTGATTACGATGTAAAAGAAAGCTTAGTAAAATATCAAAAGAATGAGTATAAAAAAGGTAAAACTTATTATGCTATAACTGATAATACGACAGGATATGACAATTGGGAGGAAGAAGTTGGAGGCATGATGCCAAGAACATATCTTCCTAAAAATTGGAAAAAAATAGGGAAACATCCGTTGAAGGATCAGGAAGGCGAGGATCATACGACACTTGCAACGAAAACTTTTCTTGAAACAACAGGGTTTGATACAAGTAAAGTGATAAACTATGGTGCTGAAAATGAATGGAATATGTTAGAAGGAATATTTTCATATAGTACAAGTACACCATATTATTCACAGTATTTATTGACAGATAATGCATGGTATTTTTGGAAATGTGATAAATGAAACGCTTTTTAAATAATTATATGCCGAGACTTGCAACAGCAAATACAGATGATAGAAATTTATTGATAATAGCTTTTTCCAAATGCTGAAGAAAAGAAAAAAATAATTCTGATGCCGAAGTGCTGCTTAATGATGCAACTGCGAAATTTCCCTTGTATAGTGATGAAATAGCAAAGTTATTTAGAAGCCAGCGAATAATGGTTGATGCTGTAAATTGCTTTAATTATGGGAAAAAAAGATGTAACTAATTTTTGTTTTTGCTGAATGAAAGCTATAGAGGTAAGAAAATATCGGATTTTTCAAATAAATGTACAATGTCACAGAAGAATGATGAAGTTGGAGCAGATGCATTGTATGCACGAGGTAATACAATAGTAGCACTTGGAAATATATATAGTAAGGTAAATGACTCAAGTGAATTTGGAACAAGTTTTGCAACCCCTAGAACGGCTGGATATGCGGCAATTATTTTGAATAAATTTAAGGGACTGACTTATCATCAGGTTAAAGAAATTCTTTTGACAACGGCTTATCGTGAAAAAGACAGGCTTGACAATCAGATGGGCTGGGGAATTGTCGATATTAGAAAAGCACTTAATGGTCCGACAAATTTGAATGCGGGGCTGATTGAAGAAAATAAATTCTATACTGGGATGTATGACAAAATTTTTAATAAAAAAAGTAATGACATTTATTTTTGGGCAGAACCTGAAACTGACTGGGTCTGGACTAATGATATAGACAGTGGATTAAGTGACAAGCCAAGCGGAACATCAACTTATATTATGGCTTTGGATAAAGATGATAACAGTATAACAGGAAAAGTGACAATACAAAATTATTTGTCAAGTGAAGAAAATTTTTATAAAGAAACTAGTAAATATGTGCTAGGACTTAGAAAAGCTGGAAAGCATAAATTGACTATAACTGGGGATTTGCTTTATGGCGGAGAAACTCAAGTTTTGGAAGGGACACTAAAACTTACTGGAAATATACCTGACAGCACAATAGTTGTATATGAAGGAGCGACACTTGAACTTTGTGGAAATGCAAATAAAGTTGTACTTGCCGGTGGGAAAATTGAAGCATGTCCGAGCGCTAAATATACGCTTGTGAATGAAGATAGGGAAGATATTGAAGTAAATAAGAAAAAAAGTGATTGATATTCCAAAAACTTTTTTTATTTTACTCAAAAGCAACAAAATTGAAACTAATAATTTTAAAGACTATGATAAATATAATAAGTTTTTAAATAAGCATTATCATCACATAAAAAAAGTAATTATAATTTTGGAAAAAAATGCCTAAAGATGAATTTTTATGCCGGGAAAAAAATCAAGTTTATGCACATGATTATTCTTATAAATTAACTGGAAAATGGGATTTTACTGATACTTATGAATTTTTATAAATATATGAATGAAAAAAATAAAATAATAGATTAATAAAAATTAATAAATTAATACTATTAAAAAAAGTTTTTTTATAAAAAAAGGATTTATCATAAATTCTAAATTAACAAGGGGTTTTTTTACCCTTGCCATAAAAATAATTAAATTTCTTCTTTCAATTTTTTTCATCAAAGCCTGACAGCCTTTTTGTGACATCAGCAAATGTCTGCTCAAAAATCTCCTGTAAAACCAAGGATCGGCAATATCACGGCTTTCATTCGCATATTCCAAAAAGTCTTTTAACTTCTCCTGCTTTTTCTCCCATTTATAAACGAATTAATGTCTTTTATATTATTTTTCATCCATTCCAATGATATAATCAGAATTCAAATCTGAGTCTTCAAGGGTTCGAGAGTACATTCCAGCAGTAGAAATTCCTTCTTTTTTTAATCTTTCACGAGTTCCGTGATGAACAGGATTTCCGTGTTCCCAAGAACTTGTTGCCGCAGAGTCAATTATAATTTTATCTTGCAAATTCTCATCTGCAACCATTTTTTTAAAGACAGCCTCAGCCATTGGAGAGCGGCATATATTTCCAAGGCAGACAAATAATACTTTTTTTCATTTCTTCTCCTTTTGATTTTATTTTTTTACTTTTCGTTATTTTTTTCATAAATTAAATTTTTTTCGTTTTTAAAATTATAAATCTTAAAAAAATAAAAAAATAAGATTAATTGTTGTAGGTTTCGCAACGGTTTAACCAGCCTCTAAGCCATCTTTGCTCATTTTTAGCGCCAGAATTTTTCACTCTTCTCTCAAGCACAGATTTTGCTGACTGGCTAAATTCTTCAAGTGCCGCTTTTCCAGTTTGAGAACCTTTCATATTTTCCAAAACTTGCAGCAGTCCCCAGCCTTGTCCATTATAAGTTTCTGATGGCGAAATTCCCTCACCTTTGAAATTTACATAGTCAATTAATGGATATAAGCCATTTGGCGAGTTTGCAACACGGTAAAATTGCTTTTTGACATTTTCTTTATTTTTTTGCAACTTTTAACATTTTTTTCCAGCGAATCTTCCAGACGGTTGAAAATAAATTCAATTTGTGTATCCTGCGTGTTGTAAAGAAAATTAATCAGTTCGGTAATTTCAGGATTATTATTTTTGTTTTTAGTTTCAAAAAAATTCTTCTCGGCTTTTTCCAAGGTGTAAATTTATTATCTTCAATAATTTTTTTGGCAATTCAATATTTTTTTAGATTTATAAAATTCCACAAGTGGCGGAAAAACTTTCTTCAAATTTACCTTTTTTTCATTCTTTTTTTATACCAAATAAAATGTCCTATCCCAAGTGATGGGAAATTCTCTCCGCTATTCCAAACGACCAAGTCATTCTTTTTTTCCCAGCAGCTTCATTTTGAAAAAAATTCTTTTAGCCACACGGTTAAGTTCTTCTTTTTGAAATCGACAATTTTGGTCTTTCACTTAAATTTTGAGAGTTTTTTTATTTTTTTCTCTTCGTTGATATTAATATTTTTTTAGTTATATTTTTTTATTTTTGATTTAAGTTATCTGCCTTTTTTTAACAATTTTTTCACATTTTCATTTTTTTGTTTTTTTGGTGATTTTTTTAAAAAAATCCAAAAAGATGTCAAGGAAGCTATTAGTGCTCCAAGTAAAATAACAGTTTTCATGAAATTCCTCCTTTTTTTAGTAATTTTATCATATTTTCAGGATTTTTATAAAAGCAATTGTTTTTTTCTTATTTTTTTATTCGATTTAAAAAAATGATATAATTTGTTAATTCTTTTTTTGTTTTTTTATTAAATTTTTTTCAAAAAAATTGAAATTTTTATTTTGAAAATCGGCACACATTGTGATATAATTAGAGTTGAGAAATGTTATTAATAAATAAATTTATGGAGGTAATTAGAAATGACTAGAATTGAAGATATCTATGCAAGAGAGATACTTGATTCAAGAGGAAACCCAACTGTGGAAGTTGAAGTTTACTTAGAAGGTGGAGCAATGGGAAGAGCATCTGTACCATCAGGAGCATCTACTGGAGTGCACGAAGCAGTTGAATTAAGAGATGGTGACAAATCTAGATATTTAGGACAAGGTGTATTACAAGCAGTAGAAAACGTAAACAAAGTTATCGCTGAACACTTAATCGGATTTGACGCTTTAGACCAAGTAGCTATTGATAAAGCTATGATCGAGTTAGACGGAACACCTAACAAAGGTAAATTAGGAGCTAACGCAATCTTAGGAGTTTCATTAGCAGTAGCTAAAGCAGCAGCTAATCAATTAGGTATACCTTTATACAGATATTTAGGTGGAGTAAATGCTAAAGAATTACCAGTACCTATGATGAACATCTTAAATGGTGGATCACATGCTGATTCAGCTGTTGACGTTCAAGAATTCATGGTACAACCAGTAGGAGCTAAAACTTACAAAGAAGCTTTAAGAATGGGATCTGAAATTTTCCACCACTTAGGAAAAATCTTAAAAGCAAATGGAGATTCTACTAACGTAGGAAACGAAGGTGGATACGCACCATCTAACATTAACGGTACTGAAGGAGCTTTAGATGTAATTTCTCAAGCTGTTGAAGCTGCCGGATACAAATTAGGAGAAGATGTTACATTCGCAATGGATGCCGCTTCATCTGAATTTGCTACTCAAAATGCTGACGGATCTTACACTTATACATTCAAAAGAGAAGGTGGAGTTGTAAGAAACTCTGACGAAATGGTTGAATGGTATAAACATTTAACTTCTAAATATCCAATCATTTCAATTGAAGATGGATTAGCTGAAGATGACTGGGATGGATTCAAAAAATTAACTGATGCTATCGGAGATAAAGTACAATTAGTAGGAGACGATTTATTCGTTACTAACACTAAGAGATTAGCTGATGGAATTGCAAAAGGAATTGCAAACTCAATCTTAATCAAAGTAAACCAAATTGGTACTTTAACTGAAACATTAGACGCTATCGAAATGGCTAAAAAAGCAGGATACACTGCAGTAGTATCTCACAGATCAGGAGAAACTGAAGATGATACAATTGCTGATATCGCAGTTGCTACAAATGCAGGACAAATTAAAACAGGATCTGCTTCAAGAACAGATAGAATGGCTAAATATAACCAATTATTAAGAATCGAAGATGATTTAGCAGATGAAGCTATTTACGAAGCGTAAAAAAAGCATTCTATAACATTAGATTAAAATAATAGATTAATATTTAAATTATAAAAAGTTATGCTATTATAGATTTTTCAGGGTGGAGACAGACCGAAGAGCCTGGTAAATATATGTGATTTTTTTAAAATTATATACTTCTAGGAAGTTCTCTTTTCAATATATTTTTAACAATATCTAGTAAGAAGTCTCCCTCTTCTACAAGAGGGGGATGAATTGCAGAACATAACTTGAAATAATAATTATTATATGGTATAATACTCGTACATCAGGGCAGGGACTGCCCAAAGAGCTTAGTAAATATATTTGGCTAACAGAAGCAGATACTTCCCAAGAAGCTCACACTTCTAAAAAGTGGGAGTAGTTCACTATAATTTTTTTAGTAATTTATAAAAAAATTGACAATTATTGTTAAATGGTATATAATATAAAAGATAATTAAAACTGATAACTTATTAGGAGGAAAAAAAATGAAAAAAGTTGGAATTTTATTTGTACTTTTAAGTGCTTTATCATTCTCAGCTAATTCTGCAAAAACTGTAAAAACTACAAAAGCTAAAACTACAAAAACAGTAGCTGCTCAAACTGTAACTGGTAGATTTAACCAATTGGAAGCAGAATATGAAAGATTGGTAAACATGGAAAAACCAAGAGTACAACAAATTAAAAGCAAATGCTGATGCAGCAGCAGCTAAATTAGCTGAAAAACAAGCTCAAAAAGCTCAAATTGAAGAAAGAATCGAAAAAATTAAAGCAGCATCAGAATCAAAAGCATTTAAAGCTCAATATGCTGAATTAGCAAAACAATATGAAGCTGTAGTTAAAGCATTGGATACAGAAATCAAATCTTTAAATACAACAGTTGAAAAATTTTTGCAGCTATTGAAACTTTAAAAAGGAAATCAACAAAAATTAAAAAAAGTGAAAGGAGATACGAGGAGTAAAAGTTAAATTCAAATAATTTATACTTAATCCCCGTAGGTAAAAATATGAAAAAGAAATTAGCAGTATTATTAGGAGTATTAGTATTAAGCAGTGTTTCATTTGCAGCTCCAAAACCAGCAGCAGGTGGATCATCAATCGAAAACAGCTTAAATAACTTAGAAAATCAATTAAACAAATTACAACAAATGGAAGATGCAAAATACAGAGAACAAGAAGCTCAAGCAAATGCAGCGTCTCAAAGATTAGAAAACTATACAGCAATGCAAGCTAAAATTGACGAAAGACTTGCTGAAATTGAAGCAAATGAAGATACAAGCATCTTCGGAAAAGAATTCAAAGCTAAAGCAGCTGAATATAAAAACTTAAGAAATCAATTAGACAAAGAAATTGCTAAAGAACAACAAATTATTAGTAACTTTGAAGTAATTAAATCTTTAAGATAGTAAACATGTTTAATATAAAAAAAGATGCTTTTACAAGTTATTTGGAAAGGCATTTTTTTGTATAAAAAAATTTTGAAGGGTGATTGCTATGAAAGAAAAAAATGAAATTGCAAGGAATGTTGCTAGCAGGATTAGCTTCAAGCTTATGGTCCATATCGGGAATTTCTGGAGAAATTTTTATTTAAAAAAATATAATTTTTTTCGTCAGATTGGCTAGTGTCAATAAGGACATTAATTTCTGGGATATTGCTTTTTTTATGGTAGTCATTTTTTTATTGAGAAAAAAATCTATTTTAAAGCCGTTGAAAAAAATAAAAAGGATTTTATTGGAATAATTTTTATTTGGAACTGCAGGAATGTATTTAGTTCAATATACGTATTTTTAAGACAATTGAATTGAGCAATGTTTCATTTTTCAACAATTTTTACAGTTTACAGCGCCATTTTTTTATATTTATTTACGAATCTATAAAAAAATAGGAAAATTCCAGCAGTTTCAACATTGCTTTTACTTTCTATGACAGTTTTAGGAGTTGTGTTTATAGCGACAAAGGGAAAGATCTCGAGTTTGTCTGTTTCGCCAGAAGCATTATTGCTTGGACTCATTTCAGCGATTATGATTGCTTTTTATTCAATTTATCCAAAAAGGCTTTTTGAAAAAAATATGGAAGTATAACGGTAGTTGGATGGGGAATGATTGTGGGAAGCATAATTTCAAATATTGTTCATCCAATCTGGAAAAATACAAGGGGATGTAAATTCAAAATCTATCATTCAAGTAGCAATTGTTGTAATTTTAGGAACATCTATTGCATATTTAATTTACATTGCCAGTTTAAACTACATTTCTTCTTCTCTTGCGGGAATTTTAACAGCTTTTTGAGCCTGTACTTGCTGCAGTCTTGTCAGTAGCTATTTTTTTGGATTAAGATTCTCATTTGTTGAATTAATTGGATTTATATTGGTTTTTGCTTCAATTTTTATTTTTGGAAAAAAAGATTGTAATATAAAAGATTTGTTATGAATTTTTGAATTATACTCGAATCCATTTAAAATTGAACTATTAAAAAAATTATATGAATTTAGAGTTTGAGCAAAAATATCCATAGTTTTTTTAGTTCAGTTTTTAAATAAGTTTTGTCATATAATTAATTAAATTAAAAAAATTATTTTACAAGGAGTATTAATTAGTTTTAGTACTATAATTTTATAGCTACAAATATTATTTAGCAAGGGTCAAGACCCCTTGTTTAAAAAAATATTATTTTTGAGATTTGATATTAGAAATTAAGATAGGATAATTAGTTCCTTGTTGCTCTTATTTAATACTTCTCTTCCATCTTTTTTTAACTACTACATCATCTTCAATTCTGACTCCGCCCCATCCGTCAAAAATAAAGCCTCAGGTTCAGAAGTAACGACCATATTTTTCCTTTAACTCAATTTGAGAAGCAGAAGATAAGTAAGGCAATTCGTGAATTTCAGCACCAATTCCATGTCCTAATCCGTGTCCAAAATATTTGCCGTATCCTTTTTCATTAAAGAAATTTCTGACAACTTTATCAACTTCATCTGACATTACACCTTCTTTTATTGTTTCTATTCCAAGTAATTGAGCTTCTAGAACAGTATTGTAAATTTCCTTATGTCTATCTGTAATATTATTTCCATAATAAATAGTTCTTGTTATATCTGACACATATCCTTCATAATATGCTCCAAAATCCATTGTAATAAATTCTTCCTTTTGAATTTTTTTGTCAGAAGCAACTCCATGGGGCATAGCTGAACGGTAACCGCTGGCAAAAATTGTTGTAAATGAACGGTCATCAGCTCCTAATTTTCTTTGAATGTATTCCATATATGAAGAAACTTCCTTTTCAGAAACACCTTCCTTTATAATTTTTAAGGCTTCTGAAAATGCCACATCACTAATTTCTACAGCTTTTTTAATAAGGGCAATTTCTTCATCAGATTTTACCATTCTTTCCATTATAAGTTTATTTCCAACAGGAACTAATTCCACTTTGAAAATATCTTTAATTGTCTGATAAAGCGAGAATGAAACATTAATATCTTCAAATCCGACATTTTTTAGTCCAAATTTCTTTATATATTCTCCAACTGTCTGAAGCGAACCACGAGAAACTTCCACAAATTCAAATCCCATTTCAGTAACTTGCTTAGTGGCTTGTGCTTTATATCTAAAATCTGAAAAGAAAAAATTTCCATTTTTTGTCGCAAGAGCAACTCCAGTAGTCCCTGTAAATCCAGTAAAATATCGAATATTATACAAATCTGTAATAAATAATCCGTCAATATTCAGTTCATTTAAAATTCTTGATAATTTTTTTCAGTTCTTTTTTTCCATATTTTTCCCTCTTTTGTATTAAAATTTTTTTACTTTTTAAAGTGTAACATAAATTAGAAGTTTTTTTCTATTTATTTTTTTAATTTTTTTCTTTTTTTATTCACATTTAAATAGTGAATTAATTATGAATTTTTTTGGCAAAAAGTTAAAAAAAATAGCAAGCAATCTAAAAATATAATTTTTTTGTTTTTTTAAATGAGATTTAGTAGTTTATAATTTATCTGAATTTGTGAAAATAATTTAAAAGTAAAAAAATAAAAAAATAGCCAAAAAGATCTGTTCAATAACTTAATTTTTACTTAACAAAAGGTCAAGATCCCTTGCTTTTAGAATATTTATTTTTGTTAAATTCTAAATTGAACAAGTCTAATGACTAATTTTTTTATTTTTATAATAGATTATGATTTTTTGCGATTATTATCATAAAAAAATTAGAGAAGTTTAAATTCTAAAAATTTATGTGTATATCCAACTGTGAATACATTTACATTTTTATCATATTTTTACTTTTTGATTTATCAATAGTAATTCCTAAGTGAAGTTTTTTTCACGTTTTTCCGTTGGCAGAATTGAAATTTACGTGTGCTAGTCCAAATTTCCATTCTGAAGATTCTGTTGGCTTGTAGGTAAGTCCAGTTGCATAAATTTGTGAATTTATTGCATATTCCACGTCAGAGAATGATTCTTTTTTGGCTCCAGTATCTGCATAGTTGAATCCAGCATGCCAAGTAAATTTGTCATTAATTCTGTAATCTGCTCCAAAATTTACTTCATATCCGTCATTATATTTAAATCTGTCTATTTTTGCAGCTTTGTTGAAGTAATGTGTGTATCCGCCAGAAAAAGTCCATTTGTTTTACATCTTTTGAAACTCCTAATGCCAGAACTCCCATGCAAGTCACGTCTTGAATGAACTCCATCTGCATATTCCGGATAAAAGAATGAAATTCCCAAAGGTCGTCCTGCAAGCAGCATTTTATTGTTTTCCTGAGCTTTTGACTTAAATTTTAATTTTACAGGTGTTTCATATTTTACTGCAAAATTCAAAGTATCAGTAGGTTTATAGTCAAATCCAATAATTCCTCCAATTCCTTCGGCATTACGTTTTGAATTCATTGATAAATAATTTTTTTATTAAGACCAATAGCTGCTCCCACAAGCGGATTATAATCATATTGAGCTTCTCCATCTAATTTTTCTGTGGGCATAAACGTATTTAAGACCACCTGACATTGAGAAGCGTATCATTGAATTTATAGGCACTTCCAAGCATTAGCTGATAGTAACGGTTTTTGTCCTGTAAAACGGTTTTTTTGTAACTTTTGCTCCAAGCTTCCCTCCTGTAATATTGTTAAAAGTTTCTCCAGCCAGTTCAATTCCAGCAACTCCATCGTTATAACGAAGAGTAGCACCGCCTGCGATAACGCTTAGATTCCCAAAAAGTGAGTAATTATTCTTTTTGTATAAAAGGTTAAATGAAGGCGCTCCTGCATATCTATGTGATTTTAATTTTTTTCCATTTAATGTCATTGATTCATCAATCATTGAATTTTTGTAAATTTGCATTAATGTAAGTTCCATCATCTAAAAAAAGCGGTTCCTGCTGGATTATAAAAAGGCACGCTTCTACAGAAATTTTTCCTGTTTGAGATGGGTTTTGAAAGTATGAGGCTGAATTATTTGACAAATAGTCAATACTTGCTGCATTTGCAAAAATTGCAGTTAAAACTGATAAAATGGCTATTTTTTTAATTTCATAATTTTCTCCTTATCTTTATTTTTATAGTTATTTATAAAATTTAAATAATATACATTTCTAAATTTCAATTTTTTTCTCATTTTTATAAATAATCTCTAAATGTTATTATTTTTGTTTTTTTATAATTTTTTTACTTTTTAAAATTTTAAGTATAGATAATATAACATGTGTTATATAAAAAGTCAATAGATTTATTTTGGAAATAAAAAGTTTTTTTCTTAAAATAGCAAATATATTTAATATTTATATAATTGAGTTAGAAAAAAATAGGCTATATTGGCAAGTTTAGTTTTTTTCTAAGTGAAAAAAATCGTATATAATAATAGATTTTTTTATGTAAATTTATGCTAAAATAAAAAAAAGATGTTTTTCCTTTGAACATAAAAATTTGAACATAAGAAAAATAAAGAAAACGTAAATGGAAATTAGGACAATGAAAATAATTATCCTTTTCAAAAAAATAAAGAGAAGAGGAGGTAAAAACGTGAGATGAAATACATAAAAGAGATCTTTGATTGTATTTATTTTTTTCTTCTAATGTCTTTATTTGCACTAAAGTTTTATATTTCAACTAAAAACTTTAGGGGCGTGCTGACTTCGATTTTTGAAGAGCAGCGGACTGAATGTGGAATTTAGGAATGTCAAGTTGATTGGATTTAATAAAATTCAGATTGACAACTTAAAAGTTAAAGATCTTGCAGGAAATGTAGTTATTGATGCTAAAAAGACTACGGCTGGAATTAGTCTTCTTATGCCGACTAGGCTTAATAGAATTGATGTGTATAATGGAACTGTAAATTTGGAACGTAGAAAAAATGAAGATTTTAATATTTTTCACGTAATAAAAAAAGATCCAAAGAAACCTAAGACATTTGACACGACAAGCAGAATTGGGAAAATGCATATTCATAACTCAATTTTAAATTTTACAGATACAACTTATAGCAAGAAAATAAGAAAAACATTGAAAAAAGTAAGTGGAAGGCTAGAAGTAGCAAAATCACGTGGTTTTTCACTTTTTGCGAAAGGTTCTGGAAATAAGAATGAAGATGGAACGACTGAAATTCTAAAGGTTGAATTGAAGCAATTGATAAAGTCTAAGCAATCGATTTACTCAATGTTTGATAAAATAAAAAATAGTGATATAAGAAGGAAGGATGCACGTCTTAATTTTGGTTTTGAGAATGTCAGAATAACTGAGGAGCTGGGACAATATGCACAGGTTGATATGATAAAGGCAAAAGGCGGAATACTTACAGGTGCATTGAAAATGGAGCAGAATAAAATTGAAAAGAAAATACATGCTCTAGGAAGCCTGAAAATTAAAAATGGAAAGTTGTCTTATGTTGATTTTGACGGTGATATTGAAGGCGTTAATGCTGTAGTTGATATGAAAAAGGACAAAATTACAGTTAATGCAAATACTAAATTGAGTGAAAGTCCAGTAACTTTGACAATGGCATATTTCATACAGACTCAAAAAATGAATTTGAAATTAGTTGCAGATAAACTTCCATTTGATCAAGTTGCACGTTACAAAATAATTAAAGATGCAAAAATTGAAGCTGAAGGTGCAGTTTCAGGAAATCTTGAATTAAATATCGATACAAAGAGTAAAAAGGGAACGCTTGACGGTAAGTTTTCTTCAGATAATATAAGAATTTCAAACTCTGATTTTTCAAAAATGTAAAAGACTAATATGAAAAATTACAAATGAAAAGCTGACTTTAAGTGATACATCATTTATATTTAATCAAGAGTTTTCAGGGTTCAAAGTAAATGAGGATGTTAAAATTGGAAAATTTGTGTATGACCTGAAAAAGAAAACTGGGTCAGGAGATTATGTATTAAATAATCTTGGGTCTGATTTTGACATCAAAAAGATCACAGGAAGTGCAAAAATTTCTCCCAAAAATATTATAACAGGTACAGTAAGATCTAATGTTCTGAGAGGAAATTATACAGTAAATCCAAAAACTCAGACAGCTGTAGTTAATGCAAGAAGCAGAGGATACTTCAATGTAAATTATGGTGGAAAATCTTATAAAATTAGTCCTGATGTTGACAATTTAGTTGCGAAGTTTAACAGTAAAAATGTACTTCGTTCTGGAATAATTAAGGCAAGAGTAAAGGATCTGTCAGTTCCTTTTATAAAAGCTATAAAGGTCAAGGTAAGAATTCGTAATGGAAATTACAGAATAAGCGGGACAGCAGGAATGAATGGCGGAGGAGTATTGAATATAAACGGGACAACAACTTCCGATATGAAACATTCATACTCCCTTAATCTGCCAAAAGAAGTTGATATTGCAAAGTTATTAAGGGCTAATGGATATAACTTTAACGGGCTTGACAAGGCAAAATTGCCTGCAACTGCAGAAAGTAGGGTTCATGGTGTAAAATAATAAGTTTTTCTGGAACTTATGAAATCCATAGCCCTTATGGCGAATATATGGGAAAAGTATAAAAAATTTGCATGCTAACGGTAAAATTAATGACTTGGCAAATTTGGATATGACAGTTAATGCAAAAGCAAGTGAATTACAATTTGAAAATCAGCGTTTGAGAAATGTAACAGGGAATCTTGAAATAAAAGATAATGTTGTTAATATCGCAAGTATAAGAAGTGAAAATTTGAATGCAAGTGGTAGATATGACATTAAATCTGGTAAAATGGATATAAATGCAAGATTAAAAAATTACATGTTTACTGATAATAATTTGCCATCTAAAATGAATGTAAAAATTGGAACATTAAATGCCAATTTGACAGGAACGGCAGATAAACTTTCTGGAAATTATGAACTTTATAGTCCTTATGGAGAATACGTAGTGGAATACGAGAAATTACATGCCAATGGTAAAATTAATAATTTATCAAAGCTGGATTTGACAGCCAATGCAAAAAAATGGATGAATTATGAGCTTAATTATCAGCGTTTAAAAAGGATGTAACGGCTAATCTTGAAGTAAAGGACAATGTTGTGAATATTTTAAGCATTAAAAATGAGAATCTGAATGCAAGCGGTAATTACAATCTTAAAACTGGCAATATGAATATAAATGCAGGGTTAAAAGGATTATATGCTTTATGACACTTCTCCATATAAAGTCAATTTAAAAAGTTAAGAATTTGGATGCAAACTTAAAAAGGAACAGTGAATAAACTTTCTGGAAATATAACAATACCATCTGCACCTACAACAATAAAATCAACTTATGTAGGGGATACAAATGCACATATCAGCATAAAAGATGGAATTATGAGATTTGATGATGTAACTTTGCGTGATAATAGATTAAGCGGAACTTATAATTTAGTTACAGGAATTTCAGATATTGGACTTGCTTTAAATGAGCCGGATATTCCAAAACTTTTAGAAATGAAGGATTTAACTTTCGGAACAAAATCAAATCTTAATCTTAAAGGAGATCTAAATAATTTTAATCTTGAAGGACAAATAGCTTTTGGAAATATGAGCTTTAAGACTTACAAGATACCGCATATTGTTGCAGATATTAAATATTCTAACGGAAATATTGACAAACTGTTTAAATATGGGACATTTGATTTGCAAAAATTAAGATTTATTGGAGATAATCAGGAAACTTTGTTTGAAACGCAGACTAAATTTGACTTGGCAAATGTAAATATAGATTATCAGCTGGAAAAACAGAAATTTTCGCTTGATTCAATACAGGATCTGAAGGACAAGGGATACAGTGGAGATATAGACTTTGGATTTATGTATCGTGGAAGTTTTGATAAATTTATATCTGGAGTTAAAATAAAGGCGGATTCGATTAAACTTAGCGGATTTCCAGTGAAAAATGTGGATATTGATTTGCAGGCTAATGAGAAGTCTTTGAATATTGGGCAGTTTTATCTGGAATATGAAAATAATCCACTTCTTTTAAATGGATATGTTCAATTTACACCAGTAAAATATAATGTTTCTATGCTTGCCAAGGATTTTAACCTGGATTTTCTGGGAATTGATAAAAATATAGCGCAGGCAGGAGGAATTGCGAATGTAGATGCGATTTTCTCTAATGAGGCTACAACAGGTCATATTCTGCTTAATAATTTTAATTATAAGACAAAAGACCAGTTGACGCTTGTAGATAATGTAAATGCCAATATCGATCTGAAAAATAGTAAACTTATAGTAAACCGTTTGGATGGAGGATATAACGGAGGAACTTTTAAAGTGACTGGAGATCTGGATGTTCCGACAATTCCTGCAGATTTTATGAAAACTAAACGATTAGAACTTGGAAAATTTGAATTAAATGCGGATCTTAATAATGTTGGACTTCATTATGGAACTGGAATAGATTTTGCACTTAGCGGAAATGCAATATTTACAGAAAATAGATTATTTGGAGATCTTGTGGTAAATAATGCTCAAATACGTGAAATTCCAGATTTTAATTCATCAAAAGCTAATACAACGGAATCGCAAAAGGCTAAGAAGGAGCAAGACAAGTCAATTGTAGAAGGAATTGTAGAAGAGGTAATTGACAAAATAATGAAGCAGTATACGATTAATATAGGTGTACAAGCTGGAAATAATGTAAAAATTAATATTCCAAATGTAAGTCTTGTAAAAAATATAAAGGGTACAGTAAAAGGTTCATCTGAAATTACTTATGATGATGGTCAAATTGGGATAGATGGAGAGTATGGAATTACAAAAGGGTCATTTTCAGTAAATGGAAATGATTTTAAGATTGATGGGGCAGAAATAAGATTTGTACCGTCAATTAACGGTGTTACAGCTTCTGTATCAGATCCATTTGTAGTTTTTGATGCCAGTACAAAAGTAGATGGCGACAGAATAGAGATAAATGTAAGTGGAAATGTAAGCAATCCTGAAATAAGATTTTCATCTTCTTCTGGAAAAACAAGAGAGGAAATAATATCATTGCTTGCACTTAATACTTTAGTTGGAAATAGTGGAAAACCTGGTGAAAATGGAGATAATTCAGTAGATGGGCTGGTAGTGGCAGGATCTTTGGTTAATACTGCATTAAACGAGCTTTTTCTTTCATCAGTGACTGGAAAGATCAAGGATGCATTGGGAATGTCCAAGTTTGCTGTTTCTACAAATGTTGACCGTTCTAATAAGACAGGAGAATATAGTGCCGCAACTACGCTTACATTACAGGATAATTTATACAAGGATAAGCTATTTTGGAATGCCGCATTTAAATTTCCATATCAGACTTCTAAAAGTGATGAAAAAAATCCAATTGGATATAATGCATGGCTAAGTTACAGTGTTTCAAATGGACTAGACTTGAGAGCTGGAGGAGAAAGCTTTAAAAGATCCAGTTCTAGTGCAAGCATGGGTAACGGTTCAAGGATAAACTATTACTTTGGAGTTGATTTTTCAACAAAAGCTGATACATTCGGAGATATCCTGAAAAAGATATTCAAGAAGAAAAAATTAGATACACTAAAAAAATAGGAGGAAAAATGTCAAAACGAAAGGTAAAAAATAAAATTTATGCTTTGATTATTGTGGTAACGTTGTTTGCGTCTGTAAATAACTTATCGCAAGCTGAAGAAAAAAGCACAGTAGCTGGAATGATGCTGGCGGATAATGCAGGTAGAATATCTACTAAGCAGGAACTGGATGACGAAGGGCTTTCAGATATTAAGAGCAGATATTCTGCTGAAGAAGTGGAAATAGGTAATGAACCTGGAAGCAAAAAAGAGTTAAAAAGAAACAGAAAAATGCAGCACGTCAAGCAGCAAAAGGAAAAAGGTAAAACAAATAATGTATTTGAAGCTGACAGAGAAACAAGAGATGATTTAAAAAGTTGGTTCAATTGAATTTTTCAAACTTAAAGGAATTATCTCCAGACTACCTGTTATCAAAAAAATAACTGTAAAAATCAGGAGATAAATATACAAATAAAGATCTTAGTGATATTTATCTTGAATTAAAGAGAACAGGATATGTGGCAGATGCGAATGTTTATCCGAAAATTCGAGGAAATACTGTAAATATAACGGTTGAAGTTTCAGAAGTTGAAAATGCCGCAGCACTTATGCAAAGAAAACAAATACAGGAAGAAATGAAAAAGGAAACAGACTTTACTATATCAAGTGTTGATATTGAAGGGTTGCAAGCTCGTAGTAAAGACAAGGAAAAAAATACTTAAAGAGCTTGCCAATTAAGCCGGGAGATATTTTCATACCGCAAAAAGCAGTTGATGGAGGGCAAAAAATATTTGACACCGGGTATTTCTCATCAGTTGAACCAAAAACTGACAGAAAAGCTGATAATACTATTTCAATAGTTTATGAAGTAAAGGAAAATCCAGTTGTTCAAAACATAACTTTTGAAGGAAATACACTTTACAAGGATGCAGAGCTGGAAAAAGCCTTAGGTATAAAAAGAGGCGAAATCTTAAACGGTAACTTGTTAAATCCTGATGAAAATGGAATATTAAAATTATATAACAAAAATGGATATACTGTCGCAAGGATTGAATCAATAAATGTTTCAAATGAAGGGAATATAAAAATAGGATTATCGGAAGGAGTTGTAGATTCTGTAGAATTTGAAAAAGCTTCTACTAGAAAAGACAATGAAAGACAATCTGAAAGACTGTCTGTTTTAAGAACAAAACCTTATATATTTGAAAGAGTTCAAAAATAAAAACCTGGACAAATTTTCCAAACTAAAAAAATATAAAGGAAACAGTGGAAGAACTTTATAGAACAGGAATGTTCACTTCAATAGAGCCAGTTCTTGAAGGAAAAGAAGATGATCCAAATGCAAGAGTTGTAAAATTGCTTGTTGAAGAACGTCCAACTACAACAATCAATGGAAGTATTTCTTACGGAACTTCAGTTGGTTTAGTAGGAGAACTTAAATTATCAGATTCAAACTTCTTGGGAAGAGGACAAGATGCCGCAATTACTTTATCAGCATCAAATAAAGGAGATAAAACATTTGATATTAGCTGGTTTGATCCTTGGTTAAGAGGAACTGAACGTGTTCAATTGGGAGGAACAGCCTACTGGAATGTGTCAGTTGATGATAATGCTGATCCAGATGAAGTGGAAAAAGTTAAGAAGATTGGAACTCGTTGGACAATTGGTAAAGGGCTTAACAGTGACCTTTATGTAAGAATGGCAGCAAGATATGACCATTATGAAGAATTGTTCTCAAATAAAAAAGTAAATGATAAGTATAACTTATTTGCAATAGGACCATCATTAATTTATGATACAAGAAATAATCAATATAGTCCTACAAAAGGAATCTATACTACACTTTCTTACGAAAGAGGTGAACTTCTAAGAGATCCTAGAAGTTATGACCAGTTTGAAGCAGATTTAAGAGCTTACCATAAAACATTCTTTGGTGATAAAAACGTAATGGCATATAGAGTAGCTTGGGGATCAACAGGAAGCGGAACTCCAGAAGCTCTAAGATTTAGCATTGGTGGAGCGGAATCAGTTCGTGGATATGATTATGGAGCATTTGATGGATATGACAAATTCCATGCAACTATTGAAAATAGAACTAAAATTAATGATACATTACAGTTAGTGGCATTCTTTGATATTGGTAACGCTTGGCAGAATGAGTCAAGAGATCCGATTACTGGTAAAAAAATCTATAAGCCAAACAGAAAGGCGGCACATGACTTTAAAGATCTTAAAAAAGGTTATGGAGTCGGGGTAAGATTGAATACGCCAATTGGACCGTTAAGATTTGATTATGGTTGGCCTATGGATCCTGAGAAAAAAGGTGAGAAAAAAGATAAGGGTAAATTCTACTTTAGTTTCGGACAATCATTCTAATTTTTTCAGATAAGTAAAAATAGACCTGTTCGATAACTATGCAAACTTCGGGTTTAATAAATAAAATATCCTGAAGCAAGGAGTCTTACCCTTGTGTGAGATAAAAAATTTAAAAATAATTATGTGGGATGATTGATTTCATCCCTATAATTTTTATAAAAAATTTTATAAATTTTTGTAAATGGCTATATAGGAGGTATTCAAAATGTATAATATAAAAGAAGTTGCAGAATTAATTAGTGGAAAAATAGTTGGAAATGAAAATTTGATTTTTAAAAGATTAGCTCCATTTTTTTATGCGACAGAAGATGAGTTGACTTTTGCAGCAGATGAAAAAATGTTGAAAAGCATTGATAAATGTACTGCCGGTGCAATAATTGTTCCACCGTTGGAAAATTTTTCCGAAAGATAGAACGTATATTGTAGTTGAAAAAAATCCGAGAGAATTGATGCCAATTTTGCTTAACTTTTTTAAACCGAAAGTGAAACCGTTTGAAAAACCGATAGAAGATTCAGCAATAATTGATGAAACAGCGAGTGTCTCAAAAATTAATACATACATTGGACATAATGTAAAAATTGGGAAAAATGTTGTAATTTATCCTAATGTTTCGATTTTTGAAGGGACAGAAATTGGAGATGGGACAATTATTTATTCGAATGTTACGATTAGAGAGTTTTGTAAGATTGGGAAAAAGTGTATTTTTCAGCCAGGTGCAGTTATTGGGTCTGATGGATTTGGATACATAAAAGTGAAAGGCGATAATGTGAAAATCGAGCAAATTGGACATGTTATCTTGGAAGATGAAGTGGAAATAGGAGCAAATACTTGCGTTGATAGAGGAGCGATTGGAGATACAATTATAAAAAAAGGTACGAAAATTGATAATCTGGTTCATATTGCTCATAATGATGTGATTGGTTCGAATTGCTTTATTATCGCACAAGTGGGAATTTCTGGAAGTGTGGAAGTTGGAGATAATACGACTCTTGCAGGACAAGTTGGAGTGGCTGGACACTTGAAAATTGGAAATAATGTAGTAATCGCTGCAAAATCAGGTGTTACAAATGATGTTCCTGATGGAAAACAAATGTCAGGATTTCCTTTGAGAGATCACATGGACGATTTGAGAGTAAAAATGTCGATGGGAAAAGTGCCTGAACTTGTAAAAAGAGTTAAAAAATTAGAAAAAAAATTGGAAAATCAGGAAAAAAATAAAAAAATAATAATGAATCTCTGTCACTATTCACTAAAATTTCAAAAACTCCCTTGACTTATTAATTCAAAATGATGTAGAATAAATAATAAAGAACAAAAGTAATATTATAAATAGAGAGAAGGGAGTTATAGATGAAAAAATTACTGTTAGGGATGCTTATGCTTTTATGTTTAGTTAGTTGCGGATCAGGGCCTAATGACACAGTTTCAAAATTTATTAATAACATAAAGGCTGGTAAGCCAAAAGAGGCGGCCAAATATGCTATTGATGATGGTTTTGAAGGAAATTTGGAAATAACTTATACTAATAAGACCCAAGAATTGCTTTTTAAAACATTATTGAAAAATCTTGAATATAAAATAATCGGAACAGAAAAACAGGATAATGACACTACTATCGTAACTGTAGAAGTAACAAATTTAGATGTACAAAAGGTATTTTTACAAGTTTTTCAAAAAATGTCACAAGAAGTTTTTACAAACAAAGATTCTAAACCGCTTTCAGTTGAAGAAAGATTTAAACAGGAACTTGAAGCAAAAGATAAGCCAAAAACAAAAAATACAACTAAATTTGTAGTTAAGAAGACTCCGCAAAGGGGAAAAAAAGTAGTTGTTACAGCTGAAAATATTGATGTATTGCTTGGTAAACTTAACACAACATTATTAAATCTGGGAAATCTTGGAAAAACTGAAAATGAAACAGCAGTAGAATTACCAGAAACAGGACCTTCAACAGGAGTATCACAAAAGCCTGAAGAACTTAGAAATCAAAACAAATAATTAAAAAACAATCTTTCTTTTACTGTTTAAAAGTTAGGTTGTTTTTTTATTTTTCAAAGATAAAAATAAATATATATAAACTTGTTTATAAGAACTGTAATGTATAATAAGTTATCATTTAAGGTTAGAAGATTTATAAAAATGATGCATACTGTAGTTTTTAAAAAGTTTCATCATAAACTTAAAAAAAGTTTTTTTGTCTTTTTATTAAGTGTGTTAGAACACTCGTGGCTTTAGCCATGAGATGAATAACACCAACATTGAAAAATGCTGCTTTAAAATTTGCAATATTAATAATTTTGAGTGTAATATATTTGGGTTTAAAATATAATATATAGATAAAAAAAGTAGCAGTGTAGACATAATGTCTTATCTAGTAGCGGCTATTGTGGACTAGCCAAAAAGAATAAGGATTTTTAAAAACAAACTTCTTAGAAGATAACTACTTTTTCAGTTATCTTATGAAACTTTCGACTTTTAGTCGTGAGTAGTTCACAAATAGAAAGTAAAATAAAAAGATTGATGAAATGATAAAAAAATATAGTATAATGTTATCACAGGTTAATAATTATCTGTGAGATCTGCTGAAATGTATAAAATAATTTACATTCACAGGAAATTCCTATTTTTTTATAAGTAGGAGCAATTTAGAGGAGATTTTTTTAGGAAAAATTTTTTTAGAAAAGAAAGGTGATTAATTATGAAAAACATTAATTGGTTTATTTCTAGTTTTAGGAGCAGCTTCATTTGCAGATGCAGGAAAAAGTAGAAGTTAAAGGTGGAATAGATTTTGGTGGAAAATACCATTATGAAAAAGATTGGAGAACTCAAAAAACTAAAAATAGTTCAGGAGAAATTGGAGTTGAATACAGAAACGAAGTAGTTCCTGGATTAGAAGTTGGAGGAGGTACAGCTTTCCAATTCCACAAAGACTTAAAAGATAAAGTAAAAGGACAAAATGAAAAAAACTATAACTCTGTTCCAGTGTATGCAACAGCTAAATATACTTTTGACACACAAACAGTTGTAAAACCTTATGTTAAAGGTGATTTAGGATATTCATTCAACAGTGGAAACCATGACTATGGTGTTTTAGGAAAATTCAAAGCTAAAAATGGATTATACTACGGAGTAGGTGGAGGAATCAACTTCAACAACGTAAACGTAGAACTTATGTATAAAGAAAACCAAGGTGAATACAAATACGAAGGACCTGTAAGAGTTAATTCTAAATATGATGCTAATTACAGAAGAGTATCTCTTGGTGTAGGTTATAATTTCAACTTAGGAAATTAATAAGAGTTTAGTATTTTAATAATAATAAAAATAATTTTTGCTACTACGAAATGTAGTAGCTGTATAAATTTTTAAAAAAATAATTTCAATTCTTTATTTTTGTGATATAATAATAAACATAAATAAGTGTATAAATAATTTTTTTGCTATTTTTCCATTTGGATAGCGGGTTTGTTATAAATTTCTTTTAAAGAATTAAAATTTTTTCTAGAAAACAAATAAAATATATTTAGATGGAGTTTAGCATTAAAATAGAAAGGAAGATGACAATATGAAAAAAGTATTTTTAATGATGCTGTTAGCCACGGTGTTTATTGTTGGATGCGGTAAAAAGGCTAATGATGGCAATGTTATAAAAATTGGAGTTATTGCGCCGCTTACTGGGAATTATGCACAATATGGAGTAGCGGTAAAAGAAGGTGTGGAACTGAAGGTTGATGCTATTAATAATGCAGGTGGAATCAATGGTAAAAAAATTGAGCTTATAACTGCAGATAGTAAGGGAGATGTTCAGGAAGCAGTAAATGCCTTTAAAAAGATGGTTTCACAAGATAAGGTTAATGTTGTGATTGGAGAAGTTGTATCGGCTACTTCACAAGCTATTTCAGGACTTGCGCAACAGGCAAAAGTACCTTTAATTTCAGCAACAGCTACAAGCCTTGATGTTACAAAAGGAAAAGATTTTGTATTTAGAACAACATTTACAGATCCTTATCAAGGAACTGCCACTGCGAAATATGCAAAATCTAAAGGCATAAAATCAATTGCAATATTGACAAACTCTTCAAATGACTATTCTGTAGGAATTGCAAATGCATTTAAGGCACAAGCTGCAAAAGATGGAATAACTATTACTGAAGAAAAATATACAAATGATGATAAAGACTTTAAAGCAATTTTGACAAAAGTAAAAGGACAAAATCCACAAGCTATTTTTATACCTGATTATTACAATACAATTGGGCTTATTATCTCACAAGCTAAAGATTTGGGAATTAATGCACAGTATCTTGGTGGAGATGGATGGGATGGAATCCAGACTAACTTTGGAAAGGTTGCAGAAGGAGCAATTTTTGCAAGTCAATTTGCACCAGATGACAAGGCTGAAAATGTTCAGAAATTTATGAAGGCTTACAAGGCTAAATATAACAAAGAGCCAATAATGTTTGCGGCACTTGGTTATGATACTGTAGAAATTGTAGAAACTGCTTTAAAATCTACAAAGGATTTATCAGGAACATCTATAAGGGAAGCTATGAATAATGTAAGCGGTATTGACCTGGTAACTGGTAAATTAAAATTTGACGCTGATAGAAATCCTGAAAAGGCGGTTACATTTATCCAAGTAAAAGGTGGAAAACTTACATTAAAGGAAAAATTCTAAAAAGTAAAAAGAATTTAAGGAAATAAGAAACTGGAAACGAAAAATTTTTAAGTAAATTATTTTTAAATATAAAAAAATATTTTTATAAAGGAGAACAATTATGAAAAAGCTATTATGTTTGATTTCATTATTAGCATTGTTTGTACTTAGCTGCGGAGCTAAAACTGGGAAAGATAAAAATGTTATAAAAATTGGTGTTATTGGGGCATTGACTGGAAATGTGGCACAATATGGAACAAGTGCAATTAATGGATTTAAATTGAAGGTAAAGGAAATAAATGCCGCTGGCGGAATTAACGGTAAAAATCGAACTTGTCGTTGCAGATAGTAAAGGAGATGCGCAAGAAGCAATTAATGCATTTAAAAAAATGGTTTCACAAGATAAAATTGATATTTTCATGGGAGAAGTTACATCTGGACCATCTCTTGCAATTGCACCGCTTGCACAACAAGCAAAAGTTCCTATGATTACAGCAACTGGAACTGCATTTGATATTACAAAGGATAAGGATTTCGTATTTAGAACAACATTTACAGATCCTTACCAAGGTGTTGTTGTTGCAAAATATGCAAAATCTAAAGGTTATAAAAATGTTACAGTATTGACTAATACAGGTAGTGATTATTCTGTTGGACTTGCAAATGCGTTTAAGGAACAAGCTAAAAAAGAAGGAATCCAAGTTAAAGAAGAACAATATACTGCTGATGACAAAGACTTTAGAGCATTGCTTACAAAAGTAAAAGGATATAATCCTGAAGTAATTTTTGTACCTGATTATTATAATACAATTGGATTAATTTTGACACAATCAAAAGAACTTGGAATAAACGCTCAATTTATGGGTGGAGATGGATGGGATGGAATCCAAACTAACTTTGGAAAAGTTGCTAATGGAGCAATTTTTGCAAGTCAATTTGCACCAGATGATCCTGACCAACATGTTCAAAAATTCATTGCTGAATATAAAAAGGAATATAAAGCTGATCCTATTATTTTTGCGGCTTTAGGATATGATACTGGAACAATTTTAGAAACTGCATTGAAAAATGTAAAAGATCTTTCTTCAAAAGATGAAATTAAAGATGCAATTAAGAACTTTACTGGAACAAATCTTGTTACAGGTTCATTAAAATATGATTCAGAAAGAAACCCTGAAAAGAAAGTTACATTTATTGAAGTAAAAGATGGAAAACTTACATTAAAAAGAAAAATTCTAAAATAATAGAATTATTCATAAATTAGAGAAATTTAAAATTTAACAAAACAGATATTTTTGAAGCAAGGGGTTAAAAACCCCTTGTTGAAATAAAAAAATTCAGATTGTCGAATACATCTAAATATGGAAAGTAATAATTATTATAAAGTTCGGTTGTTGGGGATTTTTTTCTTTCTTCTAGCAATCGAGAACTTTTTTATCAAGATTTTTTTATTTAATAATTTAGAATTTAATAAAAATGAATATACGTAAGCAGCTTTTAAGATTATATGGAAATTTGAGTAAAATTGAATATAGTTTTTAGGTTGCCTAAGTATTAAAAATATAAAATAAAAAAATAAACTGTATAAGTGGAAAGTATAGGAGTTTTAAATATGTTAAAGAGTTTTATTGAACAAACTATTAACGGACTGCAAACTGGAAGTATTTATGCCCTGATTGCTTTGGGATATACAATGGTTTACGGAATCGTTAAACTTATAAATTTTGCACACGGTGATATACTTATGGTAGGAGCTTATGTTACGCTTATCGCTGTGTCAAATGGGATGCCATTAATACTGGCTATTTTTTTGTCAATCATTTTTTGTGCGATCTTAGGAGTTGTAATCGACTTTTTTGCGTATCGTCCGATTAGGAATGCGCCTAAGATTTCAGCATTGATTACAGCGATTGGAATGAGTTTCTTGCTGGAAAGTCTGGCACTTATAATATTTGGAGCAAATCCGAGAGTTATTGATCCAAAATATATACCGGCATTTTTATCAAATGATAATAAAATGAAGCTAGGATTTTTGGAAATTAGTACGCTTACAATATTTGTAATTGTAATCACAATAATATGCATGGTAGCTTTAAATTTATTTATTAAAAAGACAAAATTGGGAAAAGCTACAAGAGCGGTTTCACAAGATACAGGAGCGGCACAGCTTATGGGAATTAATGTAAATAGAACTATTGCCATAACATTTGCTATTGGTTCTGGACTTGGTGCATTGGGTGGAGCATTATATGCGATTGTTTATCCGCAAATTGAGCCATATATGGGAATGCTGCCAGGACTGAAGGCATTTATTGCGGCTGTATTTGGAGGAATTGGAAGTATTCTGGAGCTATGGTTGGAGGATATGTTTTTAGGACTGCTTGAAGCATATGTAAAAGGATCATCGCTTACAACTTGGGCAAATCCGATTGTATTTGGGGTGCTTATATTAATATTGATTTTTTTAGACCAAATGGATTGTTTGGAAAAAAATATGAAGGAAAAAGTATAATTGGAAGGAGGAAAATGGAAAATGGAAAAAAATAATAAAGAAGAAAAAAATAAAAAAATATAGCTAGTTTAGAAAAACAAGATGAACAGCCTAAAAAAAGTAAAGAAGCAAAAAAATTATAAATGGAAAGACTTGAATTATTTTAACAAGTTAAACGTGAAAAAAATTATGTTGCTACATTTCTTTTGATAGTTGTATTTTATTTTTGTTCTAAGTTTTACTTTTTAATCCAAATGACCCTTTTCAGCTATACAAAGGAATTTATATAAATATCCTAATTTACGTGTTATTTTTCAGTAAGTTTAAACATAACAGTCGGACTTATGGGACAGCTTAACTTGGGACAAGCTGGATTTATCGCAATAGGTGGATATTCAGCAGCATTTATTTCAAAAAAATATTAGTTCAGTATAATTTACCACCATTTTTTTACAATTAATTATAGTATCACTATTTGGTGGATTAGTTGCAGCTGTATTTGGATTTTTTTAGTTGGTGGAAGTACACTTAGACTAAGAGGAGATTATCTTGCAATTATTACACTTGCATTTGGAGAAATTGTAAAAATATATTATTCAAAAATTTGGACTTTTTTAGGTGGAGCGACTGGACTTAGCAATATTCCGCCACTTTTTGAGTTTTTTTCAAATACATATTTCATTGTAGTTATTTCAATTGTTATAATTGCGATGGCTATGACTTCTCGAAAGGGGAAAAGAAATTCTGTCAATTAGGGAAGATGAAATTGCGGCTGAAAAATATTGGAATTGGATTAAATCGTGTAAAACTTTATGGATTTGCATTTTTCAGCGTTTTTTTGCTGGAGTTGGAGGGTCACTGTTTGCACATAATGTGGGAATTTTTGACACCTGATAAATTTGGATTTTTTTATTCTCTATAGAAATTCTTGTTATGGTTGTGCTTGGAGGACTTGGAAGTATTACGGGAGCGATTGTTGCTGCGGTAATTTTGACATTATTAAATGAAAAATTAAGAGATGTTTCACAATTTAGATACTTAGTTTATGCAATTATATTAATTTCATTGATGATTTTTCCGTCCAAAGGGAATTTTTTGGAACAAAAAGAATTTACATTTGCAGGAACAAAAAAAGAAGAATTAAGCGGATTAGAGATCATAAAAAAATAGTAAAAAAATGAAAGTGATGAAAATTAAAATTAAGTATTTTTTTAATAAAATAAAAAAGATGTAAAATAGGAGATATAAATATGTCATTATTAAAAACGACAGATTTGGGAATATCTTTTGGAGGGCTAAGAGCAGTTGATGATGTAAATGTTGAAATAAAAGAAGGCGAGCTAGTTGGGCTGATTGGACCGAATGGAGCTGGAAAAACAACAATATTTAACTTGCTTACAGGTGTTTATAAACCTACAGACGGGGATATTTCTATAAATCAGATTAGTATAAATAAAAAAACTACTCCACAAATAGTTGCTTTAGGAGTTGCCAGAACATTTCAAAATATTAGGCTATTTAAGGAACTAAGCGTATTAGACAATGTAAAGCTGGCATTTAACAACAGTATGAATTATAATACTTTTTGAAGCGATTTTTAGACTTCCTAGATTTTTGGGAAGGAAGAAAAGGAAGTGACAGATAAGGCGCTTGATTTGCTGGATATTTTTGACATGGCTGAAATGGCGAATATTACTGCTGGAAACTTGTCTTATGGACAGCAAAGAAAACTGGAAATAGCAAGAGCTTTGGCTACAAATCCTAAATTGCTGCTGCTAGATGAGCCGGCGGCTGGAATGAATCCGAATGAAACAGAAGGAATTAATGAATACAATTAGTTTTATAAGAAATAAATTTAAAATTGCAATTTTTGTTAATTGAACATGATATGGATCTGGTAATGGGAATTTGTGAAAGATTATATGTGCTAAACTTTGGAAGAATCATTGCTTCAGGGCTTCCAGATGAAATTCAGAATAATAAGGAAGTTATCACAGCTTATTTAGGAGAATAAAATGAATTTGAGCTGCAAAATTAATAAAATTAGCAAAAAGGAGGAAATGTGAATATTTTAAATGTAAATGACTTAAATGTCTACTATGGCGGAATTCACGCTATAAAAAACATTTCATTTCAAATAAAAAAAGGTGAAATCGTTTCCCTAATCGGTGCAAATGGAGCTGGAAAAACATCCACACTTCACGCTATTTCAGGGCTTGTACCAATAAAATCAGGAGAAATTTCCTTGAGCGGAGAAAATATAACCAATGCTGATGCTTATAAGCTTGTCAGCCGTGGAATGGCACACGTTCCAGAAGGCCGTAGAATCTTTACAGAGCTGACTGTGCTGGAAAACTTGGAAATGGGAGCGTACACAAGAAATGATGTGGATCAGATAAAAAAAGACATGGAACACATGTTCTCGCTATTCCCAAGACTTGCTGAACGTAAAAAGCAATTGGCAGGAACAATGAGTGGAGGAGAACAGCAAATGCTGGCAATGGCAAGAGCTTTGATGTCAAATCCTTCGTTATTATTACTGGATGAGCCATCAATGGGGCTAGCGCCACTATTAGTGCAGGAAATCTTCAACATCATTGAAAAAATCAACAAGGAGGAAAATGTAACTGTATTGTTGGTAGAACAAAATGCCAATATGGCGCTTTCAATCGCAGATAGAGGATATGTTCTGGAAACTGGGAAAATCATTCTGGAAGGAACAGGAAAGGAACTGCTTACAAATCCTGAGATTAAGAAGGCCTATTTGGGAGGATAAAAAAGAATATTTGTTTTTAAGAACTGTCTTGAAAAGTTTACGGGCTTTTTTTGAGATGGTTTTTTTATTTTTGAAGAATTTTTAGAAAGTATGAATTTTGAAAAAAATAAAAAAACTGGGAGAAATCCCAGTTTAACAAATTTATGATTTAGAATTATGCTTCCTTATTAATTCTTGTAACGTTTCATCATAATTTTCCAATACATCTTTCAATAATAATTGATTTAAAAATCCCATACATATTTTTGGCTTTCTTTAGTTTGATAATTCATTAATTTTTTTCATTAGAGACATCTATAATTTCTTGTAACATATTTATTCTTTGATTAATAATTTCTTGCTCTACTATCATTTTATCTAATCTCATTAAAAATTTTTTTCTCTAAATCTTTTTCCTTCTTTTTAGAGAAAAAAATAAAAATTTTCTAACACATTTTTTCCTTTCCACTATGCAAATATTTCATCAAATAACTTTACTTCATTAAGTAATTCTACATAACTATTTTTTTAGTTGCAGTTTCTCTTTTTTTCGCCTGTTTTAATACTATCTAAAATTTCATTAATTTTTTTCAATAGAACGTTTAGTCTCTTCTTCTCTTAGATTCATATAATTTTTCTAATTTTTTTATCAACTAAATTTTTGTTGCTGACTAATAGAACTTTTTAATTCATCAAATAGGAATTTATTTGCATTTTTTAAAGTATTTATTGAAAATTCATTTATTTTTCCTTTTTTTCTCGTCCCTTCTCCATTTTTTTAGAATATCAAGTAATTCGTCATTAGATAATGAATAAGCATCTTTAATTCTATTTGAATAAATTTTTATCTAAACTTTTTTTAAAAGTAGATTGTCTATTTAGTTCTAAGCTATCAAAAATGTAATCTTCAATTACTTTGTCAAAAATTTTTCGGTATTATTTTTGAGATATTTCGTTTATATCTGTTAAACCGTTTTTTTATTTGCGAAAAAAATACTTATTTATCTGCTCTTTTGAAATATCATCATATTCTTTTCGAAATATTAAGAGAATTTTTTTAATATAAGTTTGTAGAATTTTATTAATTTTTGGTGTCATCAATAGTAGCATTATCCTTATCATAACTTGGAGTATCACCAATATTAAATATTTTTTTAAACCAGTCTACTATTCTTTCACCAATTTTTAATTATTTTATCAATAGCCTCTGCATTTTTCTGTTACATATTCAATTAGATTCATGATTAAATTGTTTTTTTCATCTATTTAACCTCACTTTCTTCTTCAAATTTGACTTTTCTAATATTTTTTTCATAAGTTCGTTAAAAATTTGTATTTAATTCTTCAAAATCTGTATTAAATGCTTGGGTAATTTCTTTTATCTTTAATTTTAGTTTTTTTCATTTAAATTTTTTTAGATTTTTCTTTTTGTTCTTCATTTTGTAAAATTTGTTGTTTTAATTCATTTTCACTCTGTGTAAAACTATTAATATTTCCTTGAATTTTTTTCAATATGTTCATTTTTTTAAATGTTTTCAATTTTTATTTTTTTAAATAATTGTACCTATTGATAAAATCAATCTTCAAACTTTCATTAAATCCCAAAAATTAGTTTATTTTTGAATATTATCTTTCAAAAATTTCTATATTAGAATAATCAATTAATCTTCTTTTTTATTTGGTCAATATCTTTAGGAGTAAGATTATTTTTTTATTATAATTTTTAATAATTCACGTCTCTCTTGTTTTGACATTTCTTCTATTTTTTTACTAAATTATCAAGAACATCTTCCAATGAATCAATATCAGTATTTGATGATAACTTTATAGCATTTGAATAAAAATATGAACTAACTCCAATTAATTGCTTTTTAGCCATTTCTAAACTTCCATAAAATTGTTTTTCTTTTAAGTGTTTTAACCATTCTTCTTGTTGTTGTTCCCAGTCAGCTTGCGAATTCATAATGTCAATTTGCGTTCCCAAGATATATACCTTATCTTTTTTTGTCCTGAGCTTTTTGTCAATACTTCTAAAATCGTTGTAATTTCTTCATTTCTCAATGTTTTGGAATTTACACAAATAATTACTGCATTTGCACTGTGAATATATTCAGAAGTAATATTTGAACGATATTGTACAGGATCATTTAACCTAGGGAGTATCTACTAGACAAACTTGTGGTGGAAGATTTAATTTTTTTCTACACCAATTTCAATTTCTTTGACAAAATAATGCTCTCTAGCATGCGAGGAAGTCCATTTTTTTATTTCATTTTTTTCATAGAATCTAAATTATCAAATTCTTTTAAAAAAACATCTGATTTTTTTCTAACATTTCACATTCTATTTCTTTTTGCTCTTAAGTTATCAAATTCTTCTTTAAAAAAATAGTTGCATTTGTACTTTTTTTGAGCATCATTCCAGATTTTTTCCAATCTTTCTTTGAATAAAAATTTTTACTGTAATTGAATTTTTTTGTCTGTTGTTTTTTTATTTTTGTTAATGTTGCAGTTTCTGGGGTTACATTTGTACTGGCTAAGTCGTAACTAATCAGAGCATTAATTAATGTTGATTTTTCCTGCTTTTTACAGCTCCTACAATCGCAATTTGATAGCTTGGATTTTTTTGAATCAGAAATATATCTTGAAATTTCGCTATTTATTTCTTTTAAAAAAAATATATTTTCTTTTAAAGTATTTGAACTTTTTAAAATACTCCTTTTCTGATAATTTCTTAAATAATGTTTTTTTGAAGCATTTAATCTTTTTTTACATATTCGTTAATAGTTTCATTCCAATGGATATTAACTAATTCTTCATTATTGCTTCTAATATACTGCTCTAAATTTAACATTTTCATACTTCTCCTTATAATTTTCTATTTTAACTATTTCAAAATCAAATTTTTTTAAGTTTAGTATTAAAATACATTTAATATAATACGAGTATATCATAATAAAATTATATTATGTGTATTAGAATATTAAAATGTAATAAAAATAAATATGTAAGCAAAGAAGAAAATAAGAAGTAAAATTTGAAAATAAAATATTTAAAAATTTTTTTAATTTCAATTTAAATTTTTTTAGTATTGTGATTTATATTTTTTTGTTTGATTTAACATTTTAATCTATATAGACATTTTTTTACTATTTCTTGTATAATAATTATAGATTAAAAAAATTATAGGAGAAAACGAATTAATAAAATTAACATAAATAAAGAAAGTGGGAGGATTTTATGGATTATAAATTAATTGCAACTGATATGGATGGAACGTTGCTGGATGAAGAACATGGGATAACAAGGGAGAATGTTGAGGCGATTGTGAAAGTTCAAAGGGAAAAGGGTGTTAAATTTGTGCTTGCAAGCGGTAGACCTAGTTATGCGATGCTTGAGTATGCGAAGGAACTTCAGATGGATGAGTATGAAGGTTACGTGCTGGCATTTAACGGTGGCGAATTAATTGATATGAAGACAAATGAAGTGATTTTTCACGAAGGGCTGGAAAAAAAGGATATTGAAAATGTTTATAAGATTTCAAAGGAAATAAATGTTCCGATGATTTTGTATGTTGGAGATACGATTTATGGGACAGAGGCAACAGAAGGAGTAATGTACGAAGCAGATCAATGTAAAATGAAATTCCAAAAATTTGATTCGCTTGAAGAATTAGAAAAAAAAGGAATTGATAAAACTACAAAATGCATGATTATTGGAACGCCTGAAGAAGTATTAATAGCCGAAGAGCATATGAATAAAGTTCATGGAAATGACTACTTTATTGCCATTTCAAAGCCAATATTTTTAGAAATTGCCAATAAAAATGTGGATAAAGGGAAGACATTGAAAAAATTGGGAGAAATCGAAAATATAAAGCCTGAGGAAATGATAGCGGTTGGAGATAGTGCAAATGATAAGCCGTTATTGAAACTTGTGGGAATGCCTGTGGCTGTGGAAAATGCTATTCCTGAAATTAAAAGTATTTCTAAATTTATTTCAACTTCAAATGTGGAACATGGATTAAAAACAGTAATTGAAAAATTTTTTGAAATATAATACTATTTCCATTAGAATAAGAGATTTGTTATAAATTCTGTTCGCCAAGGAGTCTCAATTCTTGCCAGAAATAGATAAAACTTTTTCAAATTCAAATGGGATTTAGTATAAATAAAGAGGAAAGGAAATTATTATGTTCATAGACATTATTAAAGTATTTATTTTAAGCCTTGTGGAAGGGCTTACAGAGTTTATACCTGTCAGCAGTACAGGACATATGATCATTGTAGATCAATTTTTGCAATTGTCGAAAAATGAGGAATTTGCAAATGCGTTTAAGATAATTATACAGCTAGGGGCAATTTTGTCGGTAGTTGTGTATTACTGGAAAAGAATTTTTCCGTTTGCAAAAGGGCTTAGTCAAAGTCAGCGGATGGATATTGTTCAAATGTGGATAAAAATAGTGATTGCAGTGCTTCCGGCAGTTGTTTTGGGACTTTTGTTCGATGATGTTATTGATAAAGTGCTGTTTAATTCAGTAGTTGTGGCAATAACGCTGATTATTTACGGAGTTATACTTATTTGGCTGGAATCTGGCGAAAAAAAGGAAGGTAAAATTACTTCAATTACTCAAATGCCTATAAAAACTGCAATTGGAGTGGGACTATTTCAATGCCTTGCGATGATTCCAGGTACTTCAAGATCCGCTGCCACTATTATTGGAGGAGTTTTGCTTGGATTAAATAGGATTTTAGCGACAGAATTTTCATTTTTCCTTGCAATTCCGACAATGCTTGGAGCGACACTTTTGAAGCTGGTAAAACTGGGAACAGCATTAAGCGGATATGAATGGTTTTTAATTGCATTAGGTTTTGTGCTTTCATTTATATTTGCCTATGCTGTTATTAAAGTCTTTATGAGCTACATTAAAAAGCATGATTTCAAGGTATTTGGATATTATCGGATCATTCTTGGAATAATTGTACTGGCACTTTATTTTGTAGGAGTTATAAAATAGATGATAAGAGCAAATATTGAGATTAATCAGAATAAACTTGAGGAATTTGTGCGTGTACTTCTGCCTGAAAAATTATGGTGTTATTTCTGAAAAACAGTGAAAAATAATGTAGAAATTAATGTAAATTTTTGAAAAGGATAAAAATGTGGAAAACTTTTTCAAAAGATTGTGGAAAACTAGAAAATAATGAAAATGAAAAATGCTAAATTAATTACTGTAAATACAGCATTGATTGACAAAAATAGTGGCAAAATCTTAAAAAAAGTGACATTTTCACATAAGAAGATAAATGATGAATATTTTGATCAGGCGGAAGTTATGGCAAAGGCCTCATTAATGGAGTTATTTGATAAAAAAAATAAATATAAATGGGGAATCTTAATAGGTGTGCGTCCTACAAAGATTATTGGGCGATTTTTAAAAATGGGATTGTCTTATGAAGAAATTGATGAAATATTGGAAAAAATATATTTTGTAAGTGATGAAAAGCGGAAACTTCTGCTAGACATTGTAAAACGTCAAGAACCATATTTAGACAAGGAAACAATAGGAATTTATATCGGTATTGCCTTTTGTCCTACAAAATGTTCATACTGCTCATTTCCAGCCTACCTGCTACGTGGAAAATATGCTGAAAGATATGATGAATATATAGGCTCAATTTATCATGAAATACGTGAAATTGGGCAATTAACACAGGAACTGGATTTAAAAATTAATACAATTTACATTGGCGGAGGAACGCCTTCGATTTTAACGGCAAAAGAAATTGACAAACTTTTAAAAACAGTAAAGGAAAATTATAATTTAGATTATTTAAAGGAATTTACATTTGAAGCTGGAAGAATTGATACCTTAGATGAGGAGAAATTGACTATTATTAAAAGTTATGGAGTAAATAAAATCAGCATAAATCCCCAGTCTTTTAATGAAAAGACACTAAAACTCGTAAATCGCTACCATAACAGGGAACAGTTTGACAACGTTTACAAAATTGCTAAAAATCTTGGATTGGAAATAAATATGGATTTGATTTTGGGACTGCCACGTGAAACTACAGAAGATATTCTGTATACGATGGATGAAATTTCAAAGTATGATATGGAAAATCTGACAATTCATAATTTGGCAATAAAAAATGCAAGCCGTCTTAATAAGGAGAATTATGCCCATAAAGATGTGCTGGATTATGGGAAAATTTATGAAAAAATTGGAAATGTTACTAAAAATAAAGGGCTTTTTCCATATTATATGTATCGCCAGAAAAACAGCTTTCAATGGGGAGAAAATCTTGGATATTCATTAAATGGATGTGAATCGATTTACAATATTGAAATGATTGAGGAAAATAAGACAATTATTGGAATTGGGGCTGGGGCGATTACGAAACTTATCTGGTTTGATGAAGAGAAAAAGCGGGATAATATAAAAAGGCTTGTAAATCCTAAAGATCCGCTAGTTTGGATAAATGAGCTGGAAGATCGGCTGGAACGGAAAAAGTTTGAAATTAAAAGAGTGTTTAAAAAAGATTTTTTAGAATTATAACAGTAAACTTATGTTTTTGGAACTGTAAATCAGATGTAATAAGCGGCAAAATATAAAATATATGAAAAAAACTATATTAATTATGTAAAATATATGATAAAAATAAAGTGTACAGTAAAATAAAAGATATGTAAAATAAGGAGGTATTTTGATGAATTATCAAAATTTAGTGAATGGAGAGTGGAAAGACTCTAAAAATACAATAACTATTTATTCGCCTGTAAATGGGGAAGAACTTGGAACAGTTCCAGCTATGTCAAGAGAAGATGTTGATTATGCTATGGAATCTGCCAGAAAGGCTTTGCCTGCTTGGAGAGCATTGTCAGCCGTAGAAAGAGCCGCATATTTGAATAAGGCTGCTGATATTCTTGAAAGAGACAAGGATAAAATTGGGGAAAACTTGGCAAAGGAAGTAGCCAAAGGAATTAAAGCCGCTATTTCAGAAGTTGTGAGAACTGCTGATTTAATTAGATACGCTGCAGAAGAAGGGCTTAGAATCACTGGAGAATTTGTAAATGGTGGTGGATTTGAAGCTGGAAGCAAGAGAAAATATGGAGCTGTAAAAAGAGAGCCAGTTGGAGTTGTACTTGCAATTGCGCCATTTAACTATCCTGTAAACTTATCAGCATCTAAAATAGTGCCAGCTTTAATCGGAGGAAATGTAGTAATTTTCAAACCGCCTACACAAGGTTCAATAAGTGGATTATTATTGACAAAAGTATTTGCAGAAGCTGGAATTCCAGCGGGAGTGCTTAACTCTGTAACTGGAAAAGGTTCTGAAATCGGAGATTATTTGATTGAACACAAAGAAGTAAACTTTATAAACTTTACAGGAAGTACACCAATTGGGGAAAAAATCGGAAAACTTGCTGGAATGCGTCCAATTATGCTTGAATTAGGTGGAAAAGATGCTGGAATCGTACTAGAAGATGCTGATTTGGAAAATGCCGCTAAAAATATCGTAGCAGGAGCATTTAGCTATTCTGGACAAAGATGTACTGCCATTAAAAGAGTACTTGTAATGGATTCAGTTGCAGATAAATTAGCAAACTTGATAAAAGAAAAAGTTGAAAAATTAACTGTTGGAGATCCTTTTGACAATGCTGACATTACAACAGTAATTGATACTCCATCAGCAGACTTTATCGAAGGATTGATAAAAGATGCACAAGAAAAAGGTGCAAAAGCATTAACAACAGTAAAAAAAGAGAAAAAAATCTAATCTGGCCAGTAGTTTTTGACAACGTAACAACTGATATGAGAATCGCCTGGGAAGAACCATTTGGACCAGTATTGCCAATTATCAGAGTAAAATCTGTAGATGAAGCAGTAGAAATTGCAAATAAATCAGAATATGGACTTCAATCAGCAGTATTTACAAAAAATTTCCCATTAGCATTTGAAATTGCTGAAAAATTGGAAGTAGGAACAGTACATATAAATAACAAGACTCAAAGAGGGCCTGACAGCTTCCCATTCTTAGGAATTAAAGGTTCAGGAGCAGGAGTTCAAGGGATAAAATACAGTATAGAAAGCATGACAAGAGTTAAATCTATCGTATTTGATATATAAAATTAAGGGATGTTTTCTTTCGGGAAAGCATCTTTTTTTTACATTTAATTTTTAAAATTACAAATGGAAATTATTTTAGAGGAGGATTTTCCTATGAAAAAGGTAACAATGCTTCTAACATTAGCTTTAGCAGTACTATCATCTAGCTGCTCTTATTTTAAGATTCCTAAAGGTGATGGAAGAGAAAAAGCGGGAAATTTGTGTACTTATACGACAAAGGGAGAATTTATAGGCTGTGAGCCTATAAGATAGTAAAAAAATTAAAAAAATATATAGGAGGAAATGTTATGAAAAAAAGGCATTATTATTTTTTTATTTGCTGCATCTGTAATATTTGCTGCAGGACCAAAAAGTTCCTTATACTCACGAAGGATTTTATTCTACAGATAAAGTTCAGAAGGCTGTTCATTTTGTATCTGTTGACGATATTAAGAAAAGTTTAGAAGGGAAAGGGCCTATTAATGTAAGTTTTGATATTGATGATACATTGGTGCATTCAAGTGGTTACTTTAATTACGGGCAATATCATTTCCAAATTCCAGGAGATAAAAGAGGAGCTGCAAGTTATTTGTATAATCAAAAATTTTGGGATTATGTTGCTGAAAACGGAGATGAACACTCAATTCCAAAACAATCTGCAAAAAGATTTAATTAAAATGCATTTGGAAAGAGGAGATCACATATTTTTTTCATTACAGGAAGAACAAAACATTCAAAAGATAAAAACTATACCTCAACAAAATTATCAAAAACATTGCAAAGATACTTTGATTTGCCAGAAGAAGTTTATGTAGAATACACAGCTGATACTCCGACAGGTGGCTACAAATATGATAAATCATATTATATGAAAAAAACACAATGTTTCAATTCACTATGGTGACAGCGACGATGATATTTTTAGCTGCAAGAGAATTAGGAATTCGTGGAATAAGAGTTCAAAGAGCTTACAATTCTACAAATCCTCAAAAAAATGAATGGTGGATACGGAGAAGAAGTTTTTAATAAATTCAGCTTGGTAGAAAAAAATAAAAAAAGTAAAGATTTCCGTTTTCTCATTTTTTTCTTTAACAAATATATGTTATTCTTTAGTTAAGAAGGAAATAAAATTAAGAAAAAAAATTAGGAAAGAGGTATTTAAAAATGAAAAAAATGTCTATTTTTAATTGGAATTTTTTTACAGTCTTTTTGTTAAATTGCTTTTGTTTTTAAGTGCATATTCTAAAAAGAAAAAAATCTATAACTTAAATGAAACTTCGTGGGAATTGGTACAAATTAATCGAAATGGAAAAAATGTTGAAATTCCGAAGGGTGGTAAAGTTACAATTAATTTTTTTCAGGTGACAAAATTAATGGATTTTTCTGGGATAAATAATTATTTTTGGAAATTATAAAATTAAAAAAATAACTCGACTTTATCAGCTGGCGTGGCTACAACTTTGATGGCAGGTCCAGAAGAATTAATGAGCATTGAACAAAATTTCTTTGATATTTTACAATCTTCTCCAAAAATCAGCTATAATGCCAGCACTTTAACTTTGAGCAAGAATAAAAAGGAAATCTGGACTTTTAAAGTCTTGGCATTGAATAAACAGTTGCAAGATACAAGCTGGAAACTTTTGAACATGGATGGAAAAGATGTCAGTAAATTAATTTCAGAAAGCGAAGAGGGCATTACCATTTCATTTAGTGAAAAACAGAATAAATGGAAATTCAGGAATAAACAATTATTTTGGAAATTGTGAAATAACTGATAATAATATTAAAATTGGTCCTCTTGGTTCAACAAGAATGGCAGGCCCTGAAAATCTTATGAAAGTTGAAAGGGAATTTTTGGAACTTTTAGGAAATTCTAAAAAAGTTAAGTTATCTGATCAAAAAAACTTTGATTTTGACAACAGATAAAGGAAAAAAACTTTGACATTTGAAAAAGTTAATAAATAAAAAAATTTTGAATTATAGTTAGGCAAATTTATTTAATAAGGGAGTTTTTGACTCCCTTTTTATAGTTTAGTAAGTTAATTAATTTAATTTTTTTAAATTTATTTTTTAGTGTACTTTTTTTGTAAAAAAAATTGAAAAAAAGTATATATCTATGATACAATTTTTTTGTATAAAACATTGAAGAAAAAGTTATAAATGTGAATGCTGGAGTAATTCACTAAAATGATAAAATTAATGTGATAAAAAAATATTATAAAAAAACTAATCTTGAAAGGAATAAAAAAATATATGAAAAAAATAAATTTTTTTGACTGCGATATGTATGTTATCAACTTTTGTAGGAACAAATCTTCATGCAAAAACATCGAAGGGGAAAAAAACTGTAAAATCTAAAGCTTCTCATAAGCCTTTAAACGTAAAAAAAGCTCATAGTAGTGGAAATAGCGGAATCTATGGAGTTTCTGCGAAAAATAAAAGTGATCTTGTTGAGACAAAAATGGCAGAATTAAGACAAAGACATAGAAAGGCGATGACTTCGGGATCAACTCAAGAAAGAAAAAGAGCGGCTGTAGAAAAAAAACTTTTAACTTCCTATAGCAAGTGGCGTGGGACAAGATATGTATTAGGAGGAGATTCTAGAAAGGGTATAGATTGTTCAGCATTGACACGTAGAGTCTATCGTGAAGTTTTCAATAAGGAGCTTCCGAGAGTTTCAACACAGCAAGTAAAGCAAGGGACAAGAGTTTCAGCCAAAAACTTGAGATCGGGAGATATTGTTTTCTTTAAGCCTGGAAATAGAACAAATCATACAGCAGTTTATGTTGGTAATACACTATTTATTAATGCCTCTTCTTCAAAAGGAGTTGTAATGTCATCGTTAAAGAGTCCATACTGGAGAAAATATTTCAGATATGGAGTAAGAGTTCATAATGTTTAACAAAAAGATAGCAAGAAGTCTCCGACTTCTATAAGTGGGAGATGAATTGCCTTTTTTTGTAAAAAAAATTGAAAAAAGGATATGTCTATGATACAATTTTTTTGTATAAAATATCGAATAGAAATAATTAAAAAAATAATATTCAAAATCAAAAAGGAGGTGTAATTTTGTGAAATATAATTTAGCATTCAAATACAGGATTTATCCAAATAAGGAACAAGAATTATTGATAAATAAGACTTTTTGGATGTGTTCGTTTTGTTTACAATACGATTTTTGTACACTGCTAATAAAAATTTATGAAGAAACTGGAAAAAAAATAAAATAATTACACCTGCTAGTTTGAAAAAGTGAAAACCAATTTTTGAAAAGAAGTTGACAGTCTAGCACTTTCAAATGCTCAATTGAATGTAAAACGATCGTTTACGAATTTCTTTTCAAAAGAGAGCAAAGTTTCCAAGATTCAAATCTAAAAAAAGAATAGTGTTAAAAGTTACACGACAAATTGTGTGAATAATTTAATACGAATTGAGGAAAATAAATATTTAGTTTTTGCCAAAATTGAAAAAAAGTAAAATTGAAAATATCATAGAGAAATACCGAAGGATTATAAAAATAAAGTCGGTAACATTGACAAACAGTAATGGAAATTACTATGTTTCTGTTTTGACGGAATTTGAAAAAGAAATTCAAAAAAATACCAAGTAATGATAAAGTAATAGGACTTGATTTTTTTCAATGTCTGAATTATTTGTCAGCTCTGAAAACCAAAGAGCTGATTATCCAAAAATACTTTTAGGATGTTGGAAGAAGAATTGAAAAAAATTACAGAAATCATTATCAAGAAAAAGTGAGATTTTCTAAAAATTGGTATAAACAAAAAAAATGAAAAATATTAAGATTGCATGAGTATATCAAAAATTGCCGAAGGGATTTTTTACACAAATTATCAAAAAAATTATCTGAAATGTATAATGCTGTGATTGTCGAGGATTTGAATATGAAGGGGATGAGCCAGTCATTAAATTTTGGGAAAAGTATAGGAGATAATGGGTGGGGAATGTTTTTGAGGATGATTGAGTATAAACTGATGTTTTTAGGAAAGCAATTTTTGAAGATAGATAAATGGTTTCCATCGTCGAAAACTTGTAGTAAATGTGGAAATGTTAAAGAGGAACTGAAATTATCAGAAAGAAGTTATAAATGTGAGTGCTGTGGAATTGAAATTGATAGGGATTACAATGCGGCATTGAATATAAAAAACATTGGAAAAGCGATGTTGGAATATTAAGAAAATAAAAGAAAACAGGGCAGGGACTGCCCGAAGAGCTTGGTAAATATATTTGGCTAGCAAAAGCAGATACTTCCCAAGAAGCTCCCGCTTCTAAAAGCGGGAGTAGTTCACTGTTTTGAACTTTATTGGAAATAAAAAAGGGAAAGTGGGAATTTTTATGAAAATATCAAAGAAATTAACAATAATGTTATTTGGGATATTATTAATAGGATGTGTTTTTAAATGGAGCTGTTAAAAAGAAAAAAATCCTGTTATAAATGATAAACGCAGGGAAGTTGTATTTAAAAAAATTTAACTGCAATAAAAAAAGTATATACTGTAAATTATATTACAGATGAAACAGTTCAGCTTTTTGGATATGAAAACATATAAAAAAATGGCAGTTGGATAGGGTTATATCTTCAAATGGAGAAAAAAATATAGCGATGAAAAATGTAAAAATTCATATAAAGGGAAATCGTATGACCCTTACACAAAATGGAAGAAATACTTCTTGTCTTTTAGTCAAGTAATGCAGTTTTTTTATTCAAAAAAATAGCAATAAATCAATTCAGCAGTTTAAATTTATAAATTTAAAAATTAATTTTTATTATTAACAGGGGATTCTAATCCCCTTGCCAAAAAAATTCAAGACAAATCAATCATTTCAATTTATGTTACTTCAAAAATCAGTTAAAATTTAAACAATTAAAAAAATGGATAAGCATATTTAAGGCAAGGAATACAAGGATTGATGAGTAAATCATAAGAATATGACATTTAAACTAAAATTGTTATAATTGTATTTTTTTAAAAAAATTATATGGTATAATATTAATAAAATAAACAGGGAGGAAGATTTGTATGAAAAAAATGCTATTAATGGCAATACTGCTAATAGGAGCAATAAGTTATGGAGCGGCAGGACTTGATTTAAAATTTAATACAGATGGGAAATTACATGAAGAAAAACTGTTAAATAGAAGCATAGTTTCGGAAGATACAGAGTTAGAAATAAGAAAAAAACAGGAAATGGAGAGTATGAAATCGTACGTTCTTCTGAGGAGCCTGACAGTGAAGCATCTGTTGAAAAAGCAACAGTGAAAAAAAATTCTATTTGTGATGAAACTATCTGCATTGGATATGATGTGGAATTGAAAAAGGCAGTATTCATAGATCCTGAAGACATGAGAGTTATTTATCCTGAATGGTAAAATTCGTGCATTTAACAAGGAGAAGGAAAAGAGGCAAAAAAAGAACAAAAAAATAATCGTATAGCAATAGATGTTGTTGTTTGTGACTCTCATTTTTTTCTTTAATAAATTTACGATATAATAATTAATGAAAAAAATTGAATAATAAAAAAATGGAGAAAAACTTATGAAAAAACTATTTTTTACATTAACAGTACTATTAATGGGAGTTGTCGCATGTTCAAAATCTGGAAAAGATGAAAAAAAGGAAACGAAAGAAACGGAAATAAAGCAAGAAGTTAATAAAACAACGGCAGTTTCTTCAAGCAGCATAAAATCAGAAAGCAGTTATGAAACTCAAATATTGGAAAGAATGGAAGCAGTAAAAAAGGAAATTCAGCCAGATTTGGATTCTGGAGTGACAGCAGACATGAATAATGCAATTCAAAAATTAGGAGATTCATGGGAAACAGAAATGAAGAAGGTTTATGAATTGTTATTATCAAAATTATCAGAAAATGAAAAGGCAAAATTGCAAAAAGAGCAGGAAGAATGGATAAAAAAAGTTAAGGAAGATGTTGAAAAAAGCACTGAAGAGTCAGAAGGTGGAACAATATCAGGAGCTCTAGGAGGAAATGCCTGGGCAAGTGGAATAGAGAAAAGAACTTTAGAATTGGCAAAAAGATATGATTTATTAAATAATAAATAATATTTACAGATTAAAAAAATAATGAAGGAGAAACATTAGTTATGAAAAAAATAAAGTTTTTTTAAAATATTTGTAATTATGATTTTTATCAGTAAATATAAGTTATGCAGGAAGTAATCCAAAAATAGATAAAGCAACATTTCAGGAAATAGATGCTGTATATGCAAAAAGATAAAAAAATGGAGTTTATGTCTGGGAAAAATAGAGGATGGAAAAAAATTAGAAGGAATAGATCCGATTACTTTTTCAAATTATAAATATTAGCGGGAGTGCGCGTCGATATCTAAAAAGATAAAAAAATGGAATTTACAATATTGATGGAGATAGTGATAATTTGGTACTGGAAAAAAATTACCGTATGATCCTCAGACGTATGAAGTGATAAATCAATTGTATTCAAAAGATAAAAAAACAATATTTATTATTCAAATAGAAAAAAATAATAGGAGCAGATTTACCTACATTCCAAATAGGAAGTGATGGTTTTTTTCAAAAGATAAAAAAATAATATTTATTTGGAAGGTAAGAAGATATTGGGTGTTGATAGAGACACCATTAAGATAATAGAACTTCCTTATATAAAGGATAAAAAAATAATGTTTACTATGGAAATAAAAAAATAGAAGGAGCAGATAAAAAAACACATTTGAATTAATATATGATTTTTGGATCTGTAGTAAATGGATATTATTCAAAAAGATAAAAAAACAATGTCTATTATGAAAATAAGAAATTAAAAAGGTATAGATGTAAAAAAACATTTAAGAAAAATAAGCAGATTAGTTGACAATTTTTCTTATAGAAGATAAAAAAATGGATTTTTACATTGTTGAGAAAGACGGAAGTATAGCTCCGATAGACGGTAAGGAAGTGGATATTGAAAATCTTTCACAGTTAGCAATCAAAACTAACTTGTATCACGATAAGGACAGTATGTATTTTTGTAAAAAAATCATAAACTTGTAAAAATAAAAGATGCTCCTAAGGTTGATCCATATAACTTATCGACATATAATGACAAATATATAAATAAGTATAATGTAGTTTATTACTTAGATACAGATGAAGGTGCATTTAAAAAACTTGAAAAAGCAGAAAGCCATCAGTTTAGTGCATATGGCGATACTGAATATGCAAAAGGAAGAAAAAAACGTTTATTTTTAAAGGTAAAATTTTAGCTGATGCTGATTATGAAAGTTTTGGTATGAAATATAATCATGAAAAGGATGTATATGAAATAAGAGATAAAAAAATAAAGTTTATGAAACAGTAAAAAGCAGACTAGAAAAAAATAATAAGTAAAATAAAAAAACTCTCATTTTTTTCTTTAATAAAAGTTATGATATATTATTAGTGAAAAAAATAAACAAAGAAGAAAAAAAATAGAAAGCGGAGGGAACGAAAATGAAAAAAATTATTATGGCATTATTGCTATTGATGGGAGTCATTGGGTTTTCAGAAGAAGAATTTAGTTACAAAGGTTATGATTTGCCTTTCACAAGCGATGGAAAACTGCATGAGGAAATATTGCTGAAAAAGAGAGATATCAGCAGATGATACTTCAATAGAAATCAAAAAAATTGAAAAAAATGGGAAGTATCAGTTCTGGGATTACGCTTCTGATACTGGAGATGAAAATGAGCCGCCACGAATTACAAAATGCAGTTAAGGAAAAAAATGTGCTTTGTGATGAATATATCTGTATTGGATACGATACAAAATTAAAAGATCCAGTAATTTTGAATAGAAAAACGAAAAGAATAATTAGTATTGTACGAGAAAATCATGATAAAATTGATGATCCTGAACATTTGAAAGAGTTCCCTGAAGATAATCCTGAAATGTATAAATTATACCGTGATTATTATAAACTGTATAAATAAGTTGTGATTAAGAAATGATAAATTTAAACAGAAAGAGCAGGTAATAATTATTAAAAAAGTATTGTTTTTAACGCAAAAATACAAAAAAAATAGGAGTTGATAAAAAAAATGAGAAAAATTATTAATAGCAGGATTATTACTTTTAGGAGCTGTTGCATTTGCAGGGAAATATGAAAATGAATTGACAAAAAGAATGAAAACTTTAGAAGAAAAAGCACAGGCTGGATGGGATAGTGGAGTAAGAGCTGATATGATAAATGCTTCACTAGATTTGGATACTGAATGGGAAAAAGAAATGAATAAAGTCTATGATTTGATTCTAAAAAAACTGCCAGCAAAGGAAAAAGTAAAATTTAAAGCTGAACAGCAAAAATGGAAAAAGGATAGAGAAACTAAAGTTCAGAAGGCGTACGATAAATATGAGGCAGAAGAAGGACCAAGAATGGCTGGGGAACTTGCCGCTAGTGATAGATTATCAATAACAAAAGACAGAGCATTGCAATTGGCAAAAAGATACGATAAATTAAATAAATAAGAAATCCTAATAAATTTAGGGCTTGAGTAAAATAATTATAGTTTTTTTGAGTTCTGTTTTGAATAAGTTTTTACTATAAAAAGGAAATAGTGTAAAATTTCAGCTATTTCCTTATTTTTTTATCAGATCTTTTAATTCTGCTGCATGCAGTCTTATTTTTTTATTATTTTTTTAAATAAAAAAACGCCATTCATCAAATGTCTAAAAAAAGAAATTTTTTTAAAAAAACATAGATTTCTTGGCGCAATTTTAAATGAATTTATTAGTCTCTAATAGTTGCTAACAATTCTCCTAATACTTCAACTGCTTGTTCAGCATCAGGCCCTTCAGCGTGAACTGTAACTTCTGAACCGTTTTTAATTCCAATTGATAATAATTTCAATAAAGATTTTTCCGTTTACTTTTTTTCCCTTCATTTTCAACTTCTACTTTACTTTCAAATTCTTTTTGCTTTTAGCAACAAATACTCCACTTAGTCTTGTATGTAATCCTGTAGGATTTGTCATAGTAACTGTTTTACTTGCCATTATTAGTCCTCCTTAAATATCATTACTTTAATTTTTACAACAGTTTTTTTGGCATTTGTCAATAAGCAGTAAAAAAACATTTTTTTGATTAAAAAGGAAAGATACATAATAATCTAATTTTTATAGAACATTTTTTTAAAGAAATTTTTTTCTGGAACATTAACTAATAACGAATGAAAAATTAGTATAAGTCACGTTTTCAGACTTGCTATTCTTTATTTTCTTGACAAATTTTTCTTTCACAGTAATCGACTGTAACTTTATCGCCTTTTTTTGCTTTAGAATATTCACAAGCGAGATTTGCGGCATAAATTAAAAGCATCTTCAGGAAGTTCTTGGTTATTTCGTAAAATAAGAACATGGCTTCCAGGAATATCCTTTATATGCATCCATATATCGTTTGGCTGCCCTTTAGAAAAAGGATATTTCCTCATTCTCCTTATTATTTCTTCCAACGAAAATTTGAAAAACCTTTATAGTCAAAATGACAATAATTCACGTTTTTTTGTTTTTATTCAATTTAATTTTTATTTTTTTATTTTATTTCCATTATCTGATAAATTCAGTTCATTTTCAATTTCTTCAATTCCAATAAAATCATTTTTCCTTTTCAATGAACATTTTTATTTCTTCAAAATATTTTTATTTCATCCTGAATGTCAGAAAATCTTATATTTAAGGCTGAAATAGTACGTTTTCCTTTATTGTACTTATTATAATAAAAAAATTTAAATTATCATTTGGAGATAAAAAGCGGATCAAGATTTATCGTAATTTCCTGATTATTATAAAAATCAAAAAAACTGTAACTTTTTTTCATTCCATATTTTTATCTGGTGCATATTTGCCGCCAAAATATCTCCGATATTTTTTTATAATTTTCAAAAATTTTTCATTTTTTTCAAGTCAACTTTTATATTTTTTTCTATTTTTTTGAATTTTTTTATTTGCGAATCAACATATTTTTAACAAACTTTTTCTTTTTTTCACTAATGACATTGGAAGTAATTGTTGTTTTAAAATAAGCATTTAAGCCTTCATTCAAAGTTTCAAAAATATTTTTCTGTTATTTTTTTATTTTTCTGGATTAGTATTTTTCCTTCTGACTAAATTCTGAAAACTCATTATAAGTCAGCACTTTCTGAATTTTTCCACGATTTAATATTTCATACATTACAGGTTTGTAACTAGACAAATACTTTTCAAAAACATCGTAATCTTGTGAACACTGTACTGCAAAAAGCACGCCCAGCACCTTCAATCTTTTCCAAAAAAAGTTTCTGTTTCAAATGGAAAATTTTTCCTTTTTCCAAATAAATTGGCGAAATCTTTTTTTCCTCAAAAGGCAATGTGTACTTTGCTCCAGTCATAATAACACGGTTTCCAACATCAATCGAAGTAAAAAAAAGTGCAGACAGAATTTTATCTTTACAAGTCAGGAAAATATTACTTGCCTTTCCCATAATTTCAATAATTAACGTATACTTTTTCCACATCTCCAAATTGATTTAACTTTTTCAAAGTCAAAATATACAATCCTGTCAAAGCCTTCCTGTCTAATATTAATTAAAATAGAATTTTGCAGGTGCTTTTTTTAATGAAAGCAGAAATTTTGACTGGAAGTCAGTATTTGGATCTTTTTCATCTTTTAAATAAAAAAATAGTTGAATTATCCTTTACTTGAAAAAAAGCAGGTTATTTTTTTCCAAAAAGAGTGAAAATGACACTCTGTCATATTGAAAAAAATTTTTTTGTCAATTTATATCGTAATATTTTTTTCCTTTATTTCCTTTACAAGAAATGAAATTCCAATTCCATCTAAATAGAGCATATTTCCCTCCTTTTTATTTTTTTATATTTTTTTCAGTTATTTTTTTAAAGTGTATTTTTTCTAACCATGATATTTTTCAGCATCCTCAACATTTAGTACCTTTTTCATCTCCATCAACAATCATGTTTATTAAATATTTATCAATATTTAAAAATTTTTGATTAGCGATTTTTATTACAACGCCTTTTTCGTTCAAATATTTTCTAATGGCTGTGCTTCCCTTGATTGAAGATACTTGAACTAAATCGCCCTTTTCAAAATTCAAGATTGATTCAGGCTGGATGTCCTTTTTGACTTGATTAAGATTTCTCATAATTGTTTCAAAAACTTCAACAAATGTATCTAATTTTTCCTTTGGAATATCATCTGTTATTTTTTCTAAGATAGTCGAATGGAAATTACCATGATAATTTAAGGCAACCTCTCCCTTTTGAGTCAGTTTAACAAAAACTTTACGTCTGTCGGTATTCGACCGAGAACGTTCTAGAAATTGCTTTTCAGTTAATTTGTTTACAGCAACAGAAGCTGTTCCCATTGTAATGCCCAATTTATCAGAAAGTTCATTCATTGTAATTTCATTTTCTCCAATTGCTTCAATGATATGCAGTTCCGATGTTGTCAAGCACTTTATTACCTGATTTAAGTTAATTTCTTCAATTTTATAGTATGTTTTATAAAAGTTGTCTAATAGATTTTCAATTTTCTCATACATTTTGATTTTCCCCTTTCTTAATTTTTTTGTGTTTTTTTCTTTATTTTAAAGATTCAATTTTTTTCCTTGTAATTTTCGCTAAAAAAATATGAACCTGCAACTAAAATATTTGCTCCAGCTTCCTTCACAAGTTTTTGCAGTTTCATTGTTTATTCCGCCATCCACTTCAATGTCAATATTTTTTTATCAATTTCTCGCAAGTCCTTTATTTTCTGAACCATTTCAGGAATAAATTTTTGACCGCCAAAGCCAGGATTTACAGTCATAATTAGCACCATGTCAATATTTTTTAATTCATATTTTAAAATATCTAGCGGAGTAGAAGGATTTAGTGCAACTCCTACTTTTTTCCCAAAAGATTTTATCAGCTGAATTGTTCTGTTCAAGTGTTTTACAGCTTCAGCATGAACTGTGATAATATCAGAAAACTGTGCAAAATCTTTTATCAAATAATCAGGCTCATTTACCATTAAATGAACATCAAATACAAGATTGCTATGCTTTCTTAAAGATGAAATAACAGGAGCTCCATAACTGATATTCGGCACAAAGTTCCCATCCATAACATCCAAATGCAGATATTCTGCTCCAAATTTTTCTACTTCTGCGATTTCTTCCCTTAATTTACTGAAATCCGCAGCAAGCAGAGAAGGCGATATTATAACCTTTTTATCCATAAAAATCAACTCTTTTCTTTAGTAATATTTGTTCAAATGAAAATTATTTAAGTATACTTTAAAAATTTTTATATTTTTCTAGCGAATACAAGTAAAAAAATCGTATCGTTTACTTGAAATATTTCCATTTTTCTACATTTTTCCTTTATTGCACAATTTGGCTCATTTACGTGAATACAGTCACGGAATTTACAGTTGGGAATAAATTCCAGAAATTCTGGAAATAATTTTTTTCCAATTCTTTTTTTATTTTCCAGCTTTGGAAAAGTCCAGCGTTGAAAAATCCAGGCGTATCTATTAGATAAGAGTGGGGAGCTGTCATAAAAAAAATCGGCTCTCTATTGTTGTGTGCCGTCCTTTTCCAGTTTTTTTCCGCTGACATCATTTGTAGTTAATACTTCTTCTCCAATTAAAGTGTTAATAAGTGTTGATTTTTCCAGCTCCAGATGGTCCTGAAACTACGACGGATTTTTTTCATTTATGTATTGCTTTAATTCTGAAAGTCCAGTTTTTTTGTTTCGGTAGAAATTGGAAAAAAATGGAAATTGCCTCTTTAAAAAAATTTTTTTGAATTTATTAAAAAAATCTTCCAGCTCTTCTTGTGAAGCCAAGTCAATTTTTAGATAAGATTAGCACAACTGGAATATTTTTGAGAATTTGCATTCAAAAGCATTTTTCTGAAAAATTTGTAAAATCAAAGTCTGGACTTTTTTATTGCAAATAAAATACCAATAAAATCAATATTTGCAATAAGCGGGCGATATAAAAAGTTTTTTTCCTTTTTCTCAATTTTTTTCAATAACTTTTTTTCTTTTTCATCAAATTCTACCATATCACCGATTATACAATTCATTTTGTTATTTTTTTCATTTTTTTAGCGTTCCACGTAATTTACATTCATAAATATTTTTCTTCACTTAAATTTTTTTGGAATTTTTCATCTAGAACATAGTAAAATCCCTTTATTTTTTTCTAATAACTTTTCCTTTTTATAAAAAAATATTTGGGAGAAATTTTTAAAAATCTGCAGTTTATAGAATAACTATATAGTAACAAGGGGCCTTGACCCCTTGATAATTAAATTACATAGTTATTGAACCAAGTTTAATAAAAGCCTTAAAATAACTCCCGTCTCCTTTCTTTATTTTTCTATATTTAATTTATAATTTAGATAAAAAATCTAATTTTTTTATATTTCTAGTTGTCATCATCTCCGCCGCCAGTATTTGGTTCGCTGGAAGTTCCTCCGCTATTTGAATTATTAGGTGGAGAAGCAGGTGTGTTACCATTATTTTGCTGCTTGTCATTTTTGTTGAGGAGCTTTTTTTGAGAATTATTGTCTATTTGATTTATTGTATCATCAATAGTTTTTTCAATTTCTTTTTCATTTATATTATCTCGAGAACGATTAATAATTTCTTCATTTGATTTAGCACGTTTTTTTGCACTCGCTCCATTATTTATTACAACAGATACTTTCTGTCCACGCTGTATTTTTGTTCCAGCTGCAGGATTTGTAGAAATTATCGTATTTATTGGCAATGTTGGATCATTTGTTTGAGATATAGAGCCAATTTCAAGTCCAATTTGTTTTAACATTTCTCTTGCATCATTTAAATCAAGTCCTGTTATATTTGGCATAACTGATGGATCTATCATTTGCTGTGAAGAAACAAGTATTGATATCTTCTGGTTAATTTCCAGTTTTGTACCTGGTTTTGGATAAACTCCCAAAATAGTGTTGTATTTTTGGTTAGACGGATAATAATCAATTGTTTCAATTTGAATATTTAACCCTTTTAGCCGAGATCTTGCCTCAAGCAGTTCCAATCCAATAATATTAGGGACTTTTACATCTTCTCCATTATTAACCCAGATTCTTACAACTCTGTTTACTTTTACTTCCTTTCCAGATCGTGGATCCTGATTATACACCGTATCTAGCTAGACCTTTTTTCTGTTTTTGGAATTAATAACCTTGACTTTTAATCCAGCTTCCTTCAAGTATTTTATCGCTTCTTTTTTGTCAAGCCCCGTAACATCAGGAATAACAGTAAGTCTAGTGTTAAAAAAATGACGTTCAAAAACATCTTTTCCAAATATTGCTAGTGTAACTAGACAAATCACTACAATAACAGTTTTAAAAAGTTTTAGCATAACTAAATTTATATTGTGTGGCCATTTTTTTCACCTCGTTATTTTTTTATTTATAATTCTTTATTTTTATATAATACCATAAATATTGAAAAAAATGATATATATTATTTTTTTCTAAAAAAATCTTAAAAATAAAAAAATAAAATTTCTCATTTACTTTTTAACTTTATCGTGTTATACTTAATTTAGAAAATAAAAATTTGGAAAAATAAATAATCAAGTGAAATTATGGAGGGAAAAAAATGAAAAAAAGTAGCAATTGCGCTATTTTCTCTGTTAAGTGTATTTTCATTTGGAGCGAATGAAAATCTTGTGAGAAAAATTAGTGTTACGGGAAATGCAGAAAGGGAAATTATGCCAGATTTAGCAAAAATTAATTTCAAAGTTGAAGTGAAGGGGAAAAACTTAAATCAGGCAACAAATGAGGTAAATAAAAAAGTTGAGAAATTTAAGAATGATTTGAAAGCTAGAAGAATATCACTGGAAAATCTGGAAACAACTGCATTTTATAATAGAAAAGGGACGGAATATGAAGATGATGAGGATATTTTGGATGTAAAGACAGTTCCAGGCAAGAATGTGAAAAAAGCTGAGAAAAAGCCGACTTCCTATGATGTGAAAATGGAGATGCTTGTGAAAAATACAGATTTTAACAAAATTTCAGCATTAATTGACTTGGAAGATGGAGATAATTTACAAAGTATTCAGAAAAATTTTGATGAAAATACGTTTGCATTTAATATAAATGAAAATGGAACAACAGTTGACTAGGCTTTTAAATAAAGTATTTAACAAACTTAATACTTCCAGAAGAAAGCTAATTTCAGCTGGAATCCCTGAAAGTGATATTATTTTTGAGTGATTATGCAATAAGAGAAAACTATACAGAAAATAAAGGCACAAAAAAAGATGTTTACTATGTTACAGATGAATTTGTGCTTACAACAAAAAATATAAAGGAACTTAATACAATAATTTCAATTGCCGATGACAACGGAATAAACATAAACGGCTCAATTAATTTTGACTTGTCAGATAAAGACAGAATTGAGTCAGAAATGTATAAAGATGCTTATAATCAAACAAAACAGAAAGCAGAAAGCATTTTACGTTCGAGCAAGATGAAACTGGGAGAACCTATTATTGTGAGTGAAGATGTGGAATTTCAGCAAAAGATGATTGACAGGATTGATCAGGACTGGAGTGTGGCTTATGATGGACCAACACTAGGACTTGAAGATACAAGTGCTAGATTTATGGCTAAGGAAATGGCAGCACCTGCACCTATGGCAATGAGAGCTGGTAAATCTAGGGTTGATTATACTCCAAAACCGTTAAAATTGACACAGAATATATCGGTTATGTATGAGATGAAATAATTTAAAGTAAAAATGTTCAGATTTATATGTGAATAGTTATAAAGTCAGTGAATATAATATTTTAATTTTTTTGTAAAAATTGAAATTGAGAAAGGAATTTTTAAAATGAAAAGAATAATAGCATTACTTATGATAGTTTTTTTCAGTATTATCATTTTTCAGATAGTGAAATTACTGGAAAAAAAGAATACAGGTTAGAGGTGTTTCAAAAAAAGAAATTGCACCAAATTCAGCAAAAAAATTGCTCTTACGATTCGGACAGAAAATGAAAGTTTAGATAAGGCGAGTGCTGAAAATTCGCAAATTTTGGAAAGATACAAAAAGATTGCTTGCTCAGACTGGGACAAAAGTACAGCAAGATTAATTCAACAGGATATTCCACTTATGAATCTTATAATTGGGATACTGTAATTGAAAAATAAGGGAAAAAAAGAATATCAGACTAAACTTTCCGTAGAAGTTGATAGAATCTCGCTTGATACATTGAAAAAAATTTTATGAATGTACTTGCAAATGAAAAAATTTATTCTTTAAATAGAAGTAAGAACGGTACATACATTTTTACCATTGAATCACAAAATGCAACAAATAAGCAGGCATATCAAAATGCAATGGCAAAATTTAACGATATTCAGCAAAAATTAGGAAGAGCTGGAGTTCCTGCAAATACAGTAAAAATTTCAGGTTATGACAATAAGGAAATCAGCCTTGAAAAACGGACAGACAAGAGAAAAGATATTCAAGTAGTTTCACATGACATTGAAGTTGAAACAAGAGATCTGAAAAACCTTGGGAATATAATAAGTGTGGCAAATGCTCTTGGTATTGGAACAAATGGAAGCATTGAATATGATATTGACAATAAACAGCAATTGGAAAATGAACTTTATGAAAATGCCTACAAGGAAGCCTTGAAGAAAGCACAAGTTATTTTGGGAAAAACAGACTTAAACTTAAAAAACCCAGTTACAATAACTGATAAATCAAATGGAGTAATTCATCCTTACAGGGATTATAACTATAGTTATAATATGAGTGCCGATTATGATGAAGAAGATTTAAAAAAAGTCAGACAGAGAACTTTTAGATGAGTCATCAAGAAGAAACATTGTAATTTCTCCAAAAAAATTAAATATTTCAAAAAAACTGTTTATATTGAATTTGAAATGAACTAAAAATTCACCTCTCTTAAGAACTGCTTTATTTTATAATATTGCAGTTTTTTTATTTACCAAAAAAATTCTTGATAAATTTGGAAATAATATAACTTTTTGATATAAAGAAATTAATATTTATTAATTTTAAAATTAAAGCTATAGTTTTTTCTAAAAATAGTGTTGACTTTGTGCAAAAAAATACGTTATAATAAATAACGTTATAAAAAAATATTTTATTATAATTTATATTATGGGAGGAATCTTTTATGAGCAAGTATCATAATGATGCCGTTAAGTTGCTGGAACTTATCGGTGGAAAAGAAAATGTTGTGGCAGTTACTCACTGTGCAACTAGAATGAGATTTTCCCTTGCAGATGAAGGAAAAGCAAGTCCAAAAGAAATTGGGCAGCACTACATCACACATTTATAGCAGTTGATTTACAATTGGCGGCAGCTTCAGGCGGAACATTTATTTGGCCATTGATTGCTTTGTCAAATATGGCTCAGTCAGGTGCAGTTTTTGCAACATACTTTATTTATAAACAAGATAAAAAACAAGAATCAGTTTCATTATCTTCAACTGTATCAGCTTGTTTTGGAATTACAGAACCAGCATTATTCGGAGCAAACTTGAAATATATGTACCCATTCTATGCGGCAATAACAGCTTCAGCATTAGCAGCAGTTATTTCTACAGGATTTAATGTATTGGCAAATGGAATTGGAGTTGGAGGAATTGCATTAGCATTCTTATCAATTAAATTTGAAGGTGCTCATCAATTAGGATTCTGGCTGGCTTCTATAGTTGCTTTTTGGATTGGCATTTGTATTAACATTTGTATTCTCAAAGAATCCAAAAATTAAATAAAGGAAGTTTAACAAAAATAAAAAAATATAGTTTAAGTTTTTGCAGTATATCATTGATGTAGAACTTAAAAATGATAAATTTATGGGAGTTTTTAGCTCCTGCCTTTTTTTGAAAAATTTTATTGTACAATAATTTATTAAAAAGAAGGAGAATTTAACTATGAGAAAAAAATTAATGATTGCATTGTTTTTCTGTATTAGCGATAGGGATAATTGGAAATGGTTCAACACGTGAAAGTAAGAGAAAAAGTAAATATAAAGAAAGTTGATAATAGGAAGGTTAGTGAAAAAGGCTGTGAAATTAGAAAATTATAATGGAATAAAAATCAGTATTTTTTTGTAAAAAGGTTTTTGAGAGTGGGCCTACTGTGAGTAAAATTATTATGAAAAATGGATGATTATCGAATTACAGGGCTTGATAAAAATGACTGGAAAGTTAAGACGAATGGAGTTGAGAGAAAGGTAACTAATGTGTATGTTTCGGATAATAAAGGAGAAAAAGCCTTTGATACTGGGATTGTTACGCTTGAATTGGAAAAATGTATTTAATCAGAAAACTTTGAAATATGAAGGTTCTCCATTTTCTTATAACATGAAGAAATTTTTTAATGAATGGGCGAAAGAATATGTTGTAGAAATTGATGGAAAAGTTACTGTTGATGGGAAAAATTATGCAGTTAATAAAAAGGAGAATGTAATTAATAATCGAGTTTCGACTGATACGGAATTGTTCACTTATAGAAATTCTTTTAGTGGAAATTACAAAAATCCGATTACGAAAAAAGTGGAAAATTTGAAATTGGAAATGGCGGCTTATGAGCCAGAAACTTTGAAAAAAGGAGATAAAAAACCATTAATTATTTGGCTTCATGGACAAGGTGAAGGTGGAACAGATCCTGATATTGATATTTTGGGTACAGAAACTTCGGCACTTGCGAAAGAAGAAATTCAAAAATATTTTACTACGAAAGGAACTGATACAAAAGGAGCTTTTGTATTGGCTGTTCAATCGCCTACTTATTGGATGGACGAAGGCGATGGGACAAATGGTAACGGAAGTGGAGTTTCACGATATACGCAAATTTTGATAGATACAATTAAAGAATATGTGAAGCATAATCCATTTGTTGATGCAGAAAGAATTTATCTTGCTGGAGATTCAAATGGTGGATATATGACAGTAAATATGATAATTACTTATCCAGACTATTTTGCAGCAGCTGTACCAATTTGTGAGGCATATGCTTACCATGAGTATGCTAGAAATGCAGATGGAACTTACAAAGCAAAAGATATTGAAGTTTCTGCAGGTGGAGAAAATAGTGCAGTTTCAAAAATTTGAGGAAACTAAAAAATTATGGGTAACAAAAGAAAAAATTCAAAAAATGAAAAAAACACCAGTTTGGTTTATTGCAGCGGCAGATGATGGGATTGTTACACCGCAGAAATTCTCGCTTCCAACATATAGAGATTTATTAAAGGCTGGAGCTGACAATGCTTGGTATTCATATTATGAAAATGTGACTGGAACAGATGAACCAAACTCTAGATTTCCAGGACATTTCTCATGGATATATTTTTTGAATAATCAAGTAGAAGGTGTACAAAAATCGAGATAAAATAAAAAATTCTAAAGATGAGACAACTTTTGGGTTTGAACCGAGTAATGCTGGAAAAGGTGGAAGTGAAAAGGCTCAGTTGAAAGGGAAAACGTTCGAAAATGTGTTTGAGTGGATGAATTTTCAGAAGAAAGTTAAAAGAAAATAATTTGAATTGTATAAAAATAAAAAAATAGGGAGTGTTTAAAAGTTTGTATAGTTATGTGGATAAATATGCCAATTTAAAGGACTATTACTATGATTATACAAAAAAATTTACACTCTCAAATTTTTTTATTTCAAAGATAATAAAAAGTGTGTACAGAATTTTTGTGTAAATGGATAGATGAAGCTAGTAAATTCATTACTTTGCTATTTTTATTTACGCAAAAAAATTTTTTTACACTTTAAATTTTTACACTTTCTAGAATGATAAAGAAATCCCTTGATATTTTTTTCTAAAAAAACTAATTTTTTTAAGAATATATTCCTTAACTTTTTTTCAATCAATTCTTCTTTAGAATTTTTCGATATTCCCTTCTAAAAGTTCATTTAATAAATATTTTTTTCACTTTCTGAATTTCTTTATTATAAATTCCAAGTTCCATTAAGTCGTAACCGTTGATATTTAAAGAATTTATCGTAGGAACTTTCATGTTTTTCCACAATATGATAAAAAGTTTTCCACAAATTATCATTTCTGTCATTTTTCGTGACCTTTTCCACCATCATCAGAAATTGCTAAATCAATTAATCTTTTAGTATTTAATTCACCGTAGTTGCTAATCAATGTTTTTTTATTGTTTTTTTCACTTTGGCTATTATGTAATTTCATATGATTTTTTACAATTGTGTAGACATCATCTCTTATGTTGTTTGATTGACCAAGTCTAGACATAATTCGTTTTGCAATGGAAGCTCCAATAATTTCATGCTTGTAAAAATGAAAATATCCAGTTTTTTCATCAACAGTTTTTGCTTCAGGTTTTCCAATATCGTGAAGAAGCGCACTCCAACGTGTTGTTAATTCAGGACTCACGCCATCAAGTACATTCATGCTATGTTCCCAAAGTGTAAATTTGTGATACGGATTATTCTGATCAAAATCATAAATCACTTTTAACTCAGGTAAAACATAATCGAGAACCTTTAATTCTTTCATTTTTTCAAAACTTTTAACAGCATATTTTCCAACAATTAATTTATTTAATTCATTTGTAATTCGTTCTTGAGAAATTTTTTCTAACACATGAATATTTTTCTTTTATTGCAATTTCTGTATTTTTTTCTCGAAATCAAATCCCAATTGACTCATAAATCTAAAAAGCTCTCATTAGTCGAAGTCCATCTTCTTGCAACCGTTTTTTTCGGTTTCCCAACAAATCGAATAATCTTATTTTTTTAATATCTTCTTGTCCGTTAAAAAAATATCAATAAGTCCATCCTTTTCATTAAATGCCATCGCATTAAATGTAAAAATCCCTTCTGCAATAAATCATCTTCAATATCGTTCACAAACTCAACAGAATCTGGTCTTCTCCCATCACTCCCAATATCTGTTCTAAATTTTTGCAATCTCAAAATTTTCATCTTCATAATGAATTATCAAAATTCCAAAAAGCTTTTTCCAACTTCCTTTGTCGGATAATCAGAAAATATTTTTTTATATCATTATATCCCATATTTGTTGCAATGTCGATATCTTTTGGAGTTTTACCTAAAAGAACATCTCGTAAACAGCCTCCAACAAAATACCCTTTATTCCCATTCGAATTTAATTTTTTTCTAAAATTTTTTTGTTGCTTTCTCATCAAAAGTATAATTTTCTAATTTCATTTTTTTCACCTCAATTTTTTTAAAAAAACTTTTTTTATATTATACTATTTTTTTGTGAAAAAAAATCATAGAATTTTTCCAATGATAAAATTGTTTATTTGCAAATAAAAAGATGAAATTGAAGAATTTTTTTATTACAATGACAGAGAAAATTGAAAATTAAATATCAATTTATCGAAAAAAATCTAATAAAAATATGATAATAGATAATTTGTTTGATAATAAGACTGTTAAGAAATTTATTAGTTTTTTTAGATATTTGAAAAATGTGTTTGAGTGGATGAATTTTTCAGAAGAAAAGTAGAAAAAAATAAATTTTTTTAAAGATTTAAATTGGTAAGAATATGCGATAAAAATTGAATTTATGGGATTTTTCACATGTAAAAAATAAGAAATGTGAGTGAAAAAATGCTTGCAAATTTATGTGGAATTGTAGTATTATATACAAGTAGAGAAGATCTTCGGCGGGAAAGTTGAAAATCAAATAGACTAGAAAAAAGAGAGGTAGAAAAGATGGCAAAAGAAACATTGAATCCATTTGAAATTGCGCAAAAGCAAATTAAATCAGCTTGTGATAAATTAAATGCAGATCCAGCTGTTTATGAAATTTTGAAAAATCCTATGAGAGTGTTGGAAGTGTCGTTCCCAGTAAAATTAGACAATGGAACAGTTAAGACATTTATAGGATATAGATCACAGCATAACAATGCGGTAGGACCCTTTAAAGGTGGACTTAGATTCCATCCAGGTGTAACAAGAGATGAAGTAAAAGCTCTATCAACTTGGATGACATTTAAATGTTCAGTTGCAGGAATCCCTTACGGTGGTGGAAAAGGTGGAATGGCAATTGATCCTAAAGAATATTCTAAAGATGAATTAGAAAGAATTTCTAAAGGATTTGCGAAAGCAATTTCTCCAATTATCGGAGAAAAAGTTGACATCCCAGCTCCAGATGTTAATACAAATGGACAAATCATGTCTTGGATGGTTGATGCTTATGAAGAAGTTGCAGGAAAATCAACAAAAGGTGTATTTACAGGAAAACCTTTAGAATTTGGAGGATCTCTTGCAAGAACAGAAGCAACTGGTTACGGAGTTAATTTGACAGCTAAAAAAGCTTTAGCAAAATTAAACATTGATGTAAAAGGTGCAACTTATGCTGTACAAGGATTTGGAAATGTTGGATTCTATACAGCTTATTATGCACACAAAGATGGTGCAAAAATTGTAGCCTTCTCAAATTCACATGTTGCAATTTATAATGAAAATGGAATTGACATGGAAGCTGTAATCAAAGATTTTGAAGCAAATGGACGTATTACAGAAAACAAAGGATATGGAAAAGATATTACAAATGCTGAATTATTAGAATTGGAAGTTGATGTTTTAGCGCCTTGTGCATTAGAAAATCAAATTACTTCTGAAAATGCTGACAGAGTTAAAGCAAAAGTAGTTGCAGAAGGAGCAAACGGACCAACAACTCCTGAAGCTGATGAAATTTTATTCAAAAAAGGAATCGTAGTTGTTCCTGATATCTTAGCAAATTCAGGTGGAGTTGTAGTTTCATACTTTGAATGGGTACAAAACTTGCAAAGTTACTATTGGCCATTTGATGAAGTTCAACAAAAAGAAGCTGCATTATTGTCAGGAGCATTTGAAGATGTATGGGCTTTAGCAGATGAATATAAAGTAGATTTAAGAAATGCCGCTTATATGAAGAGTATTGAAAGAATTTCAAAAAGCAATGAAATTAAGAGGATGGTATTAATTTTTTTAAGTTTTTTTGATAGTAAGTTAAATATGAAATAAAGAACCTGTTTCTATTTTTTTGTTAATTATAGAGCAGGTTCTTTTTTTATTGAATTAATATACTTGAAGATAATTTAAATTATGTTCTTGAACTATCTAAATTAATAATTATTTCACTTAGAATTTGTTTATTCAAATTATTTATATTAAGTCACCGGATTAAGTTAGATAATTCTAAAAAAATACTTTTTTTATTATTTATTTAGAATATTTTTTTCAAATTCCTTATCAAGCAATGCAGGTGTAAATTCAGTTATCACAGTTTCAATTAGATTATTTTTTTATAATAAGGGTCTTCCTTTAATATTTCTTCAAGTTCTTCCCTTGTTACGTTATATGCCAAGATAAGTCCTCCTGTTGGCGGATTTTTGACGTCCTCCCTGCGATAAATTTTTCCAGCATCAATATTTTTTTGAATAAATGCAAAGTGATCTTGTCTAAATTTTTCCCACTTCATCTAATGGCTTTGTATAAGTTGTAGCTACAATAAAAATTTGTTTCATAATCTTAATTTTTCCTTTCTAAAATTGTCTTTTTATATTTTACAATATATTTTTAGAATAATCAATAAAAATATTTCGTTTGTTAGTAAAACTATAATGAATTTATTTATCATAATTAGTTTTATAAACAAATATTTAAATAATCAAAAATAATCTAAAAATTGAATTTTTATCTGTGATTATGATATACTTAATTGAATTTTTGAAAAATGTAAAAAAAGGAGGAAAATTATGTTTTTTTAGAAAGAACAGAAAGATTGGCGTTAGTTGATTTTTGAGAATAAACATATTAATTATATTGACTTGATAAATAATATAAAATATTTTTCTGAATATATAGTTGATTTAGGAAGTGAAAAAAATTTGGGCTGATTGTTATGGAAAATCGTCCAGAATGGATTTACAGCTTTTTTTCCGTATGGGATAAAAGATCTGCTGGAATTGCCATTGATGCCAATAGTAATCCAAATGAAATTTTTATATGTGCTGGAAGATTCACATCCAAATGTGGTTTTTTTGTTCAGATGAAACAGAAAAAAATGTTTTTGGAAGCAGTTGACAAATATAGCTTAAAAAGCAGCATAAAATTAGTAAATGTGGATAAAATTACTATTGAGCTGGAAAAAATGGATGTTATAAAAAATATGCAATTTGAGCTGGATAATCCGACTGGAGATGAAACAGCCGCTATGCTTTATACTTCAGGAACAACAGGGAATCCAAAAGGAGTAATGCTGTCGTTTAATAATTTAAATACTGAAATGGAAGGGCTTTTATGAAAAGGGAATATTTGATTATAGAGATCAGATTTTAGCAATATTGCCGTTTCATCATGTTTTTACCTTTAACTGCAAGCGTGCTTTTGATGATGAAATATCAGACATCAGTCGTATTTGCGAAAAAAATCGCTAGTAAGGAAATATTTGAAGCGCTTGAAAAAAATAGGGTAACTGCCATAATTGGAGTGCCTAGAGTATTTAAACTGTTCTATGATGGGATAAAGCAGCAAATTGATGCAAAATTTATTACAAGATTTATTTATAAAATGATGAGCAATGTAAAATCATTGAAAATAAAAAGAAAAGTTTTTGCGAAAGTTCATAAAAAGTTTGGAGGTCACCTTGATTTTATCGTCGTTGGTGGAGCGAAAATGGATCCTGAAATTTCAAAATTTTACGAAACATTGGGATTTTATGCTTTGGAAGGTTATGGACTTACTGAAACTTCTCCAGTTATTGCTGTAAATTCAAAAAAAGAGAGAAAAATTGGAACTGTTGGGAAAAAGTTATATAATGTAGATATAAAAATTGTAGATGAAGAATTATGGGTTAAGGGACCAATTGTTATGAAGGGATATTACAATAAGCCTGAAAAGACAGCAGAAGTAATTACTGAAGATGGATGGTTCAAAACAGGAGATTTAGCGACAATTGATGAAGAAGGATTTGTTACAATTCGTGGAAGAAAAAATACGATGATTGTCTTGTCAAATGGTAAGAATATTGATCCAGAAACGCTTGAAAATAGAGTAATTGCAAAAAGTAATGGCTTAATTAAGGAAATTGGAATTTTTAATCATCAGAATAAACTGGCTGCAATAATTGTTCCAGAATTGCTGGAATTTAGAAAACGTGGAATTACAAATACAAAGGCTTATATTAGAAATATTGTAGAAGATTATAATTTGAAGGCACATAACTATGAGAAGGTTCTTGATTATAAGTTATTTGAGGAAGAGTTGCCAAAAACTCGGGTTGGAAAAATACGTAGATTCATGTTGCCTGATTTATATGAAAAAAATGAAATTGTAAAAAAAGAAAAAACACCTGAGCCAACAGATGAAGCATATAAAATATTAAAGGAATATGTCAAGAAAAACAAAGGAATTGAGCCGCAGCCAGAAGAAAATCTGGAACTTGAAATTGGAATGGATTCCCTTGATATTGTAGAATTTTTGCATTTATTGAAAAATAGTTTTTGGAATTCAGCTGGATGAAGAAAAATTTGCTGAAATGCCGAATTTAAAATTATTATCTGAATATATTAACCAAAAAGCTACAAAATTTGAAGATAATGATGTAGACTGGAAGCAAATTATCAGTGAAACGAAGCCTATACAAGACAATAAAAAAAGCGTTGGGTGACAAGATTCTTAAAAAGTATTACAGCCAGTCGTTGACTTGTATTTTTAGAGTGAGAAAAAAATTGACAAGAAAAAAATTAACAAATGATCCACAAATTTTTTTGTATCAAATCACCAAAGTTTTTGTAGATCCATTAATTTTAGGTTCATTATTTCTGAAAAATTGTTTTTTTAATACATTATTTTTTTAGCAATTGACTGGTATTTTTAAAAAGGTATAATGAAACTGCTTGTTTCAAATGGAAATGTTGTATTAATTGATATTAATAAAAAAATGTCAGAAAAAAAGTGTGGAAGAAATTGTAGGATATTTAAAAAGCGGAAAAAGTATTGTAATTTTTTTCCAGAAGTGCGAGAACAAAAAGATGGAAAAAGTTGCTCAATTTAAAAAAAGTATTTGCTATTATAGCAAAGGAATTAAATATTGATATTCAATGTATTGGTATAAAAGGAGCATTTGAGGCATATTCGAGATATATGAAATTTCCAAAGCCTAAAAAAAGATTGAGGTAGCAGTGCTGGAAAAATTTAAGCCAGAAGGAACTTATGATGAAATAGCTCAAAAAGGCAGAAAAAAATTATAAGGGAATATGTTGAAAAAAATAAAGGAAAAAAAGCTAAATATTTATAGTAACTTTTTTTAAATTTATGTTATTATTATTTTTACATAGTAAGAATGATCCTTTCTAATTTTTGTAAGAGATTTTTAGTATATCATTTTTTTACTATGTTTTTTTAATATATTTTTTTGTTGCATTTGATTATACAATACACTTTTTAAAAAAATGTAAAAAAAATCGAAAAAAAAGTGTTGACAATATAATTTAGATATGATATACTAACTGAGTAGTTGTGAGTAAGTAAAAGAAATGCTAAAAATAAGGTTACCAATGCCTTGGTGGCGAAATCGGTAGACGCACAGGACTTAAAATCCTGTGGGAATTTATCCCGTGCCGGTTCGATTCCGGCCCGAGGCACCACAAATCATATTATGCGGGAGTAGCTCAGTTGGTAGAGCGTCAGCCTTCCAGCTGAATGTCGCGAGTTCGACCCTCGTCTCCCGCTCCAAAATATGAGCCATTAGCTCAGTCGGTAGAGCACTTGACTTTTAATCAAGGTGTCACTGGTTCGATCCCAGTATGGCTCACCATCTAAATAACCATATGTGCCTGTAGCTCAGTTGGATAGAGCAACGGCCTTCTAAGCCGTGGGCCAGGAGTTCGAATCTCTTCAGGCACGCCATATGGATCCATAGCTCAGTTGGTTAGAGCACTCGGCTCATAACCGAGCGGTCGCTGGTTCAAGTCCAGCTGGATCCACCATTTGAGTTTTATGCGGCCTTCGTCTAGTGGTTAGGACTCCAGGTTTTCATCCTGGCAACAGGGGTTCGATCCCCCTAGGCCGTACCATTTATTCTTTTAGGACCATAATTTGAAATTGTGGTATTTTTTTTAGAAAGTATAATGTTAATATTTTAATAGAGTTGTGGGTGGATGTCCGAACGGCTAAGGGACCGGTCTTGAAAACCGGCGAAATCGCAAGATGTCTGGGTTCGAATCCCAGTTCACCCGCCATTATGCCCAGATAGCTCAGTCGGTAGAGCAAGGGACTGAAAATCCCTGTGTCCGTGGTTCGATTCCGCGTCTGGGCACCATTAGAATAGTTAAAAATGTGATATATAGTGCAAATCAGTGTTTATGCTGAATTGCACTTTTTTCTTTTATTTATAGTACTTTGCAGTTTTATCCTGTCTTAATCTGTTTCTATTTATTTCAATACATTAAAAATTTATTGGCAACTTACTGGCAACTATTTTAATTTTTCATTTAGTTTCATTTGTCCTCCCGACTAAAAAAATTATAATAGCTTCTCTAATTTTATACGGGCAAGGCGGATTAAATGGCTCACAGCTTGGGAATTTTACTGGAAATGTTGTTAGTGCAGGAGGCTCCGGCTGTAGGAGGAGTTGCATCTTTATTGGGAAGTGCTGTAGTTGGTGCAGTTGCTGGCGGGGTGTCTACTGGAGGAGCAGGAGCAATAGCAGGTATGAAGACAGGTGCAAAAATAGGCTCTAAAATAGGGAAATATCCTGCAAATCTGACTGGTTCGGCTGCTGAAAATGCAGGAAAAAGCAATAAAAGTAATGACAATGGACTTTGATCCGATTGCTTCAGGCAGAAAAGTAAAAAATATAGCCAGCGATGGAATTAAAAAATTTATGGGCAATAAAAAAAAATGATACGAAAGATACCGAAGAAAATAAATCACAAGAAACAGAAAATACAAAAATACAAGAAACTAAGAATAGTAACAGTGAAACTTTTTTTCAGAATCTGAAAATGAGGAGAGAAAAAGGACAGCAAGGAATAAAATATGTAAGGACAATGACAATAGAATATTAATCTAGTCTTAAAAAAAATTCAGATTGAAAAAAACTATTAGATGTGATATAATATTATTGTAAAAATAGAAATTTAAAAGAGGCGATAAGAATGGCAACTTCAAGTTTTACAACAGAATTAAAAATTTGATACAGAGGAAAAAGTTTCATCATTTTTTTAGAAGCTATTGAAAATGCAAAAAAATAATAAACCGCTAGATATAGATGTAGAATATGAATTTATTAAGGGAATGATATTAAAAAAATTTTTTTGAAGAAACTTCTGAAAAGAAAGGAGAATAATGAAATTTACTACGTTTTCTTTTAAAAAAATTGCATATGAGTTATTGTTAGAAATTAGACAGAAAAATTAGAGTAAAATTTATTTGGATTGAATGTCAAAATAATGAAAAAAATCTTGAATTTTTACCAAAATTTTGGATTTTCTAAAATAGATAATTTTATTTCTGAAAGTGGCTATAATGTAATGATAATGGAATTAAAAATAGTTATCATAAAGAATAGGAGAATAATGAAATTATATGAAAGAATAATACCAAAAAAATTCTTCAACAAGTTATATATCTGGATGGGAAGCATTGAATATTCCTGATGAAAAATAGAAATGCTGCTGACTGGCATCCAAAGACTTATTTATTTTCTTATGATAAAGACAAGGCAATAAATCTGTATAACACGACAAATGTTTTAGGAAATTCTGGAATAAAGAAAAGAATAATAGATTATCCAAGCAAAAAGGGAAGTGTATATTGCTAATTTTCCAAGAGCAATTGCAGATTTGGTATTAACAATGAAAGATTACCAGTTATCTTCGCTTCATAACTGTTGCAATGATTTTTTTAAATGAGGATGAAACAGAACATCTTTATCAATATCTTAGAAGTATAAAGAATAATCCAAGAGTGGATGAGTTTCTTAAATATGAATTTACTGTAAGATATTTTTAATGATAAAAAAATTATAATTGAATATTGTAAAAAAATAAAAAAATTTATAAAGAGATGAAATGTCGCAATTAATATTGCAATTTATGATATTTTTAGAATGTAACTTATTTAGATTAAATAATTTTTTTAAGTGTTGCCCTTTTCTTTTTTTGTTGTATATTATAGTATGTTTTATTGTTTCTTTTTGGATTTAATCGTTTTTTTGTTTACTAAGAAAGGAAAAAAATTTATGAATAAAAAAAGGCAGTTCCAGTAGGGGTAGAAAACTTTGAAAGAATAATAAAAGATGGATATTATTATGTGGATAAATCATTATTAATAGAAAAAAATGCTTGAAAAATAGAACTCCTGTAACACTTTTTACAAGACCAAGAAGATTTGGAAAAAAACGCTTAATATGTCAATGATTAAATATTTTTTTGATTTCAAAAAAATAAAGATGAGAATAAAACACTTTTTGAAAAATTTAAAAAAATATCTGATAGTAAATATATGAGTGAACAAGGAAAATATCCTGTAATATTTATTTCGTTAAAGGATTTGAAAGCGGATACCTGGGAAATGTGTCGTTTAGAAATAAAAAAAGTAATTTCAAAACTTTATCGTGAATTTCAATATATTACAGACAAGATGGATGAAGATGATAAAGAGATATATAATTCCATTAAAAAAATAGAAAAAAATGATATTGATCTCAATACTTCACTGGAACTTTTGTCTGATTTTTCTTTGTGAATATTATGGGAAAAAAAGTAATAGTTTTGATAGATGAGTATGATTCTCCAATAATAAATGCTTTTTGATAAAGGTTATTACAATGAAGCGATAGAATTTTTTTCAAGTATTTTATAGTTCTGCATTAAAGACAAATGATTCATTGAAATATGGCATTCTTACGGGAATAACAAGGATTATAAAGGAAGGAATTTTTTTCAGGCTTAAACAATCTTTATGTGAATACTGTACTTAGCAAAAAAATTATGCAGAATACTTTGGGCTTTTTGGAAAGCGAAGTAATTGAAATGCTTGATTACTTTAATATGAAATATAAAATTGAAGAAGTAAGAAGCTGGTACAATGGATATCTTTTTGGAAATGAGCAAATATACAATCCATGGTCTATTGTCAATTATTTAAGAGAAAAAGAAATAAAAATCATACTGGGCAAATGTTTCTGGAAATATGCTTTTTGGGAAATATGCTTGATAATGTTGGAGAAAGTATTTATACTGATTTAAAGAAATTTACTGACGGAGAAAGCATTGAAAAAAATATTTCGGATGGGACTACAATAAAAAGTCTTTTGAGTAATGATGATGAGATTTGGCAGTTATTTTTTTATATAGTGGATATTTGACAAAAAGCTGAAAAAAACAGGCAGAAAGAATAGAATCTAAAAAAATACTTATAATTTAAAAAAATACCGAACAGAGAAATAAGAAGTTATTTTTGGAGATTTATTTTTTTGAATAGATTTTTGGAACAGAAGTAAAGACAAATACTTTAATAAAAAGCTCTTGAAAATGGAGATATTAGAAAATTTGAGAAAAACATTGAGTGAAATAATGATAAACATGTTAAGCCATTTTGATTTGGACAGTGAAATGGAAAAAATTTATCAGGTATTTATGATAGGGCTTGTAGGATTTCTTATGGGAAGATATGAAATTATCTCAAATAATGAGAGCGGATATGGAAGATATGATTTAGCGATGATACCAATAAAAAAAGCAATGAGAAGGCATATCTTATGGAATTTAAAAATTTCAAAGACTGAAAAAAAGGAATGAGAGCAAAGGCAGAAGAGGCTTTGAAGCAGATAGATAAGAAAAAGTATGATACAAGGTTGAAGGCTAGAGGGATAAAGAATATTTTGAAGATTGGGATAGCGTTTTATGGTAAAAGTGTGAAGGTTGTTAGTAAATAAAAGTTAGAAATTAAAATCAAATTTCAAAAATTTGCAATTTAGAACGTAAAAGGACAAGGAGAAGAAATTTTATTAGAAAAGGAAAGCATCTTGGATGTTAAATTTCTTTCAGAATCACCTGATGATTCAAACGCAAGAGCAACTGATTTAGGAATTATTCTTGAAATCAAAGGGGAAATTTTGGCAGCTGCAAATGGAGATGCTGAAGATGACACAAGAAAGGTTGCTCAATGGTCATTAGTACCTGCTGAGTCAAGCGATGCATACAGAACTGTATCATTAGAGGTAATATCCGCAGGACAAATGGTGAGAAAAATTGATATGACAAATGCGTTTGTTGTCGATTACGAAGAGGTCTATGGAAATCAGGCAGGAACTGGAACATTCTCATTGAAAATCAAACAGAAAAAAGAGAAAGTTAAAGAAGTTGCAATTGAAGGTGGATATGCTGCTCAGGAAGCATAATGTAACACAAGGAGGTAGACAATCCCGTCTATCTCCTTTTATTTTTATAGGAGGAAATTACAGAAATAATGTTTATAAATAAATATCCAGTTTTTAAAAAAGGAAATGTGCTGGAAAAAGAAGATTTAGATTTATTAAGGGATAACCCGCTTGAAGTATTGAGCCTGATGTATTCTGATAAAAGTAATGGAATAATAAAAGGGTTCGACTTGATACCCAATTACAGCGAGAGAATAGTGAAAATTACAAAAGGAATGGCAAAATGCAACGGGGAACTTTTTTGGATGAAGGAAGATTATATATTTGATATGCCAAAACAAGAGGAACGGTATATATTAAAACTTAAATTAGTGTCAGATATAGAAGAAAGAAAATATTATGTAAGGGAAGGACGTTTTGTGCTGGAGCTTGGTGAAAATGTTAATGAAGATGAAATTGAGATAACAAGGTTTATCACAAGAGAAGGGGCTGAATTGAGAAATGATTATCAAAAATTTCAGGGATTTGGGAAGAGATTTCAACTTAATGGAAATTATTAACACAAGATATTCCTCAGCACATAAATGGGGAACTTTTCATCCCTACATATTAAAGTTATGGGGGAAAGAAGTTTCAAAAAAAGAAAAATCTTGATATTTTTTTGATATAAATTTCTATATGACTTGTCTACAACAGGATGTTATAGAACGAGATGTTATAATTTCATATATAAACGTAAAACTTGAGTTGACAGATGAAAAATTATACAAATGAACAGATGTTTAGACACTTGTTAACAATATTAGATACTTTTAGGAACAGAAAGAAAAAAAGTTGAGAAAAAAAGAATAATACCTAGAAAAAAATAATAGTAGAATAAAAAAATTTAAATAAAAAAATAAAGAGGAGGAAAAAAATTGTGAAATTTAGAGTAAGTATAGCTGGAGGAAATAACAATACATCAAATAATCCGTTTGGAGGTTTAGGTAACGTTTCAGTTCCAAGTGTAGCAATGAACTTTGTCTCAAACGGAGAAAATAAAAATCCAATTTCAAATGCAATGGGAGGACTGACACAGCAAGGCGGAGTAATTCTTTCAAGTGATGAAATACGGGAAGTATCTTACAGCACAAACCCAATATATGGTGAAACGATGAGTGCTTCTCAAAGCCAAGTAACATTAAGAATTGTAGGAAGACTACTTCCCACAGCTTCAGAAAACAATAGTCCTGAAGATGAAGGTGAAGGGATAGTCAGCGGGATAATGGGAACACTTGGTATGGGAACATTATTTAACCAGTATAAAAGTGTAAAACACTTATTTGACAAAGATAATGAAGCAGGAGAAAAACTTCCAGAAGCCTCATTAAGCAGTAACCTCTTATCATCAAGCGGAATTACTGAATCAGTTGCTAAAAAATCAAAAGAAAGCAGTAAAAGCAAACTCGTTTCACAAGTTTTAGGAGTAAGCTCAACACTTCCAATGACAAATTCGTTTACAAATGGAATAGGAAACAGCCTGAAAGGAATGTTTGGAGGACTCGGAAATTTTGGAGAAAACAATTTATATGATCAAAATAAAGAAAATGTGAAAGAACTGTCAATGTGGGCGATGACTTATGGAGATGAAAAATCAACTAGGGATGTAATGGTGCAGACAGATTTAGGGGGAGGGAAGACGTTTGAACTTTATTTTCCTAAAATGTATGTTTCTGGTTTTGATCAAAGATTTAATATTAGAACTGGAGAAGGATATTTTGAATTAGAATTAAAACAGACAGCTTTCAATGAAAAATAATATAAATTTAGATTAAAAAGGAAGTTATAATATATGAATAGAAAAGGGAAAAATAACAGCAATAGAAATTAATGAAATAAAAAAATGCTTTAAAGTATGGTTATATACATTATAGAGAATTAGATAGTTTTTTTAGAAATAATCTTTTAGGCTCAGATCCATTAATGATAAGGACTTATGTTGAAGAAATTACATTTAAAGTAGTAAAAACTATAGAAGATAATATAAACTCAACTAAACTTCCTGATAATGCTACGAGAAATTATTATTATAAACTATACCAATATATTAAAAAGATCAGGTACAATTTTTAGAATCATAGATGATGATGATAAATTAAGAGAAGTAAGAAACGGTCGAGAAGTTTATGAACATTTGTCTTATTTATTGGCAGAAGGGAAATATAATAAAGAAGTTAGAAAGAGTAATAAAATAACAAAAAAATTATTCAAATCATTATAGAAAAAGGTTTACAAGAAATGCAAAAAAAAGTTTCTTCATTTGTTTTTTTGGGCTTTTAGAAATAAAAAGAAGTAGAAAACCAAAGAGATTTATTAATAATTTATGTATTATCTACTTTATCAGTTGATCAAAAAGAGATAGAAAGAATAATAAGAGAACTAGATTCAGAATTAAGAAAAAGGAAAAGATGCTAATAACAATAATAAATATTTATTTCAAAGACGGATTCTTATAAAAAAATATTAGATATATAAAAAAATTTTTTTGAATTAAGAGGAAATATAATATGAAAAAAATGTATAACTATAGTATTAATTTTTTTCTCATTAATTATTGTATTTGTAATTAGAGAAAAACAAAAATAATATAAAATGTAAAATAAATTCATTAGAAGAAGAAAAAGAATATTACTTTAATTCGTATCAAGAACTTAAAAAAAGAAAAAAATATAAAGTTATACAAGTTAGACGATAACCAAAATTTGGTGGAAGTAAAAAAAGTAGCTGGGATATCATAGTTTCTTTAGGAATGATTCTAAGTTATGGTGAAAGTAAACGAAATTTTTTTGATTCTAAAAAAAGTTGTTTTTAAGTAAAAATGTTGAGGGTTAGAAAAAAATGAAAAAAATATTTTTAATTTATATTCCAAAAAGAAAAAAAGAAAAATCTATACTTTCTAAAGCTTCGAAATATCAAAAAAATGAATGCATGTAGTCTAATGGAAATATTAAAAAAACTAAAAGAGGAAATCAACTATGAATAAATTTTTTTAAATTAACATTATTGTTTGTTTCCATTATTGTGGTTATCTTACTTTATAAAAAAATCATTCAAAAAAAGAGTAAAAGTAAATGTGTCCGATTGTCCAAATAATCGCTATATGGCAAACAGAAAAGAATACTATCAAAAAAATTATAAAATTTTATATAAATGATGAAAATGGAAAAAAATTCGAGAAATTACTAATCAAAATGAGTTTTTTTACTTCATTGAGAGAAGCCAAAAGATTATGCTTATGAAATATTTAGGAAAAAAATGGTTTTTATACAAAAAGAAAGTTATTTGGGATAGCATTTGGAATTGATAAGGAAGCAAAAATAAAATATATTTTAGTACCAGAAGAAGAAAAGAAAAAAATATTAAAAAAAATATAGACAAATATCCTGAAAAGAATATAGAAAATAGATGTGTATTAGTAGAAGTGTTAAAAAGGTAATTATTAAGAATATTAGAACTAAAAATTAACTTTGGATTTTAAATTAAAAAAAGTAAAAAAATGAAATATTAAAACTAAAAAAAGGGAGAATATATGACAGATTATTATAAAATACTAGGTGTTTCAGAAGATGCTGATGTAGCAGTAAAAGCAAACTTGTTTCTCAAGTTTTAGGAGTAAGTTCAGCACTTCCAATGACAAATTCGTTTACAAATGGAATAGGAAATAGCCTAAAAGGAATGTTTGGAGGACTCGGAAATTTTTGGAGAAAAACAATTTATATGATCAAAATAAAGAAAATGTGAAAGAACTGTCAATGTGGGCGATGACTTATGGAGATGAAAAATCAACTAGAGATGTAATGGTGCAGACAGATTTAGGGGGAGGAAAGACGTTTGAACTTTATTTTCCTAAAATGTATGTTGAGAATTTTAATCAGGATTTTAGTGTTAGAAGTGGAGAAGGGTATTTTATTTTAAAGTTAAAACAAACAGGATTTAATGAAGATAATAATACTTTAAAATAAAAAAATTATAAAAAGTAATGGAGATAAGTGATGAAAATTAGAAAAAAATATTAATAAAAAAATATAATTATAATATTATTTATTTTAATTTTTTTATTAATTGTACTAAAAAAATAAATAATAAGAATTTAGAAAAAAAGAAATAGCACAGTAGATTTAAAAAGAAAAAGTATTTAAATTATGGAATAGATTTAGAAAATGTAAAAGATAATTTAGTGATATTAAAAAAATAAATAATAATTATTTTATAAATTTTTAAAGATCCTATTTTTAGTAACTTGTAAATATAATAATAATAATAATATTGAAAAAAATTTTTTTGAAAATGTTAATTTAAACGAAATTTATAATATTGATTGCATTTCAAATTACGATAAAAAAATAAAGAATATTTAAAATGGTTTATTAATTTAAAAAAAGTATGGAAAATTATGAATCTAAAGATTTAAAAAAATTTACCTCCTAAACTAAAAAAACAAATAGAAACAATATCAATTGATGAGTTTTATAGAGGAGATACCTTTGATATTAATGAAATTATTGAGTTTAAAAAAATTTAAAAAAAATATTACAGTGGCAGATAAAAAAAATTAAAAAAACTTTAATAAAATGGAAAAATTTTTTTAGAAATAGAAGAAATTAATTTAGATTCTGTAGAAATAGTAGATAGTGATTTAAATATTTTTTTGATAATAAGTTAAATAATTTTACTAAATTGCTGAAGTTTAAAAATTTTTTTGATGTGAAAGAGTTTAAAAAAATATAAACATATTAAATAATTCCCCTAATTTAAAAAAATTTTAAACATTGCTGGAGTTGGAAACATCAAAGATATAGGTATTTTTTAAAAAAATTTTTAAAAAAATTTAGAAGAAGTTGATATTTCCAATAATAAAATAAGTGATATTTCTCCATTAAAAAAATTCTAAAAAAATATTAGAATACTATCAATAAGTAATAATTTAGTTAAGGATATTGAGGTAATAAAAAAATTTTTAAAAAAATTTAAAAAGAAATTTATATTCCTCACAATAAAATAAAAAGATTTAACTCCCTTGAAATCTTTAGAATTTTTTTAGAATACATTCTTTTTGGATGATAAAAATAAGTATAACAGAAATTAAAAAAAATTTACCTAAAAGATTATATAAAAATGCAAAAATATACACAGATGACGCTGCCTATTTAGGATTAATAGAAGTGTCTTATGAAAAAAAGGAGAAAATTAAAAAAATGTATAATATAGTAAAAAAATTATCCAAGATATGAGACTATTAATAGTAAAGATTTAGTAAAAAAACTATTTAATTCAAGAAGATTACTAGATTTACCAGCTCCTGATACATGTGCAATAAGAGTATCAGAGGCTTTTAAATAAAAGCAGGTTTTTACAATAGACGGTACTATTTTTACCTAAAAATGAATATGAAAAAGGGAAAAAAATGATAAATGGTATGTATTAACAGCTATGGGAATGAAAAAGATATTTAGAAAAAAATATGGAGGGCTTGCTAGATATTCTGTTAATACTCCTGAATTATATAGAAGATTTCGTCAATATATTGATGTACTAGGATCAGGAATTGTTATATTACAGTCAAATTCTAAAAAGCTTTACAGGACATGCTGATATATGGTTTGAAGAAAAAAATTTGTTGGAAAGAATTATATACATAATAAATGGGTTAAAGAAGTTTATATTCTTCCAAGCTTTAAACTAAAAAAATAAATTTAATATTGCAAACTATAAATAAAATAAAAAAACTAGATGATAGCAGCAATATATTTTTAGTTATGAATATTTTTTTATTTCATTGTATATTAAATTGTATAGATAGAAGTTTTTTTAATATTTTTAAATAAAAAAATGAAAAGGAGTGGAGTTTTTATTATGACAGATTATTACAAAATACTAGGTATTTCAGAAGATGCTGATGCAAAAGAGATAAAGGCAAAATACAGAAAATTAGCTATGAAATATCATCCAGACAGGAATCCTGATGATAAGAAAGCTGAAGAAATGTTTAAGGCAATCAGCGAGGCGTATGAGATACTTGGAGATGAGAATAAAAGAAAAGAATACGATGAGAAGAGGAAGAATAAGGGAAATGCTGGAAGTCAAAGATTTGGTGAGAAGAAATCAAGCAGGGCAGAGCAGAACAGTGAATCAGCTAAAAGGGGGGCTGAGGCATTTTTCCGTAATTTTTCAGCAAATCCAAATGATATAAAGAATATGTTTGAAAGTGCTAAGGATGGTTTAAAGGAAGGGGTGAAACCAGAAAAAAATATATTTAGAGAAGTGTCAAGCGAATTAAAACCTAAAAAAGTAGGATGGAATATAATAAAAGAAAAATTAAAGAAAGCAACAGTGAATTATGAAGTGTACGATTATATAAATCATAATGTCCCAGAACACAGAAACTTTTTAAAAATTTTTTTATCCTAGTAATAATCGATATAGACGGAGTATAGAGTATATGAAAAAAATAACAAGTATCTTATTATGACTGAAAAAGACAATACTAAACCATTGTTCTAAATAAACATCATAAAGTAAAATTTAATATTATTTTTGTAGGAGAAAAAAATTATAATGAAAAAAAATTTATTTTGATAATCTTTTTTTGTATATTAATAAGTTGTGGAAATCGAGAAAAAGAAGTAATAATAGAAGATATTGATGATGTTTCTTTTCATCAGGAAAACAAAAAAAATCCTCAAAAAGCTCAATTAATGGCAAGAATTGCCTATGAATTGAACAGAGAAAACTATAAAGAAGCAGAAAAGTATTTTTTTAAAAAGTGGCAAAATATGACAAAACTGCTTATGTTTCAATTGCAGATATGTATTATGAACATATTGATGAAAATGAAGGGAAAAAAAGAGGTATGAGATAGCTTTTTGAAAAAAAGGAAATAAAAAAAGGCAGGTACAATTTTAGGTATGATTGCTGAGGATAATAATGATTATAAAAAAAGGCGGAAGAATGGTACAAAAAAATCATTGGATAAAGAGAATGTATTAGGATATAAATCTTTTGCTACGTTTTTTTATAAAACAAATAGAAAAAAATGAGGCTGAGAAATATTTTATAGAAGCTGGAAATCGCAAAGATGCGGATTCGATGTTATACTTAATAAAAAAATATTATATGAAAAAAAGATAATGAAAAATTGAAATACTGGCAAGATAAAAATATTAAATACAAAAAGAAATTTTTTTAGATTTGATGATGAAGCAAATGATTTACTGGAATACAGTTTATCAAAAAGATAGAATGGATAAAGAGTTCTTTGAGTTGTATATAAAAGGAGAGGAAAGTATTTTTAAAAAAAGATTATGATACAGCAGAAAAAAATATTTTTTTACAAATGGAGAAGTTAAAAAAAGAAGGAATTTTGTATACAGCTGATTTTTTTATTATCGTTTTAAGGATGAAAAAGAAAAAAAGGGATGGAAAAAAATATAAAAAAAGCATATGAAAATGGTTTAAAAGAAAGCTGCTGTTTTTTTATAGGAATTATTGAGCATAGAAATAGAAATATTGATGAAGCAAAAAAATGGTATAGGATAGCAGCGAATGCAGAATACACTGATTCACAAATATATTTAGCACAAATTTTTGGAAGAAGAAGGTTATAAACTCGAATCTTTTGATTTGTATTTAAAAGCGGCTGAGCTAAAAGATTATAGAGCAATTGATTATTTGTTAAAAATATTATTATAGAGAAAAAAATTTGAAAGAAATAAAAAAATGGGTAGATGTAGTTAAAAAAATCAAATGGATTAAAAAAATTATAGTGAAGCCTATAGTGGAAGAATAAAGGAATATGAAAAAAATTTTTTTAAATAAAAAAATAATTAAAATTTATAGTTAGAAAAAGTTATAATTGCAAATCAATTTTAATTTAAAATAAAAAAAATATAAAAAGGCAGGTTAAAAAAATGGAGAATAATTTAAATAATCAAAAGCCAGTGGAATTTTTTTCAGCTGAAAGAATAAAGATAGAAATTGATGGACAGCAGATACTTTGGAGAGATATGAATCTTGAAATAGATTCAAAGATAGGGGAACATACAATTGGGAAAATAAAATATATGGCATCACCGAACCAGTTAAGTTTATACGATGCCCTGATAGATAAAAAAGGCGACAAGACAATAGTAGTTACAGGAAGAAGCAATATATCGGATGAAGCAGGAAATGCTACAGATAAAATATTCTTAAATGGAGTAATAAGCAAACTTAGGATAAAGGAAACAAAGGCAGGAGCATTGGCAGTTGAGTTAATGTGCAGTTCAAAGAGCATACTTCTTGACAGAATACCAAGATACCGTTCATTTCAGGATCCGACACTTACGTATACAGATATAGCACAGGAAGTGAATAAAAATTATAATGATGGAGAAACATTGGTAAATGTAGGGGAAGATATGCAGGCAGTACCAAGAATGACAATCCAGTATAATGAAACAGACTGGGAATACTTAAAGAGAATAGCATCGTATACAGGACAGCCAATAATGGCAAATTCAAATAAAGTTTTAGTAGGATTTTTCAAAAATATGCCGGCACAGACACCAAACTTGGCATATTCATATTTTGGGAAGGAAACAGAAGCTGAAAGAACGTATTACAGGGTAGAAGGAACGGAAGTGTATTCAGTATCAACGCCAATAAAATTAAAAATTAGAAACAGAGTATCAGGCGAAGAAGTGGAAAATGACTATTATGTAATAGAAAGCAGAATATACAACGAAGGAAATATGTTAAAATGTGAATACACACTTGGAAAACAGACAGACTACGATACCACACGAAAAGATAAGAGGAGCAGTAATAGAGGCGAGAACAGTACATATTGCAAGAACAGATGAGAGCAAGAGTGAGCATGGAAGAACTGATGGGAGTTCAGATAATCTTGAAGGCAGAACAATTGGAGCAAAGCCACTTAATAAGTATATAGAAAAAGCTGAAAATCAAAATGCAAACGTAAAAGAAAGAGTTAAAGCAAGTGATATAGCTGTAATGACATTAGATTTAACGGAAGGATTTCTAAAATTGGGAGAAAATGGGCAGTCTTTTGAAGATAAGTATGCAGGAAAGAGTTATTTTCCATATGTAACTCCGTATAGTCAAAGTAATACAGGGTTTACATCAGCACCAGAAGCAAATGACAGAGTGGCACTCTATTTTCCGAATGGAAATGAAACACATGCAATAGTTTTAGGAGCGGTTAATAATGATGGAAATGGTAGATTTACTGATGTGGCTAACAGGAATTATCACGTGGGAGATTCGGACTTTAATATGGTGCTTGCGACTAACAGTTTGTCAACAACGGCGGCGAGTTCTATTTCCCAGACTGCTAGTAGTATATCAGAAAGTGCAGACAGTATTTCTGAGAGTGCGGGGAATATAAGTAATAGTGCAAATAACTATTATGAAATTGTGAAAAAAGATAAAACTTTAATTGCAAACAATTTGTCTCAGCTTATACAGAATGATACAAATATTTTTATCAAATAATGATACCAAAATAGAATCATCTGGATTTTCAGTAATGAACGGTGGAAGTAATGTGATAATTAATGGTTAAAGATGTTTGGAGAAAAAAATGAGAAAAATTAAGAAAAAAACAAATAGATAAAAATTACATTAATGCAGGATAAAAAAAGTATAAAAAGGGAAGAGGAAATGAAAAAAATTTAGTAAAAAAAGTTCTGAAGATATATTTATTAGGAATTGTATTTGTATTTGGAATAATTTTTTTACAGTTGGAAAATTAAGTCCGTCCTTTAAAAAGTACAAAAATATCAATATTTAAAAAAAGAATCCTACTAAACAGGATATAGAGGATATTTTTTTAACAGCCCAGCTTAATTTTTAAAAAAATATCCTGAACAGTCAAAAAAATGTTGGATGAAGTTATAAGATACAAACCAGAAGCTTCTACGTATTTAGCTAATTATTATCTGAAAAAAAAGGTGACAATAAAAAAATTTTTGAAAAAAATGGAATCTTTATGGAAGACAGCATAATTTGATAGAAGCGGAATACAATCTAGGAGTTTATTATGAACAATATAGACATAATCAAGAAAAAAAGCAATAGAAGTTTATGAAAAATGTCTTAAAAAATTTGAGCAAGGTAAAGTTGAACATCCGTCAATATTAATGGCGATTAACAATCTTGCAAATATATATGCTAAAAAGAAATAAAAAAAGTTGAAGCAGAAAAGACTATATAAGGAATTGGAAGAAAAAAATGATAGAGATGGTATCTATAATTTTTGCTTTTTTTAGAAGAAGAGAGGGCAAGTATGAGGAAGCGGAGAGACTTTATAAAAAAAGGCAATGAACCTGGGAGTTCCAAATGCTTATAAGGCACTAGCCGAGATGTATGAAGATTTAGGAAGAAATTCCGAAGCAAAAAGCATTGTATGATAAAGAAGCTAAAAATGGAGATACCAAAGCGATGTTTATACTTGGAATGAAATATAGTGATGAAAAATAATTTTGAAAAAAAGCAAAAAAATGTTTGATATGATATTACAAAAAAAGATCCAAAATACACAGATACTCTTATTGAAATAGGAATGTTATAAAAAAATCAAAAAAACTATAAAGAAGCTGAAAAAAATATTATAAAAAAAGCCATTTCGATATGCGAGATATTTAACAAATCTTGGGGTTGTATATATGCTTCAACTTGAAGAAAATAAAGCAGAAAAAAATTATACAAAAGAGGCTATTCAGATGGGTGGAGATGGAAGTGAAGCAGCAATTTATAATTTAGGAATCTTGTATTATTCTAACAAAAGATATAAAGAAGCAAAAAGAATTATTAGAAGAAGCTGCTAATAAAGGAAATTTAAAAAGCAAAAAGAATTTTTTTAAAGGAAATGAAGAAAACTAATGAATAGCAAAAAGTGCGAATATGGAAAAAAATTAAATATTTTTTTGGTTCTAAACCCAAGTATATAGTTACAAAATATAAGTGCGAGAGAGCGGGAATTTTTCAATCCTTATATAACTTTTTGAAGAAGAAAAAAAGAATTTTTGAATACCCCTCAATTAAGAGCCTTGACAGAGGAAGAAATAAAAAGAAGTAAAGAAATTGAAAAAAACAAAAAAATTATTTGAAGCTTCAATATATGATCCTAGAGTAAAAAGAGAATATGAAAGTGAAAATCAAAGTCAACTTTATCAAAAAAATAGAAATTGATGATCCTCGAAGTTTAGTATGTGATGGAGCAACTATGTATTGTTCGATGTGTGATTTTTCCGGAAGAAGAGTTTACTGCGGTTCAAGGCGATATTCCCATACATTCAGATTATTTTATTAAATTTCACGCTACACACTCAAATGCTTATTATATTGGAAAAGATAAAATAGGAATAGAAAGTGATATTGCTGCAGAAAAATTTTGAACCAGCACTAGGGTTAATTTGTAAAGGTTTAAATGGAGGAAAATGTAGAATAAAAGAAGCTGCTTTAAAATGAGGAAAATTAGCTTCAGTAAATATTGATAATGAAAAAGGAATTTTAATGTCATCTGAACTAAGATGTTCTCATTGTCCAGAAGCAAAATTATGTTTTGTACAAAATGGACAAGATTTGGAGATTGAATTAGCAAGAGCTGGTTTTATTGCAGATCCTGATCATAAAAAATTATTAATAATTGCGAGTTTATTATTTTTTAATGCTAAAGCAATTCAAGGTACTTCTGTGGCGATTAAAGCAGGAGGCGGGATAAAAACTATTTTTGTTAATGGATTTACAGCAAGTGGTGGAAGTGCTGTTGGTGGAATTATGGCTGTAGAAAATACGGGGATTGTTGGTGCTTCTTTTTCAACAGTTGAAACAATCACTTACGTAAGTGAGAATACAATAGGGTACGATTTAATGAAACCAATAAAAAATGGAATTTTTGGTGAAGAACTTTATAATCATTTTAGTAATGGATATAATAATTTTTGATCTTTATAGAACGGGGATTAATTTAATAAAAGAAAATAATAAATTAAAAAAATCAACAAGAAAAAAATTAAATAAAGAAAAATGAAAATTTTAAAATAGAACAGGAAAGAGTAAATAATGAAATAGTTAAACAAGATCAGTATTGCTTTTTTTATCTGAAAGTTTTGAAGGAATTGATTTTATAAAAAAATAAAAAAAAGATGTTTCAGGAGAAGTAATTTCTTCTGTTGTTAGTTATAAGACAATAAACGTAGGAGAAAAAAAGTTATAATACTGTAAAGAAATTAACTTCTGCAATAAAGACACGAGCAACAGAATTAGGAAATGCAAAAAGTAAAAATTTAATCCAGAACAAATTAAGAAAATGTCTCAAAAAAATTTCCAGATTTAAAAAAATTCAAAATGGAATAATTCCTAATGCAAGTAGAGAATTAATAGTAAATATTCCCGAGAAATATAATAATATGATTAAACAGATAGATTTAGATGATATAATGGAAAGTTTATCAGATAAAAAAATATTAATTTAAAAATCAATAGAATTAAATAAAGTTATCTATTAAATTAAGAAAGGAAATTAAAAAAATATGAAAAAAATAATTGTAATATTAAAAATATTATAAAAAAATAATGTAGAAAATATAAAGAAAATTGTAAATTTCTTTTTTTAAAAGAAATAGAAAAATGCTACTATAAATAGGTATTTTTGATAATGAAGAAATAGTATTAACAAATAAAGAAGAATTTTTTTATGAAATTAGTAAAAAAAGAATATAAAGATGCAAAAATGAAATTTCAATTGAAATTTGTAGTAATAGTTTGGAAGAGTTATTTATTGAAAAAAAATCTTTACATATTATATTTATCATATGAAAATTATGAAAAAAATCAGAAAAAAATAGATTCTTTTTTTGATGATTATGCTCAGGAAACAAAAAGTTGATTGTATTTTTTTAAATGAACTCAAGTATTTTTAGAAATCAGAGAATAGAAAAATATTGAAAAAAATTAAAAAAAGAAAGGTATAACTATTTCAAAAGATAAAAATTTTAGAAATTAATGGAGAAAAATTGATGTCAGAAAAAAATGCAGGATATATTACATATGTAAAAAGAAATTCCAGTAGGAGTAGCTTGGAAAAATGTGGTTAGGAAATAATTATTATAATTGGATACCAAAGGAAACTCCTGTTGAATTTAAAGATTGTTATCAAAAATATTGAAATAGGAAATAATATCCAGAAAATAATAATGACAAAAAAACTTTTAGAGGAATTTACTAATGATAAAACAGATGATATAAAATGGAATTTTTAGGAAAAAGTTAAATTTAAATAGCATTACAGAAAAAAAATAGAAGAATTTGAGAAAAAAAGGAAATATCTTCAGATGAAGAAATATTTGAAGCATTTTTTTGTAGATAAAAAAATACTATGAAATTAGATACTTCGATAAAAAAAGGAAGATCAATAGAAAAAAATATGCTAAATTTTTATAAAGTAGAAGAATATGATTTAGTAGAAAATGAAAAAGTAAGAAGATTTTTTTAGGAGAAACTATTGGAAAAAAATAGAAAATCTGGATATAGAAAAAAATTAAAAAAAGGATATTACAGAAGAACAGAATATAATGGACAGTCTTTTGAGGATAAATATGCTGGAAAGAGTTATTTTCCATATGTAACTCCATATAGTCAAAGTAATACAGGATTTACACCAGCACCAGAAATAAATGACAGAGTAGCACTTTATTTTCCAAATGGTAATGAAACGCATGCGATAGTGTTGGGTGCGGTTAATAATGATGGGAATGGTAGATTTACTGATGTGGCCAACAGGAATTATCATGTTGGAGATTCAGACTTTAATATGGTGCTTGCGACTAACAGCTTGTCAACAACGGCGGCGAGTTCTATTTCCCAGACTGCTAGTAGTATATCAGAAAGTGCAGACAGTATTTCTGAGAGTGCGGGGAATATAAACAATATAGCTAATAGTTATTCTGAAATTATTAAAAACGAAAAAAAGCAATTTTTAGCAAAAAAATATTGTACAAGTTGCTCAAGAAAATATTGATATGCAATCAAATGGAGATACAATTGTGAATTCAGATGGATTTTTCTGTAGTAAATGGTGGAGCAAATGTATTTATAAATAAATCTTAGTATAGAGGTGATATAAATGAAAAAAAAATTTTTTTAATTGTTATTTTTAAGTTTATTTTTTTATTAAACTGTTCTAATGATACAAGAAAAGGAGAAAAAGAAAAAAATTAATTCAGGCAAAATCAGAAATAAAAAAATAAGGAAAAAAATCCCTCAAAAAGAAGAAATTAATAAAAATTTATGTGAAAGGTTTAGAATTAAATAAAAATATATCCTGAAATTTCAAAAAAATATTTTTGAAAGTATAGAAAAATATGATGCAAGAGCAGGTTATCAAATAGCATTATACTATCAATTTAAAAAAATAAAAAAATATTTATCTAGAAAAAAATTAAAAAAAGGCTTCAGATAGAGGCATTGAAGAGGCAAGTAGAAAATTAGGAGAATACTATTTTTACAAATAAAGAATATAATTTAGCAGAAGAGTATCGATTAAAAAAACTTTAGAACAAGGAAATTATTCCTATGAAAATTTTTGATCAAGCATTATTTTTATTTGACTTTTACTTCAAATCCAATAAGTTATACCAATAAAATAGAAAAATTTTTTTAAAAAAATGAAGATAATATAAATATTAAATTATTAAAAAGCTAGATACTTAGTAAATCAAAAAAATATGTAGAGGCTGAAATTTTTATATAAAGAATTAATACAAGAAAGTTTTTAAAGACAATGAATATGTTGCAGAAGAATTATTAGGGAAATTTTATATAGAAACAGAACAATATGAAAAGTCAGAAGAATATTTATTAAAAAAACATTAAAAAAATATGGAAATCGTAAAAAAACAATCGATATTTTTATTTAATTTGTATATTAGGACAAATTCTGATAGTAAAATAAAAAAATTAATTCTTAATTTATCAGAACCTGAAAGAGAAAAAAATATTTGTTTAAATTAGCAGGATATTATAAAAAAATAAAAATATAATGAAGCTAAGAAAATTTATGCAGAATTAGTTAAAAAAAGATAAGAAGTATGATAAATATTTAAAAAAATTAGAATATTTGATAAAGGATTTGGGTAAAAATGAGTAAAAAAAATATATTTATTAAAATGTGGAATGGTTTTCTTACAACTTTAAATGATTTCGCTCATTGGAAAGAAAAATGAAAAAAAGCAAGAAAAAAACAGCAGAAGAAGCAGAACTTATATTTTTTTAGATAAAAAAATGGAATGGAAGTTATATAACCTTTGGTGCAAGATTATGGTGTTCTAAACAGGAAGCTTCCGTTTATGAAGAAACTGGAAATAGCATAATGTTTACCCCAACACATGCTAGTGCTTTTTATAAATTAAATGAAAATAGTAGAATGGGTACAACAGTAGACAAAGATCCAGAAAATTTTTATATACAAGGTACCATAAAATGTACAAAGAGTGGAAATTGTATAATAAATAATTGTGGTGCAGATGAGTGGGAGGAAACGTCAGATGTTATGATAGAAGAAGGTGAGGCTTTAATTCTTGATTCTTATTGTTGTTGTCGTGAAAACAATGGAATATTAAGATTTTTAAGTACAGGACAAGAACCAGAAGTTTTAACTTTTATTAGTTCTTATTTTAATCAAGCTTCAAGAAAATTAGCAAAAATAACATATACAGGTTTTTCTTTATATAGTTCTGGTGATACATTGATAGGCGCTATAAAAGAAGGCGGAGTATTACGTATTACAACCTCAACTATAGGTTTTGCAGGAGATACTAGAGGGATAATTAGTGACTTAACAGGAGTAGATACATGTCAAGAATTTGGTGGTGGACTTGTTGGTGAAAATGGTGCAAAAGAAAAAGTTGGAAAAATATTTAGTACCACTTGTGATATTGGAGAATTTGGAAATTCATTGATAGGATACGGAGTGAATAATATATCTGAAAATATTATAAAGAAAAAAATATGATGTTGAGGCTGAAAATATAAAAATCAAGTATAGAAATTACAACAAATAGATTAAAAAAAATGCTACAAAAAAAGTGAGATAGCATATCATGAAAAAAATGCTCGGACATTTAGATGAACTTTATGAAAGAGCAACAATAAATTCATCAATACAAGAAGAAAAAAATAGAAAAATTTAGAGAATCATAATTAGGAGATGTTACTGTGGAAACTAGTTTATATCCAATAGAAGATTCTTTCAAGGTAGGGGTACATGACAAGATTTCTGTAAAGCATAGTTTGAAAAGAAGTGAAATGAAAAAATATGTGTGCAATGGTGCTAGATTAGAATGTCCGTATTTAAATGGTAAATTAAAAATTAAAATGTATTTGAAGAAAGATTAATATTCATAAAACACGAACCTATTGCAACGAGTGAAGATTGTAATAAAGAAAAATTTTTAGTATAGATTTTTATTTCAGGTACAGGAAAATGTTCAAAAAAACTGGAAATGATTGTTTGAAATGTATTGATGCTTATTGGAAAAAAAGAAACATTAGCTCCATATGTATTTTTTTAAATGGAGCACAACCTGTTCTAAAAAAACAAGTATTTTAAAGTGTAAAGTAGATGAAAGTATTGATATAAAAAAATAATAGAGAGTGGTCAAGATTTTTGGAATTTTTTTCAAGGATTTAAAAAAATAAAATGTTAAATTTTTCATGATAAAAATCCCTGATTAATAAGAGTATATGATGGATTTTTTTAATCAAATAACAGCAGTTGGAACTGAAATGGTTGCTGGTGGAATGCTTTCAATGGGATTTCTACCTTTTGCTATAGAATTAGAACAATCAGCAAGAGAAGATTACTTTACTGGATTTAGTCAGATTGATGAAGGAATGCTTGCTTCTCCAGTAGGAACTAGATATAAAAAAATTTAAAAAAATCTCAAAACTTGTTAGAAAAAAATTTTTGGGAGATATTAATATTGAAAAATAAAGAAAAAAAATAGATTAAATGAAACTTTAGATGACGTAAAAGACAATTTTTTTTGAATTATCGGAAGAAGAACGAGAAAATGAAATAATTAAAAAAATAGTACAACAGCACCTAAAAAAAATTCGGAATTAAATTGACAAAAGAGCATATAAAAAAAGTATAACAAAAGATAAAATTGTAGAGTATAGAAGGCCATTATATAATTGGATAAATCAAAAAAACTAATGCTTTGCAATTATTTGTTCCAACTAAAGAATGGAGTGATAGTACAGTAGAATTTTTTTAGAAGATCCGTATGTAACTGTAATCATAGAGTCAAAAAAACTATTGATTAAAAAAATGTATAAACTGGAAGGAGATTAAATATGATTTTTATGGAAAATAAGAAATTTTTTTGTATAAAAATATTTCCCAATAATTGCATTTTTTTATGTGTGTTAAGTTTAACTATAAAGAAATGTCAGCGAGCTCAAAGTTTTAATAATAATTTTGAATATAACAACAATAATAGCAATAAAAAAATATTTAAAAATTAATATATTTAGGAGATATTGAAAAGGATGATGGTAATTATAAGGAAGCTGAAAGATATTATGAAGAAGCAAAAAAATATGATAATGGAGCATATTTTCATCTTGCTAATTTGTATTATAATTTTTATTAATCAAGAAGAAGGGAAAAAGAAATATGAAATTGCATATAATAAAGGAATTTACGAAGCAGCTGCTTCATTAGGATCTATTTCTTATAAAAATGGAAATTTTAATTTAGCAAAAAGAATGGTATTTAAAAAGGAGCTGAAAATGGAAATAAAACTTCTATTATAAGATTGGGTGGATTATTAATAAGTGAAAATAAATTAAATGAAGCAAAAAAAATATTTGCTGAAAATTGAAAATGGAAATGATGTAAAAGGAATATATTATCTTATGACGATTTATTATAAAGAAAATAATAAAGATAAGATTCGTGATTTAAAAGAAAAAGATATTTGAGAAAAAAATAAAATGAAAGGCATAGATGATGAGATAATGTTAAAAACAAATTTAATGCTGGGAAATGAAAAGGAGAATAAAAATATTTGAATTAATTGATGAGGCAGAATCTTTAATTAGAATAAATAAGTATGATGAAGCAAGAGGAAAATATGAGAAATCTCTTGAATATGGTTTTTGAAGGGTACTATTTTTCTAGGGAATATGTATAAGTTTTTAAATAATGATGTAGAAGCTATGAAATATTATGAGATTGCCTATAAAAAAAGGAAATATGGGAATGGCGGCATATAAGATTGGAAATATTTATGAAGAGGAAAAATAATAAATTAGAAGCAAAAAAAATGGTATCAAATAGGGATTAATTCAGGAAATTTATTGTCCTTAAGTTCATTAGGATTATTATTAAAAAAATGAAGGAAATGAAAAAAATAGCCAAAGAATTATTTTTTTAAAAAGGAGCTAATCAAAAAAAATACAGAAGCAATAGCAGGATTGATAGGATATTATCAGAAGACTGGAGAAGATAAAAAAAGTAAAAAGAATTGGCAAAAAGAATACTAGAAGAAAAAAAGGACTGTATTATAATTCTTCTATTTGGATTGGTACAGCAGACAAAAATACTTTTTATATAATTAATTTAGATATTTAGTAGGAAAAAAATAGACTGAAGGAGATTAATTATGATTTTTACGAGAAATAAAAAAATTTATATACGAAATATTTACCAATAATTGTATTTTTATGTTTATTAAATTTTATTGCAGTAAGTTGCTCTAAAACCCACAAATAGAGTTAAAAAAATGAGGATAAAAAAATATTTGAAATTAATATCTTTAGGAGATGTAGAAAGAGATGAAGCGTAATTATAAAAAAATGCTGAAAAAAATATTATGAGGAAGCAAAAAAATACGATAATGGTGCATATTTAAGTATTGCTTATTTATACTACAATTTTATTGATAAGAATGAGGGTGAAAAGAAATACAAAATTGCATATGATAAAGGAAATTCTCAAGCAGCATATATATTAGGGAGTATTGCTTATAAAAAAAGGGAATTTTAATTTGGCAAAAAGAATGGTACTTAAAAAGGTATTAAAAAAAGGCGATAAATTTTTCTAACATTGATTTGGGGAAATTATTAATAAGTGAAAAATAAAATTGATGAGGCAAAAAAATATTTGTTAAAAAGTGGAAGATGGAAATGATGCTGAAGGAATATATTATCTTATGACGATTTATTATAGAGAAAAAAAATAAGAGTAAGATTCATAGTTTAAAAAGAAAAAAATGTTTGGAAAAAAAATAAAATGAATGGAATAGATGATGAAATAATGTTAAAAAAATAGACTTGATGTTAGGAGATGAGAATGAAAATAAAAAAATTTGAATTAATTAATGAAGCAGATTCCTTGATAAGAATAAATAAATACGAAGAAGCAAAGAAAAAAATATGAAAAAAATTATTAGAGTATGGATTTGAAGGATACTATTTTTCTAGGAAATATGTATAAATTTTTTTAGATAATAATTCAGAAGCTATGAAGTATTACGAAATCGCTTATAAAAAAAGGAAATATAGGAATGGCGGCATATAAGATTGGAAATATTTATGAAGAGGAAAAATAATAAATTAGAAGCAAAAAAATGGTATCAAGCAGGAATAAATGCAGGAAATTCACAATCGGCAAGTACATTAGGAATGTTAGAAATATCCGAAGGTAATGAAGAAAAGGCTAAGAAACTATTTTTTTAAGAGGCATTGAGCAGAAAAAAATGCGGAAGCAATATTGGGAATGATGGGTTATTATCAGAAAAAAAGGGAATGATAAAAAAATAAAAGAGTTAGCCAAAAAAAATATTAGAGGAAAAAAAGGGTTATTATATAATTCATTAAATTTGAATAATATAGCGACAAAAAGTATTCTTGTATGATTAATTTAGATATTACAAATAAATAAAAAAAGGAATAAAAAAATAATTTATGAAAAAAAGTTAGAATTTATTAAAAGATTTAAATATTGGAAGAAACAAATTTATGAAATTAAAGATAGAATAAAAAAATCTGGAAATAAAAAAATTAGAATTAAATAAAAAAAGGGAGAATCAAAATTCGTGAGATAGAAGGTAATATAATAGGAATAGAATTTTTTTAAAAACCACAAAATATTAAGAATGATTATTTAAATTTAGAGTTAAAGATACTTGATGAGTTAGAGGAAGACAACAATATTTATATTATTAATTTTAGTAATTTGGATAATCCTGTTCTTATAAATAAAAAAATTTCATAATTGAAAAATATAGATAAAAAAATCTGTTTAAATATTTTAAGGATAGGAACGAATTTGCCAGCAGGATTCATCTTACAATTTTTTTAATTATAAAAAAAATTAATTAATTCAGATTATTTTTGAAGGCTATTATTTACTGAAACTCCGCTCTCATTCTTATTTTTTAAATATTTATGATAAACAAATTAACGATGAGAATGAGTTTACAGAATTCATCTTACGATTTTCAATTATAAAAAAAGTTAATTAGTTCAGATTATTTTTGGAAGGCTTCTGTTTACTGAAACTCCACTTTCATTTTTTTATTTTTTTAGATATTTATGATAAAACAAATTAACGATGAGAATGAGTTTGAGGTGGAATATATTATTCAGTCAATACCAATAGATGAAAAAAATACCTGTTAAGTTGATATTCAAGTTTGATGAAAAAGAAAAGGATAATATAAAATTGAATTTCAGGATGGATTATTGTGATAACAGGATGAGTAGAAATGTACTTGTTTCAAAAAGTACGAGATTTATTAAAAAAAGGAAATGTTTGAAAAGATGGACTTTGAACTGGATTTATCAGGATATTACATTCTGGATAAGGAAAACTTTAAGATAAAGGAAATAAAGGCAGAACAGAATGAACCTACAGGAAAGGGAAAAACCCAAAAAGACATAGTTTAAAATGCAAATAAGGAAATAAAAGTAAATGGAAAAAGTTTAAAACCTAAAAAAAGGAGAAACTTATAATAAATTTTTTTGAAAGAATAAGAGGAGAATATAAAGTTGAAAAATTTGAAAAGTATAGCTAAAGATACTGTAAAAAAATTTATCATCAGTTATTTTTAGAAAAAAACAGTTGATAAAGTTATGGTTGATTATAATTCATTTATACCAACAGAGGCTAGATATAATCAAAGTATTGATTATTTTTAATAAGGTATATTATATAGAAGACTATACAAAAGAGTGAAATAAAAAAATAAAAAGGAGATCTATTATGAATAGAAAAATATGGAAATTTTTTTATATTATTATTGCTATTATTATTATTTTATGTTTATATCTTTATATAAAGATATTAGAAAAAGAAAATGACAATAAAAAAATTTGAAGAGTTAATTGAAAAAGCTGATGAATGTATAGAAGTAGGAAATTATAAAAAAATGCAGAAAAAAATTGCAAAAAGAAAGTTTAAAATATAATAAAGTTAAAGGTTACTACTATTTAGGAGCATTGTATGCAAATTATTTTAATGATAAGGAAAAAAAGCGAAAGAAGCATACATGGTGGCATATAAGAAAAAAAGAATTTTTGAAGCAGCTTCTATGATAGGATTTATAGAAGAAGATAAAGGAAATTTTAAAGAAGCGGAGAAATGGTATAAAGAAGGAATAAAAAAAGTAATTTTTGAGTATTCTTTTTTTATCTTATAGGGAATTTTTATTACAATCAGAATGATATGAAAAACGCAAAAAAATATTTAGAAAAAAATCTGCGGAACGAAAAAAAGCGGGGAGGTAATTTATATTCTTGCAAAAAAATTTATTATAAAGAAAAAAATAGAGAAAGGATAAAAAGAATATCAGAAACAATTATTGGAAAGAAGTCAATTGTATGGGGTTACAAAAGATATGAAAAAAATATTGAATATATGCTTGGTAATAAAAATGACAATAAATACTTTGATTTGGTGGAAAAAGCTAATGAGTATATTGATAAAGAAGAATACAAAAAAAGCAGAAGAAATTTTTGTTGGAAGCTTCAAAATTAAATAAAAGAAGGATATTATCAAATTGCAGAAATGTATAGATATATTTCAATAGAAGAAGCAATAAAGAAATATGAAGTTGCTTTATGAAAAAGGCATAGCGAAAGCAGCAAGTAATATAGGATCATATTATTATATAAACAAAGATACAGAAAAAGCTAAAATATGGATACAGAAAGCAATTGATGGAGGAGATGTTAATTCAAATTTTTCATATGGGCGAATTATACGATAATGCAAGAGATTTAAAAAAAGCATATGAATATTATTCAAAAGCAGCAAATAATAAGAATGCAGTTGCAATGTTTTCCGCAGGTGAAATTGCTTTTTGAGTTAGGAGAAGAAAAACTAGGAAAATATTGGTATAATAGGATACTTACAGAACTAGTAATAGAAAATTTAACATCTCAAATCTTAAAAAAATATAAATAGATAAGAAAATCAGAATTTCTTAAAAATAGCTGAAATAAATTTGAAAAAAACTTGAAATATACTGAAAAAAATTAAATATTTAGGAGTTACTAATTATGAGAAATAAAAAAATATAATTGCTGTATCAGGAATATTATTAATACTAGTGTTAGTAGCATTAATTTATTTTTAAAAAAATAAAGACTCTAATTATACAAATAATGAAATGTTTGACGAATTACTTTTAAATTCGGAATATTATAAAGCCTCTGGAGATTACTTAAAAATCAGAAGAAATTTTAAAAGAAAGTTTGAAATATAATAAATCAGAAGGATATTATTATTTAGGTATGCTATATGCTGGAAGTATGAACGATAAAAAAAGAGCAAAAAGAAGCCTATATCATGGCATATAAATATAAAAAAATGTTGAAGCAGCAACATATATAGGAATGATTGAAGAAGAAAATGGTAAATTAAAAAGAGGCAGAAAAAAATGGTATAAAAAAAGGAATAGTAAATAATTCAGAAAAATTCTTTATACAGGTTAGGGAAATTTTATTATGAGAAAAAAATGAAACAGAAAAGGCTAGAAAAATATTTGGAAAAAGGCTGCTAATAAAAAAAGGAAGGACGTTCAATTTATATTCTTGCAAAAATGTACTATAAAGAAAAAAAATTGGGAAGAACTAAAAAGATGTCAAAAACAAATACTAGAAGAAACAGAAATTTATCATGTTGAGTATTATATGAAAAAAATATTGAATATATGCTTGGAACAGAAAAAAAGAAAAAGCAATATTTTTAATTTAACAGAGGAAGCAAATAGATTTATTGAAAAAAAAGATTATGAAAAAAAGCTGAAAAAAATATTTTTTTAGAAGCTGTAAAACTTAATAGAGAAGGTTATTATGAAATAGCAAAAATGTATGCAAATATATCAAATGAAAAAAAGCTGTTGAAAAAAATATAAAATTGCTTATGAAAAAAAGGAGTTGTAAGAGCAGCAGGAGATATTGGCTCATATTACTACGATGAAAAAAAAGATGTAGAAACGGCTAAAAAATGGATTCAAATGGCAATTGATGGTGGAGATATTGATTCTAATTTTTATTTGGGTGAGATTTATGAAGATGCAGGAGATTTAAGACAGGCATTAAAAATATTACTCTATTCCTGCTAATAATAAAAAAGCAATAGCAATGTCGATAGCAAGAAGTTTAGCTTCTGAATTGGGTGATAAAAAATTAGCTGACTACTGGTATAATAAAATATTTTCTGAGCCAGGTATAGAACAATTGAGTGAACAATTAGTTATAGGACTGGGTAAATAAAAAAATTTTAAGTATAATTGGAGAAGTGTTTATGAAGTTAGGAAAAAAATAGAAAAAAATATAAACTTAAAATATTATTAACATATAAATTATGTCAAAATTCAATAAAAAAAGAAAAATATTTTTAAAAAGTCAAAAAAATAAATATTCAAAAATATTACTGATGAAATAACAGGAATAGAATTTTTTTAAAAAAATGATGAAAACTATAATACAAATCTTGAATTACAAATTTTAAAGGAACTAAAAGAAGATAATAATGTTTTCATAATTGATTTTTTTCCAACAAAAAAATAATCCTCAAATTTTTAAATAAAGAGTTAATAGTTGAAAATATAGATAAAAAAATTTATTCAAATATTTTAAGGACAGAAATGAATTTGCCAACAGAATTCATCTTACGATTTTTCAATTATAAAAAGTTAATTAGTTCAGATTATTTTTGGAAGCTTCTGTTTACTGAAACTCCACTTTCATTTTTTTATTTTTTTAGATATTTATGATAAACAAATTAATGATGAGAATGAATTTGAGGTGGAATATATTATTCAGTCAATACCAATAGATGAAAAAAATACCTGTTAAGTTGATATTCAAGTTTGATGAAAAAGAAAAAGGATAATATAAAATTGAATTTCAGGATGGACTATTATGATAACAGGATGAGCAGGAATGTACTTGTTTCAAAGGTTCGGGATTTGTTAAAAAAAGGAAATCTTTGAAAAGATGGATTTTGATCTGGGTTTATCAGGATATTATATTTTGGACAAGGAAAATTTTTAAGATAAAGGGAATAAAAAGCGGAACAGAAAAATTAAAATAGATGATAAATTATACAAAAAGGGAATTTTTTTATAAAAGAAGAAATTGAAAAATGAAGAGTCAGAGATAAAATCAAATGAAGAAATTACTGAAAAAGATAGTTTGTTGCAAGTCAAAAACCCAAAAAAAGTTGAAAAAAACTAAATGAAAATAAATTGACTGAATTAGAAAAAAACTTCATTTAAAAAAAGCCTAAAAACCCAAAGAACAAACTTACGACAATATCCGCAACAGGCTACTTCCACTTCTAAGAGAAGATGATAAAATAATATTTCCAAAAAGAAGAGTTTTTTTAGAAAGAGTGAAACTTTTTGATGAAGCTGAAAAAAATAAGAACTTTTAATGTGATAAAATTGGCCGTTGAACATGATAATTATTGTGTGAAATTTGAGGAAGGTAATACAATTAGAGGTTATGAGGTTATAAAAATTTTTGGAAAAATGCTAGGAATTGTTGTTGAAGAGGAAGTTGCGGAAAATGTGGAGGAAAAAGAAGTGGAATCAGAAGTAGAAAAAGAAACTTACACCACAGCAGTTGAGGAAGAAGAAGTTTCTTGAAAGGATGAAGAAATCGGAAGAGGAAAAAAATAATAGAAAAAGAAAGAAGTGATATGAAATGAATGATAATTTAAATAACTAAAAACCAGTGGAATTTTTTTCAGCAGAAAGAATAAAAATAGAAATTGATGGACAGCAGATACTTTGGAGAGATATGAAACTGGAAATTGATTCAATGATAGGGGAACACACAGTTGGGAAAATAAAGTATATTGGTTCAGTAAACCAGTTAAGTTTATACGATGCCTTGATAGACAGAAAAGGGGATAAGGAGATAAAAATACTAGGAAAAAGCAATATTGCTGATGATACTGGAAATTCAACAGAAAAAATATTTCTAAATGGAGTAATAAAAGAACTTCAAATAAATGAAACGACAGCAGGAGCCTTGACAGTAGAAATTACAGCAATTTCAAAAAGTGTCCTTTTGGATAGGATACCAAGATACCGTTCATTTCAAGATCCAACATTAACTTATTTAGCGATAGCGGAGGAAATAAATGGAAATTACGGTACAAATGATGGAAAAATTGTAAATGTTGGTGAAGATATGCAGGCAGTACCAAGAATGACAGTCCAGTATAACGAAACAGACTGGGAATATCTAAAAAGACTTGCTTCATATACAGGACAGCCATTAATGGCATATTCAGACAAGGTATTTGTAGGATTTTTCAAAAATATTCCAGCACAGACACCGAACTTAAAGTATTCTCAATTTGGGAAAAGAACGAAGGAGGAGAGAACATACTATAAAATAACAGGGACAGAAGTATATCCAGTAGCGACACCAATAAAATTAAAGACTAGAAACAGAGTATCAGGAGAAGAAGTTGAAAACGACTACTATGTTCTTGAAAGTAAAATTTATAACGAAGGAAATACGTTAAAATGTGAATATATACTTGGAAAACAGACAGACTACTTTGTAGATCCGATACCACACGAAAAGATAAGAGGAGCAGTAATAGAAGGGAGAACAGTTCATATTGCAAGAACAGACGAAAGCAAAAGCAATCACGGAAGAAATGATGGAATTTCAGATAATCTTGAGGGAAGAACAATTGGAGCAAAACCACTAAATAAATATATAGAAAAAGCTGAAAATAGTCAGAATGAAAATGTAAAAGAAAGAGTTAAAGCGAGTGATATAGCCGTAATGACATTAAATTTAACAGAAGGATTGCTAAAATTAGGAGAAAATGGGCAGTCATTTAAGGATAAATATGCTGGAAAAAGTTATTTTCCTTATGTAACTCCATATAGTCAAAGTAATACAGGATTTACACCAGCACCAGAAGTAAATGACAGAGTAGCACTTTATTTTCCAAATGGGAACGAAACACATGCAATAGTTTTAGGAGCGGTTAATAGCAATGGGAATGGTAGATTTACTGATGTGTCTAACAGGAATTATCATGTTGGAGATTCTGACTTCAATATGGTGCTTGCAACTAATAGTTTGTCAACAATGGCGGCAAGTTCGATTTCACAGACTGCTAGCAGTATATCGGAAAGTGCGGACAGTATTTCAGAGAGTGCTGGGAATATAAGTAATAATGCAAAAAGTTATACAGAAATAGTGGAAGGAAGTAAAACTCTTGTAGCAGGAAATATTTCTCAAACTTCACAAGGAAATACAAGCATACAGTCAAATGGGGATACTGAAGTAAATTCTAATGGCTTTTCGGTAGTAAATGGTGGAAGTAATGTGTTGATTAATGGATAGGAGGGGTTATGGAGAATATGATTTATATGGATAAATATAAATTTGAACTAAAAAAAGGATTTAAAGATAAATTTAATCAAATAAATAATAAACTTTTTGAATATAATTCAGAAGTATATTTAACAAATTTAAAAAAATAGCAGTGAAAAAAAATGGTAACTTTGAATTATTTCATCTTTTTGGAAGAAAAATATAGAGGTGAAAAATAGTGAAAAATATTGAATATCCTGATATTTTTTTATGTTTGAAATATTTAGTTCATTAATACTTTATTTAAATACAGAAAATTTCTACTGTAAAGCGATAAATACGGATAATATCTTATACAGGCTAGGAATTATAGAAGAAGCATGTAAAAAAATAGGTATCGCTTAAAACAAGAACTTAAAGAAATTCGAGAGGTTTTAGAAAAGGAAGATGATACCCAATTTTTTTGCAGGAATAAATGAATCTGCATTAATAAAATGTCTATTTGGGAATCCACATTTTAGAAAATGAAGAATTTTCAAGGGCAGAAAAAAAGGATTTTTACTTGAACGGGTTTATAAATAATCTTAGTATCCCTGTAAAGATAAAAAGAAAAAAAATAGAAAATGAGAATGTTGAAATTATGGGAGAAATAGATGAGCTGAAAATGAAAGAATCTAATTTTTTTCAAAAAAATAAAAAAATGAATATGGACTTGAAATAGAAAATTATGAATTTTTTTATAAATTAAGTATAAAAAAATCGGAAGAAAAAAAATAAGGAGTATAGAAATTCAAATAAATTTAAAAATTAGAAGATCGATATGAGATTAATGAAACAAATATGATTAAAACAAAGTATTAGGAGAATAGTTATGAAAAAAAGAAAATATAAACAAAGTTTATATTCCACAACCAGAAGGAATACCCGATATCAATAGTTATCAAGGATTAAATAAACACTATTTAAGAGTTTCAGAAAGTTTAAGTAAAATACATAAAAATAGAAGAAGAAGAAGCACAAAATCAGCATAAGCAAATACTTGAACTTGCAGGTAGAAAAAAATATAACTAAAGAAGAAGGGAAAAACGGTAGTTTGTGATGGGGCGAGTTTACATTGTCCTTTTTCAGGGTTTACAGAAGAAGGACACGATGGTTTTTATTTTTTTCAAGCTCCAAGAAATATGAAAAACAATAACATTAAAAAGTTAAAAGAGAAAAAAAGGGAAGTTAATGGGGAAAGATTCAATTGCTACTATAGGTGATTGCTTAGGGGAAAACTTTGAACCTATTCCAGAATTAATGTGTCAAATAACAGGAGAAAAAAATGTAAATTGAATGAAGTTGGAGGTACTTGGTCTAATTTTTTTCAGAAAATCTAATAGTTTGTGGGAAAAAAATGCTATATTAAAAAGAATCAGTTTTAAAATGTAACATTGAATCTATTTTACCTTTTTGTCCAGCAGAAACACCTTTATTAATAGTGGAAGATAATGGTCAAGATTCTGAAATAAAGCATGCTTTATTTGGAAGTATTTTTTCTCCTACAGATAGAAAATTTTTAAAAGGTGTGGCAGTTATAGCAATTATAGTATTTGTTACTAGAGGTGTTGGATTAGTTGCAGCAAAAGAAGGGGGGGTAATATTTTTATATGAACAAGGGTATTATGCTACAGGTTCTGCTGCAGGAGGGATATTGTATACTGAAGCAAAAACAGGGCTAATATCATCAGCATTTACTTCGACAGAGTATTTAAAATCATATCTTGAAACAACAAAATCAGGGACTGTTATTGTTCAAACTTTAAAGGGGGTAGTTGGAGAGCCTGGGAAAAAAATATACAATCATGTAAAAGAAAGTTTAGACATTGTACCTTATGTTTATATAATGTCACTTGGAATACATGAAGGAAGAATGATTTTTTTAGAAATAAAAAAATTACAGAGGAACTTATTGAAAAATAATATAGAATTGAAAAGTTTAGAGAAACAAATGGAGGGAAAAATATAGAATACCTGAAAAAGAATTTAGAAACTTTGATTTAACTAAAAAGAAATGAAAGTTTAAATAGTCAAAAAAATATACAAATTATCAGTTTTTTTAGATACTATAAAAGATACAGGGAAAGATAATATTAAAGGTAAAATAACAGATTCTTCTGTTGAAAAAAATAGTAACTTCTGAAACATCTGATTGGACTACTCATCGTTCACAGATAGAATATTCAAAAACAACCATTTTTAACAGATATAGAAATAAAAAGGAGTTAAATAAAATGTTTAAAAAAAATAATAATACTGATAATACTATCATTAGCAACAATAAGTTGTGAAAAAAACCTGAACCCCAAGAAAAAAACTTATACAATAGTATTAAATAAAGAAGAATACGAAAAAAAGAGTTGCTGAAATAGAAAATGAAATTAATAATAAAAAAACTATAAAAAAAGCTGAAGAAATGCTACTGGAAATAGCCAAATATAATAAAGCGGCATATGTAAAAATAGCGACTATGTACTATGAGGCAGGAAAAAAACAGATGAAAGTGAAAAAAATGGTTTAAAAATAGCATACGATGAAGGTAATAAAGAAGTATCAGGCAGTCTGGGAGATATTTATTCTGAAAGAAGAGAATATGAAAAAGCAGAACAATATTACCGTGAATACATTAAATTAGGAAATTTAGAAGGGTATAAGAATTTAGGATATATGTTTGAAAGACAAGGGAAAATAGATGAAGCAACAAAAAAAAGAGATTTTTGAAGGTTTTTTTGAAGAAATTTTTTTGATATGTAGTTTTAATTTAAATTAAGGGGTTGAGGATAGAATGAGGAAAAATTTTTATTATAAAAAAACCGAATTGATGAAGAAAGGAAAAAAATAAAAATGAGATTATTTTTATGAAGACGAATTGAGAAGAAAGTCGTATAACGAGATGTACCAAATTGCTGTAGAGGAAAAAAACTTGTGGATATATATTTAGAAAATCCTACTAGGGAGGAATTGATAAATATTTTTGTTAAAATTTAGAGGAGCAAGACCAGATTACAGTATTAATAAATATAATGAAAATGGTCTTCCTATGGTTCAGGCTCTGTTTGATGACAAACTAAGCGTTAGAATTCACCACGAAAATGAGATAAAGATACCACACAAGATAATTTTGTATAAAGATTTGAATTTAACAAGGGAAGATAACTATAAGATAATTATTCCTGACAAAATTGGGAATGCAAATGTTTTTTTGGTAAATGCGAATAATTATGTCTGTGGAATATTTAATCTTGAGAAGGATCTTGAAAAAAATGATGAATACTATGGGAGTTGGATTCCGTAATTTCGTCAAGAGGAGAGAGCAAAGCTTGTTTTGCAACATTTGTGGAGTTAAAGACGAGATTTTATGTAGCAATAAAAATGCCAGATAGAAGTAAAAATTCGATGTTGGAAGCAATAAAGCAGTTAACATCAAATATTCCGAAAGAAGCATTTAAAACTTTTACATCAGATAGAGGAAAAGAATTTTCATGCTGGAAAAAAGTAGAGGAAATGGGAATAGATTTCTATTTTGCAGATCCTTATCGCTCATGGCAGAGAGGATGCAATGAAAATAGTAACGGTCTTCTAAGAGAATTTTAACCAAAGAAGACCGATATATCAAAAGTAGAAACAGAAGACTTGTTAAGAACCTTAATGCTAATAAATTCAAGACCTAGAAAATGTTTAAACTATGCAACACCATTTGAAAAATTTTTTTACATGAAATTAAATTTGAGGAAATTTGAAAAAAATGTTGCATTTAATATTACAATTTAGGGTGAGAATTTGAAATTTTATGAAAAGAAATTTTAAAAAAATAACTGAAACTTACTGGCAACTTACTGACAACTTTTATCTTTCAAATACACATTTTTAGCTAAATAACTATGCGTGAGCATCATTTAAACAAAAAAATAAATATAGTATTTATATTAACATAAAGATTCATAAAGTTATTGTGGATGATTTATGTTTTTTTATTAAAATTTCAATTTCTTGTTATGATGAAGCTGGAAATGAATTGGGAAGACAGGAAGATACAGTTGATAATGCTGGGATAAATGAGAAATGGGAATTTAAAGCTGCATTTATGGGAACTAAACTCGAAAGATGTGATGTTGACAATAGTATTAGGATTTTTAAAAAAATAAAAATTAAATAAAAAAACTGCACTTAAATAAATAAGAAATGCAGTTTTTTTAGTTTATTTTTAAAAGGAAAAATAACTTTTAATTTTCGTTATTCTTCAATTTCAGCAGATAACCATTTATAACAAAGGGCTGCTAATGCTCCACCAATTAGAGGTGCTACAATAAATACCCAAACTGATGTTAATGCATCTCCACCCATAAATAATGCTGGGCCAAAACTTCTTGCTGGATTTACAGATGTTCCTGTAAAGTGAATTCCAAAAATATGAATTAAAGTTAATGACAAACCGATTACTAATCCTGCAACCGCTCCATTTGAGACTTTTGAAGTGACTCCTAAAATTGCGATTACAAATACAAATGTTAAAATAATTTCAATTAATAATGATTTTCCAATACTTGCATCAAATAATCCGTTTGTACCTAATCCATGTTCTTTTCCAATCAATGACATTAAGATAAATGCTCCAAAGATTCCTCCTAAAAATTGAGCAATAACATATCCAATAAAGTCTTTAATGCTCATTTTTCCTGATAATAAAACTCCGATCGAAACTGCAGGGTTGATATGGCATCCTGATATGTTTCCGATTGAGTAGGCCATTGCTACGATTGATAATCCAAATGCAAAGGCTGTTGCTAAGTAGGCGACATTGACTTCGCTACCTTTTGTACCTAAAACTGCTGCAGTTCCACAACCGAATAGAACTAGGACAGCTGTACCAATAAATTCTGCTACATACTTTTTCATTGTACTTTTCCTTCCCTTTTTTTAATTTTTTTGAATTAATTAATATTATACTTTAAAAATAATGTGATTTTTTTGTTATTATCCTATTATAATATTCTTATTTTTTTAGGAATATATTCAAATTCTTTTTGATATTAGTATTTGATATATTTGATAACTTAAGTTTTTTTACCTGCTTCAGGATATTTGTTTTACTAAATTTTTAAGTTTACATAGTTATCAAAGGTTTATTGTTCTCAATATTAAATTTCATTAAATTAAAATTATATTTTTATTTATTGACAAAAAGTCTTTAATCTTTGTAAGTAAATCTGGTATCAAAGGGAATAATAAAAAAATACTCCAATTAATTTAAATCAGAGTATTTTTATTTAAATATAATATAATTTTTTTATCAATCTTTATTTTTTTATGATTGCCAGAATTTTTCAATTTTTCAAATTTACTGAAAAAAATCTTTTTTTATTTTTGTCTTTAAATGAATGAGCTTTTTTTATAATTTTTTTCTTATTGTCAAGCGAACCGTCAAATTCACGTAAAATTTCCTTTTGCTTGTCAGTAAGATTTGTTGGAGTTTCTACTTTTATTTCTACAATTTCATCTCCTCTGTTTTCACTTCGGCTATATTTTTATTCCTTCATTTTTCAATCTAAAGATTTTTCCGTTTTGAGTTCCTTCTGGAATTACAATTTTTTTCTTACCATTAAGTGTAGGCACTTCTACTTCGCCACCTAAAATAGCTGTTGTCATTTTTAAAGGAACTTCACAACGAATGTCATATTCACTTATTCTATCAAAAATATCATGTTTTGCAACAGTTATATATACTCTTAAATCTCCAAAGATTCCACCGTTTGCTCCTGCATCTCCACATCCTCTTACTATTAATTTTTGTCCAGTTTGAAGACCTGACGGGAATCTTACCTTTTTCGTAAATGTTTCTCTTTCCAAACCTGTTCCATGACAAGTATGACATTCTTTTTCAGGTATTTTTCCAGTTCCGTGACACTTATCACATTCCTGTATTCCGCTTGCCATTCCAAATAATGTTCTTTGCTGAACTTTTATATGTCCCGAACCATTACATTTATCACATGTTTTTGTACCGTGTCCAGGTTCAGCACCGCTTCCATGACAAGTGTGACATTGTCCATTTCTTTTATATTTTAATTCTTTTTCTACACCAAAAGCCACTTCTTCAAGAGTTAATACCAAGTTGTATCTTAAATCATCTCCTCTATGCACTTTTGGTCCTTGACTTTGAGCTTGACCTCTTCCACCAAAAAAACTTCCAAAGCTTCCAAAAATATCTCCTAAATCTTCAAAATCAAATCCGCCAGCACCGCCAAAACCTTGTCCACCGAAGCCTTGTCCACCAAAGCCACCTGCTCCAGCTCCTCCATTTTCAAATGCCGCATGTCCATACTGGTCATAAGCCGCTCTTTTTTGCGGATCGCTTAATACTTCATTTGCTTCCTGTACTTCCTTAAATTTGGCTTCAGCTTCAGGATTATCCTTATTTCTATCTGGATGATATTTTTTCGCCATACTCCTATACGCTTTTTTTATATCCTGTTCCGAAGCGTTTTTTTAGGTACGCCAAGCACTTCATAATAATCTTTTTTTGCCATTTTCTATCTTTTTATCCTTTCCGCTTCTGCAAATTTTTATTTTTATCTATTTATGTTTTTTTATTTTTTTATAAATTATAATTATTTATTCAAAAAAACTTTAATTTTATTTTTTTGGTACAATAAATTTAAATACTTCCAATTAAACTTATTAATCCAAACAATATTAACATTTCGTTAGTTATATTTTTCTACACCTCTAAAGTACAATATAGAACCTGGATTTTTTTATAAAATACAAATAGTACTGTTAAGGCAATTAATAAATATAAAATCCCTGTAATGGAATCCTTTTCCTTTTCCAGACTCTCTTATTTTTATTAAAAAAATTGAACTAATTGAAATAAATATGGCAACTCCATATAAAAAAATGATTTAAAACTTATATTCAATTGAAATATATGAATTAAAAACTAATAAAAAAAGTTTCAACAATCGCATTTCCAAATCCTATTTTTTTAGTGATTTGCTAACGAAAAAAACAAATTCCTAACATGATTATAAAATATATAATTATATGTAAATTAAAAGAAATTAATGCCATAATTATAAAATAATCTTCCAAACGAAAAATGCACCTACAAAAAAATTGAAAACTTTTTTTAAATTATTTTTTTAGTACATCTAACATTTTTCACTTCCTTCTATTATAATTCCATAAAAAAATATTGTCAACTAATGGAACTTATAATTTTTTTAGTCTACATTAAACCTTAAATATCATACTAAAAAAATATAATTGTTTAATAATCAGTTTTAAAGTTAATTGAATATATTATAACTTAATTTTTCCAATAAATCCAATATAAAAATTTAAATTTTTGTTTATTTTTTTCCTTCAATAACTAATTTTTGCAAAAAAATTCCTCTCCAGCTTCCAATTTCAAAATTCCAATTTTTTTCTTCTAATTTCCCGCTCGTATTCTCAAAATCAGAAATTCCATACCAAGGCTCTATGCACACAAACGGAGCTTTCGATTTGCTCCAAAATGCAACATAATGAAAACCTTTATATTTAACACTTAACTCTTTTTGAATTTTTTTACTATTTTTTTATCACAACCTTTTTCTGATTTCAAGTCTTCAAAAAAATTATCGCATCATCATCAAACACTGTTTCAGTAATATGCAATTTATTTTTCATTATTCAAGCAATCAGCTTTTTTTCATCTAAAACAAGCCCTTTTTTTCATTCAATTTATATTTCTTTGAAGTCTCATTTTTCTCAAATTCCAAATAATAATCACTCAATTTTATGTCATCATTTACATCAAGTGCAAATGCAGGATGTGTTCCAAGCGAAAAATACATATCAGAATCATTTTTATTCACAACATTATACCCGATCTCCAGAGTATTTCCAACAATTGTATAAGTTATAAACAATTCAAACTCAAACGGATACTTCTCCAAAGTTTCCTTATTAGAAGAAAACCTAAACTTCAAAGAGTTTTCAGACTTCTCAACCAGTTCAAAATCCTCAGTCCGAGCAAACCCGTGCCGTGTAGAAATTTTATATTCTTTTCCGTTGTAACTATAAGCCCCATTTTTTATACTTCCAACAAATGGAAACAGCACAGGCGAGCTGGCAGCCCAAAACTCAGGCTTCCTATCCCACATAAACTCTTCTCCATCCACTTTATAACTTCGTAATTCCGCTCCTCTATCTGCAACTGCAATTTCAACATTCCCATATTTTAGGGTATTTATTGTACTTTCCATCTTTTAACACATCCTCTATAAAGAATTTATTCTTACCATAACCTCAATTCCAAATCCAATAATTCCAGACACTTTTTTTAAAAATCAATTATTTCTACAAAAGAGGAGAACAACTTCCCTTCCTTCATAATATTCTTATTTAAATTTCTTATTTTTTTAAAAATTAATCTACAACTTCCGCATCTTCCACATCATCAGCCCCAGAATTATTGTTATCTCCAGCTGTTTCTCCACTTTGTGCTCCTTGTTGTGCTTGAGCTGCTTCTTGGTACATTCTAGTTGCAAATCCTTGAGAAACTTTCGACAATTCTTCGATTCCTTTTCTGATTGCTTCGATGTCGTCTCCATCTTTTACTTTCTTCAATTCTTCGATTGCTTTTTCGATGTCTTCTTTTTCAGTTCCTTGCAATTTAGCTTCGTTTTCTTTTATAGTTTTTTCAGTTGCAATTACTAATTGGTCAGCTTGGTTTCTAGCTTCTACTAATTCTTTAAATTTAGCATCTTCAGCTTCATTTGCTTCAGCGTCTTTTTTCATTTTTTCGATGTCTTCTTTAGACAAATTAGATGAACCAGAAATTGTTACTGTATTTTCTTTTCCTGTTCCCAAATCTTTAGCAGATACATGCACGATACCATTTGCATCAATATCAAATGTTACTTCGATTTGAGGTACTCCTCTTGGTGCAGGTGGGATGTCGTTCAAGTTAAATTCTCCTAATTTATGGTTGTCAGCCGCTCTAGCTCTTTCCCCTTGCAATACAACGATTGATACTGCTGGTTGATTATCTGCTGCTGTTGAGAACACTTGTGATTTTTTAACTGGCACAGTAGTATTTCTATCAATGATCTTAGTAAATACTCCACCCATTGTTTCAATTCCTAATGATAATGGAGTTACATCTAATAACAATACATCTTTAACATCTCCCATTAATACTCCACCTTGGATAGCTGCTCCTGCTGCTACAACTTCATCAGGGTTAATTGATTTATTAGGTTCTTTTCCAAAGAATGATTTAACCCATTCTTGAACTGCTGGAATTCTTGTTGATCCACCAACTAATAAGATTTCATCAATTCCACTTGGATCTAAGTTTGCATCTTCTAACGCTTGTTTAACAGGCCCTTTAGTTGCTTCAACCAAGTCTTTTGTCAATTCATCAAATGCTGCTCTAGTTAATTTCTTTTCCAAATGTTTCGGTCCACTTGCATCCATTGTGATGAATGGTAATGAAATTTGTGTTTCTAATGTAGTTGACAATTTTTTCTTAGCATCTTCTGCTGCATCTTTCAATCTTTGAATTGCCATTTTATCATTTCTTAAATCAATTCCAGTTTCTTTTTTAAATTCATCAGCCAACCAGTCAATAATTTTTTGGTCAAAGTTATCTCCACCTAAGTGGTTATTTCCTGAAGTTGAAATAACTTCTACTACTCCATCTCCAATTTCTAGTACTGATACGTCAAATGTACCTCCACCTAAGTCAAATACTAACACTTTTTCTTCTTTTTTCTTATCTAATCCATAAGATAATGCTGCTGCTGTTGGTTCATTAATAATTCTTTTTACTGTAAGTCCTGCAATTTCTCCTGCATCTTTAGTTGCTTGTCTTTGAGCATCAGTAAAGTAAGCTGGTACTGTGATTACTGCTTCTGTTACAGGTTCACCTAAATAACTTTCTGCATCTTTTTTCAATTTTTTTCAAAAATCATTGCTGAAATTTCTTGTGGTGTATAATCTTTTCCATGAATATTTACTTTATAATCTGATCCCATTTGTGTTTTTAATTGAAATTACTGTTGAATCAGGATTTGTAATTGCTTGTCTTTTAGCAATTTCCCCAACTATAATTTCTCCATTATCTTTAATATTTACTACTGAAGCGTGTAGTTCTTCCTCCATCACTATTTGGTATTATCGCAAAGTTTCCACCTTCCATAACTGCAACGCAGCTGTTTGTTGTCCCTAAATCTATTCCTATTATTTTTACTCATATATATCATTCTCCTTAATTTTTCAATTTATTTAATTTTTTTATAAAAAGTATTATTTTTAAATTCAATTTTTTTAAATCTATTTTTTTGAATTTTCAAATTACAACTTTTTACAAAATTACTTTTTATTAACTGTTACCATCGCTGGTCTAATAACTTTCCCTTTCAATTTATATCCTTTTTGAAACACTTTCACGATAACATCATTGTCTAAATCTTCCACATTTTTCAGTCATCATTGCTTGATGTTCATAGGGATTAAATTTCACTCCCTCTGCTGCTTCCAATTCTTCAACACCTTCTTCAGTCAAAAGATTTCTCAGATTTCTCAAAATCATATTAACTCCTTCCAACCAATGCGTCAAAGTTTTTTTAGTTTCAGCAGAAGCTTGTTCAGCTCTTTTCTAAATTATCAATATTATCTAATAATTTTTGTGATAATACCTTCCGAAGCATATTTTTTCATTTCAGCAACTTCATTTTCTTTTCTTTTTGTGAAGTTTTTGAAATTCAGCTAATTTTTCTTGTATAAGAACTTTTCCATTCTTCCAAGTCCGCCTCAAGTTTTGCGATTACTTCGCAAGGATTTTTCTTCTTTAACTTCTTTTTCAGAATCATCAGCTTTAGCTTCTTTAGTTTCTTTATCTAGCGTTTCTTTTGATTCATTGTCTTTTGCTTCTTTTTCTAAATCTTTTTTCAGACATTTAAAAAAACCCCGCTCTCTTTATTGTTTATTTTTTTGATTTAATAATTGATTTACTTCTTCTGCTACATATTCAACTAATCCAACTGTTTTTGAATATTCCATCCGTTTTGGCCCAATTACACCGATAATTCCTCTCGCATTATTTAACGTATAAACTGAAAACACGAATGAGAAGTCTTCAAGTCCTGCAATTTTCAAATCTTCTCCAAAAAAATTACATTTACCTCTCCATCTTTAAACTCTTCCATTTGCAAAAAAACTGTGAAAATACATTTCGCAAATCATTTGGGTTATTAAACAATTTTTACACGATTTATAATGTTCATAATATCAGATGTATTGTTTTCAATAAGATTCGTTCCGCCTTCAAAAAATAACTTTCCTTCATCTGAAATCCCGTTGCCTTGAAAATCGCTTTGTGAAAAATAAATTTGTATTTGTGAAAAAAATCCTTTAAATCAGATAATGTAAAATACTGACTATTTACAATTTTTTCATTTAAAAAATTATTTATTTTCTCAACTTCGCTTTCAGTTACAGGATTTTCCAAAAAGATATTCAAATTTTTTGTAAGGGATGAATTCATTACAACCACAGCAAGTACAGTCGTGTCATTAATATGCACCAGTTTTACTTTTTTTACACCTTCCTGCGTAAATGCCGGCTCTAAAACGACTCCAGCATATTGACTAATCTTTGACAATAACCTGGATGTTTCTTCAAATATCATATCAATTTGATTCATCCGTTTATTGTACGCCTGCATGACTTTCGCCTTTTCTTCTTGGGAAATATCCCTAATTTTCAAAAGCTCATCGACATACAGCTTATATCCTTCACTTGTCGGAATACGTCCAGAAGATGTATGTGTTTTTTTGCAATCAGACCCTTATCTTCCAAATCTGCCATTGTATTTCTGATAGTGGCTGAAGACACTCCAATATTGTATTTCTTCTCAAGTGTCCGTGATCCCACGCTCTCGCCAAATTCCAGATAATGTTTGATAATAGCCTTTTAAAATTAATTGCTCTCTATCATTCATCTCAGCACCTTTCCTTATTTTTTTGTTAGCACTCTCTAACTTAGGTTGCTAACTACAAATATATAATATTACATTTTTTTCAAATTTGTCAACACTTTTTTTAAAAAAATTTTTTTCATTTTTTTAAAAAAATTTAATTAAAATCAAAAAAAGCATTATAAATAGGCTATTTGCAACAGGTTTAAATAATTAAATAAATAATTATTTCCAATTGATATACTAAAAAAATCATAAAAAAATTTCATAATAAATTTACTAAAAAGTATCAAATAATGTAATTGACAAAAATGTTTATATTTTTTTGATAAAATTGAAAAAAAGTATTTAAAAAAAGGGGAATTATTATGAAAAAAAGGAAAAAAAGAAATTACCGATTGGATTATCTGATTTTTAAAGAAATTATAGAATACGATTACTATTATTTTTGACAAAACTAAATTTATTGAAAATATTTTTAGAAGATCGTTCAAAAGTAAAATTATTCACTCGTCCAAGACGATTTGGGAAAAACACTGAATATATCGATGTTGAAATATTTTTTTGATGTTAAAAAAATAAAGATGAAAACAAAAAAACTTATTTGAAGGACTTAATATTTCTAAAAGTGAATATTTTTAATAAACAAGGGAGTTTCCCGTAATTTCAATTTCATTTAAAGATTATAATGAAAAAAACTGGAAAAAGCGGATTTAGAGAAGTTAAAGGAATTATTGAAAGACTTTATACAAAAATATAAATTTTTAACTGAAAAAAATGGATGAAATTGAGATTGAAAAAAATTTAATTCGATAAGAAGAACTTTAGATTTAGCAGATTGGAAAAAAATTCTTTTGTTAAATTTGTCAAAATATTTGTATGAATATTATGGGAAAAAAAGGTGATTGTATTAATTGATGAGTATGATCAGCCAATAATAAATTCCTATATAAATGGTTATTACAACGAAACTATTGATTTTTTTCAAAAGTTTTTTTACGGATCTGTTTTGAAGGATAATGAATATCTTGAAATGAGTGTAATAACTGGAATTTTTAAGAGTTGCGAAGGAAAAATATTTTTTTCAGGGTTGAATAATTTGGAAGTTCATACGATTTTTGGATAGTGAATTTACAGAATATTTTTGGGATTATGGAAAATGAAGTTGAAGATGCTTTGAAAGATTTTTGGTTTGGAATATGAGTTGGAAGATGTTCAAAAAAATGGTACAATGGTTATTTGTTCGGAGATACAAAAAGTGTATAATCCTTGGTCGATTATTAATTTTTTTGAAAAAAAGGGGAAATTGCGACCTTATTGGGTGAATACGAGCGGTAATGGATTGATTCAGCTGTATTTGGAAAAAAATTGAAGAATGAGATTTTTTTGATGAGTTTTCAAGACTTTTTAAATAAAGAAAATATTTTTTTGAAACGATTAATGATAGTATGACTTTTGGAAATTTAAAAGCTAATTTTTGAGAAAAATATATGGAACTTATTTTTTTCATAGTGGATACTTAACTTTAGCCAAAAAAACGATGAAGATGAAGAAGAAGTTTATTTGAAAAATTCCAAATGAAGAAATTTTTGAAGATGTTTTCTAAAATGTTTATAGAAGTTTATTTTTAGAGATTCTAATAATTTTTCAAAATTTACTAATGCATTAAAAAAAGTGGAGATATTGAAAAATTTAAATTTGAACTGAATAAAAATTTTTATTGGAAAAATACTGGAATTTTTTTGATGTAAATGGAAATTATAAAGAGCAATTTTATCATGGATTGATGTTGGGGTTGATTTTTGAAATTAAGAAATGAATATGAAATTACATCGAATGGATTTGCAGGAAAAAGGTAGATATGACTTGCTTTTTGAAACCTAAAAAAATATTTTTAGGAGGAAGAGAAGGAATAATTTTTTTGAGTTAAAAAAATTGTGAATTTAGTTGAAAAAAATTAGAAAAAAAATAATTTAAAAAGAGAAACTTGAGAAAGAATGTGAGATTGCATTAAGACAAATTGATGAAAAATATTCTTCAGTTTTTGAGAAACGCTGGGATTGAGAAAGTTTTTGAAGATTGGGATTGCATTTTTTTGGGGAAAAGAATTTGAAGTGAAGTCTGAAATAGATTATTGTTAAATTTTAATACTATTTCCTATTAGAGTAATAGATTTGTTATAAATTCTGTTTAATAAGAGGTTTTTAATTCATTACCATAAAAAAATAAATAAAAATATAATTTCTATTTTTTTCAAATGGGATTTATTATAAATAAGGTTAGATGTTAAGAAACAAAGGCTGCTTTAGAATTAGCAGTCTTTTTATAGTGAAAAAAAAATTTTTTTGGATTTTTAAGAAACATTATTTTTATTTTTTTAAAAAGTTAAATAATGAGATATAATATTAGTGAATTAATTTTTTTATATAAAAAAAGTCTGCCAATTATGACAGATTTTTTTGTAAAAAGTATTCATAATTTTGTGTAAATCATATATAATCAAATAACATAGAGGTTTTAATATATTTATATAAAAATATTACACACTCTCTTTTATCGTATTACGAGAGTATTAATGATCTATTATAATTATTATTGGAACTAATGTGTTTATAAAAAAACATAGTCTTTAAATTTTTATTTATTTTTTTATTTTTATTTCATAAGCTAAACCATAATCTCTCATAGCGATTTGTTTTTGCTTCTTGCAAGTTTTTAGCTTCAATATAAACTATTACTTGTTTTTTTATTTTGTCTATCAATTAATCTTATTGCATATTTTGCCATTAATTTCTCCTTTTTTTAATAATCTTTATTTCTAAAACTTTCCCAAAAAAATATATCATTCTAAGAAATAATAAAACTACTATTATTATAGAAAAAAACTAGCTGTTGCTTCCATTTCTAATACTTCACCTAATAATGTTCCACCACCTACAGCAACTACTATATTAGAAATTATTAACTTAATATAGTATTTTTTTGTCTTTCTTCATTTTTTTAGTAAAAAAATTACTTTTTAAAAACATCTAAAAAAATGTATATTGCTATTATTGCAATTAAATATTTTCCACTTTCATCCATAATTTTTTTCCTTTCTAAAAAAATAGATTTTTTTAATATATAGTAGTATTATACCCCCGTATTTGATTAATATTTTTAAAAAAATTAATTTTTTTATTAAAAAGAAATAATTGCTTAGTTATTATAAATTAATATTTTAAATAAAATTACTTTTTAATACTATTTCCTGTTTAAAAAAAGCAAATATTTATTTTTAATTATTTGTAGGAATAAATATCAGGTTTAATCTGCTAAAAAAATATTTACAATGTATTCGTCATTCAAATGGGGTCTAGTATGAATAACAAAAAAATTAAAAAGATTGTTTTTAGTAGTAATACCAAAACAATCTTTGTATATAAATTTTTTTAAAAATAATTCTTATTTGATGTATTTTTTTAATAAAAAAAATTTATTTTTTTCTCTAAAATACTTTTTCAATTCCATTTACAATCCCTTTTACCATCACATTTTGAAAGTCAGGAGAAGCCATTTTTCTATCTTCCTCAGGATTTGTCATGAATCCCATTTCTAGTAATGTGTTTGTAACTGTTGACCAGTTTGTTCCTGTCAGGTCATCTCTGTAGGAAACGCCTCGGCTTTTGAAGCCTGTTGCTTTTGTGTATTCTGACAGGATTGCTTTTGAGAATTTATCACTTGATTGCTGTACGCTTTTTGTGTACGGATTTTTAGATGATGATGTAAGTACAGTTGCTCCTCTGTTACTGCTTCCTCCTGCATCTGCATGTAATCTTAAATATACATCACAGCCTGCTTTATTTGTCATTAAGGCTCTTTCTTTGTTGCTTATGTTTACATCATTTTTTTCTCTTACCATAAATACTGAGTATCCTTTATCCTTTAAAGCATCTCTTAATTTTAAGCCTACTTCAAGGGCTAGCTGATATTCAGGCTTTTTAGTTGCAACACCTCTTGTTCCGTAAGCTACTTTTGGTCTTCTTTTGCTTGAACCAGGCGCTATTTCTTCAGTTTGCATATTTCCTTTTGCTTGGTGTCCTGGATCGATACATACTTTTTCAGCTGCATTTGCCAATCCTGAAATGCTGCTAATTAAAATTGCTAATTTTAATAATAATTTCATAGTTGATTCCTTTCTTTTTTTATTTTTTTAAATTTATTTATTTTTATTATTTGAGTATAAAAAAATTAGATTTTTTTAGTGTTTATTGTCTGGTAAAAAAATAGAAATTTCTAAAATTACTAAAAAGTATTGGAAATTTTTGACTTAGTTTGTTACAAAACAAATTTAATTATAGAGATATTCATTTCCTGTGAAGTACAGGTTTTTTTATATCCATTTCCTTCAAAAATATACTCTGTAAACACTTCCATATGCAGCTGATGCAAAAGGATGGCCGCTAAAATTAAATCTTTTTTTCCTGATTTTTAAACTTACGCAAGTATTATCTGACACTATTTTTGCAACGTTCTACGTATCTTGAGAAACTAAGAACGCTAAATAATAAAAAAATATTCCTAATATTAATTTTTTTCATAATTAATCACTCCTCAATATAATTTTTATGGGGGTATTACAATTAATATATTTAATAATTTTTAAAATTTTGATTAATTTTTTTACCAAACAATAAAAAGTGTTCCTCAAATTTTAAATACATAAAAAAATTAAGGTGCATTATATTATATCTTTATTTTATTTGATTATCATTTTAATTTTTATTATATAAAAGTTAATAAACATAATGATTCTTATTTTTATCGAATATCTCATCAAGTATCGTTCAACATTATCCCCATATTCGTTATCTAAATTATCCACTATTTTTAAATCCCAATTTTTTTCATAAATTCTTTTTTTGCAGTAAAGTTATCCATATCAACAGTAAGTTCTATTTTTTTATTCCCATTTCCTTCAAAGTTTCCATTACAAATTGAAGAAGTGTTCTCGCATATCCGTTTTTTTGAAATTTTTGGGACAGTAGAAACTCCATAAACATAAGCAATTTCCCTGTCAAAACTGCTTAAAACCTCAATAACCGACATTAATTCATCCTTACTGTCTTTATCATCGCTTAACATTGCAAAAAAACTTTTCCATATTTAGCAAACGGCTTAATATTCCAGTTTCCAACAGTTGCTTCTCCAAAAACTTCGTTTTCATGTTCTACAATTTTTAAATAACAAATCTGAATCTTTTTTGCATCCAGAATTTTTTTATTTTTATAATTTTTTTCCATAAAATCTCTCTTTCTTTTTAATAATAACTTTTTAGTAATTCACTTTATACAGATATAACCCTTCTGAAGGTGCTAAAATCTTTTTATTATCAGCATCAGGATTTTTTTCAGCCTTTTTTATAATATAATCTTCTTTTTCTTTTCCAAAATAAACAGTAAGTGCTGAGCCAATCATAATTCTGACCATAGTTTTTTTAAAAATCCATTTCCGCAAATTTCAATATTTACCTGATTTTTTTCCCGAATTTTTTTATCATAATAGCATTTTTATAAAAAAATTTCTCTCACAGGATTTCTATAAGCCTTGTCTTTTTTTCATAAAACTGCTGAAATCGTGTTTTCCGATAAAGGAGTCCATTATTTTTCTGAAATTTTTTTCTACTTCCACTTTCTCTTTAAGACCAGTTATGTAATTTGACTCAAATGGCGTAATATCCTCCTCTGCTCTCATAATATATAAATAAGCCCTATTTTTTTAGCATCAAAACGTGCATTAAAATTTTTCATTTGCTTCTGTGATATTTAAAATTTTTAACCTCACCTTTCAAAGATTTATTAATTTGCCTTTTTTTATTGCTTCCAGAGGAATATTGCCGTCAATTAGAAAAATTAGAAACTTGTTCTATTGCATGAACGCCTTTGTCAGTCCTTCCTGAAGAAATCATATTTATATTTTGAGAAAATGCTTTTTTAAAAATTACTTTTTTTCAATTTCTCCTTGAACAGTTTTTACGTTATTATCCTTTTGCCTTTGAAATCCTAGAAACTTGCTTCCATCATATTGGTAAATGATTTTTACATTTCTTTTTTTCATATTTTTTTCCTTTTTTTATTTTTTTATTTTTTTCTTTTTTTATATTGTATCGTTAATTTTTGTCTAAAGTAAAGGTAAAAAAATAAAAAAATTTAGAAAAGATTATGCAGAAAAATCTATCTTGTAATTTAAAATGAAAAGGTATATAATGAATTATAAAAAAAGTTTAAGGAGTCAGTTTATGTTACAAAAGTTTTTTTATGGCGTTATTCAAGTGAAACATTATCAAAATGGACGTTTGCGGTTGCAGACGGAAGTGCTGAAGGATGACGAAGAGTTGAAAGAGGAATTTTTTTAAATAATATTCAGAGAATAAACAGGGATAAATTCTGTGGAAGTTAATTCTATTACTGGAAGTATTCTGATTTATTTTGATGAAAAAGTTATTGAAAGTTCTTTTTTTGTATTTGGTAGTGTTGAGATTGCTTCATTTGGATGAGGAAGCCTTGAAAAAAATAAACCTGGGAGAATAAAAAGAGTTGTTAAAACAGGTATTTGAATCAGCAGATATGGCTGTTTATAACAAGAGTAAAGGTTATTTGGATTTGAAGACATTAACTGCAGGTATTTTTTTATTTTTTTATGGAATAAAAAAATTATGGAAAGTTCCAGGATTACCTAAAAGGAGCTACATTGTTATGGTGGGCTTCAAGACTTTTTATCAGACGAGAAAAAGAAAATAGTAGACAAAAAAATTGAAAGGGAAAAAAAGATGTTAGAAAAATTTTTTTAGGACAACATATCTGATGTTTAATCAGATAAAGGTAGTGCACAGCATTACTGGAAGACTTAGGCTATTTGTTCCAAATTTATCAAAAAGTTCCAGAGGAATTAAAAAAATATGATAATGAAGTAAAAAAACTTATTTTATCAAAAAAAGGGATAAAAAGTGTTGAATATTCGTATATAACGAATAAAAATTTTTGCTTTATTATGATCCAAATTTGATTTCAGAAAAGGAAATACTTGAATGGATGAACAAAAGTCTGGAAAACGGTTATCAATCATCCTGAATTGTATGAAAATAAATCCTTGAAAGAAATAGAAGATAATCTGGAAATTTTTTTATGATTTGATAAAAAGACTTTTAAGTTTTATGGAATAAAAAAAGAAAGGAAAAATTTTATGGATGGTAGAAATTATTTGCTAAATTGTGAGATTTTTGCATGAAATTCGTGGGAGAATTAGAATTCGTTCAAGAGCGTTAAAATATCTTGGCGTTCACAAAGAAGAAATAACAAAGCGTTTAATGCAAGTTCATTATATAAAAAGTGTTGAAATTTCAACTATTACAGGTTCTGTACTTATTTATTTTTGATAATTTTTTTCGCTAACTGGAGAAAATTTTGTATCTTTACTTCAAAATACATTGAATGGGTATTTGGTGGATATTTACAAAAATGAGAAAAAACAATCATCGAATAAATATGTGATAGAAAGACGATTACAGGAAGAATCACCAAAAGAAATTATGAAAAATATTGGAGCGGCAGTATTATTACTTTTGCTTCCAGGTCCAAAAAAACGAAATTGACTGGAATTAGAAGATTATTTAATTACAAAACTATTTCAACAATTTCTTTGGCATTGCCTGTTTTAAAAAATGGAATTTTGTCATTGATTCAGAATAAGCGTCCGAATGCGGATACATTGAGTTCTACGGCGATTGTAAGTAGTATTGCTTTAGGAAGTGAGCGAACAGCTTTGACAATTATGATTTTAGAAAGAATTGCAGAACTTTTGACGGCTTATACTATGAAAAAAACTCGTGGCGTAATTAAAGATATGCTAAGTGTTGGAGAAAACTATGTTTGGAAAGCGTCTGAAGATGAAGACCAAGTGGCGAAAAAAGTTCCAATTGAAGAAATTAAAAAAGGTGATTTGATACTTGTTCAAACTGGAGAAAAAATAAGTGTCGATGGAACAATTGAAAAGGGAAGTGCGGTAATTGACCAATCGGCGATTACTGGAGAATATATGCCTGTTAAAAAGGAAACAGGACAGGAAGTTTTTGCTGGAACACTTTTGAAAAGTGGAAATATTACTGTAAGAGCTGAAAAAGTTGGAGATGACAGAACGGCTTCAAGAATTATAAAATTGGTGGAAGATGCTTCATTTAACAAAGCGGACATTCAATCTTACGCCGATGCATTTTCTGCACAGTTGATTCCGTTAAATTTCCTTCTTGCTGGAATAGTTTACGCTTCAACTAGAAATTTACAAAAGGCATTGAGTATGCTTGTAATTGATTATTCATGTGGAATAAGATTGTCGACAGCGACAGCATTTTCTGCTTCAATTAATACAGCTGCTAAAAACGGAATCTTGATTAAAGGAAGCAATTATTTGGAAGAACTTTCAAAGGCTGATACTGTAATATTTGATAAAACTGGAACAATTACAGAAGGAAAACCTAAAGTTCAAACAGTAAAAACTTTTGCTAAAAATATGAAAGATAATAGAATGATTGCATTAGCTGCGGCTGCTGAAGAAACTTCTACACACCCTTTGGCAAGTGCGATTTTAAACGAAGTAAGAAATAGAGGATTAAAAATACCACGACATAAAGAAGATGTAATTAGAGTGGCAAGGGGAATCGAAACTTATGTAAATAAGGATATTATTCGTGTGGGAAGCAGAAGATACATGGAAGAAAATAATATTTCGGTAGAGATGTCAGTTGACGTGGTAAAAGGAATGCAAAATAATGGAGAAATCGTTATTTATGTGGCTAAAAATGAGAATTTAATCGGTGTAATCGGAGTTTCTGATCCACCAAGGGAAAATATCAAAAAAGCTATGAACCGTTTGAGAAATCAAGGAATAGACGATATTGTGCTACTTACAGGAGATTTGAGACAACAGGCTGAAACCATTGCAAATAGTATGTCGATGGATAGATACGAATCTGAATTGTTACCAGAAGATAAGGCAAAAGATATATTGAAATTCCGTTCAATCGGATCAAAAGTTATTATGATTGGAGATGGAATAAACGATGCTCCAGCTCTTTCTTACGCAAATGTAGGAATAGCACTTGGAAGCACTAGAACAGATGTCGCAATGGAAGCTGCCGATGTTACAATAACTTCTGACGATCCGTTGTTAATACCAGCTGTAATCGGTTTAGCTAAAAATACTGTAAAAATTATAAAACAAAATTTTGCGATGGCGATTGGAATAAACAGTTTTGCACTTGTATTAGGTGCGACAGGATTGTTACCAGCAATATATAGTTCAGTTTTACATAATTCAATAACAATTTTAGTAGTTGGAAATTCATTAAGACTTCTAAAATATGATGTCAATAAATAGAATTTTTGTGGCGTATCTGATTTTGGAGGAAATTATATGAAAAAATTAACTTTGACGGTATTGCATAAGTTACCGAATCGTGTCAGATTTAAAGTTTCACACGAAATTATTGACACAAAAAAATTTTTTGAAACAATAAAAGTTGGAGCAAAAAGTACAGCGTTACGATATAATAAAACTATAAATACATTGCTTATAACTTTTGAGCCAGAGGAAATTACGATTGATGAAGTGATTTATCGAACTGCGACAGCATTATCAGTTGAGCACGGCATGACTTCGGTAAAATTAGTGGAAGATTTTGAGGAAAAATCAATAGATTCGTTGTCTGTATATTCTGGAGCTGCGATTTTGCTTTCTTTCTTGTACGGACTTGGAAAAAGTAAAATCGAAAAATTACAATTGGATATAAACAATTTTACAGCAGGACTTACAACAGCGGCAATTATGGAACACGCCTACATGGAAACACAACGAAAAGGTTTCTTTGACATTGAAATTTTACCAGCATTGTATCTTTTAAGATCCTATATGGCGAATAGATCAGTTACAGCAATAGCACTTATGTGGCTTACAACTTTTGGACGACACCTTGTATTAAATAATGTGTCGAATAAAGAAGTGAGAATTTATCGGTTAAAAGCTGAAAATGGAAAATTCCATTATGTTGTGGATGTGAAAAATGATAAAACTATTGAGAATGTAAGTGATTTAATAGATCATATATTCTTTAGTAAGAGATCAGATGAAGATTCGGATGATAAATATATAGCTTTGAAATAAATTGTGATTTAAAAGTAAAGGGATTTAAATAGTTATAAAAAAAATATAATAAATAAATTAAAAAAATTTGGAGGTAATAAAATGATAAAATTTGGAAGTGTAAAGAAAGAGCATTTAGTTGGAGCGGCAGTTGGAGTAGGAACAGTTGCAGTTGGTTACTATTTATACAAAAAAATCAAAGTAAAGTTGACAGTTTTTTTAAGAAAAACAAGGGATAAATATAAAAAAACATCTTCAGAAGCGATTTATGACAATATGGCTTTTGGAAGAATTGGTTACAACAAAAAGAACATCTTGAAGATTTAATTGCTGAAAAGGAACTTTCTACAAATACTGCTGTTTCAGAAACAGTTGTGGAAGTTGAAGAAAAAAATAGTTGATTTTTTTAAGATTAAGTTGATAAAAAAATTAATTAAAAATTAGAGTTTAAATAAATAGACCAGTTGTAATTTTTTTGAGTTAGATGTTAAAAGCAGTTTTGCTGCAATCAAATATAAAAAAAGTTTATGAAATAGTGCAAGAATACTCGGAATTTTTAGTTGTGAGATGAATTGCACGAAAAATTTAGTAAGCATATGGAAAAAAATTTTTAGTAGATAAAATGTAGAATATGTAATATAATATCTTTGATTGAAGACTGTAATGGAGTATTAAATATTCTAAAGAAAAGTAAAGTTGTGGACTTAAATGTTGTCCTATACAATAGGGGCGAGCTGAACACGCCTAAAAAGAATAAGGATAGTTGTTGTGCTATTAAACTTCTTAGAAAATTTTTTTTAAATACTTTTTAAAGATTTTTAAAAACCCCTGCGACTTTAGTCGTGGGAGGTTCAGGTTTTTTTAAGCATAAAATGCGTAACATTAATAAAAAAATATCATTTTAAGGAGGAAACTTATGAAATTAGTATTAATCAGACATGGTGAAAGCCAATGGAATTTGGAAAACAAATTTACTGGTTGGAAAGATGTGGATTTGAGTCCTAAAGGAGTTGAAGAAGCAAAAGCAGGAGGGAAAGCATTAAGAGAAAAAGGATTAGTTTTCGATGTTGCTTACACATCTTACTTAAAAAGAGCTATCAAAACTTTAAATTATGTTTTGGAAGAATTGGATGAATTGTATATTCCAGTTTATAAATCTTGGAGATTGAATGAAAGACACTATGGTGCATTACAAGGATTAAATAAAGCAGAAACTGCTAAAAAATATGGAGACGATCAAGTTCTTATTTGGAGAAGAAGTTTTGATGTTGCACCACCTGCAATTGACAAATCAAGTGAATATTATCCAAAATCAGACAGAAGATATGCTGATTTAACTGATGAAGAAGCACCACTTGGAGAAAGTTTGAAAGATACAATCGCAAGAGTTTTACCTTACTGGCATTCAGATATTTCAAAAAGCTTAAAAGAAGGTAAAAACGTTATTGTAGCAGCTCATGGAAACAGTTTGAGAGCATTAATAAAATATTTGTTAAATATTTCAGATGAAGATATCTTGAAATTAAACTTAACAACTGGAAAAACCATTAATTTTTTTGAAATAGATGAAAACTTGAACGTAGTTTCATCACCAGATTCTTTTTAGTTAAAGCATGATATAATTTTTAGCAAGGATGAATTTAAATAATCCTTGCGTTTTTTTGTATTTTTTTAAAAAAATACAAGCTTGAAACTAATGTTGTAGCAGGACTGCTTTTAAAATTGAACTTGAAACAACTGGTCTATTTATTTAAACTCTAATTTTTAATTAATTTTTTTATCAGTTTATTAGGCGTATTTTTTTATTTAGTAATAGATTTCTATTGGCTTTTTATTTAGCAGTATTTTTAAAACTTTTTTTGTTATCAAATAAATAAAATATTTTTAAATGGATTTTAAAATGAAAATAAATTTTTAAAGGAAGGTGAAAAAAATATGACTTTGGAAATAACTACACCTGCGGTTCTTTTTCCTACCGTATCTTTACTTTTGCTTGCATACACAAATAGATTTTTTTGGCACTTACAGCGATTGTGAGGCAGATGGATTCAAGTGGGGAAGTGGAACATGAGTTTTATCAAGTTAAAAAAATTTGAGAAAAAAAGGCTGAATTATATAAAAAAATGCAGTATTTTGGAGTTTCAAGTCTGTTAATGTGTGCCATTTCTATGCTATTTTTATTTCTTCAAATGGATTTTTATTGGGAAAAATAAGTTTTTGGAATAAGTCTTGTATCGTTGATAGTTTCACTATTATTTTTCACTTTTTGAAATTCAGATTTCGCTAGAAGCTTTGAGAATTCATCTGAATCATAATAGTGAGAGTGAGGAGAAAAATAAATAAAAATTTTTTTATCATTTGACATAAATTAGAAAAAAATTGATATAATTAGTGTGTAAAGTATAGTTTGAGTAAAAAAATTAAAGACAAATATTTTTAATTGTTGATTATTAAATTAAGGAGGAAGGATGATTTCAGTAATTTATGGCGGCTGGAAAAGGGACTAGAATGAAGTCTGAGCAGTCTAAGGGTTTTGCACAAGGTAAATGGTGTTCCGATGATTAGAAGAGTTGTGACTGTTCTTGAAAATATTGGGAATAAAAAAAATGTCTTTATTTTGGGGCATAAAAAGGAAGATGTGCTGGCTGAAATGGGAGATGTTGATTTTATTACACAAAAGGAGCAGCTTGGGACAGGACATGCTATTTTGATTGCAAAGGATAAAATTAAGGAATATGGCGAAGATGTGCTTATCACTTATGGAGATACGCCTCTTTTAAAGGAAGAAACGCTGAAAAAGCTAAAGGATGTTTTTGACGAGGGAAGACTTGACTGTATTGTGCTTTCCTGCAAGGTTAAAAATCCGTTTGGATACGGGCGGATTGTTAAAAAAAATGGAAAAATTTCAAATATTGTCGAAGAAAAGGAAGCAGATGAAAATGAGAAAAAAATAGATGAAATTAATACAGGAGTCTATATTTTTAAAAGTGAAAGTTTGCTTTATGCAATTGAAAAAATTGACAATAACAATTCAAAAGGTGAATATTACTTGACTGATGCCATAAAAATTTTAACAAGTGAAGGCTACAATGTTGACAGTTTTCAAATTGAAGATGAAGATGAAATTTTAGGAGTAAATTCTAAGGTTCAATTGGCACAGGCAGAGAAAATTTCGAGAAATAGAAAAAATACTGAACTTATGGATAATGGGGTGATTTTGATTGATCCAGATGCTACTTACATTGAAGATAATGTTCAAATTGGGCAAGATACTGTAATTTATCCAAATGTTACAATTCAAGGAAATACTAAAATTGGAAAAAATTGTGAAATTTTAGGAAATACTAGAATCGAAAACTCTGTAATTGCTGATAATGTTAGAATAGAAGCCTCTGTTGTAGAAAAGTCAACTCTTGAAGAAGGAGTAACTGTAGGGCCGTTTGCACATTTACGACCAAAGGCATACTTAAAAGAAACTGTACATGTTGGAAACTTTGTGGAAATAAAAAACTCTACTCTTGAAAAGGGTGTAAAGACAGGGCATTTGACTTATATTGGAGATGCTGAAATTGGACAAGATACAAATGTTGGTGCAGGAACTATTACTTGCAATTATGATGGGAAGAATAAGCATAGGACAAAAATTGGAAAGAACGCATTTATTGGAAGCAATTCAATAATTGTAGCACCTGTAGAAATAGGAAACGAAGTTTTGACAGCTGCAGGTTCGGTTATAACAAAGGATATTCCTGATGAAGCGCTTGCTTTTGGAAGGGCAAAACAGGTAAATAAGGAGAAAAATAAATAATTAGAAATAGGGAAATGTCAGAAAATAAAAAAAGTTAATAAAAAAATAAAAAAATATTAATGAGAGAAAGGGAAATAAAATGATAACATTAACCAAAGAAGACAAAAGACAAAAATTAGAGTATTTGCAGGAACATCAAGTGAAAAATTGGCTGAAAAGATTGTAAAATACCTGGATATGGATTTATCAGCTGCTGAAATTGTAAAATTTGCTGATGGAGAAACTTTTGCAAAGGCGAAGAAAAGTGTACGTGGCTGTAAAGTATTTATTGTTCAGTCTACTTCAAAACCTGTAAATGAAAGCCTTATGGAACTTTTAGTCTTTATTGATGCAATTAAAAGATCTTCAGCCAAGGAAATTATCGCTGTAATTCCTTATTATGGATATGCAAGACAAGATAGAAAGGCAAGTCCAAGAGAGCCGATTACATCAAAACTTGTTGCAAATTTGCTGACAGTTGCGGGAGCTACAAGGGTAATTACAATGGATTTACATGCAAGACAAATTCAAGGATTTTTTGACATTCCAGTGGATCACATGGAAGCATTGCCAATTTTGGCAAAACACTTTATAAAATACGGATTTAGCCCAGAAGATACAGTTGTTGTATCGCCTGACGTTGGCGGAGTAAAAAGAGCTAGAGGACTTGCAAACTGGCTGCATACGCCACTTGCAATAATTGATAAAAGACGTGCTAAGGCAAATGTTTCAGAAGTTATGAATATTATTGGTGATGTAAAAGGTAAAAAGGCTATTTTGATTGACGATATGATTGATACAGCCGGAACAATTTGCAATGCTGCTCAAGCTTTAATTGACAAGGGCGCTTTGGAAGTTTATGGATGTGCAACACACGCTGTTTTCTCTGATCCTGCAGTTGAAAGATTAAAAAAATCAGCATTTACTGAAATTGTAGTAACAGATACTATTCAATTGCCTGAAGATAAAAAAATTCGATAAATTAAAAAAATATTGACAACAAGTAAAATGTTTGCAGAAATAATAACTAGAATAGCTACAAATAATCCAATAAGCGGTTTATTTGAAATGCCAGTTGATGATGGAAATGATGACTAAGATTGATAAAGATAAAAAAAGTAAAATTGAAAAAGCTATAAAAAAATTTTTAAAAAAATGGAGGAGTTGCTGTATTTCCTACAGATACTGTCTATGGAATTGGCTCTCTTCCTGAAAAAGAAAGCTGTTGAAAAAAATTTATAAAAATAAAAAAACGTGATTTTTTTCTAAAAAAATAATCGCATTAATTAGTAATAAGGAAATTTTTTGGAAAGGATTTAATAAATGAAACTGAAGAAAATATGGAAAAAAATTTCTAAAATTCTCAATGAATACTAGTAGGAGAGCTGACGGTCATTTTTTTCGTGCAAATTCTAATTTTACAAGGAAATTTGATGAAAATATGGAAACTGTTGGGATTCGGATTCCAAAAAAATAAAAATTGCTTTTGGAAATAATAAAAGAATCTGGAGGAATATTATTGACTTCAAGCGCTAATATTTCAGGTGAAAGTTCGGTTAAAAAAATTGAGGATTTAAGAGAAGAATTGCTAAAAAAATGTGGATATTGTTATTCCAAATGAAGAATCAGAATTGACAGGGAAGCCGTCTACAATTGTAAAATTTGAAAATGGAGAGATTACGTTATTACGAGAAGGTAATATTTCATTTGGGGAAATAGTAAAAAAATTAAAATGATAAAAAAAGAAAGGAGAATTTATGGCAAAAATGGTAAATCCAAATACTGTTAGTAATATGGATTTAATAAATGCAAAATCACAGGCTAAAATGCAGCAGCTTGTGCAAAAAATTGGAAAAGGGAAAAGAAAAGTCAATGTTACATTTTCAAAAATGTCAAGAAGTTATTTGGTAAAACTGATTGAGGAAATGAGAAAAATGATGAGCCAATACGAAAAACAGCTGCCAAATGTATTTAGCTTCTTTAAATATTTGGAAAATGAAGTTAAAATTACAAAGGCAAATAAAAAGGAAAAAACTAAAAATGTAAAATTGTCTTACGAAGAAGTTGACTTTTTTAAACTGCAGCTAAAGGAAACATTAAAAGGGATTGATGCTCAACGTGCGACTTTGAAGTGGTACAATCTAATCAAAAAGGGATTGTTTAAAACATTGAAAAAACAGACAGAATTGGTGCTGGAGGAATTTAGCAGCGGAACTGTGAAAAAGAAATAATTGAAAATATAAAAAGCGGGAAGAGGAAAAATTGAGGACAATGAATGAAAAAAATAATTGAAAAGGCAAAACTAAAGGATGTTGTCGATAATAAAAATAGTTTTTTTATCAAAAGATACTGTTTCTTATTTAAAATGAAATTGTAAAGACTGGATTTAAGGAGCGGGCTAGTGATATTCACGTGAAATTTGACCTGCTGGAAGGAATGGAAATAAAATACCGGGTTGACGGCTATCTGAAAGAAAGCCAGAAATTGTATGAAGCAGTGAATAGAAAAGTTCTTGAAAAAAATATTACAGAAATTATTGCCAGAATGAAAATTTTGGCTGGAATGAACGTTGCAGAGAAAAGAAAGCCACAAGATGGCAGCTTTTCTTTTTTATTAAATGCAAAAAATACAAATAAACGTTATGATATAAGGGCTGCCTATATGCCGACAGCTGGCGGGGAGACTATGGTTTTACGTATTTTGGAAAATTATTTGAAGGATATAAAACTTGAAACATTGGGATTTTCAAGTCAAAGCATTAAAATGTTAAATGAAACTTTAGATAGAAAATATGGAATGATTCTCGTAAGCGGGCCTACAGGTTCTGGGAAATCTACAACATTAAAATCCCTAATAAATATGCTAAATGATGGAAGAAAAAAAATCATAACTGTAGAAGATCCAGTTGAAAGCAAAATTAACGGGACTGTTCAAATACAGGTAAATCAAGAAATTGGAGTAACATTTTCTGAAGTTTTGAAAGCCACATTGAGAAATGATCCTGATATTATCGTAATTTCTGAAATTAGAGATGAAATTACTGCAGAAATAGCTGTAAGAGCTGCATTGACAGGACATCTTGTGATTTCCACAATTCATACAAATGATACTGTTTCTACGTTAATTAGGCTAGTGGATATGGGAATTCCAAAATATTTGATACTAGATTCATTAATTGGAGTTATTGGACAGAGGCTAGTTGGAAAAAGATGTCAGAAGTGCATGGGAGAAGGCTGTGATGAATGTTCTAGCGGATATAGCGGAAGAATTTCAATAAATGAAATACTCGTGTTAAATCAAGATGTACGAAATATTTTTGAAGGAGGATAATCACCTTGGATCTGAAACTAAAAATAAATTGAAGACTCTAAACCAAAAAAATATGAAAATCAGAAGAGTTTTATTGATTTTTATGGAAGATGCTAATGAAAAATTGAAAAGAAATTGATTTTTGAAAGAGAAAAAGGGAACTATTATTTTTTTAAAAATTATTAATCAGTATTATAAAATTTTTTTGAAATTATATTTGTTTTGCTCAAACTCCAGATTGATTATATTTTTAAAGGGGTTTGAGCATATTTTTGTAAAAATGGGTTTTAGTTAAATTTAGAAATATGTATTCAAAAAAAGTGTTGACATTAATTTGAAATTATGATATTATATCTCTTGTCCGAGAGTGATTGATGAAAAATGAAAAATGAAAAAATCACTTGTTGAAGGGACGGTGTATAGCGCAGTTCGGTAGCGCACCTGCCTTGGGAGCAGGGGGTCGCAGGTTCAAATCCTGCTACACCGACCATCTTAGAAGTTTTGCGGGAGTAGCTCAGTTGGTAGAGCGTCAGCCTTCCAAGCTGAATGTCGCGAGTTCGACCCTCGTCTCCCGCTCCATTTTATTTAAAAAGAAAAATTCATATATATGGTGATCGTAGTTCAGTTGGTAGAGCGCCAGTTTGTGGCACTGGTTGTCGCGGGTTCAAGTCCCGTCGATCACCCCATAATATGAGCCATTAGCTCAGTCGGTAGAGCACTTGACTTTTTAATCAAGGTGTCACTGGTTCGATCCCAGTATGGCTCACCATTTATTAAAATAAAATATTTTATTTGCGAGAGTGGCGAAATTGGTATACGCACTAGACTTAGGATCTAGCGTCTTCGACATGTGGGTTCGAGTCCCACCTTTCGCACCATAAAAGCCCACACGAAATAGTGGATTAGTTCAGTAATATCAGCACTTTTTAAAAAGGTTGATATGCAAATATT